>Ga0209473_1000219_pt1 | contig 36837 bp, 28 predicted proteins | sample GraSoiAngelo_133_FD_185890 | JGI IMG/M metagenome (GOLD analysis project Ga0209473, IMG submission 185890) | Grasslands soil microbial communities from the Angelo Coastal Reserve, California, USA - 14_0929_05_20cm (SPAdes) (version 2) | ecosystem: Environmental > Terrestrial > Soil > Grasslands ...
GATTTCCCTCACGGTGACGAGGCTCCATGGCGCGCGCTGGGGGCTTCTCGCGGCCTTGGCCATCCTCACGGTGCCGGCTTTTCCCATCTTCGTTTCCAACCAGCAGTCCGACATTCCACTCGGCGTCTACCTGGGCTGTGCAAGCGCTCTGATCGTGCTCGCCTGCGCGCGCGCCGAGCGGCCGCCGCCGCGCATGCTGCTGCTGGCTGGCTTCGCCGCCGGTCTCGGCGCCTGGACGAAGAACGAGGGAGCTCTGTACACCGCCTGCCTCGGATTCGGTGTTCTGGCGCGCACGCGGGATCCCCGCGGCACGCTCGCATTCATCGCCGGCGCCGTCCCCGCCGGCCTCCTCCTCCTCGGCTTCAAACTTTTCTACGCGCCTGCAAACGATCTGGCCAGGCTCTCCACTTCCGCCGGTCTGATCGCGCACGCGCTCGACCCGCTGCGTTGGGGAGAGCTCCTGTTGTACTCGCTCCGCCGCGTCGTCTTTTTCCAGGCGTTCGCGCTGTTCCTGGTGGCCGAGGTGATCGTGCTCGCCATCTGGGTACGGCGGCTTCCGGCGACGCCGCTCGGCACCGCGATGTTCCTGGCCGTCGCCGCTTTCGCGGCGGTCTATCTCCTGCAGCCGCATCCGCTGAAGTGGATTTTCCGCATGTCGGTAGATCGGCTCATCCTGCAGCTCTGGCCGGCGGCGGTTCTTGCGACGTTGCTGCCGCTAGCGAGAACCACAGCGCGTACATGACCTTGGTGTCGTAGAGCACGTCGTGGACCTGGGCGATGGTGAACCAGGCGGCCAGCGCCGCCAGCGCGCCCAGCGCGAACGGGCTCTTGCTCCGCAGCGCCATGCGGGCGGCGGCAATCAGCAGCCAGAAAAGCGCGGCGAGTCCCAGCGGACCCATTTCCGCGAGCGTGGACAGCTCGAGGTTGTGTGCCCAGGTCCGCATGAAGAATTGCGGATCGACACGGTCGTAATAGGGTCCGAGGACGAGCGGGTAGTTCGCGAATCCGACGCCGTGGAGCGGATGATCGCGGATGACGTCCAGGGCGCGCGACCAGATGAAGAGACGGTCCGGGTTCGCTGACGCGGAGAAGGCGGTCGAAAGGCGCCCGCGGACTGCCGGATGTAGCGCACCGAGGGCCGCGGCCGCGGCGAGCGCAACCGCCAGCCGACGACGCCCACCGCGGACGATGAGCACCGCCACGGCGACGACGACGCCGAGGTATGCGGCACGGTCGAACGTGACGGCCACCGCCGCGAGCCCCAGGGCACAGGTCGCCCCGAGCGCGATCCGAAATCCGGCCGGAACCGCTCCGCTGACGAGCGCGCCTGCGAGCGTCGCGAGCACGAGGGTCACGTTGTGTCCGAACGTCAGCCGCGAGGTGAAGAAGCCCATCGCGCCGTACCGGCCTTCCACTCCGGGGGCCTGCACCAGCGCCGGCGCGAACCGAAGGCCGAGCGCATGCACCAGGTCGAAGCCGGTCCGGTATTGCAGGAGACCGACGACCGAGGCGCAGAGAAGCCCCACGCTCAGGCAGACGAGCAATCGCCAAGGCGTTCGTGGAGGCGCGATGCGCAGGGCGTGTGCCACCACGATGAACCCGAGCACGGCCCTCCAGAGCGTGGCGGCCGCGAAGGCTGGCGGTCCGGAAGGAGCGAGCAGATCGGAGAGGATCGCAATGCCGACGAAGACCAGCGCCGGAACGTCGAGCGGCGTGCGCAGCGGGCGCGGTGGCGAAAGCAGCACTCCGGCGGCGGCGACCGCGAGGCCGATCTGCATACCGGCGATGGAGAGGGGAAGGAAGAACGCGTGTCCCGCGAGCCCGGCAAGCGCCAGCGCAGCGGCGGTTTTCGGACGATCCAAGGCTCGCTTACATACTACAGTGCGCGGCGATGCCGCTCTTGGACCGCCTCCTGCTCCGGGAGATCGCCATCCCTCTCGGCGTCGGGCTGCTCGCCATCCTCCAGCTGCTGGTCATCCTCCAGCTCCTGCAGCTCAACGAGGTGGTCTTCACCAGCGCCGTGACCGTCGAGGATCTGCTCCGCGTCACCGCCGCGCTCGCTCCGCACTTCCTCGTTGCCGCGGTTCCGCTCGCGTTCATGCTCGGCGTGCAGCTCGGTCTCGGCCGGCTGGCCGCCGATCAGGAAGTCCTCGCGCTGAGCGCGGCCGGAACGCACCCGCTGCGCCTCTACCGCGTGCCGCTCGCCATCGGCGGCGGGCTCGCCCTGGTCGTCGCCGCGCTCACGCATTGGGCGGAGCCCTGGGGGCTGCAACAGCTCAACCGGGTGCTCAACGACGTGATCAAGCGCAATCTGGAGTCCGGACTCGAGCCCGGCATCTTCAACGACGGTCTCCCGCGGTTCATGATCTACGTGACCAGCGAGGACCCTGCGCAAAACGGGCAATACGCGACGTGGCACGGGGTGCTGATCGAGGACGATGTCGGCGACGGCGCCCCGCTGCTGGCCCTCGCGGAGGTCGGCCGGATCGAGGATGCCGGAGGAGAGGCGCTGGCGCTGCGGTTGTCCCGCGGCGAGCTTCACCGGATCGAGCCCAACGGCGAGACGGTGGCCCGTTTCCAGGAGGGTCGCTTCCTCATCGGCGTGCAGGACTCGGTGGCGCACAAGAACCGGTTCGCTCGCAACGAGGCGGCGCTGAGCCGCCGGATGATCCGCGAGCGGCTCGTCGACCTCGACCGGCGCGGCGACTTGCGGCAGGCGGGGCGCCTGCGGGTGGAGCTCGTGCGCCGCTGGGCGCTTCCGTTCGTCTGCGTCGCGTTCGCGTTTCTCGGGGTTCCCCTCGCCGTCGCGACCCGAGGCGGCCGGGGGAGCGCGTACGTCGTGACCCTTGCGGTCTTCATCGCCTTCTATGCGCTCTCGCGCTTCGGCGTCGCGCTCGCGGAGAACGGTCTCAACCCCTGGGTCGCCGGGCTGATGCCCGATACCGTGGTGTTTGCGCTCGGGCTCGCGCAGACCCGGCAACTCGTCCATACGGGAGTCGGGAAGCGCCCATGAAGCGCCTCTGTCTGGTGCTGCTGGTGCTCGGCTGCGCGCGCAGCCAGCCCGAGGTGCCCATCCTCAATTACCATTCGGCCGGCGGCGACGTCGCCGACGACTACAATGTCCCGGTGACGGCCTTCGAGCAGCAGCTCGACTGGCTCGCCAAGAAAGGGTTCCACACCGTCTCCCTGCACGACCTGATCGAGTCGCGCCGGACGCGGACGCCGCTTCCCGAGGGCGCGGTCATCCTGACGTTCGACGACGGCAGGTCCGATGCGCTGCAGGTCGTTCTGCCTTCTCTGCGAAAGCGGGGGATGCACGCGACGTTCTTCATCATCACCGGCCTCGTGGGACAACCCGGCTACCTGAGTTGGGACGGCGTGCGCGAGCTGGCAGCTGCGGGGATGGAGATCGGTTCGCATACCGCGACGCACCCGCGTCTGGCCGACCTTGCCGACGCGCGCGTGGACGACGAATTGCGGGCGTCCAGGCTCCGCCTGGAAGAGGAGCTCCGCCGACCCGTCGAGGCGCTTGCGTATCCATACAACTCCGTGCGGGGGCGGATCGCACGAGCAGCGCGGGCGACCGGATACCGCGTCGCCGTGGCGGGATCCAGACATGGAAGCGCAGATCTGTTCAGGCTGCGGCGGGTCCCGGTGAACGGCAGGACCTCGATGGAACAATTCATGGCCGGCGTGACTCTGGAGCGCTGAACGTCCGTTCGGCGAGCACCCATCCGCTACCCTCTGCGACCGCCCGCCACGCCGACGGTACCTCGATGCCGTGCCGCACGACCGCGACCGCCAGATCCGGTCGTGTCGCCAGGCTGGATTCCAGAAACGGAGACAGGTCGCGCTCCGCGGCGAGGATGGCCAGCGCGCCGAGATCGCGGTCGCCGGAAACGACCGCGATCGGTGTACCGGCAGGGATCTTCGCGAGGGGCCCGGCCAGCGCCGTCGAGAACGGGCACGGTGGGCGCAGGACCCTCGCTCCGAGTCCGGACACCGACACGACGCAAGCGACCGCCGCGAGCGTCGCCGTTGCCGCGGCGAGGATCTTTTCACGCACCCCTTCAATCAAGCTCGCTGCCGCGACTCCTGCGATGGCTCCGAGGAAAGGGAACGCAACGTAAGTGTGGTTGCCCCATTTGCGCTCGGGCAGGCAGAGCGCGGCGATCATCAGTGCGCAGGTCCAAAGCAGCGGGCGAAGGGCGACCTTGCGGCGCGCTTGCCAGACGGCGAGCGCGACGAAGGGAAACCCGGGCCAGAAACGCCCGCCGACGACCGCCAGCGGGAACCACCACGCGCCGGCTCCTGCTCCCCGCGCTCCCGTCGCCGAGGCGAAGAGCTGGCCGTGCAGATACCCGCTTCGCCACCCCCCGCCGGGATCGATGGCGAGAAAGAGCGCCAGCGGCAGGACCGCTGCCATCACGGCCAGCGCGCCCCGTCGGTCGCGCCATCGGGCGATCGCCACGCAAAGGAGCGGCAGCAGACCGAACGGCCCCTTGATCAACGTCGCCACCGCCGCCAACACTGCCGCCGCTCTCCAGCGATCCGCCAGCGCCGTTCCAACTGCCGCGGTCGCAAAGAGAAAGAGCGGCGCGTCCAGCAAGAGGCGACCTCCGTATTGCCAGATCGATTCGCAGGTCCCGAGCAGCATCATCGCGGCGGCCGCGGCCCAGGCCCCGCCGATCCGGCGCGCGATCGCTCCCGAGAGGGCGATCGCGCCGAGCGTCATCAGCGCGTAGAGCGGATCGATCGCCCCTTCGCCCGCGACGCGGATCGCCGCCGCCGCGGGCCAGAACCCGAACGGCAGGTGATCGCGAAAAACAGGCTCGTATCCGGGAAGGTATCGGAGGTTGAACCAGGAATGGTCGCGCACCAGGTTCCTGGCGATCACGGTGTGGATCTGCGCGTCGAAGTCGTCGACGTGCCCGCGCCACGGCGCCGCCAGCAGCGCGGCGCTGGCGATCAGCGTCGATGCCGAGGCGATGCGCTCCGAGCGCATCAGCGGCTCATCGAGTCGAGGAACTCCTTGTTCGTCTTCGTCCCGCGCATCTTCGAGAGCAGGAACTCCATGGAGTCGATGGTGTTCAAGGGATGCAGCAACTGGCGCAGGATCCACACCCGGTTGAGCTGCTTCTCGTCCATCAGCAGCTCCTCCTTGCGCGTTCCCGATCGGTTGATGTCGAGGCAGGGGAAGATGCGCTTCTCCATCAGCTTCCGATCGAGCACGATCTCGCTGTTGCCGGTGCCCTTGAACTCCTCGAAGATCACCTCGTCCATGCGCGAGCCGGTGTCCACCAGCGCGGTTCCGATGATGGTGAGCGAGCCACCCTCCTCGGCGTTGCGGGCCGCGCCGAAGAACCGCTTCGGCTTGTGCAGCGCGTTGGAGTCCACGCCGCCGGAGAGGATCTTCCCGGAAGGCGGGACCGTCGCGTTGTAGGCGCGGGCGAGGCGGGTGATCGAGTCGAGCAGGATCACCACGTCGCGGCCGCCTTCCACCAGCCGCTTGGCCTGCTCGATGACCATCTCGGCGACCTGGACGTGGCGGGTGGCGGGCTCGTCGAACGTGCTCGACACCACCTGCCCACGCACGGTCCGGAGCATGTCCGTCACTTCCTCCGGCCGCTCGTCGATCAAGAGGACGATGAGGAAGGCGTCGGGATGGTTGGCGGTGACTGCATGCGCGATGTCCTGCAGGAGCACGGTCTTGCCGGCCCGCGGCGGAGCGACGATCAGGCAGCGCTGTCCGAGGCCGATCGGATTGAGCAGGTCGATGATGCGCGTGCTCATGTCCGTGCTCTTGTGCTCCAGATTGATCCGCCGGGTCGGGTAGAGCGCGGTAACGTTGTCGAAGAGCAGGAGCTGCTTGCCCTCGACCGGTTCCAGGAAGTTGATGTGGTCGACCTTGAGCAGGGCGAAGTAGCGCTCGCTGTCCTTCGGCTGGCGGATCTGGCCCTTGATCATGTCGCCGGTGCGCAGGTTGAACCGGCGGATCTGCGAGGGCGAGACATAGATGTCGTCGGGCCCGGGCATGAACGAGAAGTCGGGGCTGCGGAGGAAGCCGAAGCCGTCGGGCAGGACCTCCAGCACGCCCTCGGCGTTGATCGGCGTGTCGCTCTTCTGTGCTTGCAGGATGTGGAAGATCAGCTCCTGCTTGCGCAGCGCGCCCGGGGCCTCGATGCTCAGCTCCTTCGCCAGCTTGGCGAGGGCCAGGATCTTCATTTCCTTCAGCTCGGACAGGTTCATCTGGGTCGGGAGCGCTGCTCGCCCGGCCGGGCGGCGCGCGCATGGGGAACTGACTGGAAGCGGCGCGCACTCTAGCGGCCCGTGGGGCGAGCGTCAATGCGTTATTCTCCGCGGGGCATGGAAAACCCCGCCGCGCGCGCGGAGGAGCTCCGGGGCCAGCTCCGCGACGCGAGCCACCGCTACTACGTCCTCGACGCTCCCACCCTCAGCGACGCCGAGTACGACCGCCTCTTCCGCGAGCTGGAGCAGCTCGAGGCGGACCACCCGGATCTGATCACGCCCGACTCGCCCACCCGGCGCGTCGGGGCGGCGCCGAGCGAGAAGTTCGCGAAGGTGACGCACCGGCGGCAGATGATGTCGCTGGCCAACGCGATGGCCGAGGAGGAATTCCTCGAGTTCGACGCCCGGGTGCACCGGCTGCTCGGCGGCGATCCGGTCCGCTACGTGGTGGAGCCGAAGCTGGACGGGCTGGCGGTGACGCTGACGTACGAGAAGGGCCGGTTCACCCAGGGAGCGACGCGCGGCGACGGCCTGACCGGGGAGGATGTCACCGCCAATCTCAAGACCATCAAGATGCTCCCCCTGCAGCTGGGGGGAAGGCCGCCCGCCCTGTTCGAGGTTCGCGGCGAGGTGTTCATCAACAAGCGCGACTTCGTCCGCATGAACGAGGAGCGGGAGAAAGCCGGCGAGCCGACGTTCGTCAACCCGCGCAATTGCGCCGCCGGATCGCTCAGGCAGCTAGATCCCCGCATCACCGCCCAGCGCCCTCTCAGCATCTTCTTCTACGAAGTGGGCGACACGCCGGGGGTGACGTTCGCGACGCACTGGGAGAAGCTGGCGCTGCTGCGCGAGCTGGGCCTGCGAACGAATCCGCACAACGAGCTCTGCGAGACGCTCGAGGGGGTGAAGGACAAGTACCGGCGGATGCTCGCGATGCGCCACGAGTTGCCGTACGAGATCGACGGCAGCGTCATCAAGGTCGACTCGGAGGACCAGCGGCGCCGCCTGGGAGCGGTCTCGCGCACGCCCCGCTGGGCCATCGCGTACAAGTTCCCCGCCGAGGAAGAAGCCACCACCATCGAGGACATCTTCGTCAGCGTGGGGCGGACGGGTGCGCTGACGCCGGTCGCCGCGTTGAAGCCCGTCCACGTGGGCGGGGTGACGGTCAGCCGCGCCACGCTGCACAACGAGGACGAGTTGCGCCGCAAGGACGTGCGCGTTGGAGATCGCGTGTTCCTGCGCCGGGCCGGCGACGTGATCCCCGAGATCGTCCGGGTGATCGTCGAGTCGCGTCCGCCGGACAGCCGCCCCTGGGAGATGCCGAAGCAGTGTCCTGCGTGCGGCACCGCCGTGGTCCGCGAGGAGGGCGAGGCGATCACCCGCTGTCCGAACCCCGTCTGCCCGGCGAAGACCGTCTCGCGCCTGCGCCATTTCGCCTCCCGGCTGGCGATGGACATCGAAGGGCTGGGGGTGGAGACCAGCACGCAGCTCACCGAGGCCGGGCTCGTGAAGACCCCGGCAGATCTCTACTCGCTGACCTACGAGCACCTCGTCGGGCTGGATCGATTCGCTGATCTCTCGGCGCGGAACCTGCTCGCCGCCATCGAGGCGTCCAAGCGGCGCCCGCTGCGACATGTCATCTACGCGCTCGGCATCCGCATGGTCGGCGAGGCCACCGCCGTGGCGCTGGCGCGCCGCTTCGGCTCGCTCGAGGCGCTGATGGATGCGTCCGTCGAGGATCTGCAGTCCGTGCGCGACGTCGGGCCGGAAGTCGCGCGGCACATCCACGACTTTCTTGCGCTGCCCGACCAGCGCGAGGTGATTCGCCAGCTCCTCGGGGCGGGCGTGCGCCCGGAACCGGAGCAGGTGGTCGCCACCGCCGGGCCGTTCGCCGGCAAGACCGTGGTGCTCACCGGCACGCTGACGCAGTATTCTCGGGAGCAGGCGAAGGCGGAGATCGAGCGGCGCGGCGGCCGCGTCTCGGGATCGGTGAGTCGGAAGACCGATCTGGTGGTCGCCGGAGGAGACGCCGGCAGCAAGCTGAAGAGAGCGCAGGAGCTGGGCGTGCGCGTCGTCGACGAGAACGGTTTCCGGGAGCTGCTCGAGTGAACCGGGCGGATCTGCTGATCAGCGGCCGTGTGCAGGGCGTGTTCTACCGCGCCAGCGCGCAGGAGGAGGCGATGCGCCTCGGGCTATGCGGAGAGATCCGCAATCTGCCCGACGGCCGCGTCGAGGCCATCGTGGAAGGACCCAAGGAGCGCATCGACGAGTTCATCGCCTGGTGCAAGCGCGGACCACCGTCGTCCGAGGTAGAGGACGTCGGGGTCCACTGGTCCCCTGCCCGTGGAGATTTCCGCACCTTCGTGATCACCCATTGAATTTCCGCTCGCTCGGCCGTCCCTCTTCCGGCCGGGCGTAGGAAAAGGTAAGGTGCGGTCACCGTAGGTGTGCGCTGCGAGGTTCCGCGCCGGTGGCCGATTTCAAGACGGACTTCGCCATACATCTGGACGGCAACAAGCTCCAGGGCGAGGAGGCCGGCGCGGTCCTCGGCATCCGGGTCTTCCAGACGCGATCGGGCGCCAGCGCCTTCGAGGTCGTCGTCTCCGACCCCGATCTGAAGTGGCAGGGAAAGCCGACCTTCACCGACTGCAAGGAAGTGAAGATCGAGCTCGGCGAAGCGGGAAAGCTCAAGCAGGTCTTCGACGGCGAGGTCACCGCCTGGCGGACGGAGCTCGAGCGCTCCGGGCCCACGGTGCTGGTGCTGCGCGGACTCGACCGCTCGCACCGGATGATGCGCGCGAAGAAGACAAAGACCTACGCGAACGCATCGCCGATCGATTGCGCGAAGCAGATCGCCGCGGACTACGGCCTGACCCCGAAGACCCGCGCCGGCGCTCCGTCGCCGGTGAAGATGTTTCGCTTCCAGGCCAACCAGACGGACTTCGAGTTCCTGCGGCAGATGGCCGACCTCGAAGGGTACATGTTCTTCATCGAGGGGAGCGAGCTGCACTTCGAGCGGCCGCAGATCCCGAGCAACGACGACGCCGAGTTCACCTTCGGCGAGCAGGTGAAGACGTTCCTGCCGGTGGCGAACTTCCGCAAGCCTTCCGCTTCCGTCGAGGTGGGCGCGTGGGACGTCTCCGGCAAAGGCCAGCTGAACGGAACGGCGCAGACGGGCGACGAGCTGTGGGCGGTGCCCGGCGTGAAGCCGGGGGCCGAGCTCGCGAAGTTCACCTCCAGCAAGCCGGAGGTCTCGCTGGTCGAGTCGCAGGTGGGGACGCAGGAGCACGCCGATACGGTGGCCAAGGCCGCGCTGACGAAGCGCGCGATGCAGTTCATCACCGCCGAGGTGGAGGTTCAGGGAAACCCGGTGGTGAGGCCCGGCGCGCTGGTCAACATCAAGAAGGTCGGCGCCTATTCGGGGCACTACCTGGTGACGGAAGCGAACCACTTCTACGACGCGGCCGGGTACAACTGCATCTTCTACGTCGCGCGCGACAAGTGGGGGAACTCGTCGCAGCCGCCGCAGGCAGCGCAGCCGCAGCAGCAAGCCGCAGCGCAGCAGCAAGCGACGCCGGCGGTGATCAAGGACGGAATCCATCGCCGGCTTGTCGACGAGGAAACCGGCGACCCGCTCGCGAACGTGGACTACGAGATTACGCTTCACGGCGGCGAGACGCGCACCGGGAAGACGGACGCCAGCGGCTTCCTCGAGGAAAACGACGTTCCGGTGGGAAACTTCATCGTCCGGGTGCTCTTCGATGACGCCGAGGTCTTCGAACCGCCTCCGGTGACGCTGCGCTTGGACGACTCGGACGAGCGGCCGGCGCAGGCGGACGAGCCCTCTTCGCTCGAGGTCGCCGCGCGGGCGGTCGTTCACATCGGGGTCGTTTCCGTCGAGCCTGGGCGGGCGTTCCAGGGAGAGACAGTCAAGCTCAGCGCGGAGGTGATCGGCGCGGCGGACGGTACGGCGTTGATGTTCCGCATCTTCCCGCTCGAAGGAGGTGCGGCGGTCGCGGAGGTCGAAGCGCAGGTCGCGTCGGAGAGGGCAGAGGCGTCGTGGAAGTTGTCAGCGGTCGAGGCGACGGGAAAGCAGAACGGCTTCGATTATGCGGACCTCGACGTCGAGGCCGACTGTGCAGGCTTGGTGCGGCGCGCGGCGGAGGTGCCGGCGCTCCGCGCCTTCTGCGGTCCGGCGTGCTTCCTCAGCACGGTGATCCGGTCCGTCGGCGGGACGCCACTGATGAACCAGCTCGTCGAGGTGATCGATCCGGATACAGGGGAAACCGTGGGTCCGCCCGTCACCACCGATGCCGAAGGGCACATCGCGGTGAAGGTGCCGGAGAACAAGAAGTACGCCATCCGCATCCTCGACGACGATCCCGGCGACGACGCCCCACCGCCGGAGGCGCTGGATCCCTACGATGCCGCGCAGGACGACCCACCCCGGATCTTCATCCGGCTGCTCGACGGGAACGGCAAGCCGCTGGCGGGAGTCGACTACGAAGTGACCGGCAAGGGCGGCGTCTCGCACAAGGGGAAGACCGATGCGGACGGCGACGTCGAGATGGAAGGAGTGCCCGCCGGCGGCTACGAGCTGAAGGTCCAGGGGAAGAAGTTCCAGATTCCGACCATCGTCTCCTCGGTGCTGCGAGAGGATCCCACGCCGTACACGCTGATCGTGAAGTAGGGGGGCAGTCCAATGGGCTTCAGGGACTACAGCGAGTCGTTCAAGACACCTCTGCCGGCGTTTTCCAGGACGGAGGTCAGCCTCGACAAGTTGATCGCCGCCTGGGAGAAGCTGCGCGAGCTGGACATCGCCGGGTACCGGACCAGCCAGGGAAACGGGAACAGCGCCTTTTTGGTCAAGATTGCCTGCGCGGACGGCACGCTCGGGCCGAGCGCAGGAAACGGTGTCTCCTGCTCGCCGTTCACCGGCACCGCCCTGATGATGGCGCTGAGCGACGGCGGACCGCCCTACCAGCCGAAGCTCTCCGACGGCAGCGTCCTCACCAAGCTGTTCAATAGCTGCGTCAACGGCAACCTCAGCGCGAGCCACAAGGGCGTCAAGCAGTACGGCTTGAACCCGAAACGGGACAACGGCTGGGTACGCGCCTGCATCGCGTTCAACCTGGCGGAGGCCATCCACCCCGGCGAAATGCGCCGCGGTGACGCTGTCGGGATCGATTGGGATCCGAAAGGCGGCCACGCCGTCTACTGCTGGGACGTGCACACCGATCGCGACGGAAAGGTGGACGCGTTCCTCTACATTTCCTCGAACGGCAAGATCAACACCGACCCGCTCGGCGGCGCCGGATTCGGCGTCAGCATCGGCGGCTGCACGCAACATCTCAAGAAGGTGAAGGACGACGCGAAGACGGGCCAGCCCCGCTACGAGGTCCTGAAGACGCCCTGCTTCGAAGACGAAGAGGACAACGTCAGGCGGGGCGCGTGGGTGACCTGGCTTGGCGAGGCCGAGGCGAAGAAGATCGATCTCCAGGACGGCCGATGCCGGGTGCCGCCGAAGCAGAAGTACCCCTCCGCGAGGATCAAGGCCATCGAGGTCGCGCGCTTCCACGGAATGAACCGCCCGGAGCCCTACGCCATGGGCGCCGCCGCCGGCAAACCGCCGGTGCACATTCCGGAGGTGGAGACGACGGAGATCCCCGCGGGCGAAGAGGCCACTCCGGAAAAGGTGAAAGCGAAAGCCAAGCCGGTGGAGCAGAAGAAGGAGGAGCCAACGCTCTCGCAGCTGATGGTGGAGCAGCGCCTGAAGGCCCTCTACGTCCTCGGCATCATCGACAAGGACAATGGCGAGCCCGACGCGGTCAACGACTCGCAGAGCCAGGAGGCCGTGAAGGCCTTCCAGCAGAAGTACGGTCTGAAGGTCGACGGCATCGCCGGTCCGAAGACGAAGGCGAAGATGAGGGAGGTCTGGGTCGAGGTCTCCCGTTCACCGGAAGGCCAGCACTACCTGGCCACTGGAGAGAAGTCTGCACCGCCCGGGGAAGCCGCGAAGTTCCTGCTCGGGTTCTTCTGGCGCCACGGCAGCGCAAAGCCGGGCGAGAAGGTGAAGCTGCACGTCGTCGCCACCGGCTACGACGGGCAGAGCTTCCCGATCAAGGTGAAGGACTCGGTTTCCGGCAAGACCGCGGACCCCGGCGTCATCCTCAAGATCGATGACGGAAGCGGCGTCGCGGAGGTGGCCATCCCCGATACCGGATGGGGGTTCGGCTCGTCGGCGTCGATCTTCGCCACCGCCGATGGGCTTGGACAGTCGTTCGCGCCGCTGTACCTGCGAGCGTAGCCGGTCATGGCCTCCACGCAGACGCAGGGCGGCCCGAAGAAGGCGAAGGCCAGCTCCGGACAGGAGAAGACAGGCAAGACCAAGGCGGACGCGAAGCTTCCCGATCCCTTCTGGAAGAAGCTGGTCAAACACGGCTCGGACGCGCTCGGTGTCAGCCAGGAGATGCTCCAGAAGGACCTCGACGAAGAGCGCAAGAGCATCAACGACCCGAAAGAGTTCAAGCCGTTCGTCCTCTACGTCGACGAGGCGTTCAAGCACCTCTACGCGGCCTTCAACTACAAGCCCGATCACAAGCCAGAGGAGCCGTTCGAGTTCGACTTCCATCCCTTCGAGCTGATCGAGGCGGTGGCGATCCTCGCCGAGGGCCTCTCGAAGAAGGACTTCAAGTTCATCGACGAGGTCTTCACGAAGCTGCAGCAGCGCTGCGACAAGCTCTTCGGCGTCGACGAAAAGGGCATGGACGCGGAGGAAAAGAAGAAGCGAATCAAGGCGTACACCACGCTCTTCATCTGCTTCCTCAAGCTGTGGGTCGTCGGCGACAAGGTCGTGCGCGCGTTCCACGATCCGGGCACCGATCCGGATCCGCCGAAGACCGACCCGGAAAAAAAGGCGGTCAAGGACGTCAGCGAGAAAATCGAGAAGGGAGAGGCGGCCAAGCTCGCCATCGAGTGGGTCGCGGACGTGGTCGAGGCGCTCACCACCTTGATGTGGAATCCCAAGGACCGGAAGAAGCTCGTCGAGTTGGGCGACGAGCTGAAGAAGGATCGGAAGAGTCTGGACCAGTCCAGGGACGATCTGGACAAGTCCTGGAAGCAGCTCGGGCTGCCGGCGAAGGTGAAGACTCCGTCCAACAAGCCGCCGGAACCGGGAGTGAAGGAAGCGCGAATCGGGGAATGGGTCGAGCGGTTGAAGGCGCTTGCCGAGCTCGTGAAGCAATCGCTCAACGTCTACGAAGCCTGGAACGCGATGCACCCCGAGGACATCCCGGGGACCTGGAAGGTCGAGACGTTCCCGGATGCGAACGTGAACTGGTCCCTGGAGATAGAACAGAATTCGAAGAATACTTTCGAGGGAACGCTGAAGGGCCACGGCAAGGCCCATCCGGAGGATCGCCGCGTCCGGCAGACCGACTGGTTCGACGAAGACAAGGCAACGGCGGAGATCTCGAGGCAGCCGCAAGGGACCACTCTCGCGTTCAAGTGGAAGCCCTCGGAGAAGAAACAGCGCCGGTTCTCCGCCGCGGGCGATTGGTTCTTTTACGGCACGGGCGAGATCGAGGACGAATTCGAGATCAAGGACGCCGGCACCGAGATCGACGGCGCTTCAGTGGCCATCGGGCAGAAGCCGGGTGCGAAAGCGGCGATCAAGCTCACCAGATCGCCGCAGGATCTGTCGCACGTCTTCCGCTTCGCCGTGGCCATCCTTCAGCTCGCGGGCGCGATCTGGGGCGTGCTGCCGGAGAAGTGGCGCAACAAGATCCTGAAGAAGGTGCTGGACGTTCTCGCGCCGAAGCTGGAGCCGATCATCGACGCCATCGAACGGCGGGTTCCCTCGCTTCTCCGCCAGGTCAAGCTGTTCATCGAGGGAGAGGGCGACGGCAATGCCCGCAAGTGGCTGATCAACCTCGAGATCAACGGGTGGCAGAAGAAGCTGACCCTCAGCGCGGGCTGGGAGATCGAGAAACTCCTGGCGGCGGCGCTGGACACTCTCAATCCCCAGCCGCAGAAATCGAAGGAAGAGCGATCCGCGCTCGTCCCGTGCAAGGGCAGCATCAAGGTGAAGGTGCGCCAGGCCTGCGAGTTGACCCTGTCGGTCGCTCCCTGGGACGGAGCGACGAAGGAGCCTACGGCGGGCAAGAACGTGGATCGGATCGTCGAGCTGTTCGGCGGGCTCGACACGCTTCAGTCCTGGAACTCGCTGACCAGGAAGAAGGGCGTGACGCTCGACGTGGCGATGCCACGCGTCCGGACGGGAAAATTGAGCTCCTCCGATTCGCTCGACGACGTCCTTCCGGCGGTCGAGTTGCCCATCACGTTCTACGTCGACGACCTGTTCGACCTCGGCCAGCAGGCCCCGCCGGTCGGCGGCGAGGTGCCGGTGAAGCTGACCCTGGTCGTGGGCCTGACGGCCGCGCAGGTCGCGTCGATGATCCCGCAGGTCCGGGCGGTACTGATCGCCTGGGACATCGGCTGGACCATCGGAAGCTTCATCAACGAGATCCCTGCGGTCCAGCAAGCGATGAACAGCTGGACGGACGCCGCGGCGCGCTGGCTGAACTACGAAGGCGTCGACGACCGCAGCGCCGACCTGGTCAAGATGGCGAGCGGCCTCGCCCAGCAGGGGAAGATCGCGGGCATCGAGGTTTCGGTCGTGGGCGCGAAGTCGTTGCTGTTCGCCGCCGACGAGTGGGCGGCGCAGCACGGGTTCCAGAAGATGTTCCGCGAGGGACGCCATCCGTCCTTCGATTCGGTGAACATCTACAAGGCCCGCATCGAGGCCGACGCGCAGAACTACGTGAAATCGAAGAAGGCGCCCAGCCACGCCTGGTGGACCCCGGGCCACGCGATGACGATGGCATGGCTCATGGGGAGCAGCGCCTTCACCCGCAAGGAAATCGACGACCAGCTCGACGCCGACTTCAACTCAGGCCACTTGCACGCGATGCAACGCGACCTCATCCGCTTCTATCTGCTGCCCTTCGACGAGAAGCAGTTCGATGGGGCATACAAGGACCTGGCCGACCGGTTCCAGTCGACCTACAAGGCGGCAGGAGACGACGCGCGCAAGCGCATCGCGGACGCGGAGAGCAAGAAGCAGGGCACGCCGGCCGATGCGTTGGTGATCAGGTCGTGGCTGGAAATGGTCGCGAGCAAGGATCACAAAGACCTGGTCGCCTGCATGATCTTCCAGCCCGCGAATCCCACGAAGAAGGACGCGATCAACGTCCTCGTGGGCCCGAAGGGATACCAGTGGGAGATCTGGCGGGCGCGCGAGATCGAGAGGATCCGCGTCGACTTCCTCGTCACCAGCCGGTACCTGACGCAGCAGCAGCTGCAGTTCGACGGACGGCGCGAGGGCGTCATCGCGAACTGCCGCTTCTATCACCTGAGCGGAGAGCTCTCGGCGTTTGCCGCAGAGCTTCTGCCGGAACGGCGGCCAGAACAGATCGCGGGCGCCCAACGGACCGGCGTCCGCTTCACCGTCCATGTCGCGGGAGGCGAAGAGAGCGAGGCGCCACAGCAGCGAACGTGGTTCCTGGAGCTCGACGCGAGCGGCACCGTCCTCGGGGCGTTCGACGTCTGATCGGGAGCCGATCAGTACTGCCGATCCGCTCCCCCTCCGCCGGACTCGCCGCCGCCTCCTCCTTTCCAGCCTTCGGCGGTGGTCGCCGACGTCCGGTGGGTCGAGGCAGCCCGGCCCGAACCGGGCGCGAAGGAGAACTCCGTCCGATAGCCGCAAGCGCAGCTCTTCTCGACCAGGAGCGAGCTCCAGAGGATCCGGCGGCGAAGCCAGCGACCGTCGCGCGGGCACTGGCTTTCCTGCAGCTCCAGGTAGAGCGCGACGTCGACGACGGCGAGCGCGATGGTGAGAAACAGCGCCCAGATCAACCAGTGCGCATTCGCCGCCACCAGGCCGACGAATCCCGGCAGGCACGTCAGCACCGACACCACCACCAGTACGTTTGCTTCCTTTCCCGGAATCCGCTTGCGTGCGTAGGCCAGTACGAATGCGAGGAACAGGGCAAAAATCGCGGCAACAGGCAGGAGCGCCAGGGCTATCGCGGTGCCGGGGGCGAGCCAGCTTTTGGCCCGTGCACTTCGCCCGCGGTCCTGCAGGGACCCTCCGGCGCCCGCTGCTTGCTCCACCGTCCGCGCCAGCGCCGAGGCGAGCGCGACGGCGGCCCCGCCGAACTCGCCCTTTCTGAGGTGCGGACCGGCGGCTTCGTCCATCAGCGCCCCGACCTTGCCGTCCGGAAGCGTGTCCTCCAGACCGTAACCGACCTCCACCTTGAGCCCGCGTTTTCCCGGAGGGCCGGTCACGAACAGGAGCAGCAAGCCGTCGGAGCCTTGTTTCGAGTGCCCAAGCTTCCATCGACGGAAGAGCTCGACCGCATACTCTGCGCGCGACAAATCGCCGAGATCCTCCGAACGGACGACGGCGACCGCGAGCTGCGCCAGCCCTTCGCGGTCGAGTTGGCTCGCGATCTGTCGGAGTGTCCCCTGCTCGCCTGCAGTCAGGACCTGCGCTGCATCGACGACGCAACCTGTCGAATCGGGATACTTCGGCGCGCCTCTTGCGGCAAAAAACGGCAGGCAGGCGAACGTCAGCGCGATGGCGGACCAGCGCATCGGCTGACAGTAGCAGACGAGGGCGGTCCTCGCTTGACGCGACCCGCACCGCCCCCTACACCCGACGAGGCATGCAGCTACCCGTCCTCGACCGCCTCATCCTCTCCGCCCAGAGGCCCTCGCGCTACGCCGGCGGAGAGCTGAACGCGGTGCGCAAGGACCTCGCCGCGGCTCGGGTGAAGTGGGCGCTCGCGTTTCCCGACACCTATGAGGTGGGGATGAGCAACGTCGGGTTTCGCTTGCTGTACCACGCGCTGAACGAGCGTCCCGACGTCGCCTGCGAGCGCGTCTTCATGCCGTGGCCCGACATGGAGCGTGCCCTGAAGGCGGAGCGGCAACCGCTGTTCTCCATCGAAAGCCGCGCGCCGCTCGGCGCCTTCGACGTGGTCGGGTTCACCCTGCAGTTCGAGCTCTGCTACACCACGGTGCTCGCGATGCTCGAACTGGGCGGCATCGCGCTGCACGCGAGGGATCGGGAGCGGGAGGACCCGCTGATCCTGGGCGGCGGCCCGTGCACCTACAATCCGGAGCCCGTCGCGGACTTCTTCGACGCCTTCGTGATTGGGGAAGGCGAAGAGGTGGTGCATGAGATCAGCGACGCGATGGCCGACTGGAAGCGCGGGCGCGGTTCCCGCGAAGACCTGCTCTGGCTGCTCGCCGAAATCTCCGGCGTCTACGTTCCCTCGCTGTTTCGTCCCCACTACAACGGCGACGGCACGTTACGCGCGTACGAGCCGCTGAAGCCCGGATACGACAACATCGTCCGCCGCGTCATCCCGGATCTGAACCTCGTCCCGCAGGCGGAAAAGCCGATCGTGCCCTTCATGCAGACGGTGCACGACCGGCTGCCGCTGGAGATCCAGCGCGGCTGCACGCGGGGCTGCCGCTTCTGCCAGGTGGGAATGATCACGCGGCCGACGCGGCAGCGCGACCCGAACGACGTCCGCCGCATCGCCGAGCAGGGCCTGGAAGCGACGGGATACGAAGAGGTCGGGTTCCTCTCGCTCAGCGCGGGAGACTACTCCTGCATCGACGGCGTGCTGGAGGATTTCTTCGACGAGCTGGGGCCAGAGAACATCGGCATCTCGCTCCCCAGCCTCCGTACCGAGACGATGTCCGAGAAGCTCGCCTCGCAGATCAAGCGCGTGCGCAAGAGCGGATTCACGGTTGCACCCGAGGCGGCCACCGAGCGGATGCGGCGGGTGATCAACAAGGGCAACGCGGAGAAGGACCTGCTCCACGCGGTGGACACGGTGTTCGGCGCGGGCTGGGACCTGGTGAAGTTCTACTTCATGATCGGGCTGCCGGCGGAGCGCGACGAGGACGTGCGCGCGATCGTGAAGCTGTCGGCCGACGCGCTTCGCCGGGGAAAGAAGTCGAACCCGCGGGCGGAGATCAACGTCGGCGTCTCCACCTTCTGTCCCAAGCCGTTCACGCCGTTCCAGTGGGATCCGATGATCCCGCTGGAGGAGACGCAGCGGAAGCACGCGCTCTTGCGCGAGGAGCTGCGGCGGCTCGGGCGCGGCTACCGCGACCTGCACGTGAAGCCGCACGATGCGAGGCAGAGCGCTCTGGAAGGCGCTCTGGCGCTGGGCGATCGGCGGCTCGCGACCGCGGTGTTGCACGCGTACCGACGCGGACAGCGCCTCGACGGCTGGACCGAGCACTTCAATCTCGACGTCTGGCAGGAAGCGTTTGCCGAGACGGAGCGCCGTCATGGAGTCGGGCTGCGCTTCTTCGCCCACCGCGAGAAGGGCGAGCGCGAGACGCTGCCCTTCGATCACATCGACTGCGAGGTGACCAAGCCGTACCTGTGGAAGGCGCGGGTGGGGGCATTGCGCGAGGCGCAGGTACCCGACTGCGCGTACGGCGAGGAAATCTGCACCGCCTGCGGCGCCTGCGACTACGAGGTGGTGGATACCATCGTGTATCACCCGGGTGATTACCGGCGGCAGCCCGCGAGCGCGCCGGAAGCGCTCCCGGCGGAGCGGACGTTCCTGCGCTTGCGCTACGGGAAGGAGGGCGTGGCGGTCGCCCTCAGTCATCTGGAGACGATGACGGCGCTCTTGCGCACGTTCCGGCGCGCGAAGCTGTCGATCCCGCATTCGCAAGGGTTCCACCCGAAACCGAAGGTCAGTTTCGGGCCGGCGTGTCCCGTGGGGACGGAAAGCCGTGCCGAGTACCTCGATCTGGAGCTGTTCGGCATGCAGGAGCCGGCGGACGTCGCCCGGCGCGTCCGCCAGAACCTGCCCGAAGGATTCCGGATCCTCGAATGCGAGGCGCTGCGGCCCGGGGGGGAATCCCTCTCGCGCACCATCCGCGGGCTCGAGTATCGGGTCGAGCTTCCCGAAGGCTTGCCGGACGCGGCGGCGCGGCTGGCGGAGTTCGCCGTTGCGGGAGAGGCCCTGGTGCTTCGCGAACGCGAGGGCAAGGAGCCGGTGCGCGTCGATCTGAAGAAGTCCCTGGACTCTCTGGTGGCTGCGGGTACGCGCGAGATCCGGTTCACGCTGCGCGCCGGCGAGAACGAGGCGGTGGCGCGTCCTTCGGAGCTCCTCTCCGCGCTCTTCGGCGCCGAGCTGACCCGGCCCGGCGTGGCGCGCATCGTTCGCGAGAACGCGATCTTCGGGACGCCGGCCGCGTGAACCGCACCTGGGCGCTCCTCGTCGCGCTCTGCGCCGCCGGCATCGCTCTGGCCTCGCCGTTCTTGCTCGCCGAAATCCGCGCAGTACACCCGCCCATGTCTCCGGCCGCGCTGCTGGCGCTCCAAGGTGTACAGGCGCTCGTGCTCTGCGCGCTGGCCGCATACGCGGGCGTGCGCTTTGCGCCGCGCGCGGGTCTCGATGCTCCCTGGCTGCGCGCCTTCGCCGAGCGCCGCCAGCGTCCGTCCGCTTTCAGCAGCGTGGCCATCGAGGCGGCTGCTGTGGGCAGCGTCACCGCGATCGCCGTCACCGCGATTGCGCTGATGCTGCGCTCCTCCGTGCCGGAGGGACTGTCGCACCCCGTGCCCGCGGGTTTCTGGACCCGCGCGAGCAGCGCGTTCTACGGCGGAATCGTCGAGGAGACGCTGCTGCGGTGGGGCGTGCTCACCGCGCTCTTTGCATTGGCGCGACGCATCGGCGTGCGCGCGCCCTTCTGGTCAAGCAACGTGGCCGCGGCGTTGCTCTTTGGCGCGCTCCATCTGCCTTCGGTTGCGTTCGCGCGGATTCCGATCACCGGCGCCGTGATCGCCCACGTGCTGCTCGGCAACGGGATCGCCGGCGTCGTGTTCGGCTGGATGTTCAAGCGACGCGGGCTGGAGGGCGCGATGGTCGCGCACGGCGCTGCGGACGTGTGGCTCCAGGCCGCTCTGCCGGCGCTGCTTGCCTGACGGCGTGCACCGCCGGCGGCAAGCTGTTCGCCGCTGATTCTGGCAGACTGGCGCCGTGGATCGCACGCGCCCCGGGACCCAGACCGGAAACCACGTCGCCAAACCGCGGCGAGGCGACGCTCCCTACTTGTTCGTCGCGCTGCGGTGCGACCGCCCGCTCGAGGGCGCCGCGCGGATCTGCCTCGGCCGCGCCGACGAAGTGACGGTCGGCCGTGGGTCGGCGCTCGCGGTCCGCGCCGAGCAGTCCGCCCTCCGGGTCGACGTCCCCGACGTACGCGTCTCCGGCCAGCATCTGCGCATCTCGCGCGTGCTGGGCGAGTGGGTGCTCGAAGATCTCAAGTCCCGCAACGGGACCTTGCTGGATGGTTCGCGCGTCGATCGGATCGGAATCGCGGATGGCGCACTGATCGAGGCGGGGCAGACCTTTTTCATCTTCCGCACCGCATTGCCGCAGGCCGGAAACGTGCTCGAGGCGACGGCACTGGAAACGCCGACCCCAGGCCTGGAAAGCCTTGTCCCCTCATTCGCCAACGAGCTCGAGCGCGTCCGCACCGTCGCGAAGTCCCGCCTCCCGGTGCTCCTGCAGGGGGAAACCGGTACCGGCAAGGAGGTCATCGCGTCGGCGATCCACCAACTCTCCGGCCGCTCCGGTCCGTTCCTTCCAGTGAACTGCGGCGCCCTGCCAGCGACGCTCGTGGAATCGGAGATGTTCGGCTACCGCAAGGGCGCCTTCTCCGGCGCCATGGAAGACCGCCCGGGACTGATCCGCAGCGCGGAGGGCGGGACGCTGCTGCTCGATGAGATCGGCGACCTTCCGCTGCCGGCGCAAGCGACGCTCCTGCGCGTACTACAGGAGGAAGAGGTGATGCCGGTCGGTGGAACCCGGCCCACCAAGGTGGACGTGCGTGTCATCGCCGCGACGCATCGCGACCTGCCGGGCCTGGTCGCGCAGGAAAAGTTCCGCAACGATCTGTTGATGCGGTTGTGCGGGTTCACCGTGAACCTCTCGCCGCTGCGGGAGCGGCGAGAGGACTTCGGCCTGCTGCTTTCCCGGCTGCTGCGGCGCATCGATGCCGGCAAGCTCACGTTCACGCCCGAAGCGGGTCGCGCGATGCTGCGTCATTCCTGGCCCGGCAACATCCGCGAGCTGGAGAAGTGTCTCTCCCGAGCCTCGGTCCTCGCGGAGGATGGAGTGGTCGAGCTCGAACATCTTCCGCCATCCGTGACCGCGGCGCCCGCCGCGCCTGTCCGCCCGTCGGAAGCTCAGCTTTCTGCCGACGACCGGGCACGTCGCGAGCAGATCGTCTCCTTGCTCCGTGAGCACGGCGGCAACGTCACCTCGGTCGCCAAGGCGATGGGCAAGGCGCGCACCCAGGTTCAACGCTGGCTGCGCCGCTACGATCTCGATCCCCTGACGTACAGGCGCTGAACCGTGGCGCCACTGGGGAACGTCAACTCCCCGTAACGACCCTTCTTTGGGGGGTGGGCGGCGCGCTAGGACAGGGCGCCGCCCCGCTGTTTTTCCGTGGCAAATCCCGCCCTGCACGCGCTCGGTTCTTGCGACTCGGGAAACCGGATGCTACCCTGTGCCTTGTCTGCTTCGGTGGTAGTTTTTACAGCCGCCGAAGCCTCAATGCGCCTTCGGCGGCGGGGGCGGCGCGCAGCCGCGCACCTCCGACGCTTCCGGCGCCATGAGCGAGGCTGGGTGGCCCTGCCAGGTTCACTCTCCGGTTTCACGAAGCGGCGCCCCACGGGCGCCCCGCCGCCGTCGCGCGATATCCGCGCGACCGCGCCAGAAGGATCTTTCGATGTCCAACATCCTCGTGATCAACGCCTCGGGTCAGGAGACCCGGGTGGCGCTGATCGAGCAAGGGACGATCTCTGAGTACTACCTGGAGCGGAAGAACGAGAAAGGAATAGTCGGGAACATCTATAAAGGAAGGGTAGTCCGGGTGCTCCCCGGCATGCAGGCCGCGTTCGTCGACATCGGCCTCGACAAGGCAGCCTTCCTCTACGTCGGCGACATCGTTTCCGACCCCACCTTCCCCGGCTTCTCCGAGGAAATGGACATCAAGGCAGGCGCCGTCGAGGGCGATCCCCTCGAGGCCGACGACCTGCCCGAGCCGTCCGACGAGCCGCTTCCGCAAGCGGCCGAGAGCCCGCCGTCCGTCGCCGAAGTGGCCGCGGTCCCCGAGCCGGCGCAGGAGGCGCCTGCACCGGCGACGCAGGAGCCAGCCGAGGTCGCCACGCCCTCGCCGGAGCCTGTTCCCGCGGAAGCCGCGGCCGGTGCGCAGACGGCGGAGCCCGCCGACATCGTCGACCTGCATCCCGACGACGCACTCGACGACGAAGAAGAGGACGACGACGAGGAGCTGGACGAGGCCGACGCCGCACACGCTGCCGCGGAGGAGGTGCTGGCGGCGGAGCAGGCCAAGGCCTCCGAACCGCCGCCTGGCGGCGAGCCTGCTGCGGAGGCCGCGCAGCAACAGGCGGCGACTCCGCCACCGGAAGCGGGAGCCCGTGGGCTTCCTGCGGAACAGCGTCCAGCCGCCCGCGAAGGCAGACGGGGGCGGCGCCGCGGAGGCCGCGGTCGGCGCAGAGGGGGCGAGAGCGCGCGTCCCGAGCAGCCGAAAGGCGAGCGCCGGCAGGAAAATGGCAAGCCCTGGCAGAGCCAGGAACGCCGAGGCGGCAACGGCGACAAGCGCAACGGCAACGGCAAGCACCGCGCGCAGATCCAGGACCTGCTCAAGGAAGGCGACGAGGTCCTCGTCCAGGTGGTGAAGGACCCCATCGGCACCAAGGGCGCCCGCATCACCTGCCACATCTCGCTTCCGGGCCGGCACCTGGTCTTCATGCCGACAGTCGATCACGTCGGCATCTCCCGCCGCATCGAGAACGAGAAGGAGCGGCGGCGACTGCGCGAGCTGGTCGATCGCTACCGGCCGCCGGGCACCGGATTCATCGTCCGCACCGTCGCCGAGAACGAGCCGAGCGAAAAGCTGACGGCGGACATCAAGTTCCTCCTCGGGCTCTGGAACGAGGTGGGCAAGAAGCGCGAGTCGATGAAGGCTCCCGCCTGCGTGCACCCCGACCTCGACCTGATCCTGCGCAGCATCCGCGACCTCTTCTCCGACGAGGTGGAGAAGCTGGTGATCGACGACCGTTCCGAGTTCGAGCGGGTGCGGGCCTTCGTCGAGCAGGCGGCTCCCGAGCTGAAGGAGCGCATCGAGCTGTACGGCGGCGAGGAGCCCATCTTCGACGAGTTCGGCATCGAGCAGGAGCTGGTCCGCGCGCAGAACCGCAAGGTCTGGCTGAAGAGCGGAGGCTACATCATCATCGACCAGACGGAGGCGCTGGTCGCCATCGACGTGAACTCGGGACGCTATGTCGGCAAGAAGGGCGCCGGCGCATCGCTCGAGGACACCATCACCAAGATCAACTGCGAGGCGGCCAAGGAGATCGTGTACCAGCTCCGCCTGCGCAACATCGGCGGCATCATCATCATCGACTTCATCGACATGGACAAAGGCGCCAACCGGGAGAAGGTGTTCAAGACCCTCCAGGAAGCGCTGGCCGTCGACCGTGCGAAGACGAACGTCCTCAAGATCAGCGACATCGGCCTGGTGGAGATGACGCGCAAGCGCGTCCGCGAGAGCATCACCCGGCTGACGACCGAGATCTGCCCCACCTGCGACGGCCGCGGCCACGTCCGCAGCAAGACGACGATGGCGTACGACATCATGCGCGAGGTCCAGCGCGCCGCCGGCAAGCACCGCGAGGACCAGTTGGTGGTCTCCTGCCACCCCGATGTGGCGAAGCTGCTGCAGGGGCCGGAGCGCGAAGCGATGCGCCTGTTGATGATGAAGCTCAACAAGAGCATCACCGTCCGCCCGCAGCCGCAGTACCACCTCGAGCAGTACGATCTGCACGCGAAGTGGAGCCGCCCCGATCTGCAGCAGGCCCAGCGCGGCCAGGGACGGCGCGACGGCGGCCGGCGTGAGGGTAATCGCGGCTCGCAGACGCGTCCGGATCAACCGGCGGCGGCAGAAGCTCGTTCGCAGGAGCCGCCGGCGGTGAAGGTGGGCGACTGACCCGCCCCCTCACAGCCCGTTTCCTGGCGTTTCGTGAACGGGCGCACTCGTTCCCGGCGGTGCGGCGGCTCGTCCGCGCGCTGGTGCTCGTCGGCCGCGGGTTCCGGGGCGAGGTCATCTCGCTGCGCGCGGCGGCGCTCACCTATCTGACCCTGTTTGCCTTGGTGCCGCTCCTCGCCGTGCTCTACAGCGTCGTCGACCTCTTCACGGGCGAGGCGCAGATCCACGACCGGGTGCAGGGCTACGTCAATTCGCAGCTCGGCATCGGTGCCGGCGCCGCCATTGCCGGCGCGCTGACCACCTTCACCAGCAAGGCCACGGTGAAAACGCTGGGCGCCATCGGCTTTGCGGTGCTGCTCGTCTCGGTCCTCTCGCTGCTCTGGAACATCGAGAGCGCGTTCAACCACATCTACGCGGTAAGGAAGCCGCGCTCTCCCGTCCAGCGATTGCTCAAGTACTGGTCCTTCCTCACGCTCGGGCCGATCTTCCTCACGCTCTCCATCTACGTGACCTGGACCATCTCCCGGATGCAGGAGACGCACGGCGCGCACAACCACCCGAACCACAGCGAGGTGTTGCACGTGCTGGCGGCGCTTTCCTCGATCGCCATCACGTACGCGGCGCTTGCGTTTCTCTACAAGGTGATCCCCAACGCCCGCGTCCGCCTGCGCTCGGCGCTGCTCGCCGCGTTCGTCGCCGGCAGCGCCTGGGAGGTGGCGAAGTTCCTCTTCGCCTGGGCGTCGGGTCGGATGGTACAGGTCCACCGCATCTACGGTTCGGTGGCCGTCCTTCCCATCACGCTGACCTGGATCTACATCTCCTGGTTCATCGCGCTGATCGGGTGCCGCCTCTGCTATGCGCTCGATGCCTCGCGCAAGCCGGAGCCACATCCCGCGCTGCAGGCGGCGCTGGCCCGGGAGGCGTTCGTCATGCGCTCGATCGTCGCGCTCGCGCAGCTCCATCGCGAGCGGGGCGCGCCCGTCCGGGTGCAGGCGCTCGTTCGCGAGCTCGGAGCGTCGTCGCGCCTCGTACGGGAGGGGCTGGCGGCGCTGGCTGACGCAGGGCTCGCCGTGGAGGCGAAGCAGGGCGGATGGCTGCTGTCGCGCGATCCCTCGCGCATCACGCTCGCCGAAGTGCGCGCTGCCGGCCGCGCCTCCTTGCGGTTCCCCGCCCAGAACATCGAGGATGAAGTCGGCCTCGCCATCCAACGATCTTTGACGCGTGCGGACGGAGCCGCGGCTGCCGCCTTGGGCGAATCGCTCGAATCGCTCCTGCGGCTCTTCGAGGCGGCGCCTGTCGAGGGCGTCTCGACGCCGGAGCCTCGCCCGCTTGGGGTGGGGCAAAGTGCGCACAAGCCTGCCTGATTTTCCTGCGTTCCAGCGCTTGCCCGCGCCCGGCCCGTTCATGTAACGTTCCCATCCGTCGAACGTTTTCGACCGCCGGACCTCGCGGAGTGCATGCATGCTGAAGAGCGATCTGATCGCCATTCTGGTGGCAAAGCGCCAGCTCACGCAAAAGCAGGCTGAGCTCACCATCGAGACGATCTTCGAGTCGATGAAAGCGGCCCTCTGCAAGGGCGATAACATCGAAATTCGCGGTCTTGGCGCATTCCACGTCAAGAACTACCAGGGGTACAACGGGCGTAACCCCAAGACGGGAGAAGTGATCCCCGTCAAGCCGAAGCGGGGCATCCTCTTCCGCACCGGCAAGGAGCTGCGCGACCGGGTGAACCGGGCGCACGCGCCGCAGAAGCAGCCTTCGGCGCCGCCGAAGTCCGAGACCGGCACGGCGTAGGCTCTACGATCGGGGCGCGGAGGTCACCGCGCTCGGCGGCAGCGGGAACGAAAGGCGGAACAGCGCTCCCCGAGCTCCGGGCAGCGCGGCCAGCTCCCCGCCGTGCATGCGCGCGATCTCCGAGGAGATCCAGAGCCCCAACCCGTTCCCGCTCTCTCCCTTCGTGCTGAAGAACGGCTCGAAGATCCGCGTCCTCAGCTCCGCGGGAATCCCGGGACCGGAGTCCTCGACCTCGACGAACGCGAAAGCGCCGTCCGCCCGGACCCGCACGATCAGGCGCGCGTGCTGCTGCTGGTGCATGGCATCGAGCGCGTTGATCAAGAGATTGACCAGCACCTGCCCGAGGAGCGTGGGCTGGCAGGAGACGAGCGGGACATCCGGCGCGTACTGGCGCTCGAGCGCCACGCCGGCGGCGCGCATGCGCTGGGCGACGAGGGTGAGCGCCAGATCGATCTCGTGGCAGAGCATCACCTCGCGCAGCTCGCCGCCTGCGAATCGCGCGCCCTGCCGCATCGCGATGAGCACTTCCCGCATGCGCGCGGTCCCTGCCCGCGCCGCGAGCACCTTCTCGCGCACGGATGCGGCCAGCGGGTCCATCTCAAGGCTTTCCAGCTCGACGCTGACCCAGGTCAGCGGCGTGGACAGCTCGTGCGCCAGGCCTCCCGCGAGCGTTCCCAGGTTGATGAGGCCGATCTGGCGCGCAACTTCGACACGGGCCCGGTGCTCTCTTCGCCGGAGCGCGTCCTGCAGGTGCGCGCCGGCGATCGCGACCAGGGCGACGGTGACGAGATAGGAAGCGGCCGTGAGCAGGGGAAGCGCGTCGCCGGGCTGCATGCCGAAGAGCAGCGGCACGATGGCGATGCCAAGACCGACGAGCTGCACGATCGCCGCCTGCGGCGCGGTGAGGGGCATCAGGATGCCCACGCCGGCGAGCACGGCGATGTTCGACGTCAGGTAAGGGCTCTGCGCGCCGCCCGTCGCGAACACACCGGCCTCGATGGTCGCGCAGATCACCGCGACGGAGACCACTGCCAGCGGGAACGAGGAGGGAAGCCTGTGTGCGAAGCGGGCGACGAGCCCGAGCAGGGCGGCTGCGGCCGTCCGCGCCGCGAGCAGCGGAATCCACAGCAGCGGGGCCGTTGCGCGGTCGAGCAGGGTGAAGAGGACGAGGATCGGCGCGGCAAGCAAGGCCGCGGAGCGCATCGCCGTGCGCTGGTTCGCGGCGAGCTCCGTCTCGTATTCCGGCAGCGTCACCGACACGCGCGCTTCGGTCATGCGTTGGTTGGACAGTATGCGGCGGTCACAGAGCCGCTGTAAATGCACCAGATCGACGGCGGGTGGGGGGTTGCGCCTCTCGCGCGCACATCCCCACATCGACTGCGTTGCTGCGCCTGGACCGCGATTTTTATAGTCGAACGGCAATTCTGGAGAGAGGCTTCCGCTTTCGCACGCGCATCGGCTGGTACTCGCCGTCATCGGGCTACTTCCGCTCCTGGTGCTCGGCTGGCTCTCCTTTTCCCTGAACCGCGACGAGCTGGAAAGGACCGTCGGCGGCGCCCACTGGCGCTTCTCGGCGCGTTGCTCAGTCCGGATCGCCCTCGTCAACGTTCGCCTGGTAGTCGAGCGGGAACGGCTGCTCGAGCAGCTGCGCAAGTTCGAGTCCGAGTTGGAGAAGCGCGATGCACAGCTCCACGAGAAGCGCACGGAGATCGAGATCATGTCGCGCTTCTGCGCGACAGGGAGAGCGGAACGACGCCCCGGCGCGATTGAGCGCTCCGGACCTTGTCGGGCAGCGGTTTGACAGTCCCCTGCCTGCGCATATACTGCCCCGCTTTCGCGCGGGTCCCTCCGCGTCGATCGAGGCCTTCGGGCCAGAAGGTGGTGATTCGGAGAATGCCGGGCGTGCGCGTCAAGGAAGGGGAGTCGTTCGAGAACGCGATGAAGCGCTTCAAGAAACAGTGCGAGAAAGCTGGCATCCTGAGCGAGATCAGGAAGCGCGAGCACTACGAGAAGCCGTCCGTCAAGCGCAAGAAGAAGGCGCTGGCGGCGAAGAAGCGCGCCCTGAAGAAGGCACGAAAAGGCATGATGTAGCCCTGTCGCCTCTGGATCACACCCGCCGTACCGGGCCCTGCGCGACGCGTTCGCGCGGGGCTTTTGATCGAGAAGGACATGCTGGCCGATCGAATTGACGCGGACATGAAGACCGCCGCCCGCGCGAAGGACGCGCGCAGGCTGGGCACGCTGCGCATGCTCAAGAGCCAGATGAAGTATCGCGAGATCGAGAAGGGTCAGCCCCTCGAAGACGGGGACGTGGTCGGGGTGATCGGCTCGATGATCAAGCAGCGCAAGGACTCGGCCGCGCAGTACATCGCCGGCCGCCGGCCCGAGCTGGCCGAGAACGAGAATGCGGAAATCACCATCCTCGAGGGGTACCTGCCGCGCCAGCTGACCGATGCGGAGCTCGCCGAGCTGGTGCAAGAATCGGTGGCGGCATCGGGCGCCAAGGGTCCCCGGGACATGGGAGCGGTGATGAAGGCGCTGATGCCGAAGATCGCCGGACGTGCCGAGGGCAAGCGCGTCAGCGATGCGGTGAAGAACGCCTTGTCCAAGCTCGGCGCGTAGCCTTTGCGACTATGTTTGGGCGCGATCGTTGCCCGGTTCGGGCTGTAGAGTGCGATTCCACGGTAGATGATCCTGGCGGCGAGACAGTTGGCGAGCATTTCCGACGAGAAGCTTCAGGAGCTGCGGGACCGGGTGGACCTGGTCGCCGTCGTGCAGCGGCGCGTGCCGCTGAAGAAGAGCGGGCGCGACTGGAAGGGCCTCTGCCCCTTTCACGGGGAGAAGACCTCCAGCTTCTATGTCGTCCCCGACAAGAAGATGTTCCACTGCTTCGGCTGCGGCGTCTCGGGAGACGCGATCAAGTTCGTGATGCAGATGGAAGGACGGAGCTTCCGCGACGCCGTCGAGCAGCTCGCAGGCGAGGCCGGCGTCGACCTGACTCCACCCGATCCGGAGGAGGCGCGCCGCTCGGCACGGCGCGCAGCGCTCGGCGAGGTGAACGAGAAAGCGTGCACCTTCTACGAGCGGGTCCTTTGGGCCAAGGCGTGGCGCCTGGGCTACGCGCCTAACCTCTGGGACTCACTTGTGAAGTCCCACGCGCTCAAGGGAGTCGACCCTGCGCTCGTCGAGGAGGCCGGCCTCGGCGTGCCCCGCAAGAAGGGTCCAGGCCTTTACGATCGCTTCCGCGGACGCCTGCTGATCCCCATCCGCGAGAGCGGCCGCATCGTCGGGTTCGGCGGCCGCCTCCTGGAGGGTCAGAGCGAGGCGAAATACCTCAACTCCCCCGACACGCCGCTGTACCAGAAGGGACAGTCGCTGTTCGCGCTGGACCGCGCGCGGGAGGCCATCCGCCGCGAGGAGGTGGCCGTCTTCGTCGAGGGTTACTTCGACGCCATCGGTTTGCACCAGGCAGGTGTGCTCACCGCCATTGCCACCTGTGGAACCGCCCTCACCGAGAAGCACCTGGAGCTGGTCAAGAAGGCGGGCGCGAAGGAGCTGGTCTTCGTCTTCGACGGCGACGCGGCAGGCCTGCGCGCGGCACAGCGCGCTTCCGAGATCGCGGCAGCCCAGGCCGTTGCTGCCCGGGTACTCGTGCCGCCGGGCGGCGAGGATCCCGACGAGACGGTCCTGCGCGTGGGCATCCAGGGCTTCCGGGACCTGCTCGCCGCCGCTCAACCCTCGCTCGAGTTCCTGCTCGACCGGGCACTGGGGCGGCTGCCGAAAGGTGCGCCTGTGGAGTCGCGTGTGCGCGCCGTCGATGCAGTCCGGGGGATCGTGCAGGCGGCGCCCAGCTCGCTCGCCCGCGACCTCTACGTCGAGAAAGTCGCGGAGATGGTCGGCGCTCCACCCGACTCCATCCGCCGTGCGCTCGCGGGAAAGGCGCCGCTGTCGCCGACGAAAGCGGCCCCGGCCCGCGCTGCCGAATCGGCGAAGCCGCTTCCGCTCTCGGTGCTGAAAGCGGAGCTCGTCATCCTCGCGGCGCTGGTGCGCAACCCCACGCTGGCGCCCGAGCTGGCTCACTCCGGCGGCGTGGGCGACTTCGTGCATCCCTCGCTGCGCGAGGCCGCGGATGCAGTCTGTTCGGGACATGATGCCCAGACTGCGATCCGCGCCGTCGAGCCCGATTCGCTGAGGCAGCGGGTCCTCGATGCCTTGGCAGAGATGGAGCAGGCAGGCGACCACACTGACGCAAAGCGTCTATCCAGCCTTTTAAAAAAACATGCGCAAACCGTGGCGCTGGAGCGGAAGCAGCGCGCTTCGCCACGGGTTCCAAGGGCTTGAAACGATCCGAAAAAAAAGGGCGGTAAGGCATACCGTCCATTACTCTCCACCGACCCCCGACCGCCGAAGCACACTGGAGTTGACCGAGATGGCCGACAAGAAGTCCGCAGCCGCCCGCCGGAAGCACGGCGCCCCCAAAGCCGAGGCGAAGAGGGGCAAGCGCGAGAAGAAGGCTGCGCCGGAGCCGAAGAAGCACCTGAAGGCCGTGGGCAAGGCGGAATCGCCCGCCGCGAAGGTGAAGCGGGGAGAGAAGGACAAGGCGCCGAAGCAGGCGAAGAAGGCGTCGAAGGGCGACGACGAGGCGGAAGGGGAAGAGGTCGCGGAGGGCGAAGAGCCGGAGATCGAAGCCGCCGCCATTCCCGACGTAGGCGACGACGACGAGGTCGCGGCGGACATCGAAGAGGACGAAGACGAGGATCTCGCGCCGGCCAAGAAGGGCAGCAAGGCCACCGAGCGCAAGGAAGTGAAGGACCTGCTCGCACTCGGGCGCGACAAGGGCTTCCTCACCTACGACGAGGTCAACGACGCGCTGCCGTCGGACATCGTCTCCTCCGACCAGATCGACGACGTGATGTCGATGTTCGGCGACAACGACATCGCCATCGTCGACGAGGCCAACAAGGTCAAGCTTCCCGAGACGAAGCCGCCCGAGCCGGAACCGGTAGTGGTGAAGGAGGAAGATCAAGCGACCCCGCAGGAAAAGGCGGAGCAGGAGGAGGAGGACGCATACTCCAAATCCAACGATCCGGTGCGCATGTACCTGCGCAAGATGGGCTCGGTCTCCTTGCTCACCCGCGAGGGCGAGGTGGAGATCGCCAAGCGCATCGAGGACGGCGAGAAGGAAGTGCTCGACGCCGTGCTCCACTCCAGCATCGCGATCAAGGAGATCATCCAGATCGGCGAGCGGCTGAAGAAGGGCAAGATGCGCGTGCGCGAAGTGATCCGCGACGCGCCGGACGAGGACGACGAGACCTTCGACGAGCAGGGTCGCACCGACCAGGTGGTGAAGCTGATCGACAAGATCCGCCGCCTGGACCGCGAGAACGAGCACTTCGCCGAGCTGATGACCTCCAAGACCCGCAAGGTCTCCGAGGGCAAGCGCAAGGAGTACCGCGACGCCATCGCCCGCAACGAGGCGTCGATGGCGGAGACTCTCGCCGAGGTGAAGCTGAACAAGCGCCAGATCGAGCGCATCATCGAGAACCTCAAGAAGCTGATCGAGCGCGTCGACCAGGTCGAGCGCGAGATGCGGCACATCGAGCAGCGCCTGGGCGTCGGCCTCCGGGAGCTCAAGGGGCTGCTGCGCGATTCCGAGGACGAGGGCAAGGGCGGTCTGGCTGCGCGCAAGAAATTGAAGATCCTGGGCCTCTCCGAGGAGGAAGTGGGAGAGGTGGCCCGCGCCATCGCGGCGGCCCCGCGGAAGGTGAAGCGCGTCGAGGAAGAGGCGCTGCTGCCGGTCGACGAGCTGAAGCGGAGCTACGGCGCCATCATCGCCGGAGAGCGCAAGGCGGAGAAGGCCAAGGCCGAGCTGGTCGAGGCCAACCTGCGCCTGGTGGTGTCGATCGCGAAGAAGTACACGAACCGCGGGCTGCAGTTCCTCGACCTGATCCAGGAGGGCAACATCGGCCTGATGAAGGCGGTCGACAAGTTCGAGTACAAGCGCGGCTACAAGTTCTCCACCTACGCCACCTGGTGGATCCGGCAAGCCATCACCCGCGCCATCGCCGATCAGGCCCGCACCATCCGCATCCCGGTGCACATGATCGAGACGATCAACAAGCTGATCCGCACCTCGCGCTACCTGGTGCAGGAGATCGGCCGCGAGCCCACTCCGGAGGAAATTGCGGAGAAGATGGAGCTCCCGCTCGACAAGGTGCGCAAGGTCCTGAAGATCGCCAAGGAGCCCATCTCGCTGGAGACTCCCATCGGCGAGGAGGAGGACAGCCACCTCGGCGACTTCATCGAGGACAAGGCCATCACCTCGCCCTCCGACGCGGTGATCAACATGAACCTCGCGGAGCAGACGCGGAAGGTGCTGGCGACGCTCACGCCGCGCGAGGAGAAGGTGCTCCGCATGCGCTTCGGCATCGGGGAGAAGTCCGACCACACCCTCGAGGAAGTGGGACAGGACTTCGAGGTGACGCGCGAGCGCATCCGGCAGATCGAGGCCAAGGCGCTGCGGAAATTGCGGCACCCGAGCCGCTCGAAGCGGCTGCGCAGCTTCGTCGAGAATTAGGCGCTGCCGCCGCAGGCGCCTTTGCGGCGCTTGAGCGCAGTCATATCGGTCACGGCGTGAAGATGTGTTCCCGAGGCGCCCTGCCTCTCTGTTATTGGTTTCTCCTCGCATCGATGGCGTGCGCGGGCATCCGTCCACCCCCCGAACCTGCGGGTGGTGGAATTGCTGGAACGGTCGTCGATGCCGTCAGCGACAAGCCCTTGCGAAGCGTGCTCGTACGCGTCCGAGGGGCAGACGGCATCTTTCGCGGCGCTCTCACGGACCGTGACGCGCTCGGATCCTTGCTATTCCGCGGACGCGTTGAATGCCGGGGTCGAGGGATGGATGGTCGTCCGATGTACCCTCACCACCGAAGGACAGGTGACCAGGTGCGCGATCATTCGCGACCTGCCTTACATGGGGGCTAATGTCATTCAAGCGCTCGAACAACGCCGCTATGCGCCGGCGATGCGCAACGGTGAGCCCATCGAAGTGAACTATACGTTCAAGCTGCATCTGACGATGCCCTAGAATCCGAGTCCGAGTCCGCCGTGCACCGACCAGTGCGGGGAGAGGCTCGTGCTGGTGAAGATGATGTCGCCGGCCACGTTGATGCTGAACAGGCTGGTGCGCTGCTCGAACCCGAAACCGAGACCGGTCCAGAGGCTGCTGGTCGCGGCTGCCGCTTGGGCGTTGACCTGGGCAGATCCCTGCTCGAGGCCGCGGTTGACTCGCGTGTTGCCCGCCAGGAACAGCTCCGCGACGGGCCGCAGCTCGCCTTCGCCGAAGAGGCGCCGCACGGCGAATCCGAGCTGCAGGCCGGGAAAGCCACCGCCGCCGCCGAGCTCCAGCTCGTCGTTGGGATCGAGCAGGTAGCTCACGCATCCGCCGAGGTACCCGTACGGCGCAAACTCGTTTCCGGCTTCGGCGCGGACGATCACTTTGGCGGGCTCGCCGCGGTCGCGGCGGCTTCCGCGGGAGAGATCGATTTCGTCGGCGAACGCGAGCGAAGGGACGAGGGCGACCAGCAAGGCGAGCGTCCGCACCTGCGCAGTATCGCCTTCATGGTGGGCGCACGCCACAGCCCGGGATACTCTGTGTGCACTCGCGGGCCCGTAGCTCAACGGTCAGAGCATCCGGCTCATAACCGGTCGCATGCAGGTTCGACTCCTGCCGGGCCCACATTGACATCTCGCGGCGCAGGGGCGAAAAAGCAAGCCCGCTTGGGAGGCAAACGTTGTCGCGAGAGAAGCTGAAGGCACTCGAAGAACTGCAGCAGGTCGATCTCAAGATCCGTGAGCTCTCCGCCGAAGCCGAAAAGCACCCGGCCCGCCTCAGGCAGATCGAGTCGGAGCGCAACCAGGCCAGGGCCCATCTCGACACCACGAGGGGACGCCTCGCCGACAACGAGCGCGCCCGCCGGCAAAACGAGCAGCTCCTCCAGCTGGAGAAGGAGAAGGTGCGCAAGTGGGAGTCGCGTCTGAACGAGCTGAAGACGCCGCGCGAATATGCGGCCCTGGCGCGCGAGCTCGACATCGCCAAGAAGACGAACCAGACCGCCGACGAGGAGATCAAGCGGCTGGCCTTGGAGCACGCAGACCTCAAGAAGCAGGTCGATGCCGCGGAGCAGGCGGTGGGGGAGAAGGAAAGCGTGGTGACGCGCGAAGGCGCCGAGATCAAGAGCGTGCTCGATGGCCTGCAGGGACGGATGTCGGAGCTCGAGGCCGAGCGGCAAAGACTCGTCGAGCTGTGCGATCGCTCGCTGGTGAGCAAGTACGAGCGCATTCGCAAGCAGCGCGGCGGGCTCGCCGTCGTGCCCGTCGTCGCGGGCACCTGCAAGGGCTGTCAGCGGAACATCCCGCCGCAGATGGCAAACAACCTGATCCTGGGCGACGAGATCCTCACCTGCCCCAACTGCCACCGGTTCATCTACGCCGCGGAGGAGCCGCAGGCGGCGGCCAACGTATAAGTGGTCTACACGCCCGCGCAGCTCCTGCTCGCGATCGCCGAGCACGAGACGCTGGAGAGGACCTGCGCGGCGCTGCGCGGCCTGACGCTGGAAGCCGCACGGAAACTGCTGCGCGGAGCGGCGCGCCAGCTCCAGCAGGAGAAGCTGCCATTGCCGGAAGCGAAAGTCCGTGGGGCAGGACGCGCGATTCGCGTCCATTCGGACGGAGCGGCGCGCGGCAACCCGGGTCCGGCCGGCGCGGGGGCCGTCCTGACGGATTCCGCGGGCAACGTGATCGCGCGCCTCGGGCGCTACCTGGGCAGGCAGACAAACAATGTCGCCGAGTATGAAGGGCTCCTCCTCGGCCTGAATCACGCTCGCGAGCTGGGTTACCGCGAGGTGGAGGTCCGCGCCGATTCGCAGCTCTTGATCCGTCAGCTCAAAGGCGAGTACGCCGTCCGCCATGCGGGGCTGAAGCCGCTGCATGCCGAAGCGCTGCGCGTGCTCCGCAGCTTCGATCGATTCGATCTGCAGCACGTTCCGCGCGAGGAGAATGCGCTGGCGGACGAGATGTCGAACCGCGCCATCGACGAGGAGATGGCGTGATCACCTTGCTGGCGCGACCAGGTCCGCTCGTCCGGTAACGCCGTTCGGGAGCTGCCCGCTGAGAATCATCTTCGCCCCCGGGCTCGACGGGAGGATCGCGACCTCCGCCTCGTTCGTTTCCAGCTCGTCCACCGGACGGTCGAAATGGCCGAGCTGGACGAGAGAGCCCTCCCCGCGCAGCCACAGCCTCACCGGAGCGCCGACGACTTCGCCGACCTCGTCCCAGGCGCGGACGGCGATTCGAATCGGTTCCATTTGCGTCGGGTGCGGCTCGAGCTCGAGGCGGACGATCGCGGCTGCCGGCACGATCTCGACCGGCAGCGACAGGTGCCGCGCCCCGAGCACGAGATCGAGGAACGACCATCCGGGTCCTCCGGCGCCGCGGACCTCGCGCTGCTTCGCCATGTCCCATTGCGTACCGGTCGCGATCCCGAGCGCCGGCGCGGACACGGCGAGCTTGCCGCCCGCGCACAGCGGCGATCGCGATTCGTCGACGGGGTACAGCCACACCGACGTGCTTCCGCCTTCCGCGATCCGCAGAGCGCGCAGCTCGGGGAAGGCGATTGCGAACGAGCTCACCCGCGCCATCAGCGCGACAGGCAGGGCGGCATGGAGCGCAAGCGGCGGGAATTGCTTCTTGCGCGCGCGCACGGCGACCTCGCCGGCCCCCGCCGTCCGTGCCTTGATCTGGATGTCCGTGCCGCGCACCGAAGCGACGGTCAGCCCGCCTGCCGCCGTCACCCGGAGAGGCGCCGCCGAGCAGGGAACCCGGTTGCCGTGGCCGCCGCACAGCCGGGAGAAGCGAAAGGTGGTGGAGAGGCGCGCCGAGGCCCCGACGGCGAGCGTCGAACGCAGCGCGGTGGCACCCGGCGGGACCTGCTCGAAGCAACGGCCTGCCTGGAGCGAATATCCGACGGCGCTCGGCGACGGCCGAAGCGAGATGGCGATCAGGACCGCGGCCACGACTGCGCTCATCCGTCGAGCGTAGCCGAGACCCTCTCCTTGCGTTAGAATTCGTCCTGGTCAGAGCCGCCCGGGCGGACGCCGGCGCTTTCAAAACGCGCGGGAGGAAAGTCCGGGCTCCACAGGGCAGGGTGCTGGCCAACGGCCAGCCGAGGCAACTCGCGGGACAGCGCCACAGAGAACAGACCGCCGGCGAAAGCCGGTAAGGGTGAAACGGTGCGGTAAGAGCGCACCGCGCCCGTGGTGACACGGGCGGCACGGCAAGCCCCACCCGGAGCAAGGGCACATAGGGGAGCAATGCGGTTGCCCGCCGCGCTCCCGGGTAGCCCGCTGGAGGCCGGCGGCAACGTCGGTCCTAGAGGAATGTTCGCCGCCGCCGGGAAGGCAACGACCCGGCGGAACAGAACCCGGCTTACAGGGCGGCTCTGACCATTTTTTTTTCGCGACGCCGGTGACCGCGCGATACGCGGTCTGCTGTGGGACGGATGCCGACGGCAGCCACCATCGATCGGCCGCCTCGGAAGTTCCATGACCGCGTACAGTGGCATTTCGCTGCGTCCTCGTTGTCCTGTGCGTCGCAGCCGTTCACGCATGCGCGGCGCGTACC
>Ga0209473_1000222_pt1 | contig 36323 bp, 34 predicted proteins | sample GraSoiAngelo_133_FD_185890 | JGI IMG/M metagenome (GOLD analysis project Ga0209473, IMG submission 185890) | Grasslands soil microbial communities from the Angelo Coastal Reserve, California, USA - 14_0929_05_20cm (SPAdes) (version 2) | ecosystem: Environmental > Terrestrial > Soil > Grasslands ...
GACAGAATATGGCCGTCCGCATCATCCATGAGCTCGGTCTCAGCGCGTTCATGAATGCGTACTTTCTTGACCATTTGTTCAGCCTTGAAGACAAACTCCCTTACGCCGACGGGACCGCGAAGAATCCAGACCATTTGCCACCGCTCTTAGATCGGCGGGATCTTTTCCTGCTGGAATCATTTCAAGTGAGAAACGGAAACTACGAAAGTGTTTCGGAGTCGCAGGCACGCTTGAAGCTGGCTCTCAAATATCGTCGGCGCTATGGTGCGCACATTTTTGCCACCACAACAACGACGGAACGGGAGCCTTTCAGCGCGGAAAAATTCAATTATGCGTGGTGGAGCGCCCTTCTCTATGGCCTGGATGGTTTTGGCTGGGGCGAACCGAACTTTTCTGCTCGGAGCAACGCTCTGCCTGATCATCAGTGCACCCTGGAGGGCACGATGCTCCGCGCCTTCGAACATTCATCCACGGTCGGTTCTGATAACAAACACTTCTGGAGAAAGGCGGGCAACTATTTAATTGTCGGTGACACGACCACTCATTCGGTTCATCGAATCCGCTCCGATGGCTTCGTGGAGCCAAAAGAGATCGATACTTTGTTAACTTCTCCCCTTGGGAGATCACTCTTGACCTGCGGGGGAGGCGCATGAGTCATAAAGGCTACAAAGACCGGCTGATCGACAATCGTGTAGACGCGGTGCGGGTCGTGCACGCCCGCGAGGTTGCCGCCCTGATGGAGTCGCTGGGGTACACCGATCGGTCCGCGAGAAAGTGGGGCTTGCCGGATATCTTTACCTTGGCAGAGCATCTCTTCGCGCGTCTTCAGCAAAACCCTGCGCCGGATGAGCGGGCGAACCAGAAGGGTAAGCGCATTTCTCTGTGGGCTGAGACAAGCTGCGCGCTACGCAAGTTTTCGCTCAGTTTGGCCTACGCCATTCCTTGGACGGTCATGCTGATTTTGGAGTACTTGCGGCCGGACACTCTGCGGGTTTCCGCCGAGATCGGGGGAGCGTTGAGTCTTACTCTGATTGCTAGTCTTATCACATCGGGCGGTTTCGTCCAGATGATTTCCCGCAGTGGGAACTTCTATTATGGGCTGAAGGAGCCGGTTTTGGCGCATCGTACTTGCATCTCACTTCTGAACATAGGACTGACGTGCAGCCTTGTTCTGGCATTGCTGGGGATGATGGCGGGTTCTTATTTTCATCTATTTGCCTCCAACTACCTTGTGCTGGCTGCCATCAGCTATCTAGCCCTGAGCCTTCTGTGGATGCTCTGCGCCGTGCTTTCTGTACAGGGGAACGGCTGGTGTGTCCCGCTCGTTTTTTTTCTTAGCATTTTCATTGGTGGTTTGATAAAAATTCTCGCCAACCCAAGGACTACCACTCTGTTGGTATCGTGCCCGTTGCTGGCAGTGTCGTGCGCCCTCGGTTGTGTGCTGGCAGGCTCTTATCACGCCGAGAATATGCACCCAGAGAGCAAGGACAGCGCCCGTCCACGAGGCAGCGTCTTGTTCATCTCGCTGGTGCCTTTCTATGTCTACGGTACTCTGTATTTCACCTTTCTCTTTGCTGACCGATTGACTGCGGGAAGCGCAGTTCCATGGATTTCCGGGTTAAGTTTTGGAATTGACGCCGCATATAAGAAGGGCACGGATCTGGTCCTGCTGGCTTTCCTGATTACCGCCGCTCTCGTGGAGTATCTCGCGGATTCATTCCTGCGGTTCTGGCAAAGGTTGGCTACGGACCTGCCGCAGGACGCGAACGAGAGACTGATGGTAAGCCTGGGGAAACGTCACTGGAAATCCATGTTGGTTATCTTCGCTGCATTCGTTGTGATTGCTTTGAGTGCTTGGTTTGCCTTCTCTCGGTCAGACAGCCCGGTCGCCGCCCCCAGACTATTGCAGACGGCCGTGCTCGGAGGCCTTGGTTATCTCATGCTGAGCATGGCTTTACTGGAAATCATAATTTTAGCCAGCGTAAATGCCATTTCGATGGCCTCGCTGGCCGTGGCACTCGGAGTCGCAGTGAATCTGCTGATTGGATATGCTCTCAGCCATTTGTGGGGAGTGCAATATGCCGCCGTCGGGCTGCTCGTTGGGTCCGCTGTGGTTCTATGGACAGCCAACGCAGCGGTTAGACGTGTCCTGCAACACCCAGATTATCATTACTCGATTTCATGAGCCTTTCTTGATGCCCGTCCTAGATGCACTCAAGGCCTTTTGGATCCTCGGCGTCTTCCTTCTAACGTTCTTTTGGCTTCCGACGCATCTCTTTTCGGGCAGGCCGAACTCACCGAGAGTCCTTCGGATTGCCGGCAACTGGGCTCGCACCGTGCTGTGCGTGACGATCCTAATTTTTCTCATGTGCAGCTTGAGGGTGTTCGGTGTGATCACGGTTGTTTTGTTTTTTTTGGGCGCGATAGCCATAGGCTGGTTTCGCAAGCGCGGCGGGGTGTCGCGCGGTTTGTGGACGAGCCTGCAAGCAACCACGATAAACATAATGCGCCAGATTGAATCCCGGTCGTTCAACCTGTTCCTCCTGGCTCGTAAGCGCGCGTCCACCTCGGGCCGCCAGTCTTGGGGATTACGCGTTAACGCATGGCTGAGGCTCTTGGAAGGCAAGGAACTGCTGGGCGCAAGCTTCATTGTGGTGCTGGGAACGACCGTTGTATTGCGCACCGAGCACGCGGTTCGGGAACTGCGTTTTGATCAACCTGAGGAATACTCGGCTCTCCTGCGTGCGCGAGAATTGATGCTCAATATTCATCCTGCCGGGCGGCCGTTTGTATTTCCGGCCATGATCGCAGCCACATCCTTGCTTAGCGGCGCGGATTCCATGCAGGTAACGCGCTTCTTGGCACCGGCAATGGGCCTGTTAGTTGTTCTGGCCACAGGGTTATTCATTCAGGTCTGCGCCCGTGTAGGCGTTGCGGTTGTCGCCGTCATCTACTGCTTAGGAGCAGCTGCATTCCCGCCTGCGAGAGACCAAACGGGCGTGGCAATGTCGGCGATGGAGAAAATTGAGAGTGTCTTCACAGGCTCACCGGCAACCATGGGAGCCCGGCCTGAATTTGCGCTCGGCTTGCTGTTCCTTCTCTTAGCTCTCGCCATTCTCGCGGATTGGTATCGGAACTCGAGGGGCTGGGATTCCTTGCTGGATTTCACGTGCTGCTTGTTGTTGACAGGCATCATCTCGCAGGTCTTGCTCATAATCTTGGTGATCGCGGCGGGGGTGCTGCTGCTTCGGCCCATGGCGGGCCCCTTCGCATTCGTGATGCTGTGTTACGGATTGATGGGTTGGGCGACCTTGTCCAATGTCATCATTATCTCTGACGAAATGCGCACCATCTTACCGGTTGCGGCTGCCATTCTGGTGGGCTGCTTCCTTGCGTTCATAGAGGCGCAATTAGCCGCTCGGGACCGCAGGAAGGCTGAAACGCTATTGCTCGCTGCCTGTTTGTGCGTTGCCGTGATTTGGTTTCGACCGCAAAGGTTGTCTGGCCGATGGCTCGAGTATGAAGCCGCGGCCCGTGCAACGCAGGAAATCGCATACCGATTCCCACGGCAGTCGTGGGTCGTGGCGGCACCTGTAGAGCAGTTAGCCGAAACACTTGGCTTGGGAGGGCACGAAGATCTGGCCGGATTTGTCGAGAAATATCGCACCCAGGTCACGAACCCAGAGTTCCGTTTTCCGGATCGACGGGAAGATTTGTTCATTTATGTCGAGAAGAAACCGTTTCAGATTTTTTCTCGCGAACCTGAGACCGTTTCTTTCTCCGTGCTAACTGACCCCACGTACCGCCATTATCGCTCACCGGGAGGGCGAGCCAGCTTGGAGGCAGCGGCGCTACAACTCTGTGAGAACTACCGGCAATACCACTCCAACGCCAATGTATTTTTTGAGAACGAAGTTCTCCGTATCTACCACATACACGGGCAACAAGCGTCGGACAGTAGAACAGGACAGTGAGAAAATTGTGAAGTCAAGATCACGAACTCTCGCGCAAAGTCAAGGATAAAGAACTTTACAAACTGTAGTCGATCCCCTTGAGACTACCTGCGACCCTTCTTCTGTGTTTCTCTCCCGGAGACACATCGGCACGCCTTGAATGCCCTTTACGACATGAGTGAAGTACATGCCCACTTTTCTCGATTCAGCAACGCGAGAACAGTGTTCCGGTGCGAAGGGGGCATGTACCAATTGTGCCCACGAGTGGCAAATAGCGAAAGCGAGCGGCTACAGCGTGCTAGGCTTAGGCCAGCCCCGGGCCCTAGGATGCCATGAACACTGGTGACCTTGGTTTCAAACAAAAAATCAAAAACTTACGTACGTCTTTCATCTTTCTCGCCGGAATGGGAGTGAGTGGATTGGGGAGCACTGGCTGCGGAGTTGTGTCAAAGACACAGCCACCTATTCCGGTGAACGTCACCATTTCGCCCACCTCAGCGACGGTGGCAACCGGGGGAACACAGCAGTTTACCGCCACCGTGAACACCAGCAACACTGCAGTCACCTGGCAAGTGAATGGCGTGACGGGAGGCAATGCCACGGTCGGGACGATTTCCAGTTCCGGTCTGTACACGGCGCCTGCGACAGTCCAGAGTACGACCACCGTGACGGTCACAGCCGTGTCTCAGGCCGACCCCACAAAGTCCGCTTCGGCGCAGGTGACCATCACGCCGACTGCTGCCGTGAACGTCACCATTTCGCCTACCTCAGCGACGGTGGCAACCGGGGGAACACAGCAGTTTACCGCCACCGTGCAGAACACCAGCAACACCGCAGTCACCTGGCAAGTGAACGGCGTGACGGGAGGCAATGCCACGGTCGGGACGATTTCCAGTTCCGGTCTGTACACGGCGCCTGCGACAGTCCAGAGTACGACCACCGTGACGGTCACAGCCGTGTCTCAGGCCGATCCCACAAAGTCCGCTTCGGCGCAGGTGACCATCACGCCCATCGTTGGCATGGTTTTCTACGTTTCAACCACGGGTAGTGACTCGAATCCTGGTACGCTTTCATCTCCGTGGAGAACTATCCAGCACGCGGCCAACTCCGTACAGGCAGGCGACGCCGTTTACGTGCGTGGTGGCGCGTACAACGAATCAGTCAATATTTCGGTATCGGGCTCAGCCACTGCAGGTCCAATTACCTTCAAAACCTTCCCCGGTGAGCAAGGGATCATAGATGGCACGGGACTGGTACCCTCCACGGCCGGCACTCAAGGCCTGATCAATATCGTGAATCAAAGTTACATTTCCATTCAGGGGCTGGAGATCCGCAACTACCAGACTTCGAGTGCCTCTGCCACCCCGGCTGGGATTTGGGTATCAGGCTCAGGCAGCAACATCCAGCTACTGAACAACCTGGTTCATAACGTCGTCACAACCTCGGAAAGCACCGGCAGCGCTTTCGGCATTGCCGTGTACGGAACGTCAGCGCCCGCTTCTCTCGATAGCGTCACCATCAGCGGCAACCAAGTCTATAATCTTAGGACCGGCACCAGCGAATCGGTGAACGTCGATGGAAATGTAACCAACTTCGTTATCACGAATAATGTCATACACGATAACGATAACATCGGAATCGACGTTATTGGCTTCGAAGGCGTTTCCCCCGACCCAGCCTACGACTACGCCCGCAACGGTACGGTCGCGGGCAACACTATCTACAACATTTCGGCGATAAATAATCCTGGTGAGGGTAACCAGTACGACGCCAATGGTATTTACGTAGACGGTGGTTCTCAGGTTGTGATTGAGCGCAACCTGATCCACAACGTAGACATCGGCATCGAGATGGCCAGCGAGCATCGGGGCCGAGTGACTAGCTTTGTGATAGCGCGGAACAACCTAGTGTATTGGTCGAATTCGGTCGGCATTAGCATTGGAGGATACGCCAGCAACGTGGGCGGCACCGACCACTGCACGATTGGGAATAACACTCTGTTCCAGAACGATACGAAGAACACGGGGAGCGGTGAATTCCAGATCCAGTACTATGCCACCAACAACGTTTTCAAGAACAATATTGTTTATGCCTCGTCGCAAGGCCTATTCATTAACAACTACACGAACAGCGAGCCCGATCCCTCGGACGTGGACTACAACCTCTATTATTCCTCGTTGAGCCCTTCAGCGGCAGACTTTCGCTGGAATGGTACGGACCATCCTGGTTTTTCGTCCTATCAATCGGCGACCGGGAAGGATACCCATTCTCAATATACGGATCCGCAGTTCCTGAGCCTGACGACACCTAACCTGCAGATTCAGCCGACTTCACCGTCACTCAACGCAGGAATCAACCTAGGGCCGACCGTCGTAGGTACCCTAGACTTTGCTGGCAATCCGCGGGTACACGGAAGCAATATCGACATTGGCGCTTACGAGCAATAGCCCACTCGCGAATATAGCGCGACCGAGGTTTTTTGTGCCAGCGGAAGTGAGGAAACGATCAAACGATCCTTCTCTTTCGATTCTAATGTGACTAAGGTGTTCACCGAAAGTCGCCGAAAGTGCTGTTGTTAAAACCAAGAATCCTCGCCCTTTTCTAAGGAGCGGGGAGGATGTCAATTTCGGTCGTGTCTAAGCTCCGCGTCGAACGAACCCATTCTGAACAGGAAACCGGAAAAGGAAAATAAAAACAGGGACCGGCTTTTCTCGCCGGTCCCTGGATCAAGAAGTTTGTGTGTTGATTCTAACCTCTGCCACCTGCAGCGGAAGCTGCCTGTTCTAGCAGCGGCGTAGCTTTACCAACCTCCGCCACGCCAAAAATAACGAGGGGTGCGTTCGAGTTTGGTTCTATTCCACAGTACAGGTGATTGATGTTTATGCTTGCGTCGCCCAATTTTTGTGCGGCTCGCGCAAGTTCTCCCGGCCGGTTTGCAAGGTTTACTTTGACAACGTCGGTTTCAGTATAGGTCGCTCGCTCGTTGTCGAGCACGCTTCGCGCTTTAGTCGGGTCGTCGAACACTACCCGCGCCAGGCTTTTCCCACTGGAAGGAAACGACTGTGCGGCAATGATGTTCACATTGCGGTCGGCCAGCGCCCGGCAAATTTTGCCGAGCGTTCCTGGTCTATCGTCCATCGTGAGGGTGAATTCTTTAACTACAGGCATACTGAGGACCTCCCTTTCAAGTTCGGGTGCAGGGCGGGATGCATCCTCAAGGTTGGACCGGGGAAGAACCACATGGTACTCCCCGGCTTTACCTTCTTGCAAGAACGGACTCTGTGGATAAACTGTGGATAATAAGCCTGTGGTACATCTTCTCTACGCCCCGCTTGCCGCGTCGCGTGCGCACGCGATTACACAGGGGAAATATGAGCGCGGGAGAGTGGGTCTACTGTCAGGTCCTTCTGCCATTGGACTGGAGCTTTTGGCTCGGACGGATGATTGGATACTTTCCCAGGAAAGGCGGCATAGGCGGAAATGTGAGAGGTGAACCCCTCGGACTCTCTTCGCGGAGGCTCTCCGGACTGCCGCAAGGACACTCACCCCGCGCCTAGCCTACGATCATGCGCTTCGTAGAACCAGCACGCCATCGCTAGGAGCCTGTCGGGAATAGATGTTGTCGTACGTGAAATCAATAAGTTACGGACAGAGGTACGTCTGCAAGTTATTGATTCTTCGTCGAAGATTTGTTCTCTCCGACACCCTCCTAGCCTATGTCGGACGCGAGGGAATCGCCATTACCCGTCCCTCGCATCCGACCGTTTGTGCAGGATAGTTGGCGACTCGGGAGCAATCGAGAAAGGGCACGATCGGCAGATCTTCCGAATGCCGACTTCTCGTCCGAATAAACTATAAGTTTAATTTGCTTACCGGGAGTTTGATTACAGATCACGCGGTAACATGGACGCTGATTGCTATATTTTTGCCGTTTTCCTCGCGATAGGTGACGTCCGCAGTGGCATTGACTTTGAGTTTGCCCTCTATGGTTGTGTTCTTATCGATCTGAAAGACCATTGATTTGGCGTTGGGGGCTTCCTGCGCGAACTGTTGTCCGGAGGAAGCCTGGCCGCCTGCAACGGCCAGGGTGAAGGAGTCCTTGCGGACGGCTGTAATCTTTCCCGAGACGGATAGCTGGGACGCGGGCGTCTGAGCTGTTGCAGCGGGTTGAGCATTGTCAATGGCTGGGGGCATCGCCCAGAGTGCGGCGACAAGCATTAGGCTGGCAAGGGTTGCAAAAAGAAAGCGATGCGGATTCTTCATCGGGACACTCCTTCGCTCTGTGTGTTTGGGGGGCATTCCATTTAGCGCAGACCAATAGCCACATTCAGTAGAAATGTCAATAATGATATCAACCCCTTGTGAATCTTGAGATTACGGAAATACGCCCTGCCTGGCATATTCGAGTCAAAGCAGTACTAGAGCGGGAAATCCTTCCATTGAGCTGGTCGAACATGCACGCAAAACGGACCACCTGTTGAAGCAAGCAGAAACTGCCATGGTCTACTAATGGGTGGCGCTAGATTCCGAGGAGCTCGAGTTGACTCTTGTAGTTGGCTTCGAAGTCGAGGAATCGGCTAATGATGGATTGAGTGAGGCCGTCACAGTATACGACTTCCCATGGTCCGTGAGGTCGGTAATCAGAAGCTCGTAGCGAAAGCCTTCCGGGTGACTTCGGCTCCTCAGCAGGGCAAGTATTCCTCGCACTTCGGCTCCAGAGTGAATCACGAGTTCACCTGACGAAGTCAGGCCAGAAACAACTGTGCCGTGAAACTCGGTCCCATCGGCATTTACAGCCGAATCGATGGAATTGCGCATCTTGACGCGAAGCAGCGTTCCCTTTGGCAAGCCGTCCACATCGTTGCCGTTGGTAGGATTGAGCCGAGCGTGAAGATAAAACGTCAGGACCGTTCCTGCAGAGACATGCACGGGTTCAATGTTGGAAGTTTGACCATGAGCGGTGCTTCCGAAGGCACCGACGAAACACATAGCCACTAGGATACGTTTCATGGGCTGGGGCCTCTCGTATCTTTAGAAAAGCAAGAGACTTCGATGACTTAACTTTAATCTCCAAGTATAACTCTAAAGTTGAACTGTCGCAGAGGCAATGGTTGGTCGAGATTCGATGTGCTCTATAGCGCATGGGCGCACGGCAAGGTCGCGGATCGTGCTTAGCGTGGTCGGAAATGCAGGAAAACATTCATGGATCGCTCGACACAACTGTAGATACGGCTGCAAGAAGAAGCACAAGAACAAATTCAAGTCATCAGTCGAGGGCAATAGATTCATTGTTTGGGAATGCCTCTTTAAGGATTCGTTCGACGTTCCGCATCAATTCTCCGGCGCGGAAAAGACCTTCATCAAGACCGCCGTGTCTTGGAGACCATGAGGTACCCCCCCTGCCTCTCCAACGGATTGTGTCTGCCCGGGAGGGAGAACCGGAAAACTCGCTTGAAAGCGTGGATTTCTTTCTGGCCCGGCAACCATTGTTCAATCTCCTGCTTCCAGATACGCCTTTTTTTTGACTTCCCGACTGTGACGATAAACGGATCCGAATGCGAGCCGTACCTCGAAAAGTGGCTCTGCCGCGTCTTTTGCGGCATGCTCGATGCCGAAGGTAACTACGTTTGGACGACACACTTTGCAGCGAGGCGGCACGTTGTTTCATCTTCCAGCGTCGTTCCAGGGTGTGTGATCCACGTGGCCCTTTTTGCCGGAGTGCCCGCCGAGTGTAAGATATCGGCGTCGTCTAGGGATTTATGGCAGCCCAGCAACTCACAAAGTCAAAGACATGGTCGGGGAAGCGGCGCAGTCAACGGATTGAGTTGAGCGCTGCAGTTGTCCTTCACAGACGCCCAACGGAAGGCCCGCAGTTCTCTGAAAGGACGCAAACCCTGATTGTCAACGCTCACGGTGCGCTGGTGGCCCTAGCGGAAAACGTAGCACCTGAGCAAAGGCTTTTCATGCAAAACACAAACAGCGGGGAACAGAAAGAGTGCCGCGTGGTTTACGTGAAGAAGGAGTTGGCGGGGCCGACTAAGGTTGCAGTAGAGTTCACACGACCCGCACCTACCTTCTGGTGCATCGCCTATCCACCCGCCGATTGGGTTAGGTAGTTCCTTGGAATTTCCGATAATTGCAATCGGTCGCAGATAGCCTTCTGGCTTAGCGCCACCTGCGTTTGATTGGAGAAAGGTCGGGCGTAGAGTTCCCGCGAGCTGGGCCAGGAATGCATAGGGCTGCGCGCGCGGCTGCTCTTTGCCTTCGGCGATGCCGCAGCGGGTTTAGCGTGACCCTGGCCAAGCTGGAAGGAGTCCTCCACGGTGAAACTCGGCTGCTGGTTGGCGATTTGGACCTTGATCATCTGGAACGACAGGGAATTCCGATCCACGGTCACGCGACAGTACGAGTAAGTCGAGCCCGGAGCTTGGTACAAGTCGGCGGGATCGCGCGGAATCTCGTGGGGAGTCGCGCCACCCCCGCCGGCGGTGATATAGATGACGCCGCCATGAACGTAGCGCTCATAGTTGTGAACGTGACCGGCGAGCACGACGTCGGGGAGGTTGAGCCGCTTCTGACTCTCCTCAAGCAGCGAGGCGAGGCGCTGGTCAACCGGGCGCAGCGAGTGACCGCCGCCCGGCAAGCGCCCGCTGGAATGCGTCATGGCAGGGTGGTGTTGCACGATAAACAGGTACTGCACGCCTTCCGGCACATTCCCGAGTCGCTCGAGAAGCCATTTCCACTGTTCGTTGTCGGGGTTACTGACGTTGCTGTCCAGCATGATGAAGTAACAGTTGCGAGTGCGAACGGCATACCAGTGCAGGTTGCGCAGTTCAGGGAAGCGGCTGAAGTATTGAAGGCGCGTTGGAAGAGCCCAAGGTGTCGTGGTTGCCGAGCACGGGGAACACATGGATGCCCGCTTCCCGCCAGGGTTCGGTTTCGCGATCCCAGACCTGCCAGTCGGCCTCGGACGGCCTGCTGACGAGGTCGCCGGTCAGCACCAGGAAATCGGGCTTCTCCTTGGCGACTTGTGCATGGCACGACGAAAGTCCGGATCGCTGGCATTCTTGCGAGAAGAGTCGGTGAAACGGGTATCGCCATAGAACGATGAAGCGAAACGGGTAAGGAACGTGGAAATCGGGAAGCTGCTGCGCAAGCGCGAGAACAAAGAGAAGCAGGAAAAGCAGGACATAAACTTTGCGGGAAGTCATGGCATCTCCGGAGATTTGCTCAGGCCGACATCATCGTGGTGCGCGACCTCGCGGTAGAACTGCTGCAAAACGAAGTAAGCCTTCTTTTTTCACCGTTGTTGGAGATCAGGCCCTTGCGGTTGAAGCCATCCTGCACGGACGCCAACTGACGGCGGGGGCTCCGAAAGTCCTTGAGAATCCACGGGGCGATTCGGCGAATGAAGGAAACTTTGCGCAACGCGGCGATTTGGTGCTTGTGGACTGTCGAGATCCGCGATCAGCGGGTCATCAATCACCCGTCTTGTGCGGCTCAGCCAGGCTCGACCGGTTGGTGGTGGCGGTGATCAGGCGAGTGGCGTCGAGCGGACGGGCGGCCGCGGCCAATTCGTGCAGGAACGCGTTACGCTCCGGACTTTTCGCGGACTCGCTAGTAATGGACCAAGAGATGATGGAGCTGCGGTTGTAGTCGCGCGCGATCATCTCCTCGAGTTGGCCCCTGACTTTCTCCGCAACGCCGGGCGCAGTCCAAGCGATGCCTTGCCACAGCGGAATTTCGCAGCGCCAGCCGGGCCGCGGGTGGTATGCGAAGGATTTCCCTTACCCGATGGTCCCCTCGTACAGCAGCAGTTCGGGGCGCTGTGTGTTCCAGGCGCCAGGAACGTGCAGCGTGGGCGAAGGGGCGAAGTCGTACTCAACCACCCGGTGGAGGCGGCCGGCGACAGGTTGAGAAAGTAGCGGCGGCGCACGCCTTCGTCGTAAGGGTCAACCACGTAGTGCCAATCGCCGTTCAACGATACTCCCGGGCGAGCGAGGCACTCTGAAGAAGAGGCGCGGTGGGTTGCACGGGCGGCAGCGGCGGCTGAAAAGAACAATCCCCAGAAGAGCCAAACAAGCTTACTTTTCATCGTTTTTCTCGCATTTGCGACTCCCATCTTCGCGTAGCTAGCAACTAAGGAGAAGGGCAAGAAAGTTTGCCAGTTTAATGTGACTCCCCTGGTGGCGCGATCTGAATCTGCGTGCTGAGCCGTACATCCCGCGAGGACGAGCCGACCAGGATTGAATATGTCCCCGGGGCAACTTTCCAGTCGTGGACTGTGGTGTCCCAATAAGAAAATGCGCGCTGGTTGAGCGCGAACTGCACGTAAGCCTTCCGTCCCGGCTCGAGTCGTACCTTCTTAAATTCTTTAAGTTGCTTCGGGGGCTGGGGAACCGCGTCACTGGACGGCATGCCGATATAAAGCTGCGCCACTTCTGCGCCAGATACCCTGCCGCTGTTCACCACGTCAAACTCAATTTGCACATTCGGCTTCGCGTTCGCGCTCAGCAGAAGCCGTTCGGGCGACACCTGCAGATTGGCATATCCGAAGGTCGTGTACGAGAGACCATGGCCGAAAGGGAAGAGCGGGTCTTTCTTGGCAGCATCGTAATGCCGATAGCCGACGAAAACACCCTCGGAATAGTGCGCGACTTTATCCACGCCGGGATACTGCTCGGGTTTGCTTGCGGGAAGGTCTTCGGGGCTTCGGGGGAAGGTAATCGGCAATTTGCCGGAGGGATTGACTTCGCCAAACAGGATTGCGGCAACCGCATTGCCGTCCTCTTCGCCGGGATACCACGCTTCGACGATGGCTGGCACTAGCTCGGCCCATGGCATCAGGACGGCCGAACCCGTCTTCAACACCACGACGGTGCGCGGGTTGGCGGTTGCGACGGCCCTGACCAGCTCGTCTTGGTTGCCGGGAAGGGACAGCGATTGATCGTGGCCTTCCCGATCCTGATCGACCACCAGGACGATAGCGAAGTCCGCACTGTGCGCCAAAGCGGCGGCCGCGGGAATATCGGCGCCATCATTCGTTTCGATTGTGACCTGCGAACCGGCACGGGAACGCAGGCCGTCGAGGGGATCAACCGTGTACAGCGGAACGACGTGTGAGCTGCCGCCACCGCCCGTGGAAGCTTTTGCAGGTCCGATCAACGCGATGCGCTTGAGCTGCGACGCTTTCAAAGGAAGGATGCCGCCCGAATTCTTGAGCAGCACGATACCGTCTTCGGCAATGCGCAAGGCGATGGCCCCGTGTTCGCGGGCGGGGAGCGGCTTTGGAGTTAGCGGGTGGTCAAACACGCCGGATTGAATCATGGCGCGATAGCGGCGGATCAGCTTGTCGTCAATCACCGACATGGGCACCTTGCCCCCCTCCACCGCCGCTTTTAAAGCTTCTCCGAAATACTTGCCGGTAGGCATCTCGAGGTCGAGGCCGGCCAGGGCCGATTCGACGGTGCTGTGGACCGCCCCGAAGTCCGAGGTAACAAAACCTGCGAGTCCCCATTCTTTCTTCAGAATCGTATCGAGCAGGCCGACGTTTTCGCAGTTGAACGCGCCGTTAACCTTGGGATAGGCGCACATCACGGAAGCGGAGTGGCCCAGCTTGACGGAATCCTCGAACGCGGGAAGATAAATCTCGCGCAAGGCGCGCTCGCTAATTTCTTCGTCAACTGCCGACCGGTCGGTCTCCTGGTTGTTCGCGACGTAGTGCTTCACGTCCGCCATGATGCCCCGGCTCTGCACTCCGTCGATGAAGGCAACCGCCAACTGCCCGGTGAGAAACGGATCCTCCCCGTATCCCTCGAAGGTGCGGCCATTTTGCGGTACGCGCATGATGTTGATCGTCGGCGCTTCGAGCAGAGAATTTCCCAGGTCGCGAGATTCGCTGCCGGCAACGGCGCCATATTCCATGGCAAGGTCACGGTCCCAGGTGCTGGCCAGCGCGATCGGCGCGGGCAGCGCCGTGGCAGGCCTCGGCGGCTTAATTCCTCCGGGACCTGCGCCCGCGGGGCCGTTGGTAATGCACAGGTCGGGAATGCCCAGCCGGGGGATCCCGAGAACGATTCGATTATGGGTAGCATCGCGGAAGCCGTGCAGTTGCTCGATCTTTTCGTCCAGCGTCATGCGCGAAACAATTTTTCTGGCGCGTTCATCGGCGGTTTGCGCATGCCCTAGACTCGTAAGCAACAATGCAAGCAGCGCGCAAGCCGCCAATCTGAATGCGCGGAGACTCGGACGGGCAGAACGGTCAGCCATTGCGAAGCAATGCCTTGCCAAGGCTAAATGTTGAGACTCCGGATGCTGCGCCATCTTCGAGCCTCGCCACAACGTCCGGCATGGGGAGTGTGCAGAGTGGAGGTGGATTTCGCGGAATGCAGGGACGTTGTAATTGACGAAAAAATCATTCCGTGTTTTCTCTTGTGTGTCAACCCCAATTTTGGGGACTGACGTGGCGAACCGCGTTTTGGCCAACAAGATCGCGTGCACCAGCCCCCGAACGGCGCCCTAGTGTCGGCTTCGCTCAAGCAGATCCCTCCGCCGGGATGACAGTTGGGTGAGAGCGGCTAAGGCGTGAAGTGGCACGGCTAAAAAGCCGTACCCTGACGAAGCCTAAAGCTCCCTCTTCTAAAGCCCGTGCAACGAATTTATGACTCGGGACCCTAGAAGCATTGAGGTTCGGCATGGTAATCGGAACGGGATTCGCAGAGAGGTACCTGACCCATGATGAGATCCGCGAGACGTGCGCCCGAGCGCTGGCTTCCGTCCCGCTACACGGCAGATGCGTGCTGGTTCTGATCCCCGACGGCACGCGAACCATGCCGATGGCGGAAATGTTTGGCGTTTTTCAGGAACTGCTCCGGCCACGCGTAAAAGCGCTCGATTACCTGGTTGCGCTCGGCACGCACCAACCAATGACGGACGAGCAACTCAGCAAGCGGCTGGGACGAAGCGTGGTCGATGGCCATATTGGCGACACGCACATTTTCAATCACCACTGGGAGGTTCCGGCCAATTTCGTTCAACTCGGAAATATTCCCGCACGCGAAATCGGCGAGATCACCGGTGGGCTCCTGTCACAAGACGTGCCAGTCACTCTGAACAAGCTGATTCTGGACTACGATCACCTCATCGTGTGCGGTCCGGTGTTCCCGCACGAAGTGGTCGGCTTTTCCGGCGGCAACAAGTATTTCTTTCCGGGAATTGCCGGCGCCGAGATTATCAATTTCACGCACTGGCTTGGGGCAGTGGTGACCAACTACAACGTCATCGGCGCGGGATACACGCCAGTCAGGGCCGTCATTGATCGCGCCGCGGCATTCATCCCGCGCGCAACGTGGTGTTTTGCCCTGGTGGTGACGCACGAAGGCCTGGCTGGGCTGTATTTCGGTTCGCCGCACGAGGCGTGGAAGGCGGCCTCTGCACTCTCGGCGAAGAAACACATCATTTACGTGGAGAAGCCGTTCCAGCGCGTGCTCTCCGTCATGCCCGAGCTGTACGACGACTTGTGGACCGCCGCAAAAGGCATGTACAAGCTTGAACCGGCGGTGGCCGATGGCGGCCAGGTCATCATCTACAGCCCGCGAATCAACGAAGTCAGTTACACGCATGGCAAGCTCATTGACGAGATCGGCTATCACTGCCGCGACTACTTCCTGAAGCAGTGGAACCGCTTCAAACACTACCCGGGAGGAGTGGTGGCGCATTCGACGCATGTCAAGGGCCTCGGCCAGTACGACGCAGCTACTGCCATCGAGAGCGCGCGCATCCGCGTGACCCTGGCGACGGGCATACCGGAGGAGCGATGCCGTCGGGTCAACCTGGGGTACCTGGATCCGGCAAGCGTCGAGTTGGAAGAATGGCGCGAGCGGGAACAAGACGGCTGGAAGGTGGTTCCCCGCGCCGGCGAAATTCTGTTCCGCCTAAAGCCGCACGGCTCAGCCGCGGCGGATTAAAAGGTATAGGACATGTATAGGACAAGGGCTGCTTGACAGGGGGCCGGGAACGTGAGAGGGTGATTTCACCTATTGCAAGCACACTGTAATCAGTAAAACGCCCGACCAGGTTCAGCTCATGGTAAAGCTTGCGCGAACCACATCCGGGAAGTACGTGGTGGAGGCCGTGGCCAAGGCCCTCGACATCCTTGATGCCTTCGCAAACTGCGAAGAGCTGACGCTGAGTGAGCTCAGCCTACGCGTCCGGTTAAACAAAAGCCGGACGTTCCGGCTGTTGCACACGCTGGTGGGACGTGGCTATCTGGCGCGTAGCGCGGAGGGGACGCGGTACCGGCTGGGCCTGAAGCTGCTGGAGCGGGCCGCCAACGTGCTCCGCAACATCAAGGATGTGGCGCGCTTCGCGATGCTGGAGCTGCAGGAACGGTTTAACGAGACGGTGAACCTGAGCGTGCTGGACGACCGGGGCAACGTGCTCTACCTGGATATTGCGGAGAGCTCGCGGCCTTTCCGCATGACGGCCACGGTTGGCTGCCGCATGCCCGCGCAATTGACCGCCATGGGGAAGGCGATCCTTGCGCACATGCCGATCGACGATCCCACTTCGCCAGACCACACGATAATTTCCAAGCTGTTGCCGCGGCCTACGCGCGCCTTGTACCGGGAACTGGAGGCTATCCGCCAGCGCGGCTACGCCATCGATCGCGAGGAGAACGAGCCCGGGGTCGGGTGCATCGGCGGGGCCATATTTGATGCGAACGGCCGTCCCGTGGCGGGCATCAGCGTTTCCGGGGCGCTGCAGCGCATTCTGTCCAAGGACAAGCAGAAGACAATTGCGGAAGCGGTTCTGGCGGCCTGCCGGGCAGTCTCGAGGACGTTGGGATTCGAAGAGAGGCGAGTTGGGGCTTGCGCGCGGCGGCTGGCCGGGTCTACCCGCACGGTAAAGCCGGGTTTTCAGGGCAGCAAGGGGATGTCGTGCGCGACAAGGGCGGAGTCACGTTAGGGCAGGCGGCATGGGGGTTGCCGGTAGCTGCGCGCATTAGTGGCCATTATCGCTGGGTCATCTGTGGATTGCTGTTTTTTGCCGCCACGGTGAACTCTGTGGACCGCCAAGTGATCGGTCTGCTCAAGCCGACACTGCAAACCGAGCTGCACTGGAACGAGATTGACGATGCCAACATCGTCTTTGCCTTCCGGTTGGCTTTTGCTGCCGGACTGCTGCTTGTGGGCCGTGCGATGGATTGGCTCGGGACGCGCCGAGGCTTTTCCCTTTGCCGTGTTCATGTGGAGTGTTGCGGCTATGGTACATGCTCTGGCCCGCTCCGTCTTTGGTTTCGGCGCAGAGCGCGGCTGGACCGGCAATTGGGCACGCCAGACCGCCATGCTGATTCGCGCGCTGGCCGTTGTGCCTATCGTCTTCGCTTCCCGGGCCACGCACTTGTGGACAGGCGTATTGCTGGTCGGCAAACATTTTTATCACCGCGTCGGACATGTTTCCGCGGCATGTGGTCGGGTCGGTCGTCGGCTTCGGCGGCATGGCGGGCGCGGTGGGCGGAGTGCTCATCGCAAAGATCGTTTGCTACATTCTCCAGTGGACAGGCTCGTACCTCCCCGTGCTCATCCTCGCCGGTTCGGCATATCTCGTTGCACTTGCTCTCGTTCATGTTCTTGCTCCCAAACTTCAACCTGTTCAGGCGGCGATCGAGTAGGACCGCGTTCATCAGCAGCCCCTTTGGCTCGTAGGACATTGTCCTCGAGTCACTGGGCATGGGCTGGGGGAGCCTGGCTGGATCCCAGCATGAGTGGCGCGCTGAGCGAAGGCGGATTTGTTAGCTCCGTTGTGAATAAGGAGAGCTAAGGAGAGGGGAGTGAAACAACAAGAAGTAAGGAATGGACAATCCGTTGCCCGCTGACCATGAGGATCAGCGAGGCGACAAAGGGGTGAAGTTTTATGAGGAAAATTCGTTTTTCTGCTGTAGTCCTTGGAATGGCAGTTTGCCTGTCCGCGCTGGGCTTGATGGCTCAAACACCGGTCGGTCACATATTCGGGACAATTCTCGATCCAGTTGGGGCACCCATCGCCGCAGCTTCGGTTGTTGTAACCAACCTTGCCACCGGGCAGACTTTCGATCTCAAAACAGACGCCTCGGGCGATTACGTGGTGCGCGAATTGCCACCGGGCGAGTATTCTGTGACAGCCTCGTCGACCGGTTTCAAGCAGGTGGTACGCACTCCGATCACCTTGGTGGCTTTTCAAGATTCGCGCGTGGATGTGACCCTAGCACTTGGGGCCACCAGCGAGAAAATCGTGGTTTCTTGGGCCATGCCGCAAGTGGACACACGGTCAATCGTGTTAGGCAACTATGTGGAGAACAAGTTACTGGCGGAAATGCCCATCAACAACCGGAACATCATCGAGACGATCAACTACACCCCAGGAGTGGAACATGTGAGCCCTGGGAACAATGTCAACCGCAACCAGCAGCGCGTGAATATCGAGGGCAACCGCTCGTACTCGACCAACGAGCAACTCGATGGCGCGAGCATGTATTTTGCTCATCGCGGCCAAGGGATCGAGCTGCCGGCTCCGGACGCCATTGAAGAGGTGCAGGTCGTCACTTCGGGCGTTTCCGCCGAGTATGGACGGGGCACCGCCGTGTTCGCGGCTGTAACCAAGTCCGGGGGAAACCAACTGCACGGCACCGCCTGGGAATTTATCCGCAACGACGCGTTCGACTCGGTGCCGTATTTCAGCGTGACGAAGCCGCTGCTGAGATCGCATGACTTCGGCGCCACGGCCGGGGGGCCAATCATCAAGAACCGGCTGTTCTTTTTCGCCGAATACCAGGGACTGCGTACTCATCAGACCGCCCTGACCTCCACGCCGTTTCCGCCGACGCAGGCAGAACGTAACGGAGACTTCAGCGCCTCCACTCCGGCGCCGATTGATCCGCTGACCGGCCAGCCGTTCCCTGGGGGGCAAATTCCCACCAGCCGCTTTGACCCGGTTGCGGTCAAGATCCTGAACATGATTCCGCAGCCGAATTTGCCGTCGGGCGCCCTTTCCTTCTCGGGTCCGAATCCGATAACCGGCGATGGTTTCGTTGGCAAATTTGACTTCGTCGCAACGCAAAAAGATCGGGTGAGTTTCCGCTGGTTCTGGGATTACCGGCGCGGAATCAGTCCGTTCCCGGCCAGCCCGAAACAAAGCATTCCCGATTATTCGCCGGCGCCGAACAGTCAAGATCCCAAGACGGCCACGGTGAACTATGTGCGGACGTGGAACCTCTCGCTCATTTCGACAAGCCGCGTCTCCTTCACCAAGTGGGTGTATGGTGAGGGCGATTCAGTGAACACCAGCCTGGCGGACCTCGGCGCAACCAACTTCCAGGACCAATATCCAACGCACCGTCTCCCGACCACCACGGTAAATGGACGCTTCAGTGCCACAGCGCCAACCATCGATCAGCGCATCGGCGTGGATTACGGCGTGGCGCAGGACTGGGATTGGATGCATGGCTCTCATGAAATCAAGTGGGGAGGGCTCGGGGAACGCATCAGTTTCAGCCATCCCAATAGCGGCACTTCCAACGGGACGTTTACCTTTGATGGCAGCATTACGAAAAACGCCGTGGCCGATTTCCTGCTGGGAACGCCGGTAAACTTCGTCCAGAGTTCCCCCAACATGACCTCGGGCCATTACTACATCCCGGCGTTCTATGGCCAGGACACCTGGAAGGCCACGAGCCGACTGACCTTGACGTTGGGCCTGCGTTGGGAAATCTATACGGCTTGGCGGGAGAACCGCGGGCAGGACGCCATGTACATTCCCGGCGTTCAGTCGACGACCTTTCCCGCCGCTCCCCTCGGCATGGTTTTCCAGTCCGATCCCCAGTACACGTACCATACCGCTTGGATTAACCCGGGGCCGCGTGTGGGCTTTGCCTTGGACATCTTCGGCAATGGCCGCACCTCGATGCGGGGAGGCTATGGGATCTCTTATGACCCACTGGTTGCCGAACCAATGATGTCAGGACAGCAGCCGTTTACACTGTCGCTCACGGTGAACAACCCCGGCCCACTTTCCAATCCTTATCAGAACATCACGAATCCATTTCCCTACGAGGTGAATCCCGGCGCGGCGATATTCAAGACGCCTCTGCAATTGGCCGATGATCTGGTTGGCCACTTCCGCCCGATGTACGACCAGAACTTCAATCTGACCATCGAGCGGCAGTTCACCGGGACTTTGGCTGCTCAGGTCAGCTATGTGGGCAATATTTCGCGTCATGGATATAACGGATACGAAACAAACCCGGCGGTCTACGGGCCCGGCGCCACCACAAAGAACACCGACGCGCGCCGTATTTATGCCCCTCTCTATGGCTCAATGGGTGGCTACTCTTCGAACTTGAACAGTTCCTACAACGCCTTGCAGGCGCTCGTCACCAAGCGTTTCTCTCACGGCTTGCAGTTCCAGGGCCACTACACCTTCTCCAAGGCGCTCGACCAATGCTCCACCGAGGTGATCGGGAGTTGCGTGCAGCAGAACCCTTACAATCCTGCGGCTGATCGCGGCCTCGGAGATTTTGATCGGACCCACGTGGGCGTGATCACCTACATCTACGAAATCCCGAGAGTCTCTCGGGTTCCGCGTTTCCTCCGCCAAGCGGTCGGAGGCTGGCAGGTGGCTAGCTATCACACCTTTCAGTCCGGAAATCCCTTCACCGTCTTTACCGGCAGAGATGCCTCACTGACGGGTGTGGGAAACGACCGGCCTAACCTAGTTGCCGATCCGAATCTCCCTGACCGGCCCTTGTCCGCGCAACTTGCGGAATGGTTCAATACGGCCGCATTCGTCGCCAACAGCCCTGGCCAGTACGGCAACGTCGGAAGGAATACCCTGCGTGCGCCGTTTGATTGGCGTTGGGACATGTCCGCGAAGAAAGTGTTTTATCCGCACGGCGAGCGTTTTCGTCTCGAGCTTCGCGGCGACGTCAACAACCTGTTGAACCACACCGTCTTCGACGCTCCCGGAAATAGCTTGGCATCCGCCAAGTCCTTCGGGGTTATCAGCAGCACCGTGGTTTCCGGGCGCGTAGTGCGGCTGGGTTTGCATCTGGACTTTTGAAGGGGCCAGAGTCCAGGGCAAGCAGTGCGAGGGGAATTGGGGAGGATCTTAGGGTCGTCCTGCAGAATGCGGGAGCGCTTGTTGCTCGCCAATCACGTTGGTTCTGGAAGCGCGGCTGCGTCCAGGAATGGGTGTAGTTGTTGCGATCGGAGACGGAATCGGCGGATTCCAGTTTTTGGCTTCGGCGTTTGTTCGGGCTCCTGACAGTGAGATGCCTTTACGACCCGCGCGGCCCGAGTATTTTGCGTAGGCAGACACATTGGGTGAGCTATGTGACCGGGCTGGATCCTCCTTTAACGAATCAGGGCCCACGGATACGAACCCTGAGGACCTTTCTTGGCTGGGAGAAGACGACCTGGCGGAATTTGGAGCGTATCGTGACGATTCGGCAGTCTGACGAAGAGCGGTGTCTTGGCAGGGAAGCTTATCGTGTAACTCGCTTTGTCGTCCTTCCTTTGCTGGGCTTTTGCCTGCTCTGCCTTCCGAGCGGCCTCCTCGCCCAGGAAAGAAGTTTGCCCGCGATCATGCCGCTTCCCGCCCATGTTGTGCCGCGCGAGGGTGAATTCGTTATTGATGGAAGTTTTGGCATCGCGCTGAAAGGATATCGGGAACCTCGCCTGGAACGCGCCCAGCAGCGCTTCTTGGCCCTGCTCTCGAAGGAAACGGGGCATCCCGCTCTGGCGCGAAGCAATCCTCAACCCGCCGCACTTCACCATTCAAACTGCGGGGCCGAGTGCCGCGATCCAGCAGCTTGGCGAGGACGAATCCTACCACCTGTAGGTCTCAACCACTGATGTTCAGTTAACGGCTCCCAATCCAATCGGCGTGCTCCGCGGACTCCAAACTTTTCTCCAATTGGTAAGGATCACTCCAAAAAAAAGCTTCAGCGTTCCCGCCGTTAGCATCGAGGACAGGCCACGCTTTCCTTGGCGTGGGCTTCTGATCGATTCTGGGCATCGCTTTGTGCCGGTCTCCGTCGTGAAACAGAGTCTGGACGGGATGGAAGCGGTCAAGCTCAATGTCTTCCATTGGCGTTTTGCGGATAACCAGGGCTTCCACGTGGAAAGCAAGAAATTTCCCTTATTGCAGGAGAAGGGTTGTGGCGGCGTCTACTACTCGCAGGACGAAGTCCGCGAGGTCGTCGCGTACGCGCGCGACCGCGGCATCCGTGTGGTTCCAGAGTTTGACATGCCTTGCCACACAACGTCGTGGTTCCTCGGCTACCCTGACTTGGCGAGCGGCGAAGATCCGTCTCACAGTTCGGCGATTGATCCCACGCGCTGGCGGACCGGGGAGGCAGCTTCAACCATGAATGTGGATAGTGTCTCTCCGGCATCCAATGGGACATAGCACCCCGTTCGATAGCCTCATCAACGTCCAGACCTTTTGCTTTTAATCCGTAAACAAGACCTTCTTGGTGCGGCTTCGTGGCGAATACAATGGCTGCGTGCCCGCCCGTCAAGGCGGCCCCCGATAAAATGAATGACGCTCTCCAAAAAAATCGTATCACCAGAATAGAAGAGAACGTCGTGGCGGCCAGTTATTTCCCTTTTTAATGACACGCCTCGCCCTTTCGCGCTGTAGTCGGGCTGAGGCATTTCGTCACGAAATAGTAGCGAAATGTCGCTGCGGTTGCCAAGTCGGCCTGCCGTCTGATGAACGTGCATACGTCTGTGTGCTGCATCCCATCAGGAAGCGACCCTGAACTTCATGAGTTTAGGAAGAGGCATCTGGAACTCCCGGGGTTCATTGCACAACCATACCTAAGCAATCATTTGCCGGAGGATTTCAGTGGAACCACATTCCCTGCGGGTAGAATGAAGGCCATGAGCACAAAGGAAGAGCACAGGGCATTCACGCTCACACACCGTTTTACTCAAGCAGTGGATTATACGCGCCAGATACACACTGGTTGCATTCTGGTACAGTTTTGGTACAGCGAAGCGAGTAAAACTTGAACCCGCAACTGTATCGGTGATCCCCTTGCTGAGACAAATTTTTGGGTACACTGTCTCATTTCGAGCTCGTGAATCGCAGTTCCCGTCTGCCTGAGGAGCCATCGACAAGCTGCGCATGCAGCCCTGGCTGATTCTTGTTTTTCCGTCAACTTCCCGGTCGACTTTTCATACGTAAAGGGTATAGCGATCGAACTATGGTAAAGTTGCGCGACAACCGGGCAAATATGCAAATGTCGCGGGAGCGGCGCTGATGAGCAAAGGGCTTGAAATTCGCTGTTACGACTATGTGAATCATCCCTATGAGAAGGTACGCGATGCACTGAAGCGAGAGGCACTCGAGGTCTTCCAGTCCGCAACGAAGACCGCCGCTTCGCGGGCGCAATCCGTCGCTGCCGAGCTGCATGTCGATCTTGGCGGCATCGGTGTGAAGGCCGATATCCGAATTTCCGTCAAAGAGGTCGAAGAGAAGGCCACTGATGCCATTTCGGGTCCCACTACGCGATTGCGGCTTGAGTGGGAAGCTGCGGCAGCGCCGAGCTTGTTCCCGCTCATGAAGGCCGAGCTTTCCGTTTACCCTCTAACGAGCACCGAAACGCAGCTGGATTTTTTGGGGCTTTACGAACCACCCTTTAGCGCCTTGGGAAGGGCGATGAATGCGGTTGCCGGGCATCGCCTCGCGGAGGCGTCCGTGCATCGCTTCATCAACGAGGTCGCGGAATACCTTCGGCAAGCGCTCGCCACTACTCGCCCGTGATGGGTTGAAATTCCGCGTCCGGAAGGGGGCGGATCTCCGGGTTGTGCATAAGCACTCGTGCACAAGCGTTCCAGCGCAGAATGGCATCGTCATTTCCATGCGGCCGGAGAGCTTCAGCTCGCTCGTACTGTTTCATGGCTTCACGCAATGCGTGATAGGTGTTCGCATGGCTGCAAAGCTCGTGGTGGCGAAGGTGCGCGTGCCCCTGTCGTTCCCAGATGAGGCCAGCGTAGTAGGCACGCTCGTACTCACCCTCGATGAGGGGAAGGACCTCTTCTGCCGATCTCATCGTAAGGCCATGGTCGAACTGATCGGTTCGCGCAAGCAGGAGCGAAATGAGCGCCTGTTGATGGGAAGGCAGAATCGCCAGAATGTCTAAGCAAATGCTTTCGGCGAAGCTTGGTTCATTCAGGAGCCGATAGCGCTCGGCTTTCTCCAGAGCCTTCGCAACAGCATCGTTCGAGATGGGTTTTAGATCAAAGTGCATAAGTACCTCCTAGCGGGCGCTTCCGCTGAACACCCGAAACAGTTTGGTCATTGGATCGAAGAATCGGTCCACCACGCGCTCCTTCAAGGGAATAATGGCATTATCCGTGATGGTAATGCTTTCGGGACAGACCTTGGTGCAGCATTTTGTGATGTTGCATAATCCGATGCCGTACTGTTTTCGGAGAGCCGGGATGCGATCCTGTACGTCGAGTGGATTCATTTCGAGAGCGGCCGCGTAGACCAAAAAACGCGGGCCGATAAACTGGTCGTGCATTTGATGATCGCGCAACACGTGGCAGACGTCCTGGCACAGAAAACACTCGATGCATTTGCGAAACTCCTGAACGCGATCCGCATCCTTCTGGGCCATGCGCCAGGTTCCGTCGGGCGCATCGGGAGGACGCGGCTTGAATTTGGCGATACTTTTTTTCACGCTGTAATTCCACGACACATCGGTGACCAAGTCCTTCACGTGGGGAAAGGCCTTCATCGGCTCGATGGTTACGGGTTTTTCCAGAGGAAGCGAGTTCAGGCGCGTCATACACATGAGCTTGGGCATCCCGTTAATTTCAGCAGAGCACGAGCCGCACTTGCCGGCCTTGCAGTTCCATCGTACGGCGAGATTGTTGGCTTGCTCGGCCTGAATCCGATGAACGGCGTCGAGCACCACCATTCCGGCAGATACTTCGGTGGTATAGTCCTGAAACTTTCCTGCACCTTTTTCGCCGCGCCATATTCGGAACGTAGCCGTGGACATCACTTCATCTCCTCGATGATCTGCTTCAGCTCCAGTGGCATCTCCGGAATGGGCTCGCGCCGGATGTGCATCTCGCCTCCGGGGCCCTTTCGGACGACAATGTTGAACGAGCCGAACTTGTCGTCCTTAACGGGAAAGTCATCGCGGAAATGCGCTCCCCGGCTTTCTTTTCGCTCCAAGGCCGCTCTAGTTACCATTTCGGAAACGATTAGCAAGTTATTCAAGTCGATAGCCGTATGCCAACCAGGATTGTATTCGCGATTGCCGGTGACGCCGACGCGCTCGGCACGCGCTTTGAACTCCTGGATGCGTTTGAGGGCCAGCAACATCTCTTTTTCCTGGCGAACGATACCTACCAGGTCTTGCATCATGTCCTGCAAGGCATGCTGAACTGCATAAGGTCCCTCGGCGCCATCGCGCTCGAACGGGGCCAGTGCTTGTTTTTCTGCAGCGGCAACTTGACCCGAATTGATGACGCCGAGTGAGTTTTCCTTGGCATAGCAAGCGGCGTGTTGACCCGCGCGTTTCCCAAAAACCAGCAAGTCCGAAAGTGAATTCCCGCCGAGTCTGTTCGCCCCGTGCAGTCCCGCGCCGCACTCTCCTGCGGCGAAGAGTCCGGGGACGTCGGACATTTGCGAATCGGGATCAACGCGGACACCGCCCATCATGTAGTGCGTGGTGGGCCCCACTTCCATTGGTTCTGCAGTAATGTCAATGTCTGCGAGTTGCTTAAACTGGTGATACATGCTGGGAAGTTTCTTCTTGATGTGCTCGGCAGCGTTCGGCATGCGATCCTTAATCCACGCGATATCCAGGAACACACCGCCATGGGGGCTGCCGCGCCCTTCCCGTACCTCTCGCCGGATGCAACGGGCCACGTGATCACGGGTAAGCAGTTCCGGAGGACGGCGGGCGTTTTTGTCTCCTTGCGTGTAGCGCCAGCCCTCTTCTTCCGTATTGGAGGTTTGATTGGCGTATGCGGGGGGAACGTCGTCAAACATAAACCGGCGGCCGTCTTTGTTCCGCAGTACTCCTCCTTCACCTCGCACGCCTTCCGTGACCAGAATGCCGCGGACGCTCGGGGGCCAGATCATTCCTGTAGGGTGGAACTGTACGAACTCCATGTCCATCAACGACGCTCCCGCGTGATATGCGAGAGCGTGCCCGTCACCTGTGTACTCCCAGCTGTTACTGGTAATTTTGTATGCGCGGCCAATCCCGCCGGTTGCCAGCACAACGGATTTCGCGCGGAACAGATGGAATCTTCCGCGCTCCCGCTCATACCCGAATGCACCGGCGATGCGATCGCCATCCTTCAATAGCGACACCACGGTGTACTCCATGAAGACGTCGATGCCAAGATGAACATCGTGATCCTGCAGAGTGCGGATCATTTCGAGACCTGTGCGATCACCCACATGCGCCAGCCGTGGATAGCGATGGCCGCCAAAATTGCGTTGCAGGATGCGCCCATCAGCAGTGCGATCGAACACTGCGCCCCAAGCCTCCAACTCTCGCACACATGCAGGCGCCTCTTTGGCATGCAATTCAGCCATACGCCAACTGTTAAGGTATTGGCCACCCCGCATGGTGTCGGCAAAATGAACGCGCCAGGAATCTCGATCGTCGACATTGGCGAGAGCGGCAGCGATGCCACCCTCAGCCATCACCGTATGGGCCTTGCCGAGCAGCGACTTGGAGATCACAGCAACTTTGACACCGGCGGCCGAGGCTTCTGCCGCAGCGCGCAACCCGGCGCCGCCCGCTCCAATGACCAAAACGTCGTGCTCATGGGTCAGGTGCTCGGCCACTACAGAATCCTCCAGTCTGTCCAGATGCCCAAGGAGCACAGACGGACGTACAAATCCGCAAATCCCACAGAGAAGAGACTGAGCCAGGCGAATAACATATGGCGCCGGTTGAGGCAACTTACGCAATCATAGGCGTGATTTCCGGTTGGCGCGACGGAAAGACGGTCTCGAAATCCTCCAATAAGGTGCCGCAAAGAATGGCATCCGAAAGCGTAGCAACTCAGCAAAACCACGTTGACCAGCAAGACCAACGTGCCCACGCCGATTCCGAAGTGGCCATCAAACCAAAGCGCTTTCCACACGTCGTGGGCAAGCAGAACGAGGAAAATCAGCGCGAGATAAAGAAAATAGCGATGGACATTTTGCAAAATGAGAGGAAAGGAGCGTTCGCCGAGATAGGTCTGGCGCGGTTCCCCCACGGTGCAGGATGGAGGGTCGGCCCAAAAAGCTTTGTAATATGCGCCGCGGTAATAGTAGCAGGTCAGACGGAAACCGCCGGGCGCCCACAAAATCAGCATTGCGGCCGTAACCCACGCCGGAATCCACACTGGTCTGAGGCCGAACCAGGACCGCACAGGATCGCCAAACAATTCCGGAGAATAGAAAGGAGAAAGGTACGGACCGAAGCGGTAATGGTTTCCCTGCAGGGCGGCCCAGGTGGAATAAACAATGAACGTGGACAAACCAAGGAAAACAGCAAGTGGTTGAATCCACCAATTATCGCGACGTGATGTCTGAGCGAACTGCGAACGGACCAAAGGAACATCAACCAAGGCCATCCGAGTTCTCCTTACATTTCGGCGTTACTCACAAGCAATAAAGAACGCAGGGCCCGATCAGTATGAAGAGCTTTCCCCACGCTGCGGGACGATTCTGGCTGCGCTAGGGCCTGATATGGTTGTTTGGTGTTTGTGGCCGAGGTCATCTCCAAACAGGCCCTCGAATGGAGAAGTCAGTCAAGGCGGTAAGTATCACGATAGAATGGGCCTGTCAATTAGATGTCCTCGTCCATCTGGATGGAAACGAAGAACGGTGCGAGCGAAGCAGCGAAACCGGACATATGCTTTTTCGCGATTCTACTTTTGTGGCATCTAAACCTGCCGTCACCATTGTGAGCCCTGTGCTTACCGAAAATGTTATCCGGTGCGAAAGCCTTTGAAATCAGCGACCTACAAGAAGAGGAAAATAGAAGCATCGCTAGTCAGGCGATTAGAACATTACATTGCGTTGAAAGCCGCTGAACGGAATTCTTGCGCACCACAAGCGGACCATGGTTCCGAAGCAAAGTCTGACGAAGCGAAACTGGTTGGGAGTTATAACAGAACGCTGGTGAGACGCCGGCAGCTCTGTTATTGATTTCACAGTCGGCCGGAGCTTTGGCGAAGGGACAACACCTAAAAGTCACAACCCGTTTGCGGACTGAGTCCGGACCAGCAGGCGCGCGAGGACGTTAGTCAGCCCATCGAGAGCAGCCGCGTCTGGCAGCGCGAAGGTCAGGCGCGGACGGCCGCGATCGTCCGGTTCCACGAGATCGGTGAGGTTCTGTTTCAAAGTTGCTGCCAAAGCAGTCGTCGCCGCCTTCGATTCCGAGGAATCCGATGGCGCCGGCAACAGTTCACCAAGGAATTGAAACGCGGCGCTAAGCAGGTGACCGCCGCTGACGGCGAGTCTTTCGCGGCTGGCACTGCGTTCGGCGGCAGCCCGGGCTACGGCGAGTTCACTCTCGCGGCGGAGACTCTGGTCAGATGGGGCTTCGGGGCGGGCGCCGAGCAGAACTTCGAGACGCCGGCGGAGGTCTTCGATGCCGCCGGCGAGATCGACTTGATCCACGTCGCTCTCGGCATCCAGGGCGGCAAGGGCTAAATCGTGCTTCGCGGAAAGCGTGCCGAGCAGTTTTTCTTCGATGGTGTCCTCGGTGATCAAGACGAAAACCTGAACCGGTTGTTCCTGGCCCATGCGGTAAGCCCGCGCGATGCGCTGTTCGAGAACCGCAGGGTTCCAAGGGAGATCGACATTGATGACTGTGTTCGCCGCCTGCAGGTTCAGCCCCGTAGAGCCAGCGTTGGTCGTCAGGAACAAGCGGCAGCCGGGATTGCTTTGAAATTCGTGGACCAGCCCCTGCCGCAGTTTTTGCGGCACCGAACCGTCAAGGCGGACGAAGGGAAGGCCACGCTTCTCCAGGAGGGGCTCGATCAGGTCGAGCATTGTGGTCCATTCCGAGAAGAGAAGCACCTTACGGTTCTCTTCTGAAAACAGCCGATCGAACAAATCGTCAAGTTCTTCGAGTTTCGACGAGTACCCGGGCGCCTCCTTGTCCACGAGGAATGTGCTGTTAGCGGACATGCGGCACATCAGCAGGTGCTTCTGCAGCCTAAGCAGGTCCATCTCGGTGAGAAACTTCTTCCTTGTGATTCTGTTGACGAGCCGCATGTGTGAACGGTGCAGGTCGATTTGTTCCTGGGTGGGCGTGATGCGGATGATTTCGTTCGTGCGCGGCGGTAGTTGCTGGCTTACGGACTGCCGCGTACGGCGGAGCAGCACCGGCTGGAGTTTTTCGCGTAGCTCGGCCAGATTCTTATAACCGAGCACTTTGCCCTTTTCATCCACGACGCGGTGATGGTTGTAAAAACGAAACGCCGGGCCGAGCCGCCGGTCGTCGATGAACTGCACGACGGAATACAATTCGTCGAGCCGGTTTTCGAGCGGCGTGCCCGACAGCACCAGCGCGAACCGCGAACGAAGCCCCTTGATCACGCGGCTGGTCTTCGCTTCCCAGTTCTTGATGCGCTGGCCTTCGTCGAGAATGATGAGGTCCCAATTCACCCGTTCGATCGAGAGGATGTCACGCAGCACCTGTTCGTAGTTGCATACGGTAAAGAAGCAGTCGTTGGCGTATTGGGCGCCTCGAGAGGCGATGCTGCCGACGATCAATTGGCAATCGCGGTCACAGAAGCGCCGGATTTCGTTCCGCCATTGCGATTTCACCGAAGCGGGACAGATGACGAGCACCTTCAATATGCCAGCCTCGCGCACGAGCAGCTCCGACACCCCGATGGCTTGGATGGTTTTGCCAAGCCCCATGTCATCGGCAAGTACCGCGCGGCCGGCGCCGGCGGCGAACGCGATGCCGTCGAGCTGATACGGCAATAATTCGGCCTTGAGTAACTCGCGGCGCAGAGGGTGCGACTCCGGCTGGCGCCGGATCTCGGCGACTCGGCGTGCAATGCGGTCCTGCAAGAGCCGCCGTTGGATGAATTCTTCCGCGTCGGGGTAGATGTTGATCGTGCGTCCGCGCCGCTCCAGACACTGAATCCGTTTGAGCAGGTCTGGCACGTCCTCGATGTCCCGGTCACGTAGCTTTCCAAGTACCTCGCTGGCCTCCGGATCGAGTCTTTCGGGGAGAAGGAGCCGAAGGGTCGCCTGATCGCGGTACTGCACGTGAACGCCAATCGTCCGCCGGTGGTAAGGCCGCTTCAGCTCCGTTTCAGTGAATCTCCTTTTTAGCTTCGCAAGCACGTGCAGGATATGTTTGCAGGTCCCGAGCGTGTTCGTGCGGAAGTCAGGACACGAGCAATAGGAGTCGCCCAGTTCGCGCCCGCGCACCGCGACGCGGTACGTCTTGCCGGAGATCGTGTTGCTCACGGCGTAATCGGTCCACGGCTGTTCCGGTTCCGCTGACTTGACGATCATTCGCTCCGTGCGCGCCCGCTCCCGCCGCTCCTCAATGGCCCGTTCGATAAGTTCCCGTTCACTCAGACTCTCGACCGGCACGCGCTCGGGCGGGGGCGCCGCAAGGCCCAGCGTCATCTTTTCGTCGAGAATGAACGAGAAAGCCGCCCCGACATGCTCGCACAACGACTCGCACACTGTGCAGTGCCACCGCAGCCGGCCGTTAGACGTGTCCATAAGGCTGATCGTGACGACAGGCGGGGATTCAGTTTCGCCAGGTGCCAGTGGGAACTTAAGGCGAAACAAATCTTCACTCAAGCACACGTCTTCCTCGATGCGAAAATCCCAGCTATCCCCAGCCCGCAGCAACTTCGGCCCGTCGCTTCCCAGCAGCTTGAGCGTCTGGTGGTACGACAGCCGCGAGAGCCTGTCGATGAGCGTTAGTTCTGTGCTCTTCTTCGCAGAGCTAGAATCAACTTGCGACATGGCAGATCCACCCTTCCTTAATACAGCGGGCCCTAATCAAACTGTTGCAAGGCCGCTGCGAATTTCATGCCCGCGATGCCAATCAGAGTTGCTTCTTTCTGTGGAAATCCTCGATAACTTTCAGCGCTTGCCTGTAGTCATGACAATGAATTCCGTCGTGCCATTTTTTGCCAATCACGAGTTTTGCGCTCGATGGCCACCATTCGGCCAGGAAACCTCCGTCCGTGATCTGCCAATGATGCCCTTCATTGGTTATCCTTAGCGTCAGTCCCCGCTGCCCACACCACCGGCGAACGTTGGCCTCCTGTTCCAGATTTGCGCTTAGACGACGCGCATGGCGCATTCTGAAGTCCTCGCCTCGGTAGTACGGAACGATACGGCTCCTGCCGGCGCTCACAGTGTCGGGGATCGATCTTTTTCGACTCATTCGCGACCTCCCCTCTTCAAGCTTCCTTAGTAACGAAAGTCGGGCCAGTTAGATAAGGTCCAGTCTGAGGGACCAGGGTGAGCTTCTCAAAATAGGACCAGCTGCTATCGATCGGGAGGAGGCCCTCATCGAACGCGACAGCAGGGCTAGGCGGTCTCCCAGCGCTGAGGTGTGAACACTGTGTCACAACGAACCGTGTTGGCGGCACGTCAAGGATCGCAGGATTGCGTCAAGCATACCATCAAGATCCTTCGCCACTGCCTCAGCAAGGAATCGCAGCATAATCCAGGTTCCACTCTAGTTTCAAGCGCCCGAATCTGTGAGATCTGTGGAAAATGGTGCGCGGAGACCGGCGTCGCCGGCACCGTCGAATAGGGTTTGCAAAGATGGATTGGTTTCGGCTCTCAACGGAATTCAAGAAGTCACCAACGTCTTTCCGCCGACGGGCAAGCCCGGCTCACCAGGGCGGCCCTACGTGAAGACGACCCTCACGGAAATGGATCACACCCAGCAGGCGCTTTTTCGTCTCTTTGCGCTGGATCGCTACCGGCAGACCTGATTAGGCCGATTTAGGCTATACAAGCCGAGGCCCCTAGCAGCTAGACCTAGAACACGTCCTGGTGTGTCCTGGTGTCCCCACTCCTTGATGAATGCCGCTCGCGTGTGTACACTATGGTGTACATCAGGAGCAAGCCATGACGACTATTAAAGTCGGGGTCCGCGAGTTCCGAGAACGAATCGCCAGTTTCCTGGAATCGGATTCGCCCGTTGCCGTCACCAGGCGCGGCGAAACTGTTGGTGTCTACGTTCCCACGCGCCGAAAGCACCCGAAGACAGCTGAGCTTTCTGAACTCAGGGCCGCAGCCGACCGCCTTGCTAAGGCGCTCGCCGATGTTGACGAGGAAGAGCTAGTCGCCGAGTTTAAGGAACTGCGTCGCCGCGGGAAAAGCACAACCCGCTGAGATGATCGTCCTCGACGCGAACATCCTAATCCCTGCTGTGCTTGGACGCCGTGTTCGACAGCTCATTGACATGTACGCAAGTCAAGGCGTCCGGTTCTTCGCACCGAACGTTGCCTTCGATGATGCTGAGAAATACTTGCCTCCCCTTTTGAAGAAGCGAGGTGTAGGGCCCACGATCTTTCCGGCTCGCTTGGATACTTACGAGACGTCATCGAGGCGGTCCCTTCAGAGCTTTATGCAGCTTTTGAAAGTGAAGCCCGACCCCGGTTGCGTGGTCGCGATGAGAACGATTGGCCTGTGTTGGCCACAGCCCTCAGTCTCGCATGTGGCGTGTGGACAGAAGATGCGGATTTCTTCGGAACTGGAATCGCCTGTGGTACGCAAAAATTCCATCCTGCGGCTTTCAAAGCAATGCAACATCGTTACATTACATCCTTGATCGTCTAGATAGCTTTGGCTTCCAATGTTGCTGATTTCAAAGGCATTCGGGCCGGTTAGCATTTTCGCTGGGGACAATCTACTTGTACGAATGCGTAGCCCAGTTGAGGGGGAGCACCTTCTGAACCAGCAGGTTGTCACTCTGACGAAAATTTCTTAGAATCATACAGTTGTAAGGGCGTGTAGCTCAGCTGGGAGAGCACCTGCTTTGCAAGCACGAGAATTCATGCTAAGCATTCCATGACGTGCTTCAGTTTCTATTCTTTCCAACAATCTGGGGAATCTGCTTCTCGTTCACAGCTAACTTCAAGGGCCTCAATCTCATTCATAAATGCACGGTTCGTGCACGGTAGCGCACCTGCTTTTGTTAAACTGTGCGTCAGGGCGCTAGCAAACCCATGGGTGATCAAGGACGCTGTGCGGATTGATGGCATCTTCTGAGGAGTTCTCTATGGGCAAGGTCGTCCAGAATTCGGCTATAGTTCGAGCAAATCAGCGCGTCGGACTCATTTATGCCGCAGGTCCTAATGTGGGATCGAAAATGCAATTCGGCCGTGCGGATCAAGTCGTTTTAAGAATTGCTCGATTGGCACGATCCAAATGCCATCGCGGAGTTCGCGGCGGGTTCCCCGATAGAGCAATCCTCGTTCCGCTTTCGGATAATCCTCGCCGAATGCCTTGAGGCCGGACAAATCTTCCGGGCGGACGCGAGTCGTATTCTTGACGTCCAGCGCCCAAAATCCCGCCGGTCCGTAGAGAACAAAATCCACCTCAACACCGGAATGAGTGCGCCAAAAGAACAGTTCGACATCCGCATTGCGGTATGCGATCCAGGCTCGCAGATGCTGGGCTACTAGGCCTTCGAGCACGGCGCCTTCGATCTCCTCCGGCCGGTCCAGCGGGCCTGCGGGACGCAAGGAGCGATACACGCCGGCATCAAAAAAATAAAATTTTGGATGCTGAATCGTCCCTCGCTTTGCACGGCGCGTAAAGACAGGTAGACGAAAAGACAGAAGCAGATCTTCGAGAATTTCAATATAGCCGGCGACAGTTTTGCGCTCGATCTGGCATTCACGCGCGACGTTCGCCACGTTGAGAACAGAAGCCTGGGAAAAGCTAATCGTCTCGAGGAACCGAGCGAAAGCGCCGATATTTCGCGTCCAGCCTTCGAAGCGCACCTCCTCGTCTAGGTACAGGGAAGCATACGCGCGAAGCACGTCCTTGGGATCCGCAGCGGTAACGACCAGGGGGAGAAGTCCATGCGCGAGCGCCGCGACGAGACGGAATTCGCGCAGTTCCGCTGCCATGAACGGATGCATGGTACGCACCACGGCGCGGCCAGCCAGAAGATTCACGCCGCCGCGGCGCAGCTTGCGGGCGCTCGATCCGGTAAGGATGAAACGCCGCCTCTTGTTCTCCTCCATCAACGCATGCACCAAATGGAGCAGTTCGGGAATTCGCTGCACTTCATCAATGATCACGGGCAAATCGGTCCGCGCAGCCTCGACAACGTCGCGGAGCCGTTCCGGACGGGCCGCCAGTTCACGAGCAAGGTCGGGCTCGAGCAGATCAAGCAACAAGCCTTGGGGAAACGCTTGGCGCAGCCACGTGGTCTTCCCCGTACCACGGGGACCAAAGAGAAAAAAGCTGCCAGCCGGCGCTTCGAAAAAACGATTCTCTAATTCCATATTTGGTCCAACAATGGAAACGCCATTTCCATATTTTAGCAAGCTGCGAGCCCGCCAGAGGCAATATCTATGGCTCGCAGGTCAGCGTCGTGGGCATTTACTTTTGTGTCTATTGTGCCGGATGATTTTCAGACCCGCAATAACTAGTCAACGCTGACGACCTCTCTTCGCGCAGCAAGCTGCTGGTGCAAGATAAAATGCGACCAGCACTTAGTCACAACTGTTTACGTCATTGTGTTGCGTACCATAGTCATGTTATCATGACCATGTACGGAGATCCCGAGGTGATGCTGTGAAGCAGATGGGAGCTGGAGAGTTTAAGGCAGAATGCCTAGCGATTATGGACCAAGTTTACAAAACTGGCGAGTCGGTCTTGATTACCAAACGCGGCAAGCCCGTGGCCAAGCTAGTGCCTGCGAAAAAACAGAGGGACGACATCTTCGGCTATATGGTGGGGAAAGCGAAAATCGTCGGCGACATCGTTGGGCCGGTCACCCCGCTTGAGGATTGGGAGTCGAAATGATCCTTCTCGACACTCACGTCCTTGTCTGGATGGCGAGTGAGCCGAAGCACTTGTCCAGGCGTGCCCGTGAGGCCATCCGGGAGGCACGGGAGAGGAGCGGGGTTGCCGTCGCAACCATCACGCTTTGGGAACTGGCATGGCTGGCCGAAAACGGTCGCATCCAGATTTCGGCCAGCGTGGAATCGTTCGTTCGCGAAACGGTCGCGCGGGTCATTTTGAAACCCATGACGCCGGAGATTGCTGCTCTCGCTGTCCGTTTGCCAGCCGCCTTTCCCAAAGATCCGGCGGACCGCCTGATCACCTCCACGGCCATCATAGAATGCGCGCCGCTGGTCACAGCGGATGCCCGAATCCGTCAAGCCAAGGTCATACAGACTATCTGGTAGGCCCGGAATTTCCGCCAGCTGTGGCGCACCATCGTCGTATCGTCGTGGAGCAGCAGGTGGAGAAGGATTGCACCCGCATCACCGACAAGCTCAAGACCGAATTTTCGTACAGGCAGATTGATTTGCATCCTGATGTCGCCGCCTACTTGGGAAAGTTTATGGCTAAAAAATCTGGTCTCGTTCTTCACACGAGTGAGGGCACGCCCTACCTGTATGGTAATCTGGCTGACGATTGGCTCGATCCTCGTCTTGCGAAGCTCGGGCTCTACGAGGTAGGAATGGGATGGCACAGCTTCAAACGGTTCCGCAACTCGTGGCTTCGTGCCCCAGACCAGAGGTGTCAGGAAGACGTGAGGAAATTCTGGCTCGCCCACAAGCCGACCGAGATGGGTGAACTGTACTCGGCGCTGAAGGAAGACCTTGCCGTCAGGCTCGATGAGGCAGAGCGAGTGGGGTACGGCTGCCGAAGGCTGTTGTTCCAAATGTTCCAAGAAAAGGGCTCTTCCTCGTTAGTCGAAGAAAGCCGCAACGGGATATAATGTCAATAGGTTAGCGAAAGGATGGGCGTGTAGCTCAGCTGGGAGAGCACCTGCTTTGCAACTAAGCAGGTTAAATCACATAAGTGCCGCATCTGGTGTCGCTTACACGCAAACGTACGGCGCAATCATCGCCTTGAATTGGACGGAAGTTGGACGGACGATCACTTTAATTGGCGCAATGGCGCTCGTGCGCTCCTCGTCGGAATGTGCAGATGGCAGTCAACCTTCGGTTAATAGAACTGGGCGCGCTCGGCAATTCAACAACTTTGCGACGCAGAAGACAGGCGTCGGCCAGAGTTTTGGCGAACGACAAGCCAAAGAGAAAAAAGCTGCCAGCCGGCGCTTCGAAAAAACGATTCTCTAATTCCATATTTGGTCCAGAAATGGAA
>Ga0209473_1000226_pt1 | contig 36202 bp, 24 predicted proteins | sample GraSoiAngelo_133_FD_185890 | JGI IMG/M metagenome (GOLD analysis project Ga0209473, IMG submission 185890) | Grasslands soil microbial communities from the Angelo Coastal Reserve, California, USA - 14_0929_05_20cm (SPAdes) (version 2) | ecosystem: Environmental > Terrestrial > Soil > Grasslands ...
GGAAGACGGGAGGTTATCACAGTCTTCGGAGGATAAGCTCAGCTCCCAAAACAGGAAACGCTCCGCTTTTCCCCAGGTTTTTCCGAGGGTTTATCTGGCGAGTCTCTCGCTTCGATCCACTATCGTTCAGTCTGGTGGTTCTCATTCTGGTGACAGCCGGTCTAATGGCATGCTTCTGGCCGGCGCTCCGCGCCGCCTCGTTGAATCCCATGGTTGCGCTGCGGCATGAGTGACCCGACGGAAAGAACCCGCCTGCGACCTGTTCTGACCCTTCAACTAGCGAAGGGTGCGCCACCCGGGCGATTCACGCTGCACCGCGCGGGCGGCCGGCATGGATTGACTTCGAGCTTCAGCTCTCAGTAACATCGCGTTCCTAGCTCTCAACACGATCCTTCCAAAACGTAAAAGATAGTAGGGGAATTTCCATGCAGTGGGCCAAGAATCTTCTCTTCTTATTATTTTTGCTGGTCATCAGCGCTTCCGCACAAAACGCAAACACAGGTACGGTTTTCGGCATTATCAGCGATCCATCTGGCGCCGTAATTCCGGCCGCAACTGTCAGCCTGCACGATAACGCGACTGGACAGGACCGCTCGGCGACTACGAATGAAGTTGGCCGGTACAATTTTGCCAGCGTGGCGCCCGGCAACTATTCGGTTAAGGCTACCGCTGCGGGATTCAGGTCGACTGCTTCGAGCGTCGCAGTGGAAGTTGGAAAGTCCTTTACGGTTAATCTCGAGCTCGCCGTCGGACAGGCCTCCCAAACCGTCGAGGTGACAAGCAACAGCGGCGCGGATTTGCAGACGCTTGACGCCACCGTAGGTGAGACTCTGGGCGGCAACACCTTGCTGCTGCTTCCTTCGCAGCAACGCAGCGTTTCCAGCTTACTGCTCTTGCAGCCTGCCTCTGCACCATTGCAGCAGGGCAATCAGGGCAGCTCGCTCGGCGGACAGGTCGCCGGAGCGCAGAGCGATCAGAACACCATCCTGCTCGACGGCAGCAACATTACCAATGGCGTCTCGGGCAATTCCGATTACTACACCAACTTCCGCGGCGGTCCGGAAGGACCGATTCCCACGCCCGCCGAGAGCATCCAGGAATTCAGGGTTTCGACCAACAATCCGAATGCCAGTTTCAGCGGCTCGGCGGGAAGCCAGGTGCTGCTGGTGACCAAACGCGGCACGAATACTCTTCACGGCTCGGCTTACGAGTACTTCCAGAACTCGGCGCTGAATGCCAACACTTGGGACCGTAACTTCCGCAGTCAGCGGCGGCCGCAGAGTAAAGACAACCGCTATGGCGGGAGCTTCGGCGGCTACGTTCCCGGAATTCCTGGAGAGAACAAGACTTACTTCTACGCCAATTACGAAGGACGCAAACTTTCGCAAATCACGCAGATTCAGAAACTGGTGCCATCGCCGACTCTGCGTCAGGGCATTCTGCGTTTTCGCGATACCAGCGGCAACATCGTTTCCTATAATCTGGCGACCTCAACGCAGTGCGGGAGTGCCGGAACGGGAAAGTGCGATCCGCTCGGACTCGGAATCAGCCCGGTTATTTCGCAGATATGGAGCAAGCTGCCGGCGGGCAATGACACGTCGAATACCAACGCGGACGGCCTGAATACGCTGGGATTCAGTGGTGCGGCGAACCTTCCTATTAAGGAAAATTTCGGAGTTATTCGCGCCGATCATGATCTGTCGAAGAACTGGCAGGTGATGACCAGCTATCGATACTTCGAACAAGACGCCGCGGTGGATAAGCAAATCGATATCGGCGGATTGCTGACCGGCGACGTGAGCGGAAACCCCAGGTCAGCGGCTTCGATTCCGCGGCAGCCACGGTACTTCGTTGCCGGCCTCACCGGACAACTTAAGCCGAGCATCACGAATCAATTCAACTTCTCTTACCTGCGCGACTTCTGGCAGTGGAATACGGCGGGCGCAGCTCCTCAGGTTGCGGGCGTGGCGGCAGCGCTGCAGATCGGAGGCGAAGCGCAAAACACCGCTTTAGTGCCGATGAACGTGGACACAAATAGCGTCCGCACGCGTATGTGGAACGGCCACAACTACGATTACCGCGACGACGTTTCCTGGCTCGCGGGCAATCATCTGTTCCAGTTTGGCGGATCCGCCGCGCGTTCGGCGGTGCAGTTCAACCGCAACGATGGTCAAGTCTCCTCGCTGACGCAGACCGTGTATCAGATCACTGCCAATACGGGCATTCAGATTCCAGCCGCTAATTTGCCGCCAACCTGTTCGGCAACCGTGACAACAAACTGTCTGCCCTCGAGTCAAACCACCAACTGGAAGACGCTCTATGCGTCTTCTCTCGGCCTGGTGGACTCAGCGAACGTTCTGGGAACGCGCGACTCGCAGCTTCAACCTAATTCTCTGGGGACGCCAACCAACAACGATGTGCGTTATGACGATTACAGCCTGTATCTGAACGATGCATGGCACATCAAACCTTCGCTGACGCTCAACTTCGGTCTGAACTGGTCTTACGACACACCGCCGCTCGAGATCACAGGTAAACAGTCGATGATGGTGTTCACTCAGGGCGGAAACATCGTTACGCCTGTCTCTTATCTTGCTGCACGCGCCCAGGCGGCGCCGCAAGGCCAGATCTACAATCCCGAAATCGGATTTGCGCCAATCAAGAGTTTGCATCGCAAATATCCATGGGATGCAGTCTGGGCGGACTTTGCTCCGCGCGTTGCCGCGGCGTGGAGCCCTCATTTTGGAGAGGGATTCCTGGGCCGGCTTCTTGGCGAAAACAAGACCGTCATCCGCGGTGGCTATTCTCAGCTTTACGATCGCCTGAACGGCGTGCAGAAGGTGATCAATGGATTGCAGGGCGTTGGCTTCCAGCAGACACTGACTTGTCTTGGACCTGACACTACAGGCTCCTGCCTCGGCAGTCTTGCTACCACTCCGACCACTGCGTTTCGTATCGGCGTGAATGGGAGCAGCGTAGCGACACCTCCGATCACTGCGCTGAGCACGATTCCACTGATTCCTGGTACGGCGGCGATTGCGGATGCAAATCAGAAGTTTATTCCGCAGACCTTCCAGATGGATCCGACGTATGCGCCTGGCAGGAACCATGAATTCGATTTGACGATTCAGCGAGCGCTCTCAAACACCAGCGTTCTCGAGATCGGCTACATCGGTCACATCGCTCATGGAATTTACTCGCCGCTTCAGCTTGACCAGGCCCCATTCTTCATGACCTCCGGCGGCCAGAGCTTCGCGCAGGCCTACGACGCGGTGGGAACCGCCCTACGAGCAGGCACACCCGCCGCATCGATACCAAATCAGGCGTTCTTTGAATCGATACTTGCGGGCAGCAGTTTGTGCAAGCCGAGTTGCACTCAAGGTGTGATTGCGAAGGCGAGCTCGAATTTCACCGCTCAACAGGTCTTCACCTTGTGGAATGCCATTCAATCGAGCTTTATCACGGGGCCTGCGACGGCTGCGATCAACCAGGTCGGCAACATGTTTTTCTGGGCCAGTGAGGGACACGCAAATTACAACGCCGGCTTCATCGCCCTGCATGAGCGCAATTGGCGGGGACTTACCCTCGATGCCAACTTCACCTACTCACACTCACTCGACAACACGGCGGGCGGAATCCAGGACGTCGATCGCACCGTGCCCAATTCCTACAATCTCAATTACGGTTATGGCACCTCAGCATTTGACCGCAAGTACGTGCTTAACGTTCTTGGCACCTACGCCGAGCCTTTCGGCAAGAATCCCGGGATTATCAATCACCTGATTCGTGACTGGTCGTTCAGCCCAATCTTCGCGTGGTACAGCGGCCTTCCGCTGAAAGTGGGTGTGGGATCGAGCCAGGAATTCGGTCAGACTTCCTCGGCAACGGCGAGTGCGGTAGCGCTGGCGCCCGATACCTTCGGTAACAGCGTGCACTCCGGCGTTACCGGAGACACAGCTACGAACGTCGCGACGAGCGGCAATCCTGCCAAAGGTGGAACCGGCCTGAACCTCTTCGCCAATCCGACCGCCGTGTACCAGTCCTATGCTCCCATTCTGCTGACCCAGGTCACTAATGGAAACTTCAGCGGAAATCTGCGCGGCATGGCGCGCTGGAATCTCGATTTGGACATCGCACGCAAGTTGCAATGGACGGAGCGGGTGAGCAGCACACTATCATTGCAAATGTTCAACGTCTTCAATCACGTTCAGTTCGCCGACCCTACGCTGTCGCTGCAATCTCCGCAGACCTTCGGCGTATTAGGTACACAGCTGAACCAGCCGCGTGTACTCGAACTGGGACTGCACATCGATTTTTAGATGATCGCGATCGCGAGTGCCGATCAATGGAGAAAACCCGGGGCCAGGACGGGACGTTATCACTTGTTGTCTGCGGATAAGCTCCATTCCCGAAACAAGAAAACGTTCCCTTTCCCCAGGCTTTCCTTTTTTTTGTGACTTCAGTACTCTCCCTTTCGATATCCCAGCTGAAGTAGCATTTGCGATAGCTCCAGGCACAATTGTTTGGCTCCACTCCCGTCGATCGGCCCAGAAATGCTACAAAGCGCTCCACACCCGAGGCTCCTCATCACCCACAAAGACGCTGCACACGTCTATGGCGTCTGCTCGCTCTGCGAACACCGCTTGCATGCCTTCATACGCAACACGGAAGAAGAGGCCAGGCTGCTTTTAAACCGTAGCTTTAAACAACACTGTCGTGGGCGCCACGAAATGATTCTCTCCATTCCAACCAAGGTTTCCACGCCTCGTCGTAGCACCCGCGTGGCAGCCGACATACTTATCGAAGTGCAAGGTGAGAGATTCGCGTATGCGGGCGAAACCGTCATGGTGAACCTGCACGGCGCACTGATCAGGATCGCTGCTTCTCTCAAACTCGGAGAGCGCATTACCTTGCACCTGCACAATACTGGAAGATCTGCGGCTGCCGCAGTTGTGTTTGCGGATTACGAGGCGTCTCACTTTGGCATTGAACTTGAAACTCCTGAAGACATCTGGGGCATGCCCGACCCGCCTGCCGATTGGACACCATCAATGTCTTGACTGACCGTACCTGGGCAATTGCCGATCTTAGTCACGACGATGACAGCGAAGCTTACCGGTCACGTCCTGCGTGCTTTTTTGGGACTTGAGGATTTTTTCGGGAGCAAGAGAGCATCTGCTATGTGGCCGTAGATCGAGATTATTCCTGTCTGTCACCGGGTTTTCTGTTCGCGGGTCGATGGTCCAGGTCAGCCAGGAGAGATGCTCGCTAGCAGCTCCGGTCTTGCGCACTTTTGTGCATCATAGTGGCATCAAACTTGGACATGCCGAACCGCAAGAACAAGGTGATTCTGCTGGTTGAGCCCGAGCAGCGGCTTTCGTCTTTGAAGCTGGTGCTCGAGACCGAGCAGTACAACGTTCTGACCGCAACAGATGTCGACGACGCGCAGAAGCTGATCTCCCGTTTCCCATAAACTGTGTGTTGATCGATGCGGATGTTACAACAGCGAATTACGACTGCCGCGCTGTTGCAAAACAAATCAAGGACCAGCGTTCGGATGTTCCTCTGATTATGCTCTCGACAAAATACTGGTCAACCAAAGACGCCTGTGAGGGAGCAGACTACCTGATTTCGAAGGGCGATTCTCCCGTGGTTGATTCGCGCCATTGAGAAGATCTTGGGTGACCCCCAGCCCGAAGTCACTGTCGCTCCCGGAAATGACTCCAAATGAACTGGAAACTGCGCACGTCGCTGGCCGAACATCGCCGAGAGTAGGGCACCTCCGCAACTCAACTGAGCGTGTTCCCGACGAAGAACCCAAGCGAAAAACGACTCCTGTCGCTGTTCTCTGCATCTACCTGGAATTCCCACAAAGGAAAAAACAGACCCAGGAGAAAGGGTGTGCCACCTTCCAGAGATTTCGTATTGCGAAATTTTACATGGTGGCGCAGAGCTGGCATTTTGTGCGCATCCATGAGTTTCATGTCTCGCGAGTGAACGAGCTTCTAAGGCATTGGGCGCTGTCGGCACTCGACCACCCGGCACTGGGCTGACACGAACCAGAGGTTTTGTGTTCAGATTCGAGGCTTAGCGGCTGCCAGGCTTCGAAGCTTGGAGACACCCGGCATCGCTCGCACTTCTAACTGCTTTCTTTGAGTTTCTTCAGCGCGCCTTCGTAATTGGAAGTTTGGGCTTTCAAGTTGGCTGGTATATTGCGCAGGACGATTTCCCAGTTCGCGATCGCATTGCTCTTATCGCCTACGGCGGTGTAGCCACGCGCGAGTCCCAGGGACGTCCAGAATTTGTCGTCTGGATGCTTCTGCTGGTTGAAGGCAAAGATTTTCATCGCCTTATCTTTTTTGCCGCTGCGAAGCTGACGCACGCCATAGCCGTAGACCTCAAAAGCTTCAGTACCCGGCAAAGTAAATGCTCTTTCCATCACTTTGTCAGCATCGCCTTCGCGCCCCATCGCGTCCAGCACCGCTGCTTTGGTCTGCAGCGTGGAGAAGCCTTCATGGCCAACGGTGGCCCCGCGGAAGGGGGACGAGATCGCCTTCTCGGCCCAGATCAATGCCTCCTGCAGGTTGATCTTGTGATCGGCGCAGAATTGCGCGGCGGTCTGCCAGTCTTCATAGCGGAAGCCCGGCCACGTCTCGAGCTGCTGACGAATCTTGGCGATATACAATTCGTTCACATTCGGCACCTCGATCTTCAACGGAATTCGTTTCTTCTCCCATTGCAGGAATGCGACAGCTGAATCCGGATGTCGCTCGTCGAAGCCGTAGGTGAGAAATTCGGTGAAGGGAGCATCTTCCAATTGTGTGGGAACGCGAAGCACGTCGTCTTTGGCGTCGTACTGGAAGCTTCCCCAGCCCAGATGGCGGTTAAGTATCCAGAACGAAGGACCGGATTTTTCCACGTCGAGAAAAAGGGCGTACGTGCCCGCCTTGAGATCCTTGCCATCAACCTTTACGTCCTCCGAGAGCGTGATGGTCGTAGTCTCATTCGCACCCGCGCGCCACGGCGTACTCTGACTCGGCCCAAAGCCTTCGTCCACAAAGCCGTAATGCACTAACTCACCCCAGATGTGTCCTGTGCGATCGTTGGCCGCGGGATTGTGAACGTGCGGGCTGTGGTACTCAATGGAAATCTTGACGGGGCCGACCCACTGTGAGACCTCCGCGCGCTCCTCGTCGCCGTTCGGAGGAGTGGCCAGTTCGGATGTTTCCTGTGTGAAGGAAAAGGTGGCTGTCAGGACAATAAAGAGAAGGGTTGCGATTTTCATGGGAGCACCTGGGCTGTGGGGCTGCGTCAGGAGCGTTAGACTCACGTACTCTCAAACTGTTAGCTTGCGTTGACTCAAGTTGCTGGAGAAAAAGCTGTCATTCATCACCAAGGGTGAGAAGGTTGTCCCAGCTGGCGACTTATACAGACCCTGGCTGCCCCGTCCTTTTGTAATTCCCATTTCAGTTCCAAGCAGGGGCTGCCCCAACTTTCCCGCTGTTCCGGGGCACAAGTGAGTTCTATGAAACATTCGCGGATTGGAAGAGGTTCCGCCTCTCCCGACTGGTCGCTTTGTACTGCTAGAGAAACTGTCACCCTGTCCTTGGTTGACCGTCCCATTTTGGCCAGGCCTAACGAACTAACCATGTGCGCATCAGCGATTACGCGTTCCGCAGAGCCACCATCGGTTCCACGCCTGCAGCACGCCGCGCCGGGATTGCCGACGCCAGCACTGCGGCCAATCCGAGCGTCAGCACAGCCAGTGCGAGCATGATCGGGTCCCATGGCATAACGCCGAACAACTGAGTCGTCATCAGCCTGCCGGCGCCAATCGCTGCGGGAATGCCAATTGCCAGCCCAATGCCGATCTGCATGAAGGCGCCGCGCAGCACCATTCTTGTGACCTGCCCGCGATCCGCGCCCAGCGCCATGCGAAGACCAATCTCGCTCGTCCGCTGTTCCACCATGTACGCCAGCACTCCATATAGTCCAACCGCAGCAAGGATCAACCCAAGCACACCGAAGAGCGAGGTCAATGTCGCGATCATATTTTCCTGCTGGAACTGACCGCTAACGACCTGCTCATATGGATCAACACCGTAGAGAACAAAATTGGGATCGACGCTCGCCAGCGCCTTGCGCACGCGGTCTTCCATTCCCGGCGGATCTCCCGGCGTCCAGATCACAATGTTGTTCAAGTAGTGCGACCAGCTGTCTCCACTCGCGTACGCTGGATCGTCGTACTGCGCACTCTGCGCCTCCGGCACCCAGAACATCGGGCCCACGGGCTTTTTGTAGCCCCACGTCATGTAGCGGATGTCCCGCGAGACTCCAACGATTTCGTAGGTCGCGGAATACTTGATCTTGCCGGGTCCGAAATGCTGCCCGATGGGGTTCTGGTCTTTGAAGAACTTCTTGGCAAAGGCTTCATTGATCACGGCTATGTTCCGTGTCGCCGCGGTGTCCTCTTCTGTGATGGGACGGCCCAGCACAATTTTGGCGCCGATCGTCTCAAAGAAGTCCGGTGTGACCCGGGCAAAGCCCGAGCTCGTGTCTTCCTTCGGCGGCGGTTCAGGCCGGCCTTCGATGTGAACGCCATTGTTCCAGCTATCGCCCGACATCGGGGCATAGAGCGCCTCCGTGACCATCCGCACCCCTGGAATCTGCCGCACGCGATCGTTTATGTGTCGAAACAGCGGTTCCATCTGTTCGGGCTTGTAATTTCCCAAAGTGGGATTGATCCATGCGATGTACCGGCTCCGCATCTCGAATCCAAAGTTCTGGTGCTCCAGGTTCCGCAGGCTCTGGCCGAGCAGAGCCGCCGCGGACAGCAGCACCACGGAGATCGCGCCCTGCGCGATGACCAGGGACTTCTGCGCCCACGAGCGGCCGCCTCCCACCGAACGGTTTGCCCCGCGAAGCGCCTCGACCGGATCAGCCTGCGAAGTCACCCATGCCGGCGCTGTCCCGAAAACGATTCCCGTCAGAACGGATATGCCCAGCGTAAACAGCAAGACAGGCAACGAGGGAGTCGCGCTGATGGGTACGAAGTTATCGCGGCCGCCGTTCGCGAAAGCCAGATGCAGCATCAACCTTGTTCCCGCGTACGCCACGCCGATGCCCAGGACCCCACCGATCGCTGAGAGCATGACGCACTCGACTAACGATTTGCGCACAATTCGCGCTCGCGACGCGCCCAGCGCCACTCGGATTGAGGTTTGCGCGCGATCCTTCAACCCGCGCGCCAGCATCAGATTCGCTAGATTCCCGCACGCGACCAGCAGTACACATCCGGCAGCAATCAGCAGCAGCTTCAGTCCATCCTGATACTCGCTTCGAAGCGCGGTCACTCCAGCGCCGCCGGGAACCAGATGCAGCGTTTGCTGCTGCCAGAGTGCCTTCTCGCCGGGTTCCATATCGGGAAGGTGGCTGGCCAGCCAGTTATGGAATTCCACCCTCAGCTTTGCCTCGAGCGACTTGGGGTCTACCCCCGGACGCACTCTTCCCAGCAGATCCAGGAAGTTGTTCTGTGGCCGCTTCAGCCCTGACGTCGGCCCATCGATCAACAACCTAGTGGTCACTGGCAGCCAAAAATCCGGCATGCCCCACCCGGCCAGCTTCGCTCCGAAAAATCCGGGCGGAGCCACGCCAATCACCGTGAACGGGTGCCCATTAATCTGGTAGCCGGCTCCGACCACAGACCGATCAGATCCGTACTTGTCGTGCCATATGCGGTAGCTCATCACCGCCACCGGCGGCGCACCCTCTTTATCATCCTCGTCGGTCAACACGCGGCCAATCCAGGGCTGGATGCCAAGGGTCCTGAAGAAATTCCCAGAGACATACTCGCCATTACGCGTGTCCACGGGCGCCAGCGATCCCACTCGGCGGACGCCAAGCTGCGCATTGCCGGCCTGCAGTGCTGCCAAGTCGACGAACTCTGGCGTGTGCGCGCGAAAATGCTGGTACGCCTCCCACGAGAACAAGGCAAAGTCTCCCTCGTCACCCTGGGTATAGCCGCCCCAGTTGCAGCAGCGATCTTTATCTCCGATCCGCCACAGCTCACCCGGCTTGGTCACCGGCAGCGACTTCAGCATTACCTGGTGCACCAGCGTAAAGATCGCCGTCGTCGCTCCGATTCCTAGCGCCAGTGTGATCAGAGCTGTCGTCGTAAATCCAGGTGCCTTGCGCAGCTGCCGCACCGCGTCACGCAAATCTGCCAGCATTCATGCCCCCGCCACTTTAACTTTGAGAGCGTCCCCTTGCAGACGACGGAAAGCACTCCTCGCCCTCGCCTTGAGGGACTGCGAGTTAGACTCTCCTCATGGGAGGAGGATAGTCATACTTCTGTCCGTAATTTGAATTTTTCTGCTCGGGAAATCTGATGGCCGGATTTCCTGTTCTTTGGGCTAACGAATCACTTCGGTCCGCTGAAAAACTGAGATCTCTGCCGCGATCGTCTTCCCGACTTCAGTCGTGGTTGCGTTCCCACCAAGATCCGGAGTCTTCGGTCCGCGCTCAGCGAGCACTTTTGCTACAGCGCGTTCGATCTCTTGCGCTGCAGCGCTTTCCCCGAGATGCTCGAGCATCATGGCTCCGGAGGAAATCTGGGCGATGGGATTCGCGATTCGCTTGCCGGCAATATCAGGAGCCGATCCATGTACGGGTTCGAACATCGACGGAAATTCACGTTCCGGATTCAGGTTTGCAGAAGGCGCAATGCCGATCGAGCCCACAACCGCCGCGCCGAGATCAGAGAGGATGTCCCCGAAGAGGTTTGATCCGACTACGACATCGAACCGATTTGGACGTTGTACAAAATGGGCCGACAGGATGTCTACGTGAAATTGGTCCGCCTCCACATCGGGGAACTCAGATCGAATCTCCGCGAAGCGCTCATCCCAAAATGGCATCGTAAAAACAATTCCGTTCGACTTGGTCGCTGAGGTCACGTGCTTCTTCCGCGTCCGTGCCAGGTTGAATGCATAGCGGATTACGCGGTCGCATCCACGCTTTGTAAAGACCGTTTGCTGAACCACCAATTCCTCTTCCGTTCCGGAATATAGGCGTCCTCCGATTTGCGAGTACTCCCCTTCGTTATTCTCCCGGACGACGCAGAAATCGATGTCACCAGGCTTGAAGTTCTTAACCGGAGACTCGATGCCTTGAAGAAGCTTCGCGGGGCGCAAATTGACATATTGCTGAAAGCCGCGCCGTATGGGAATCAGCAGCCCCCACAAGGAGACGTGGTCGGGAACACTGGGAAAACCCACGGCTCCAAGAAAAATCGCATCAGAGTTCCGCAGCTGATCGAGGCCGTCCTCCGGCATCATCCGGCCGGTCTTGACAAAGCGCTCGCAACTCCAATCGAAGTGCTTCCAAACAAAACCGAAGTCAAACTTTCTGCCGGCTGCTTCCAAAACGCGCAGCCCTTCAGGCACGACCTCATGTCCGATTCCGTCACCTTCAATGACAGCGATGTTGTATCTCTTCAAAATCAGTCCTCGCGACGCCTATCGACTTTGCAACTTCCGAGGCTTCTTACCGACCTTAATTTGACGCAGCAATTAAGTTAACAGGCAGACCGAGCTGCCCGGCGGGTGAATCGATCAAAATGGCTGCGCTTCTGCAGGTTTGGTCGCAAGGCAGAAAAAGCAAAGGGAAGGAAGGATTAGGGAGAGAACAGGGAGGGAGTAGGCGAGTAATGGGGTGGGAGGAAAGTCGGGCTGTCTTGTGACAGCACTTGCCGAGTGCTTTCGGCAGACTTCTTGCTCAGTTCGTGGCGTGAGTCCGCAGGAGGGAGGATCGGGTTTTTATCTGGGCGAAAAACCCAAAAGCAGACCGAGCTTCTTTGTGGGTCTGAGTAGTTGCTCCGAGGGAAGCAATCCACAAAGTGTCTTGAGGGAATAGTACGCAGCTGGAATTCCGATCAGAGTGCCTAAGACCGCGACCTGAATTGGAGATAAAAAATACCAGCTTCCGAAAACAATTCCGAGTAAAGGCAGCATGATCGCTGCTAGTCGCACATTTGCAGCTGACCACGTGAATCCAGTGAGATGGCGTGCCACAAGGAAGATGGCCAGGTTGTGCAATACCTGCAAGACAAAAAAGGCAACGCCAATACCCGTCAAATGGAGGGTCCGTAGTCCTATCCATGCGAGGATCAAATACACCGAATTCGCGAGCACGCCGGAGCAGAAGAATATTTTGCGTTCGCCTTTTGCCAGAATGATGTAGCCAATGGGCCAGGTGATAACGCGGAGGAACATACCAATCGAGAACCAACGGAAGATTTCTACGGCTCCGCCGAAACGCGCCGAATAGAGAAGCGTCATCACCACCGGTGCAAGACTCAATCCGATCAGCATCGCTGGGGCGGCCATCAGCATTCCTACTTCGACTTGTTCGTTCATCAAACGATTGCACTCATTCCGATTATTCGAGACGGCCGTTAATCTCGGATAATAATCGCTTCCCATTGCTTGCAGGATGAAGCTTATGCACACCGCAGAAACACCCCACGCGGCTTGATAGTATCCAACGCTCTTTAGTCCGGAGGTTCTCAACACGAACAATCGAATCACATATGCAGCAGCAAGTGTCGCCAGGCCATTTGTCATCACCAGGAAACCAAGTTTCACGAGCTCAGATGCTTCGCGAAATGCTTTTCCCCAACTGATACGAATGGATTCGATTTTAATTTTGTGGGCGTACCACCAGGATGTAGCAATGCTTATGAGGGCAGTAGCGATCAAGCATGGGACGATACCTCTCTCCCGCCACATATAGACGACGGCAATGCTGACGGCGGCAGCAAAAAGACCGCCGAAGACATTGATCCTGGCGAGATCTGTGATGCGTCGCATTCCCTGAACAAGAGCGCTCTGCGCATCAGAGATATCGAGAAGAAAGGTAGCAATGCCAAGCGAGGCAATGGTTCCGATGTGTTGGTAATCATGAAACGTCACCCAGGAAATCGGGCGGGAAAACAAAATGAGCAGCAGAGCTCCCATCGAACCCGAATAGAAGGCGACCCGGCGAAGCGTGATTACCGTACAGGAGACACGCTCGGCCTCGCCGGTTCCCACGGCTTCTGCAATTTGCCTGACGCCGCTGGTATTGATTCCTAGGCCTGCGATACTACGGACTAAGTCGGCGATCGAACTATAAACGCCCAGTAGTCCGATGCCCGAGGGACCGAGAAGCAGTGCCATTGCTTTGGTCCTGACGAGGGTGAACAGCATGTTGACAGCGGTCGATCCTCCGATGAGAGCAGAGGATTTCAGAATGCGACCGTAGGATTGCCGTCCTGCTTCCGTCTTAGGGATGGAAGCGACCGCCTGCACTGTTGCCATGGATTTAGAGGAGTTCTAGTCCTGCAGGAGCCCGAAACCTTGGCGAGCCGGATTTCCGTAAGCGAGCATGTTGTCTGGAACCGAACGACGGATCACGGCACCATTTGCAATAATGCAGTTGTTCCCGATGCGAACACCTTTGAAGATCTTGACGTTTGGTCCGATCATGACGTTTTCGCCAATCTCGACATTGGCGCACTTACCTGGCTCACCACGACGGTCCGGATGCAAATCGTGGAAATCGGAATCGAGGATTTCCACGTGGGTTCCTAGCATGGATCGGTTACCGATCTTGATGCCTGCGCCGTTGCTGATGATTGCCACGTTGTTATTCATCCACACGCCGTCGCCAATCTCGATGACAGCTTCCTCCGTGCGGGCCTCGATGTAGGTGTAGCCGCTAAGATAATAGGCTGAAGGAAAACAACCCAGTTTTACGTTTCCTTTAAAGCGGATCGTTCCTTTTCCTGCCAGGTGGACCGGTTGCAGGATCGTGGGCTTGCCTTCCACATTCGCACAGTTAGAGAGCAGACGGTACTTCGCGATTCGACACTGCTGATAGAAATTCATTAATCGCATGGATACTCCTTGCCGGCGCTGTAGCAGATCGCCGTTAGTTGCCGTTGGACACGGACGAATGCATGGGGCTTGTTTTGTCGCGGACAAATGCAGCAATGGTGGAGACTGACCGGAAATTCTTCCGAGTGACTTCCTCTTGCTGGATTCGGATCCTGAAGCGCTTCTGTAAAAATTCCACAAGATCGACGACTCCTAGCGAATCGAGGATCGATTCATCCAAGAGTGGTGTCTCATTGTTGTATGTCCACGCGGCGCCGTTGATGACATTTACGTCAATGAAAGTACGGATCGTCGATTCGACTTCCTGATTCAGTGTTTCCTGCATGTTTTCCTCCTAGTCAAAGCAAGTGAACGCGTTCATCGAACGGGTTCACTCTTGATTATTTCCTGGATTGGACCTACGGGGAATTTATTCCGAGTATGTTGTGTGGCAATGGCTTGTCCGCCACCATGTGCGTCTAAAGCTCCACAAGCCGAAAAGCGCAAGAAGAGCCATTATTCCAGCAGCCCTCAGAATGCGACCGGTTGAGATCGCACTCAGTAGGTTGATTGCTCCTTTGAGTAAGCGTGGGCGATTCGGGCGGACAGCCCGGTAGCTCTCATGTGGTTGCACGGCGGCCACAAATGGATAACTCACCTCGACCCTGGAAACCGCCAAACCAATACGAATCTTGATCCCGCGCCCGTAGATTCTGTACGCATTGGCCCCAGCTGCCTCGCCGTTGAGTTTGACGTGCACATCATTTGCGCTCATTCCGTTCGGGATTACAAGCTCGACGGCAGTGTCCGGATCAACTGCGCCTTTAATGGTTGTAGCCACTGTGAGTGTGTTCCGTGCAATTGAAAAATCGGGCAATATCCGCACTCCTGATCGGCGTTTCCACCACTCGAAGAGTGTGGACGCGTTCACCGGCCAGATGTTGGACTTGCTCGACGTGAAACGTATATATTCCGCTGGATTCACATCATTGGAAGGCCTGTGGGTATAGAGATTCAGCAGAGCTCCGAGCTGATAATAGTGGTCGACCAAAGCTCGAATGCTGGACTGTGAGTGGCCAACCTCCATGGACTGCGCCACCTGCGAGCCGACGTACCAATCACTAACGGGTAGGGTTAGGAAAGCGAATCTCCTGCCGGGCGTTCGAGTTGAAACGGTCCAATGTGGGAACGGTGTGAGCTTCTGTTCCCCAGCGGTGACGATCCGGAGTTGCTCCAGGATCTGATAAGACTCGTCTCTCGTCGAATTAAAATAGGGTGCAGAAAACGTGCGAGTATTAGTTTGGATACCTTGCATCCAACCCGCGATGTCATCGAGCGACTTGCTTAGCGAAGTAGCGGCATAGTTTGCTCCACCTTGAAATCCGGCCGTTCGCAAATCTATTAGCTCGTCAGGTCCCCAATGCCAATAATCGCGATCGCGTGTCTGGAGTTCACTGTTCCCGACATTTGGAAGACCTCCATTGTGAGAACCAATGGTGGCTCCGTATAAGCGCACGGCCCTTCGCAGGCTATCTATCGTCTCCGGCGAATTACCCATCTCTGTCCGGAGTGTTCCCGTACAAAAGTAGTATTCCCCTTTAGCCGCGAAAGAACTGTCGAATTTTGCGGACTCCTCGATGGCGCGAATGGAGCTTGGCGTATTTTCAAAGTCATGCCTGACCATGTACGCGGCGTTGTACTGATACGGCCAAGGACTCACTCTGATGATTGGAAGATTCGCGGAGTCGAATGCCCACTCGATCGCACCTCGGAAAATCTCATAGGCGTACATTCCTGGAGCCCAGCCGCCGTTTCCTATCAGAGGCTGCATCGCCGCGTCAAAAATCAAGGATCCTCGACCATAGTTCTGGATGCTGATGTACGGAAGGCCATCGGACGTGATGGCAAGAACCGTCGCAGTGTCGGCTTTCACTTTCCAAACGAAGTGTTCCCGCTGAATCACGTGCCCTGGCGGGCCCTTTCGTGCCACGGATGTACCCCAGGAAACATCATCGTCCGTCAACGGCATGGTCCAACTGAGCTTACCCAAGGGGATATTTTCTACCACCCGATGATCAACAACTTTGGTGAGAGTAGTGTTCTTTGTCCAGTTTTGAAGTTGCGGACTCATCGTGTGCAGGCCCATTGCGCTCGCCAGGGCAAAATCCCCGCGCGAGCTTCCATCAGGTCTGCGCGTAAACGAAGATGACCCCACAAAGAGAAAACCACCGGAGGAGAGATAGTTGAGCAATGGCGTGATCTCATCATCGCTAACTACCTCCGCAGCAAGGCTGATGACGATGGGATACCTGGGCACTCCCTTATCGGTAATCAAAGCTCCTGAAGCGATGTCGGAGTCAGTGACCACGACGAAGGGCGTTCCATCCGAGCGGAGCGCTTCCTCGAGGGATTCATGCATGACGAAGTAGTGCCACCATGGAGTCCACCATTCCTTACCAGTGGTGTTGGCTCCTGAGGGCGTAGCCGCGCCCGCTGGAATGGTTTCCAATCGCTCGGTGAGCTCCGAGACGTGAATCGCAACAAGGGGTTGCTGGGCCTGTGCATAAGAACAAATGCACAAGAGTACTGCGAGATGGAGCCACGATCTCATACGCTGGTTCAAGCCACTAGTTCTGGCGCACAGATAGCAGTCGCCTTCGTGGCCGCGGAGATTACAGCCTCCATTTGCGAGTCTGTGAGGTGCGGGCCCATTGGAAGACTTAAGACGGAGGAGGAAAGAAATTCGGCAATCGGCAAAGACTTGGGAGTAGTAGCATCATCTGCGTACGCGCGCGATTGATGCGGCGGTATCGGGTAATGAATCAGCGTTCCAATTCCGGCGGTAGTGAGCTGTCTCTGAAGCTCTTTCCGAGCCAGGTGGCGTACAACAAAGAGGTGCCAGACTGGATCTGCCCAGTCTCTAATGTGAGGTAACACCAGTTCGGGAATACTCTGAAATTCCTTGATGTAGCGGAATGCGACAGCCTGTCGCCGGTTATTCCACTCGTCTAATTTGCGGAGCTTCACCCGCAAAAATGCTGCCTGAAATTCATCGAGGCGCGAATTGAAGCCCTTGTAGTCATTACTGTATTTAGTCCTGGATCCGTAATTGCGCAGAGTGCGTACTCTATCGGCTATGTCATCGTCATTTGTAGTAATGGCACCTGCATCGCCAAAGGCGCCTAAGTTTTTGCCGGGATAAAAACTGTTGCCGGCAGCATCGCCGAGGCCCCCGGTGCGACGTCCCTTATATTTCGCGCCTTGTGCTTGCGCATTATCCTCGATGATCTTAAGTGAGTATTTGGACGCGAGTTCCAGGATCGGGTCCATGTCAGCAGGCTGGCCATAAAGATGGACCGGTACAATCGCCTTCGTTCGATTCGTGATTGCCTCTTCTATTCTGGCGGGATCGATGTTGCACGTGCTTGGGTCCGGCTCGACTGGGACGGGGATTGCACCCGCATAAGAAACAGCGAGCCAAGTTGCTATATAGGTGTTGGAGGGAACAATCACCTCATCACCTGACCCAATCTCCATCGCACGCAGCACCAGGTGCAATGCATCCAATCCATTTCCGACGCCGACACAGTGTTTGACGCCGCAGTAAGACGCGAACTCCTGCTCGAAGGCTTCGACTTCACGGCCGAGGATGTACCATCCCGATTGCATGACGCGGCAGTATGCGTCGTCCAGCTCCGGTTTCAGCTCGGCATAAGGTCCGGAAAAATCGAGAAACGGGACTTTCATGCTTCAAGACCTGTTACGGCGCGAAGAAAGTCGCGGTAGTTGCGGTAATAGTCTTTTTCGTCGTAGAACTCCGAAGCGAGCACAAGGCACACTGATCCTGAGGAGAAGTTATCCATCTCACGCCATATCATAGGCGGGAGGTGCACGCCGTAGTACGAGCGGTTGAGATGGAAACGATGTTTGTTCTTTCCATCAAAAACAACGACGTCGAAGCTGCCTGACATTGCAATCAGGAACTGGTGACAGGTTTTCAACGCGTGTCCAGCCCGGTCAGCCCCGCCCGGAACATCGTAAAGGTAGAACACACGCTTGATATCGAACGGCAAGTGACGGCCGCTCTCAAGAAATGTGAGGTTGCCGCGCGGATCTGTGATTCGGTCCAAATCAATTGTCGTGCAATCCTGCACGGAGATATTCTGCAGAGAGAATTGACTATTCATGGTTTCCATCCAGTGAGGGAGGCTAACGTGACGGGTTCATTTCGAACGAGCGAACCGGCCGACAAAGACGCGTGGAACACCGCCCCAGTTTTCCTGCTCGCGCAAGGGACGCGCTCCAATTCGCAACTGCCCAAGCAAACGCAAGGCGGACATGGCATAGCGCCGCATGCGCGCGACATAGTTCAGTGCCAGTCGAACGCGTAGGCGGCTCTGCACAGGCAAGAGGCGGACTAAGAGAATGCGATAATCCCCTGGTTCCAAGCGCTCGTGCCTGAGGTGGTTCAATTTCCGGAGCTTAGAAACGAAGCCACTCTCCAAGTACTCCTCAATCCATTGAAAATAGCGGCGCCGTTGAAGCGCCTCGAGACTTGCTGCTTTGAATTCCTCGTCGGCAATCAGTGACAATCGTTGGGCTTTCACCAGGTCCGACAGAAATGCAACGTACATGATTTTGCGATTGTGAATGTTTCTTCTATCTTTGGCTTCTTGCGCAGCGAGCTGGCTCAGGTTCTCTCGGGTATCGCATTGTTTCTGGGCCGCATAGACATTGTTGCCGTGAATGCGATAGCGGACCAGGGGGCGATCAATGAAGGTTATGCTTCCCGCCAGCAGTGAGCGCAGCCCTAGTACGTCGTCTTCATGAATCAGATCTTCGGGGACGTTTCCGAATACATCGAACAACTTCTTCGAGAAGGCGTGCGTGCATCCGAACACAGTGGGTCGTAGTGTACGGACAAAATCGGAGGGACTCGGCGGAACGTCGGACTGGTGTTTAGCCCGTTCCGGGAAGGCGTTTGCGATCTCTCTCCCATTCTCGTCAATCTGGACATACGCCGAATGGATGGAAGTAGCTTTGCGGCCACCACAGTTCCAGGCTTCGTAGATTGCCGACGTCCTTTCGGGCGCAGAAACATCGTCTGCCGCGGCGATGACGATGAACTCCCCAGTTGACATCCCCATGAGTTGGTTGAGATGCCCCCCGAGCGAGCGCCGAATCGGGTTTCGATTCAGCACAATGTGGTGCGGACCGCGATATGCTGCCGCAGCTTGACGCATTAGCTCGAAGGTTCCATCCTGAGAACAATCGTCAGACAAGATGATCTCTAGAGGCGAATACGTTTGTGCGAACGCGGCTTCCACCGCCTCTCGAACGAAGCGCTCATGCTGGAACCCCGCGATCAAAAACGTCAGCAAAGGCTTTTGCATAGAATTCACGGCAGAATTTACGCTCAGTATCAGCCAGCTGATTCAAGTGCTGCATGTTCGCCCGTGTGCAGCACTGAGGGGCCTAAGCGCGTTGTTCTTCCTCGTTGTTCACTCAACTTATATGCCACGTACGAAGCAATGTTGTGGATCGATCCCATATTGGCTCCGATTAGCTCATCATTGTTGATGCGGATTCCGTACGTTTCTTCCAAGAACATGGCAATATGGAGGAAGTCCATTGCGTCTATCAGGTTGTTCTCCAGCAGGGAATCTGTGTTCGCGCAGGCGTTATCTCCGCCACTTAGATAGTTTTCGAGGACGAAGGCGCGCACCGCTTGTTGAATCGAAGAAGGAGAGATACCGTTCGCGTGTGCACTCTTCAAGCTGAGTTCTTTCTCAACAATCTGGGCGAACTCGCGAATCGTTGGGGCGCCAACGAGAGAAGCCAGGGAAAACCGTGCGCCGAATGCGCGTCCAATCTGGGTTATGAGGCTCAGCGCCAATAGAGACTGACCGCCCAGATTGAAGAAATTATCGTCCACATCAACCTGCGAAACGCCGAGCGCCTCCTGCCAGAGACTAGTTAATGTCTCCTCAACGGACATTTCTGATGAAATGTTGAGGATCGTGGACACAGGTTTCGTGTCCACTGTCTCATTCCTCGCAGGCTGACTATGCTCTCGACAGCCGTTTGTATTAGCGCTTGCTTGAGCGAGAAGATCCTGTGCTTTCTCGACAATTTCGGTAGTTATGAAAATTTGAGCTGGTGGCCTCGCCGGTTCAATCCAGAACCGCTGACGCTCGAATGGATAGGTGGGAAGTGGTACCCTCTGTCCACGATTCTTGCGCAACCGCCTCCAGTCTACGGGCGCGCCTGACACCCACAGCGCCCCAACAGTGCTCAGCAGGTTTTCCAGTTCGGAACGCTCATCTTTGGCATGGGGCAGCGAGTGGAACACTCTATTTTGCTGAGAGGATTTCAAGTGAAGCTTGGCAAGTGTGCTCAGTGAATTCCCGGGTCCTACCTCCAGCAAGTTGCCCTCGCTGTTCTCGAGCGCTTTCAAGAGCGCCGGGCTGAAACGCACACTACTTCGAATCTGTTGCGCCCAATAATTCGCGTCAGTAGCTTGTTCCGGCGTCATCCAGTCTGCTGTCACCGTGGACACAATGGATATCCGCGGTATTCGTTTGGGAACTGCAGCTGCGACCGCTCGAAACATCGCGATGATCGGATCCATCATCGAAGAGTGGAAAGCGTGCGAGGTAGTTAGCGGCTGAACCGCGACCCCATCCTTGGCCAGCAACTGTGCTAGGTCCTTGATTGCGGACGTTGGCCCGGACAGCACGGTGACTTCAGGAGCATTCACTGCAGCAATGGAAATGTCGCCGTTCAATCGCGACCGAAGATGATGCTCCGCCCTGTGCACGACAAGCATGCTGCCCGGCGGAAGTTGCTGCATCAGACGAGCACGCTCCGCCACGAGCGCCAGGCAATCTTCGAGCTCGAAAACGCCAGCAAGCGTGGCCGCTACGTACTCTCCAAGACTATGACCGATCATCGCTTTTGGAGTGATTCCCCAAGACAACCACAACTGTGCCAGCGCATAGCTGACCGTAAAGACTGCAGGTTGTGTGATCCGGGTCTGCTTCAGTTGTGCATCGGCATTCTCATCGAGTGAATGCGAGTAGAGGACACGTCTCAAATCCAAGCCGAGGATTGGCAGCAGATACTCTGCACACTGATCGATGTGTTGCCGGAATGTCGATTCGTTCTCATAGAGTTCTCGCCCCATGTTCGCATGTTGCGCGCCCTGCCCCGGGAACATGAATACCGTCTCAAGAGCTTTCTCAGTTGCCCTTGAACTGTGAACGCGTTTCGCTGTTCGCTTTTCGAGCAACTCGACAGCGTGCTCAATACTTGGCGCGACAATGGCCCTCCTATGCGAGAACGCACGGCGCCCTTCCTGCAAAGTGAATGCAACATCTGAAACGGCGAGTTCGGATTGCGATCTGAGATGCGAATTGAGCCGATCAGTCGCCTTTTCCAGAGCTTCATAAGTTCTGGCCGAGATCGGAATGATTTCCCATGCTTTCGGCGCAGCGTCTGAATGAACAGTTGGCGCCTCTTCAACAATCACATGCGCATTTGTCCCGCCAATTCCAAAAGAACTGATGCCCGCGATCCGCCGGCCATTCTTTGACTTCCAATCCGATAAAGTGCTCTGAACAAAGAACGGGCTGTTACAAAAATCGATCGAAGGATTTGGTCCTTTGAAATGCAAGCTGGGCGGCAGCTTTCCATGCTCAAGGGACAAGACGGTTTTGATCAAGCCGGCGACTCCGGCTGCAGCATCAAGATGGCCGACATTAGTTTTAATTGAGCCAATTCCGCAAAATCCCATTTCGGCTGTGGTTTCCCGAAATGCCTTTGTCAATGCGGCGACTTCGATAGGGTCGCCCAGAGAAGTTCCACTCCCGTGGGCTTCGACGTAACTGATCTCGCTCGCGTCGACGTCTGCCATTGCCAGAGCTTCGGAAATCGCACGGGCCTGTCCATCAATGCTTGGAGCGGTGTAGCTCACCTTAATCGATCCATCGTTGTTGACGCAGGACCCGCGGATTACCGCGTGAATAGTGTCGCCATCAGAAAGAGCATCCGATAAGCGCTTCAATATGACTATTCCCGCGCCACTGCCGAAAATCGTCCCAGCCGCTGCGGCATCAAAGGCACGGCAGTGACCATCCGGCGACAGGATCGTTCCTTCTTGATAAAGATACCCGGCGGTCTGAGGAAGCTTGATAGACACGCCACCAGCCAAGACCATATCGGATTCGCCGTTTAGCAGGCTTTGACAGCCAAAATGCACCGCAACGAGTGAGGTCGAACATGCAGTCTGCAACGAAATGCTAGGGCCCTTGAGGTTCAGCCGATAGGAAACCCGCGTACTAAGAAAATCCTTTTCAACGGCAAGAAAGCGCGGGAGTTCTCCCAAAGTCTCGATTAATTTTTGATTTGTGACCAGGTAGTCGTGGTAATAGGAATGAAGACCGGCGCCGGCGAAAACACCGATTCGACCACCGTACTGATTGGGGTCATAGCCCGCATTTTCCAGTGCTTCCCACGCACATTCCAGAAAGACTCGATGCTGCGGATCCGTTACTTCTGCTTCTCGTGGCGAGAAGCCGAAAAATTCAGCATCGAAGTATTCGATTCCATCCAGAATTGGACTTGCTTTTACATAATGGTCGGTGGCGAGCAGGCTGGGATCCACACCCGATGCCAGGAGGTCTCGGTCGTCCAACCTGGTAATGGACTCTACTCCGTCGCGAAGATTGCGCCAGAACTGTTCCAGATCGGGTGCACCCGGGAACCGCCCTGCCAGACCAACAATTGCAATGTGATCGAGTTGTTCTTGCTTCATGATGAATGAACCCGACTATTTCTCAGAGAGAGTCGCCGTCGCAACAAGCCTTTTCTGATATCTGCATTTTCTCTGCTTTGGAATTTCAACCTGGATTCACAATGCGCAGCTTGAAGAAAATTAGCCAGTAACTCGATCGTCGGATGGCCGAATAGCTCGACAACAGCCAGTTCCCTTGAAAACTCTCGTTCAAGCATGTAGCGAACGCGAAGGATGGAAAGAGAGTCCCCACCGAGATTGAAGAAGTTGCTGTTACGCCCGACTCTGTTCGTTCCCAGTACTTGCGACCAAACTCGCGCAATTTTCTTTTCTGTTTCGCTAATGGGTTGGGCGCATTCCGCATCCAGCTCAGATAGCATCTCATCGATAGCGGGGAGAGCTTTGCGATCTACCTTGCCGTTCGCGGTTTGCGGCAAATGATCGAGCGCCATGTACGCCGACGGAACCATGTAATCCGGCAGCCGCTGCATCAAGTAGTTGCGCAGTTCTTCCACCGCCGGAATTTGTCCGGGCCGCGAGACGACGTAAGCGACTAAACGCTTCTCAGCGTCATCCCGTTTTTGAACTACAACCACTGCCTGCGAAACATGAGGATGGTCGCCCAGAGCTGCTTCAACTTCTGCTAACTCGATCCGGAATCCCCGAACTTTTACCTGCTGATCACTTCGCCCGAGACACTCAAGAGCGCCGTCGCTGCGCCAGCGGCAAATGTCACCCGTTCGGTACATGCGTCCACCGTGCTCAGGTCTGAACCGATTCGGTAGGAATCGCTCAGCTGTGAGCTGCGGAGCCCGCCAGTAACCTCGCGCTACACCCGTGCCCCCAATGAATAACTCGCCCGAAACGCCGACCGGAACAGGATTCAAATCGGGATCCAAGATGTATGTCTGCGTATTTGCGATTGGCTTACCGATAGGAACAGGATTCGTTGCTGAAGTCACTTGCCAGGTGGTTGACCAAATTGTGGTTTCGGTGGGCCCGTACATGTTCCAGAGGGATGAGCAGCGAGGTAGCAACTCTCGGGCTAACTCCGGTGGGAGCGCTTCGCCGCCACAGAGAATCTTCATCCCCTTGCGCCCCGCCCAGCCATGTTCTATCAGCATTCTCCATGTGGCTGGCGTCGCTTGCATGACGGTTGCCCCGCTATCTTCAATTAGTCTGCCTAAACGGCGGCAATCCATCGTCGACTCTCGATCCGCGATTACGAGGCGGGCGCCATTCAAGAGAGGCAAGAAAATCTCCAATGCCGCTATGTCGAAGGAAAACGTCGTCACGGCCAGTAATATGTCGCTGGATTCGATTCCGGGCTGGCGCTTCATCGAAAACAAAAAGTTGATTACAGCTCGATGCTCAACTTGCACGCCCTTCGGCCGGCCTGTGGAACCAGATGTGAAGATCACATATGCCAGATTGTGTGGATCCACTTCGCTAACGGAGTGTTCGTGGGGTTGCGACATCAACTCCTCTGTATCTAGCGGGACCAGTCGGGCTGAGTAAGCCGAGAACAGAGTCGTCAACTTACGTTGAGTAAGGATGATTTGTACTCCGGAATCCGAGACGATCTGAGCCAACCGACCTGCCGGGAATTGTGGGTCCAGCGGCACGTAAGCGGCTCCTGCTTTCAATACGCCAAGCATCGCGACGATCAGCTCCGGGGAGCGCTCAATGCATACTCCGACGAGATCCTCCGGCCCTATGCCCTCTTCTTGCAGCCAGTGTGCTAACTGGTTGGAGCGATCATTCAATTCAAGATAAGTGAGTTCTTGCGATCCGAAGACAACCGCTACTGCCTCCGGTGATGCTTTTACCTGCGCTTCAAATTGTTGGTGCAGGGTGCTCCCCTGGAGATGCTCCTCGGCCGTTTCGTTCCATTCGACAATGCATTGACTCTCTTCGCGATCGGTGAGATAACGAACTGCCTTGAGCTGCTGGTCTGGTCCTGCCTCCTCCATGGAAAGTAAGATCGTCTTCAAGTGCCCGAGCATTCGTCGAATAGCAGCATCAGAAAATCGAGCGTGGTTGAAGCCAATTTGTAACTGCAACTCGGACCCTGCGTATGCAGTCAGTGTTAACGGATATCCGGTTTGTTCGTACAAGTGAAACGTTCGAGTTGCCCAACTCCCCCCCTTTTCTCGCAAGCGTTCGTTGAGTTCGTAGTTTTCGAACATCACGATGCTGTCGAACATCGGTTTGTCATGTGGTACGTCACTCCACTTGTGAATTTGAACCAACGGAGTGTGCTCGTGATCGCGCAACTCGCGCCATTGGGCACGCAATGTTGTAAGCCAGTTCCCAAGAAGAGTCTCCGAGTTCACTCTGACTCGCAGCGGCAACGTATTGATGAAAAATCCAACCATGTTCTCGGCACCATCAATCGTTGAAGCGCGGCATGCACGAACCGCGCCGAACGCTACGCTTTCGTCGCCGCTGTACCGGTGCAAGAGCAAAGCCCACGCACCTTGCACAACGGTGTTGAGAGTCCACCCATGATTCTGAGCGAATTCCTTCAAGGCAGAAGATGCAAGCGCATCCAAGGTGATGCGATGCTGTCCCCACAGACCCCCGTCTTGTGTTCCTTCGCCTGAGGACTGATCGATGCCGAATGAATTGGGCGCGGTAAAGCCTGCTAATTCAGCACGCCAGTACGATTCGGACTGGGCAGAGTTATGCGATCGCAGCCAATCGATGTAGTCCCTATAGCGGCGCGGCCAAGGCAGAACTAACGCCTTTCCCTTCCGGATCGATTCGTAGAACGCAAATACTTCTCCCAGAACAATGGGAAATGACCTGCCGTCGAGTAGGGCATGATGAAAGGTCCAAAGCATCCGATACTCTGCATCGGCTGTACGTATTAGACAAAGCCGATTCGGAGGAGCTTCGTGCAAATTGAATTCGGAACGGCGATCACTCCCGAGAAACGACTCAAATTCCAGTAGCTGATTTTCGACGGGGAGGTGTCGCCAATCGAGTTCTTGCCATGAAACCGTTGAAGGATACTGCACGATCTGAATAAGATCGCCGTTGTCGGCAAAGCCAAAGATCGTGCGCAGTTGCTCGTGCCGCTCGACCGTCCTGTCCCAGGCAGACCGCAATGCAGCAGCATCTAACTGCTCGTGAAGCGTGCATACTATCTGCTCGATGTCGGTACCACAGCCAGGCTCTGCCAAGTGGTGAAACAGCATGCCTTGCTGCAGCGGAGTTAGAGGGTATCGATCGGCGGCTGCACCGGTTTCGGTGTGGTTTGCTATCACAGCTGTTTGCCTTGCCTCAATGATGTGGCTGTCTTTGGAGTGTGGAGGACAGATTACTGGGACGTCACTAATTGGCGATGACGAACTGCGTAAGAGCCCTCACGCAGAGCAATCGATGCGATATAGCCGGGCCGGGGGAAAAAGCGTTGAATTAGCCATTTGGTGTGTGGATCGCAACGGTCAATTGCGTGGGCGGAGTCACAATCGTCGGATTCCATAATCACTTCCACATTCTCCAGATTGCGAGTGATTCCTTCGCCGGTTGCCTTGAGTACGGCTTCCTTTGCAGTCCAAAGAAAAAAAAAGTAAGTGGTTCGTTTTTCGAATGCGAGATCTGCCAACAATCGCCGCTCCCGTTTTGAGAAGCATCGAGCCGCAATTTCATTCAGCTCAGCAAGCTGACGCACGCGCTCAACGTCGATGCCCACCGATGCGCCAGGTTTTATCGCGATCAAGGCCAGGTCCTCAGTTCCTGCATTACTGAAAGAAAGGGCGCAGGGCGTTGACCGGTCAGATGCATGTTTGATCTCAGGTTTGCCAAACGGACCATAAGAGAACTCAATTGTTGCGGGCTTCTCCCGTAGATAAGCTGCGAGAACAATTCTTCGAGTGCCGTGTTCGAGGACGTAGCGCTCACGATGCCGCGCAAAGAGAAACTGTGCCAATCTCGTCCGCTCCTCGGCTGAAAGCAAATCATGAAAAGCGACGAATTGATGCCTGAAGTCGTTTAGAGACACCGACCAGATGTCGACGCACTCTTGGGACACGAAAGAAGCAAAGTCATCATTCAAGAACGGAAAGTGATCGTCCAGAATCGGAAACGTTTTAATGCCGAGTGGATTGCAAACAAGCATATGGTTCCAAGCAAAATGAGAGTTATTCCTTGTGCAGTTCGCGAGGAACGGCTCTAGCGGGCATAGTGAGCATCATGCTGTCGGGCTTCACATTATGGTTGATGAGCGCGCCCGAGCCGATGATGGCCCCTCTTTCAACAACGATGCCGGGCAGGAGCACAGCGGCCTCCCCGATCATTACGTCGTCCTCAATTACCGGACCGGTGATGTCGTCTCTCCATCCTTTGCTGCCAATAAGGTTGTCATTCGCAGATTGGACATCATTTGCGATGAAAACGCGGTCGCCAACCACAGACTTCCCCGCAATGCCCGAATGATCCATGATTTTCGTGTTTGACCCAATCCTGCATTCGTAACCGATTGTTGCGTGGCGTCCGATGATGGACTTTGAACCAATGGACGATTTCTCACGGACCGATGCTCCATCGCCGATCAAGGTTGATTCACCGATTCGCACATCGCAATAAATCACAGCATTGGGTCCTATGCAGCAGCCAGCACCGATTGCAACGTGCCGGTCGAATACAGGCTCGCGAGCAACGGCACCAGCCCCATTTGGTTCTTTACCGATGTGCGAGAACGGATAGACCTCTACACCATCCCCGATGGAAACGCCGGATTCGATTACGACAAAAGGATGGACGATAACGCCGCGTCCAAGTTTCGCACCCTTACGTATGATTGCGAATTCAGCAATCGAAGTGTCCGGCCCTATTTCTTCCGTCTCAATAATGGCCAATTTGTTTGCGCCTTTTTTTTCCATGAGCTAATCCCAAACTCTCCTTTTACATCAGTTCCTCAGTTCGCGAATGCCTTTGCGCGCTCCCAATGTTCTGTATGGGTAGCGTCCGCGAGAGCAGAGATCACTAACTTCAATTCCTCACTATCCGCCCAGACTTGCCCTTGGTGCACGGCCACGATGCAGCGGGGAAGCATATCCACTCCCTTTGTCCGGCAGAAGACCCCTGAGGCGCCCATGCGAAACGCCTGGACAACCATCTCAGGCTTGCGCGAGTCCAGCAACGCCACGCTTTTCATTTTGGGACGCTCGCCTCTGAGGTGTTGGAGAATCGCCAATCCGCGATTGGCATCGTCCTCTATCCATGCGCTTATGATCATTACATCCGGACTCAAGCGAAGCGCTATTTCCATTATCTCTATAGGATTCGCACTGAATCCCAGCACCTCCAGCTCGGGGTCGCATGCAACTACGTTCGCCAGAAGTTGGGCCGCCATGGCATCGCTCTCGGCAATCAATACGCGTATGCGTGTCAAAGGCGGCTGTCGCACCATTTCTTCTCCCGAAAAGTTAATGGAGGCCGGAGGTCGCTTAATTTAAATCTGGAAGACGAAGCCCCAGGAGATTGCTATCAATCAAAGCTCTCTCGGAGCTGGTTGTGATTGGGATCGGTCTAATTCGGGAATGAGAATCAGAAGAATAGGGAAAAATGCAGTCAGCCGTTCGTTCTAGACGATCCGTTCTGGTTACAGCTTCGCCCCCTGAGTCCCACTGGCGGACCTGACACAATGAAAAACAGGCAAAACGAACTGCTGGCCGTTCAAACTGGAGAGTGAATCTATGCAAGTGTCGGAATCTCCGCAAGATGCCGACCTTCCCTCCGACAGACGGCCCTGGGCATTTCTTCGCGCTTTGGCCGTCAGAGCAGGGTGGGGGGGAGACGACCTTCTCTAGTGCTGGTTGGCCAAAAGTTGCTTTCATTGACGCTTTGAACTTGACTCCTATTACGAGGGGTGATAAACAAACGATTCGTTAGCCCCCAAAACAGCCCCCGCACCGGCCCATCAGTATCGACCCACATTAAAATTTCCACTTTCCCAATTGCGGGGATATTCAATTGACTATTCGAGAAAACAAAGGGTGCGACAGGTCGTTGGCACGGATACGTGTATTCGTTGCCGAGAGCAATGCCATGGCGGCCCAACTTTTGGCAAATGTAGTCGCACGCGATCCCGAGCTGGACGTCCTGGGATTCAGTGCAGATCCGCTCGAAATCATCCAAATGGTTTCGCACTCCAGTCCCGACGTCCTGATTATCAGTGCGCGGATGCAGGACGAGGCCAGTCGCGGATTGATCCTGGTTCAGCAGCTGCGAGCGGGGTGTCCGATGATGAAGGACGTGGTCCTGCTGGACTCGAGTAAGCCGGAGATGGTGGTGCAAGCGTTTCGCATGGGCGCTTCCGGAGTCTTCTGTCGGACGAAAGCAGTAGAGATGCTCCCCCGCTGCATCGTGGCGGTGCATCGGGGACAGATTTGGGCAAACAGCGAAGAATTGCAGTTTGTAATCTCCGCTCTTTCAGATACGACGCACAGTGCGAGCGTTGAGCAAGAAAGCTTGTCAGTACTATCGAAGCGAGAGCGCGAGGTGGCTGAGAGCATCGTGGAGGGACTTACAAATCGGGAAGTGGCGGAGCGCCTTGGCATCAGTCAGCACACAGTGAAGAATTACGTTTTCAAGATCTTCGAAAAGCTGGGCGCTTCGAATCGTGTGGAGCTGGCGGTTCTGCTTTGTACAACGCTTTCGCAACAGGGGTTGAGTTAGGAAATTAAAGAAGCGCTGAGATCTCCCAAGTAAAATCTCATTACTCTCTGTCGCATCTGCCACTCGAAAATGCACAGCGGGGGCTAATGTTTTTGGACTCTCCAGTCCTTGGGCCAGAACGAAAGCTGAAGCTGCGTGGTGAAATTGCTTTGAGGCCCGGAAGCCAATAGAGGAGCGACCCAGCGTTCGTGCTGCATCATGACTTGCAGGTCGAGGCCGTTCTGCCAACGGTATTTGAAGGCAGCGTAGGCGTCCTGCTGCGTCTCCCCGTCTGGGATGAAGAATTGTGAGACCTTCACCATCCGAAATCCTGCGGTGATGCTGCTGGCGGGATTAAGCCAGTAAGTTGCCCATGTTTTACCGCCGGTTCCTTCGCGTCCGAGCCATGAGCCAAGAAGGTTGCGGTTGATGGTGTAGCTGTCTTTGTAGAGTCCCTCGTAGTAATAAAAATTGCCGCCCAGCACCTGCGTCGGGAAGGTATCGGTAGTCCCGCCTTCAACGTGCAGGTCTAATTTAGGAATTCCGGGGAAGTGGCTCAGGTAGATGCCGGGCATAACTGCTGATCGGTTGGGAGCATCGGCCGGCGAAACGTCGTCATGAACAAAGGAATCGATGTACGCAGTGACCCAGTTGCGCAGGAACGGCAGGCGGTAGCGAATATCGAAATTCGCATGGCGTGTGCCCGGCGTGTCGTGTGGATTAAATCCTACATTCGTGCCGCTGCTAGTGCTGGTTAACGTCTGCCAAAAAGTATGCGCAGTCAGAGGCTCCAGCCCTTTGCCCGCAAAAATCGAGCTGCGGGAGAATCCAATCTCAAGATTCTTCGTGGGTGCAAGCACGATTTTCTGCCCGAACGTGAACGGATCGGCAGGGTATTTGTTTCCGTAGAGGCGTCCAAAGAAGTTGTCGTAACGTATGGTTCCGAACAGCTTCGAAAACAATGGAATATACAGCGGGAAAGTGCGATTGAATCGGATTCCGTAAAAGGGCGCGGCGTTGTTGCTGAGCATTAGCGCGGTGCTGTCGTCCGGTCCCCACCAGTAGGTCTGCTTGCCGACAGAAATCTCATTGCTTAGCAAGTTGAAGGATGTGTAAGTGTCCAGCAGTCGGAATACGTTCTTCGTGGGCACACCATTGAACGACTCACCGGGAATCAGATCGATCTGCGCCAGTGTTTGATTGACCGGTGGGCTGTATCCCGGAAGGGATGGAGCGTGCTGGTACTCACCGCGTACAAAAAACGAGAAGCGTCCGGATTCAGCACAAGTCTCAAATCCCACTATTTGCTGCAAGCCATCGCCGAATGGGCGTCCGAAGTCATCAACGATGGTCTGCCCAAAATGGAACCCGTCGTTTAGCGGAGATCCGGAGATGTACTGCGTACGCGTGTACACCCGATCAATCAAGAGCGATTTACTCTGTTGCCCTCCCTGCAGCTCGTTCTCATGGTGAAATTCTGAACGCAAATCACTTAGAACGAGGCTGCCTTCACTTCCTGCAGGCGGTTCTTGCGCGCGCGAAATCATGGCGTAAACCGCCATCCGTGTCCACGGCCGGATGGCGGCGAAGGTCGAATCAACGATGTTGAGGGCTGCGAGCCGCTCAACCGCGGGATAGATCCAGCTGTCGAGTTCGATGTACGTGGAACTCACGCGCTCAGCGGGAATTGGAAGTTCCGCAGATTCGAAGGTGCCGTAGTTGACCGCGGGATCGTGATGGTTTCTGTATACGCTTCGCCCGATGAGGTAGCCCATCGTGCCGCCGATAAACACGTCTGAAGGAAAGTGCTTGTCCCCGGTTACCCGAGCCACGCTGACGGCGGTTGCGAGGCCGTAGCTGGCAAACTGGGAGAACCAGCCGGGATATTCGTGGGCGATCACCGTGGCGATCGCGAAGGAAATGCTTGCATGCTCGGAGGGAAACGACGTTCCACCTGGCTGGAAGAAGTTTCCTTGCCCGCGATCAACATCTGGACGCTCACGCCGAAGGCCGTACTTAAGTACATCCGTAAGCACAAATGTGTCGGCGGCCGCCTGGGCTGAGAGCAGCCCCGTTTCCCGCATGTGTTCGTCGCTGAACTGCCTTCCGCCGAGGTACATGAGACTTGAGGCGCCAAGAAAAAGCCCCAGTCCGAGGTCGGAGAATGTCGCGCTTGCTGGAACGTGACTGTGTCGCGTCAGCTCATGTGAAGTGGTGGCGTCGGTTACGAACAAGCCAGTCGAGATCCCCCCTGCTGGGACTAGCCACTCGGCATCGGAGATCTTCAGGTGAGCTGGGCAGGTCCAGATTCGCTTCTGGTCGGATAGGAAGCCCTGAAATCCTCGTTTTGCGTCACCTGCGACGCTGGCGTGGGCATTCGGCTTGGACAAAGGGCTCTTAGCAGGCGGATTTTGCCGATTCTGCGAATATGCTTCCGGCGCCACGCCCAGAGTCAAAAGAAGAACCAAAACGACAGTATGTTTGGAACGTAGTATGAAAGGTCCTAAAGCACTGCGGAATTTCGACAAAATCGTCCTACTCTCTATATATTTAGACAACACAATAAGCCGTAAGAAATGACAGCCGGAAGTAAGCACACGCTGTGTCATAATTACCGGCCCAACGCCAGCGCTGTGGTGCTCCACAAGATGTGCAAACTCAAATTCCCAGATTGGACATTATCCCCGGCAGAATACCCTAGCGAACAAGCGATTTAGCTCTAAAAATTAATTTTTTGCTTGCCACATCGCTTCCAGCAGCTTACATTTTTTCAAGCTTGCGAGAAAGAACCAGCAAGCACTCGCTCCGTTAAAAGTCCTTTAACAATTCCGGGGCGACCTTGGGCCCTCGCCGCACCGAAAATTTTTTTTCGGCGAAGTCCTTTGGTAAGCCAATCAATCGCGCAGTTTCAAAAGGTACGTCCTAAGTGACGATAGCGAAGCTTTGTCTGAAATTGCAAAGCTGAGTCAGCGAACCGATGATGTCAATCATTCCCCTGTCCGCCCACGCAGAATCAGAAGTTCTTCCCCGATGGTTTGCGGTTTATACAACTTCACGCCACGAAAAAGCCATCGCTGAGCACTTCGCGCTGAGAAAGATTGAGTCCTTCCTGCCTCTCTATCGCACTCAGCGCCTCTGGAAGAACGGCTGCAGGATGGACCTGCAGCTGCCGCTCTTTCCCAGCTACATCTTTGTTCGGATACGTGCCCTTGAGCGAGTGCGCGTGCTTGAGGTACCCGGAGTGCTCTCTCTGGTGAGCGCTGCGGGAAAGCCAGTGCCACTGCCCGAGCCAGAGATTGAAGCACTCCGTTCCTCTCTGCCGTTGGTAAAGTGCGAACCGCATCCCTACCTCGTGATCGGTGATCGAGTTCGCATCAAGAGTGGGTCGCTAGAAGGCATGGAGGGCGTGCTACTGCGAAAAAAAGGATTCCTCCGCGTTGTTCTTTCTCTTGACCTGATTATGAAAAGTCTTGCCGTCGAAGTTGACGCTGACAATGTCGAACCTATTCCCACGTTTGCCCGCCACAAGCTGGCTTGAAAGCGCCATGATCGCCCCCAAAAATCAGCAGAAGAGTGTTACCGAGGTCCGGATCCTCGAAGCCGCTGTGCAGTTAGTTGCGCGCCACGGATTCAGCGGAACCAGCACCCGCGAGATCGCGCAACTTGCCGGTGTAAACGAAACCACGCTGTTCCGATATTACGGAACAAAAAAGGAGCTATTCTGGGCAGCGCTCGAGGCGCGCTTGTCTCGAATTAAACTCAGCCGCGAACTCCAAAGCGCGCTTGGCGGTGAAGACGATCCTGCTGAGGTCCTGCCTCGGGTTTTCCAGTTTGTGGTGGACCTTATTTGGGAACAGCCGGAGCTCATGCGCGTCCTTTACGTGTCCGCACTGGAGCTTCCACGCAGCGATGAAATCTATCGCAAACACTTAGGCGCTATTTTTGATTCAATCAGCGCTTATTTGACTCGCTGCGCGAGGCGCGGTGCCATTTGCGGTGTCGATCCACATATGGGAACCTTGGCCTTTCTCGGCACCGTTGTCTTTCACTCTAGCCTGTATCAACTCTTCGTGGGCCGCGAGTTGCCATTCGCGAGTGCGAGTGAAGCGAGTTCAACCTATTCCGGCTTTTGGCTTAATCTCCTCCGCGGCGCGCTTGAGCCGCCGTCGTTGGTCGGAAACCCTGGATCGCTAGTCGGACATTGAAAAGACTTTACAGAGAAACAAAGCAAGGCTTTTTTATGATTCTGAAACAATTGTTGTTAATGTCGCTCGTATTCCCCGGTAGTGCGGTTGCGCAGACAACTCTGCGTGTACCCTCCGGCAGCACCAGCCAGTGTGAAGGGCCAAACTGCGTGAACGGCTCACAGCCGCCCGACACAAATAACGGAATGGACGATACGGATCTGTACGATCCTTCTGCGCAGCAAGATCAAGGCTCCAAGTACGATCGGAGTTCGACATCACGTGCAAACGGGCGTACCGACGAGGGTGGCCGGTACGATCGCACCTATCAAAACGTTCCGACATACCGAATTCCTGGCGATCATTCTGAAGATTTTCAGCGTGATCGCGAGCACGAATTTTCCGGCAATAGCGACGAACCACTGGACCTGTCGCTTACATATCCGCCGCGGAAACAACAATCGGTTCGCGAAGAGCCAACGGAGTTTCAGAAGTTCGTTTATAGCTCGACCGGCCAGCGCCTTCCAATTTACGGACGCAACCTGTTTGAAAATGTGCCCAGCACCTTCGCGCCGGTTGATCGCATTCCGGTCCCTGCAGACTACGTGGTAGGCCCCGGCGACGAACTTCTAATTCGCGCTTGGGGACAAATCGATCTCGACGCGCGCGTCGTTGTGGATCGTAATGGTCAGATTTACTTGCCGAGAGTTGGCAGCGTAACCGTTGCGGGACTCAAGTACGAGCAGGTAAATCCATATCTAAAGACTGCCGTAGGACGAATCTTCAAGAACTTCGACTTGAACGTGAATCTTGGTCAGCTCCGTTCGATCGCGGTGTTTGTAGTTGGGCAGGCAAAGCATCCTGGCACCTATACGGTCAGCTCCCTTAGCACGCTGGTGAACGCGTTGTTTGCCTCGGGCGGACCCGACAACACCGGCTCGATGCGCCACATCCAGCTCAAGCGCAAGAACCAGGTTGTCTCCGAGTTCGATCTGTATGACCTGCTTCTCAATGGCGATAAATCCAAAGATGTGGCTTTATTGCCCGGAGATGTGATCTACATTCCGCCCGTTGGACAGCTCGTCGCCATCGCGGGCAGCGTCAACATGCCGGCGATCTATGAAATTCGCGACAAGACCACCGTTGCCGAGGAGCTTGAGATCGCTGGAGGCCTCAACACTACCGCCGACAGCAGCCGCGCTGTCCTCGAGCGCATCGAGAACCGCACAACCCGCAGGGTAGATGATTTCGCGCTTGATAAACAGGGCGCGAGTCGCGAACTGCGCGACGGCGACATACTACGTGTCTTCTCTGTGTCGCCACGTTTCGAGAATGCCGTGACATTGCGAGGGAATGTCGCGCAGCCTGGACGCTATCCATGGCGCGATAGTATGCACCTCTGCGATCTTGTGCCTTCGCGCGATGCGATCATCAAACGCGATTATTGGATGCGTCAGAACGCACTGGCTCTGACTCCGATTAGCTGGTCGAACAATACTTTGGATCGACGCACCACGTTCATGCGTAACGCCGCGGAAGTGAATTGGGATTACGCCGTGGTTCAACGGTTAAACCACGAAGATCTCACCGCCCACTTAGTTCCTTTTAACCTCGGCCACGCAATCGCCGACTGCCACTCAGAGGACAACCTGCAACTCGTGGCCGGCGACGTGATCACTATTTTTTCCCAGAATGATCTCGCGGTTCCAGTCGACAAACGGACCAAGTTCGTGTGGCTGGAGGGCGAGGTGAAGCGCGCTGGTGTTTATCGCGTGCAGAAAGGGGAGACTCTGCGCGATGTAGTAGAGCGCGCTGGGGGTCTAACGCAGAATGCCTACCTCTTCGCCTCTGACTTCCGCCGCGAGTCCACGCGGACCGCGCAACAGAAAGAACTTGAGCGTGTCACCGAAGAGTTCGACAAGGAGCTGCGTAATAGAGCCGCCACGGGTGGGAAGGGAAATCAGGAAGAACAGATGGCCTTTCAGCAGCAGCTTGCGGCACAGCAGAACGTGCTGACCAAGTTGCGTCAGACGCAGGCGACTGGCCGTATCGTGTTAGGACTTAGGCCCAGCGACAACAGCATTGAGAGCATTCCAGAGCTGCCGCTCGAAGACGGCGACAAATACGCAATTCCGGCCAGGCCCGAGACCGTCGACGTGCTGGGAGCGGTGTACAACCAAAACTCCTTTATATATAAGGATGGTCACAGTCTGAACGACTACCTTGGCTTAGCTGGAGGCGGCACGCGGGATGCCGACCAGAAGCGTCTTTTTGTGGTTCGCGCCGACGGCTCAGTCGAGAGCAAGCAAATGCATAGCTCCATGTTCTTCGGCAACTTCGGATCGATGAAGCTGATGCCCGGTGACAGTATTGTTATGCCGCAGAAGATCCACACCGGCAGCGCAGTGACCGCGTTTCGCGATTGGACGCAGATCTTCTCGCAACTCGCTCTTGGGGCGGCATCGATCCAGGTGCTAAGCAAGTAAGGCTTGGCTGGCCGGTAGACTCAGCAGCTCACAATGGAAACCACGCAAATCCATCACGACCCTTTGCTCGACGAGCCGAACACGTCGAGCATGGTCGAGCCGCGCCCCAGGCGAGTGCAGCTACAGGAGGATGAGATCGATCTTCTCGATCTGCTC
>Ga0209473_1000227_pt1 | contig 36168 bp, 18 predicted proteins | sample GraSoiAngelo_133_FD_185890 | JGI IMG/M metagenome (GOLD analysis project Ga0209473, IMG submission 185890) | Grasslands soil microbial communities from the Angelo Coastal Reserve, California, USA - 14_0929_05_20cm (SPAdes) (version 2) | ecosystem: Environmental > Terrestrial > Soil > Grasslands ...
GAACGGACGGTCAGGCAGAGGAACGAAGTCCATCGCCCATCAAATCGGTAACGAAGCCGAACAACGACGTGAATGAGCGCACCGCGTTGTGGAAGAAGCGTGACATGGGCCGTCCAGGATGGCACAGAGGCAGCCGAATGGAGAAGGCTTTCTGGCGCTTTTCTGTTCTCGCGAGGTAGAGAAGTACAAAAGATAAGTGCCAACTTTCTCTATCAGATGAACGCACGGATGGAATTTTTGCGACCACAACATGCCCTACGCAGCTGAGCGCGGTTTAAATTGCGCGGGCAAACCGAAGATACGTTGGAGATCGTTCATCACCACCTGAGCACGGCCAACCAGTAAAGCGGTTCGGCACGCCCAGTCGTGCTCAAACAAGTGCACGCGTAGGACAGTCATTTTAACCAGCTTGATTGCCTCATACAGACGGGCCCGGATCAAGCGCTCCATGGGGGCGCCGGGGACGTATCCGGCGAGGAAACGCTCCTGCGCCTGGACCAGTCCCGGCATGTTATAGGTCGCGTGCCACCAGTGCAGATCGGCCAGGAACGTTCCAACATCGAGTGCCGGGTCGGCCAAGCGAGAGAGATCGAAATCGATCAGCGTGACCCCGCTACGAGTAACCCACACATGCTCGGACTTGAAGTCCCTATGTGTGAATGTTGGTGACTCCTGTGGCAGGCGCTCGTGCAATTCACGCGCACGGTCGAGGAGTGCCTCAACCGCTGCGCCCAGCTGCGGCAGCAGCGCAGGGATATGACAACTCGCCCGCGCGATCGCTTGAATCTCGGTCGCAAAATTACGAACGTCGAGCGGGCCGGTAACTGTACTCGGCAGGCGGTGCAAAGCGTTGAGAGCCGCCCCGGTTCGCTCCAAGCAACGAGCAAGGCCGTCGCTGGGGCACCACAGGTGGCTGGAAAGGGGCGCGCCGAAAACTCTCGGGTAAAGGACAACCGCGTCTTCGACCACATACGCAATCGGCCGAACGGAATTCACACCCTCTCCACGCTCTGCCAGCCAGTCTGCTGTCCGATTTGCCATGCGGAAGGCCTGTGCCCCGCGCTCGCCGGCGTAAAGCTTGGCGAATACGGCCTCTGCCTTTACCGGATCTACTGGGTCGTAGCGCAGCACGTGTCGTTTACCGGGTCGATATCTGACAGGTCGAACCGTGTACTCGCTGATTCGACGCTGATCCGATCCTGCATTACCCGAAGCGGAGGTCTCCGCGAGCATAGCGCGCACGTAACGCGGATCCGACACACGAACAAGCTGGGGGAATCGCGCGTCCAGCGGGGAGACACGGACATGCATGTTCCACTCAGGATAATCCGCCGTGAGTTGTTGGAATGGCGCCACCACGCCGTGGCGCACCGCCTCGGCCTGCATCTGCGCAAGATCGACCGTTTCTTCGTGCCCTTTCGCGTCAGTATTCGAGCCCCAGGTTACTGTGATGGGGCGAACACGATATTCCTCCGCAGTCCCGGCGCGCACTCGAACATCAAGATAGGCGGTCAGCTTGCGCCCGGGCCTGAATCGCACGTCGCGTAGGTTACACCGCCCCAGCACAGCGCTAGGAGATAGCAGTGCCCTCACGGAATCTCGTAACATCCTTCGCGCCGTGGGGGAGAGCAGCATCCCCTGGAGGTCTTCCCCAGTTCGCGTGTCCCCGACAGGGCTTCGCCGACGATGCGCATACCTGTGGTGTCGATTTTCGTTCCAGATTTCTGTTGCTCCGCGTTGCGGGTCCTGGGTGACTGAAGCATCCCGATGCCTGTCGCATGCACGAAGAGGGAAGGGGCCGCGCGGGCAAATCCGCACGGGTAAACCACCGAGGATACGCTCAAGATCGTTTATCACAGCCTGGGCACGTTCGACCAGCCCAGCCGTACGGGACGCCCAATCGGGCTCGAACACCTGGACCCGGCGAACTGCACATTTGACCAACTTGACCGCCTCGTATAGACGAGCGCGGGTCAAGCGCTCTTTGGGCGCGCCAGGGGCGTACCCCGCAAGGAAACTTTCGCGCGCCTTTTCTAACCCAGCCTGCGGCCAGGCGGCGTGCCGGAACTGCAAATCAGCCAGGAAATATCCCACATCAAGTGCCGGGTCGGCCGGGCGAGAGCTGTCGAAATCCATCACTGTGAGCCCGTCAGAAGCAACCCAGATGTGTTCGGTTTTGAGGTCCCGGTGTGTGAATGTCGCGGGCTCCTGGGGGAGCCGCTCGTGCAATTCACGCGCACGGTCGAGTACGGCCGCAATCGCCGACCCCACCTCCGGAAGTAGCACGGGGATATGATGGCTTTTCTGCACAATCCACCGAATCTCGGCCGCAAAATCATGACGTTCGGGCCGGCCGGCGAGTGCCACAGGCAAGTGATGCAAAGCGCGGACCGCCACCCCGGCCTGATGCAGGCACCTTGCGGCAACACCATTGAGTCGCCGTGTGTAGTCGGACAGCGGCACGCCACAAAGTTGCGGGTAAAGGACAACCGCATCCTGAGCCACGTAGCCCAGCGGCCGTAGGGAATTCACGCCCTGGCCGCATTCTGCCAGCCAGTCTGCTGTCCCCTGCGCCACCCGGAAGGCGCGCGCCTCTTCTTTGCAAATGTAAAGTTTGGCGAATACCGCTGCCCCGGTCACCGGATCTCTCGGATCGTAGCGCAGCACGTGCTTTTTACCGGGTCGATATTTTATGGATGTGACCGTATAATCGCTGATACGACGCTGATGCCATGCTGCATTACCCGCCGCGTAGGTCTCCTCGAGCATAGCGCGCACGTAAAGCGGATCCGACACACGAACAAGCTGGGTGAATCGCGGATCCAGTGGCGAGACCCGTATATGCATGTTCCACTCGGGGAGATCCGCCATCAGTCCCAGGAAGGGTGCTGCCACCCCGTGGCGCACCGCCTCGGCTTGTATCTTGGCAAGACCGAGGGTCTCTTCGTGCTCTGCATTCCGATCTGCGCGTGTACTTGGTCGCCAGGTTACCGCGATAGGGCGAACGTGATGTCCTTCGGGGTTCTCCGTGTTGACCAACGCGTCGTAATAAGCTGTGATCTTACGGCCCGGCTTGAATCGTGCCTCCCTTAGAAGACACGGCCCCACTGTAGCCCTGACGGGGAGCAGTGCTCTGAGCTGATCTACTAACACTTTGTGGGCCGCCACAGACAGTAATGCCCAGAGGATACCTTTCAACTTTGCGCGTCCTGAGACCACGTCGCCGGTGTTCATATTTGAGGCTCTTCTTCAAAGAAAAAGGAAGTGCTCTTCGGTGCCGAATAGCTATCTTTTTGTCTTAAACCTGGCTATCTTTTGGCTGGTCCATTAGAAGGTGATCCCCCCTCTCCAAATAGCGAGGTATCATTAGTTATTCGGTCATGGAGGATCCTTTATCCATTTTCGTTCCTGCTAACCGCAAGAAACTGTTAGTTACGGCAGGAGTTTTCGGGAGCGGTTGCCCTGGTCGACTCGTGGACGAATTCCTATATCTCGTTAGGCTTTCTATATCCGTTTCCAATCATGATTGCAGCAGGGTTCCTGTCGCGCAAAGTCATTATCATCATCGCCTTGCTGTGCGCTTTTCTTGATTTCAGCAATCTGCCCAAGAAATGAGACGCTCGTACACCTCGTATTTATGGATCGATGTGGCGAACACGCATTAAAGTGTGCCCTGCGTATCTCTCGATGCGCCGCTAGTCGAGATCGGGGATATCACCACAACACTGCTGGGATCGCAGAAAAATCCCAACGTGTGGCGCAGGCACATTGGGCCCACGCAGAGATTTTATTCGTGGGTGATGAACAACCACTGGGGGACCAACTGCGCTTATCAGGAAGGTGCGGTGAAGTTCCGCTATGCATTGCGACCACATGCGGGTTACGACCCCGTCGCTGCCAGTCGCCTGGCAATTGGGCTCTCGCAGCCTCTGTTGGCGTCAGCTGCCGCTGCAGATTCGCCAAACGATTCGCTCTTGCTCATTGAGCCGGACGACGTATTGGCTCTGACGCTCAAGCCAACCCAAGACGGCAAAGGATGGATCGTGAGACTCTTCGGCGCTTCCGGAGAGGACAGGAAGGCGCGGCTGTTCTGGGCAAAGAGCTTGGCGAGGAACTCATCGCCGCGAATGTGTCTCAGTGATTTGAGCGAGCAAGCGCTGACACCTGTTGATGGGGAAGTAGCCGTCGCCGGATTGGACCTCGTCACTCTGAGAATAGAGAGCATCTAGAATGCGCCCCCCGGCGCATTGGAAGTAAAATGAGATTTTTGGAGGAGAACATGGAGGCAGGAGAAATATCGGCGAGGTTGGCGGGGAGCCTTTCGCTCGGTGGACAAGCTTCCGTCCATCGCCTCGGGTTCGGGGCGATGCGTCTGACCGGAGAAGGCATCTGGGGTCCGCCAAGAAATCGAAGCGAAGCGATAGCCGTACTCCGCCGAGCGGTAGAGCTCGACGTGAATTTCATGGACACTGCGGATTCCTACGGCCCCGGCGTGAATGAGGAGTTGATTGCGGAGGCTCTATTTCCTTATCCAAAGAATCTGGTGATCGCCACTAAGGGAGGCTGGAATCGCCCGGGACCAAACCAGTGGACTCACGATGCAACTCCGGCGCATCTGCGCAAGGCTGTTGAGGGCAGCCTCAAGAGACTCCGAGTAGAATGTATTGATCTTTATCAACTGCACCATCCCGATCCAGTTGTGCCTCTAGAGGATTCGGTAGGAACGCTTGCGCAACTCAGAAGCGAAGGAAAGATTCGGCTCATCGGGTTGTCGAACGTCACGCAGGAGCACATCGAGCGGGCGCGCCGGATCGTTCCTATTGTTTCGGTGCAGAACCGCTATAGCTTTGCTGACCGTGAATGGGATTACGTGGTCGGTTATTGTGAGCGAAATGGAATTGCCTTTGTCCCTTGGTTTCCACTAGGGGCAGGCCGAGTGGCGGGTCAGACGCTCGATCAAATCGCGCGCGCACATCAAGCCACGCCGCACCAAGCAGCGATTGCTTGGCTATTGAAACGGTCGTCCATCATGTTGCCCATTCCGGGAACATCATCCGTCAAGCATCTTGAGGAGAACGTTGCCGCGGCCAGGTTACAATTAAACGACGAAGAATATCAAAAACTCTCGCGAGTACCTCAATTAGCGGCAACGCGGTGATAGTGGGGCAGGACGAAAATCGCCTCCAAGGAATAGCGTTTTAGCACCAGCGTTCCGACGCAGTCTTTTCCTAAAAGGCGCACAGTTTAAGTGGAAGAGAGTCAACCTTCTATCCGAATCTTAGCTACTCACTTTGTGGTATAGGCGGTAGGGTTCATCAGCGATAGCAGAGAAAGGACGGAAACTCGCTTTTCCTGCTTCGGTTAAGACGACAGAGTCATCAGAACCGGCTGCCAATGGACTGGCCGCAAGGAGTTGTGCCCGCGTCAGACGCGGCGGCAAGTCACCGGTAGCAAACAGTGCGAGCGGTCCGCGCATCAGGGCTACGAGATCTGGGTTCTGCGCATCGACCGGTTCCAAACGCAGCGGCATTCCAATCTCGAATTCAACGCGGTCGCCGTCCTTCCAGGTTCGCGTTACGGAGAAGAATTTCCCGGGCGTCAATTCACCTTCCACGCGCTTGCCATTGACGGAGACTCGCGTTTGGGCATCGGCCCAACTCGGCACCCGGAGATGAACCGTGAAGCTTTCGGGATGAGCCAGCTGAAAGCGGAGCTCAGTGGTCGTCAACCTCGGATATTGAGTGGCTTGCGTCAGACTGCAACGGCTGCCGTTTTGCGTCCATGCTAGTTTCGAAGGCAGAAACAGGTTAACGTAGATTGCATTCCTGCCTTGGTAGTAGGAGCTGATTCCGTAGTCCGCTGCCAGCTGAGGGAACGTGCCCGAGCAGCAGGGCCATTTGTCCTTGTAGTAGACCTTTTTGGCGTCACTTTGGTTGTAGTCGGAGTAGTAGAAACTTGTGCCATCAGGAAGAATCGGCTTTGCACCAGCGATAGTATTGTAGAGCACGCGTTCCATGCTGTCGCCGTAGCGAGAATCCTCCGTTACGCGCAACAAGTAGCGTGTGATCTTGAACTGTCCGTAGGCTCCGCAAGGAGTTTCAAAACTCGCATGCGTCGTGCCTAGGCTGGCCCCCAGCAATCCCTTGCCCGGCTCCACAAACGCTTCGTTTGGCCCCCATCCTCCCGTGGCGTAGTTCTGTTCCTGAACCATGCGGAGGCCGTTGGCCGCGGCTCGCAGATATTTTTCATCGCCAAGCATGAAGTAGGTCTGCATCGCCGAACTGAGCGTGTTAACGTGGCTATAAGCATGCTTGCCCGGCAGAACATTCTCGTTTTCTGCGAGCGCGTCGTAATACTCGTGATAGATGAAGCGCTTTCCGAGATCGAAGTAGCGCCTATCTCCGCTGCGTTGATAGGCCAAAAAGAAGTTCTCGGGAAGGGTATAGGTTTCGTCCCAAGTATAGGAAATATCCTTGTTTGGCCACCGCGCCTCCTGCTCGGCACGGCTCAAAGCCTTTTCAGGAAGATGCGGAAGCACTGCGCCTGTCGCCCGTTTGAGCACTTGCAGAGCGATTGGATCGGCGGCCAATTTGTGCGCATCGATCAAGCCACAGCAGGTTTTGTCGAAGGTATAGCCGGGCAACCGATAATCAACGTAAAACTTTCCAGTTGGCTCGACGGTTTCGGCAAAGGCCCGCACCAGCCGATGAACTTTTGCCTGCGTAGGCTTCGAACCCGTAACCGCGTAGGCGCGCGCCAATCCCGACAAGTATTGGCCAAAGCTGTGCCCCGCAATGAATCCGTGAAAATTGTTTTCGTGGTTGAAATCGTCCGCATTGTCGTACCAGCCGCCAAGGTCCGGCCCTGGGGCGGGCATTCCTTGACGCTGACGAAATGGCTTCAGGAGGCCATCCTCATCGAGATGGAGAAACACTTGATGATTTTGCTCAAATTGAGTGCGGAAACGACTGTCAAGAAGCCGTACGCGGGAATAAGGGAAAGTGGAAAGCGGAGGCGAAATCGGTGCGGTGGGGTTCTTGGCCCAAATAGGTACCGAGCGCGCCATCCACGCACCCACCGCCGAAACCATTGCCCTCTTTGCGAACTCACGTCTGCTTGTAGGCCTCATAGGTCCGTTCCTGCCAGCGTTTGAAAGCGCTTGCATGATAACCTATACCCGGAAAAAAGATGGGACACAAGCGGCAATCGTGTTCCCGGATACATTATGCTCTGCGGAGGAGGGCTTATGCGGGTTGTCACGGTACTCATCGCCGTGTTCCTTTTTCTTGTCTCCAGCTCATTGGGGCAGACACAAAGGGAGAATCCGACCAACGCCATTCGAACCGCGCTCGGAAATCGAGACTTTGATAAGGTGGTCGAGCTCACTCGAACTGCATTGCGGGAATCACCCAACAACGCACAGCTCTGGACCTTTCAAGGGATCGCTCTTGCTGAGAAGGGCGACAATCCAAGGGCATTTGTTTCCTTCAAGCATGCGCTAAAGATTGATCCCAACAACCCAGGAGCGCTCGCCGGCGCAGCACAAAGCGCTTATGCCACAAACAACAGTGCCGAGGCAGTGCCGCTGTTGAACCGTTTTCTGCGGTTGCGCCCGGACGAACCTACCGCCCACGCGATGCTGGCCGTTTTGCAATACAGGGAGGGCAACTGCTCAAGCGCTGCCACGCATTTTGAGAAAGCCGACGAACTTATTGGTTCACAGTTGGATGCGCTCAATGCCTATGGCGCATGCCTTGTCCGATTAAAACAGTTTGAACGTGGAGAGGAGATATTCGCGCGAGCGCTCAACCTGCACCCCGAAAATCAGCGCCAGCGTCTGCTCTTGGCTTCTCTACAGATTATGACCCGAAAGCCGAAAAATGCACTCGTAACGCTGGCGCCTCTTCTCGACACTAGTAATCCCTCGGCCGACACGCTGCAACTAGCTTCTTCGGCTTACGAGGATTCGGGAGACACTCCGAAAGCCGTTGAGGCTTTGCGCCGGGCCATCCTTCGAGATCCCCGGAACGTGAGTCTGTATCTAGACTTTGCGAATATCTCGTTTTCCCATGAGTCCTTCCAGGTGGGCATTGACGTGATCACCGAAGGGATGAAGCTGCAGCCGCAGGCCGCGCCACTGTACATTGCGCGCGGCGTGCTGTATGTGCAGTTGGCTCAATATGAGGAAGCGGAAAGCGACTTCGAGAAAGCTCAGGAGCTTGACCCTGGGGAATCTCTTGGAGCTGCCGCGCAGGGTTTAGCTGCGGTCCAGGCGAACGATCCCGAGCGCGCCCTGCCCACGATAAATCAAAAGCTCTCTGCCAATCCCAACGATCCAGTTTTGCTCTATCTGCGAGCGGACGTGCTCTCGCAAAAAGGCGCGGAGCCGGGAACCTCTGAGTTCGAGCTGGCGTTGAAATCCGTAAAGAAGGCCGTCGCGCTGCGCCCGTCTTTTCCTTCCGCACGCGTGACGCTGGCAAAGTTCTATATGCAGATGGAGAAGTACGTAGAAGCAGCCGAACAGTGCCGCAAGGCGCTGGCCAGCGATCCCAGGGACCAGACCGCTTTGTACCGGCTGATTCAGGCTCAACGAAAGCTCGGGCAGCAGAAAGAGATTCCGGAGTTGCTTAAGCGACTGGCCGCACTTAGAGAGCAAGCCAGCAAGGAAGAGCGTGAACGGTATCGGTATAAACTGATTGAGGAAGGCGACGCGGGTGCTCATCCGCAATGAGACTCACTCGGCGAGGTTTTATGCGACTCGGAATCGGTTCGGCGCTCGCTTCCTCTCCCGATCGGCTTCTTGGCCAAGGAGTATCAACGCACACGGCCAAGCCGCTGCCGAGAGCTGCGCCCTCCGGACGTCCGTTTCACGCTTATTTTGTCGACGTGGCCACGCAGGCAGGGCTTCGTGAACCGGTGATCTACGGGGGCGTGGACTCCAAAAAATACATTTTGGAATCCACGGGCTGCGGATGTGCATTCATCGACTACGACAATGACGGCTGGATGGATCTTTTTATCCTCTGTGGCACACGGCTCGAGGGTGCGCCCAAGGATGCGACCAATCGTTTGTACAAAAACAATCGCGACGGAACGTTTACGGAGGTCACTGAAAAGGCCGGCCTGCGCAGGGCAGGTTGGGCTTCTGCAGTCTGTATTGGGGACTACAACAACGATGGCTTCGACGATATTTTCTGCACGTACTTCGGCCAAAATGTTCTTTATGGAAACAATGGCGACGGAACCTTCACCGATGTAACGCGAAGCGCAGGATTGTGGAGCGAGCAGCAAAGATGGGGCGCTGGATGCAGCTTCGTTGACTACAATCGTGACGGCCACCTAGACCTGTTTGTCTCCAACTACGTCCGCTTCTCCTTCGAACACGCGCCTGTCGCGGGAGAAAACACCAATTGCAACTGGAAGGGAATTCCCGTGGAGTGCGGGCCGCGTGGTTTGCCCACTGGGCGTCATTCGCTTTATCGCAATAACGGCGACGGAACATTTACGGACGTGAGCCAGGAATCGGGTGTTGCCCGCGCTACGCAGAGTTATGGCATGACGGTGGTGGCCGCCGATTTAGATGAAGACGGATGGCCGGATATTTATGTGGCCTGCGACTCCACTCCCAGCCTGCTATTCATGAACAACCACGATGGAACGTTCCGTGAAGAAGGAGTGCTGCGTGGCGTGGCTTTGAGCGACGACGGCATGGAACAAGCTGGAATGGGTGTCGGCGTCGGTGATTACGATCTGGACGGCCACCTGGATATTTTTAAAACGCACTTTGCCGATGACGCCAACGTTTTGTATCGGAACGATGGCAAAGGAAGCTTCGACGACGTAACGAGGTCGTCGCGACTCGGTGTAGAAACTCGCTACATCTGCTGGGGCGCCGGAATCATCGACCTCGACAACGATGGGTATCCCGATCTGTTCCTGGTAACCGGGAACGTGTATCCGGAAGTCGAGCGAAAACTTCCCCGGTACGCCAACAAAACGCCTCGAGCGGTCTTCCGCAATCTCGGTAACCGCACGTTCGAGGAACTGATCGAGCCGGCCGGGCCGGGAGTAGCAGCAGCCCATTGCAGTCGCGGGTGCGCATTCGGCGACTTCGATAATGACGGTGATGTGGACATCCTTGTTGTCAATCTGAACGAACCTCCTTCGCTGTTGCGCAACGACACGAGCGGTCCGGCGAACTGGCTCAAAGTGAAACTCGAAGGCGTCAAATCCAACCGCAGCGCCATTGGCGCGCGTGTCATGGTTCACTATGCCGGCCGGGTCCAGGTCCAAGCCGTCCTTAGCCAGTCCAGTTTTTATTCCTGCAACGATCCGCGGCTGCACTTTGGGTTGGGAAGCTCAACCGCAGTGGACATTGATGTTTACTGGCCTAGCGGTTCACATGAAGCGGTCAAGCGAGCCCCGACAAACCAACTGATCACTCTCAAAGAAGGAGTGGGGCACGTGCCAAACCGGGGTTGGTCAAGATCGTAGTTCCGGAGGGTACCGCGACTCTTATCCTTATTCGCATTCCTAGGTTTCGAATGGTCGCAATCTAGGCATGGCCGCTTGCGCAAGGGCCACCAGCGCTTTGCGGCAAGTCCCAAGGCACCGGTCCACTGTGATGTCCTGGCGAGGTGAGAGCTTCGACTCTTTTTGTACCACTCAAGCCAGATTATTGAGGACACGTCCATTGTGAGGTAAATTCTTATGGTTGAAGAAGTGGGCCATACTCCGCTGAAGTCCTCTTGGAACCAATCGAGGAGTTCCTTAGCTTGACCGTCCAAAGAAGAGGGGCAAATACTGACTCGCGCCGCACCTTCTTGAAGCAGCTACTCGCGGGGATCGTCGGCAGCCAGCTATCAAGCTTCTCCGGCTCCCCCTGCCTCGCAATGACCCAGCGCAGCGGAAAATTTCCGTTTGAGCTTGTTCCGTCTGCAACGAGCGGGATTACCTGGGTGCACCACAATGGGCGGTCGCCAGAGATGTACTTGCCGGAAACCGTGGGCGCCGGGTGCGCATTCATCGACTACGACAACGACGGCTGGATGGACATTTACTTGGTCAACAGCGGGAAGTGCGATTTCTTCGACCCGCGGCCGCCGCTGCGCAACGCGCTTTACAGGAACAACCGCGACGGAACCTTCACCGACGTAACGGAAAAAGCTGGCGTCTCGGGTGGCGGCTACGGGATGGGTGTGGCAGTGGGAGATTATAACGGCGATGGGTTGCCCGATCTCCTGGTGACCCAATACAACGGCGTCATTCTCTACCGTAACAATGGTGACGGGACGTTTAGCGATGCTACGCGAAAAGCGGGTCTGCCGACGGAGGGCTGGGCATCCAGCGCTGTCTGGTTTGATTACGACAACGACGGGAAACTCGACCTCTTTATCTGCCGGTTTGTGAACTTCAGCAGGTCCAAGAATAAGTTCTGCGGCAACCGTGAGACGGGTGACCGCTACTACTGTATCCCGCGTGTTTATGAGCCTATGCCAAGCTGGCTGTTTCACAACAACGGCGACGGTACTTTTACCGACGTGAGCCGCGAATCTGGGATTGCGAAGTCCCTCGGCAAGGCTTGGGGTGTCGTGGCCTGCGACATCAATAACGACGGGTGGATGGACCTGTTCGTTGCCAATGATACGGTGGCGAATTTTCTGTTTGTTAATCGCGGTAACGGGAAGTTCGAGGAAATAGGCCTGCAAGCCAACGTTGGTTACAGCGCCGAGGGGCGGCCACGCTCCGGGATGGGCGTGGATTCGGCGGATTACGACCAAGACGGCTGGATGGACTTGTTTGTTACCAACGTGGATCGGGAGATGTACTCCCTTTATCACAACAATCGCGATGAAACGTTCGATGACATGGCTGTTCCTTATGGTATCGGCAAGGTTACGCGACTGATGAGCGGGTGGGGAGTGAAGTTTTTTGACTACGACAACGACGGAACCCCGGACCTCTTTCTTGCCAACGGCCATCCCGACGACAAAATCGAGGCGCATTCCAGCGAAGTAAAATACCGGGAGCCCCTGCTGTTGTTTCGCGGCACGGACCAAGGATTGGAAAATGTGACCGGCAGCAGCGGCCCCCTTTTCTCAAAGCCCTATGCCGCGCGCGGCATGGCGATCGGCGATTTTAACAACGACGGTGCTGTCGACGTCCTAATTGCAATAAATGACGGGCCGCCTTTGCTGCTCAAGAATCAAGTGGGCCAACGCAATCATTGGCTAGGCGTGAAGCTGGTGGCGAAGCGAGCCAATCCCGACGCCGTGGGCGCGCTAATTACCTGGCAGGCCGGGGATCTTAAGCGGTCGCACTTCAAGACGGGAGCAGGAAGCTATTTGGCCTCGCACGACCCGCGCGTCGTCTTGGGGATGGGCCAGTACACACAGATGAATTGGGTCGAGATCCGATGGCCAATGCCGAGCGGCCAAGCGGAACGCTTCACAAATCTTCCCGTTGATCACTACATCACGCTCGTGGAAGGGCAGGGTGACCAGATCTGGAAACCTTGACGAATCTTCGACAGAATGTTTCAGCTGCCGCGGGCAAACAGCTTGCAGCGTGACCCGGAAACAAGCAATTGCCCTAGGCTAGCCCCGCAGAACCGTGCTACATTGCTCGTTCTTACGAGTGTCTGAACCGGTGCGGACTAAAGAGCAAGCCTTGAATATCCATGAGGTTGCAAGGCGAGCGCGCGTATCTACCGCAACCGTGTCCCGAGCCATTAACCGGGTCCCCACGGTTAATCCCAAGCTGGCCCAGCGCGTCTGGAGGGCCATCAACGAACTTGGCTACTATCCCAACACACAGGCGCGAGCTTTGGTCTCCGGACGAAGCAGAATCTTCGGACTCATTGTCTCGGAACTCACAAATCCGTTCTTTCCAGAGATCGTCCAGGTTTTCGAAACGATCGCCGTTCGACACCATTACGAGATTCTATTGACCTCCACAATGAACGACCCGGAGCAGATGGAGAGCTCTGTCCGCCGGATGATCGAAAGACAGGTCGAAGGCGTAGCGGTGATGACCTTCGGCATGGAAGACGCGCTGCTGGAAGACTTGAAGTTACGGCAGGTTCCCCTGGTTTTCGTTGATGTTGGCCCGCGTCGTCCGCGAGTGAGCAATTTGCGGATCGATTACTTGAGCGGTATTCGGCAGGCTGTGCAGCACCTAGCAGCACTCAGACACGAGCGAATTGCCTTTATTACGGGGCCCCATGCGCTCAAGTCCGCGATGGCCCGCAAGCAGGCGTTTCTAAAGGCTATGCGCGAGATTGGCAGAGAGCCAGATCTGGAACTGATCGTGGAAGGCAACCACACCATGGAGGGAGGGCGGCTGGCTTGCGGGCACTTGTTGGCGCAAACGAAAAAGCCCACGGCCATCCTTTGTTCCAATGATATGACCGCGATCGGAGTGATGAGGAAGTGCTACGAAGATGGGATATCCATTCCTCGAGATCTCTCGGTGGTTGGCTTTGATGACATCCGCCTGGCACAATTCATGCTTCCGCCGCTCACGACCGTGCAAATGTCTCAGGCGGAGTTGGCGAGGCTCGCTTTCGATGCGCTGCTTGCTGAAGTGGAACGAGAGGAACCTCTTCCTGAGGGCTCTGAATATGTGCTGAAGACGGCGTTGATTGAGCGTGAATCCACGTCCATGTGCCGCGAGCGTGCCCGTGAGCCGCTATCAGACGCCAAGAATCAGCGAGGCTACGCCGACCACTGAATCGCGGTGTAGGAGCGTGGTGGCACTTCGAATCTTGTACGACCGTCCCCTGTAGCGGGCTTAGAAAACGGCTGGGGCGCTACCCTCTGCGGAGTTTCGAAGGTATTGGACGCCTTGAGGTCGGTTCCCGTGAGCAGTGTAGCGACGAGCACCTGCCCCGGCGTCTTGTCCTGCCAGTTGATCTCCACGACATGCGGTTTCGAAAGGTCCCGGTTCAAGACGAAAATGGCAACTTTTCCATCCTGTGTATCAAAGGTTCCGGCGACGTCTACGAAGGGAACCTGACCCATGTTCGAAACTTCATACGTCTGGGATTCCACCAGCAGATTAAGGACGGAACCGCGCGCATACTGAAGCGCCCAGTCATAAGGGTAATATATGGTCTGACGAAGTAAACCGTTGGCATTGGTCATGATGGGCGCGATGACATTGATTAACTGTGCCAGGCAGGCCACTTTGACGCGATCTGCATGACGAAGCAAAGAGTTAACTAGGCCACCCACAAGCAGCGCATCTTCGAGGTTATAGACCTCTTCAAGCAAATGAGGTGCCTCCTGACCATGGCCGTTCGTGGCGTCGCCACTGCGGGCGCGATACCACACGTTCCATTCATCGAAGGAAAGCCACAGTTTTTTCGGGGAGCGTTTGTGCCCGCGGACGAGGTCGCAAACGGCGACGGTCTCCTCAATTTGTTTTTCCATGCTCAAGTTCATTGCAAGGAATTTCGCGCTGTCGCCGCCGGTTTCCTGCCCGCTGTTCGCAAAATAGCGGTGAAGCGAGAGTCCATCCACATACTCGTAACATTGCTCCAGAACTTCGCGATCCCACTCAAGGTACGTGGGCATGAACGGGCCGCTTGACCCGCAAGCGATCAATTGCAGTGAAGGATCGACGTAGCGCATCTGCCGGGCAGCATCTTGTGCCTTCATCCCGTAGGCGGTTGCCGTCATGTGTCCGATCTGCCACGGCCCATCCATCTCATTGCCAAGGCACCAGCGTTTCACGCGATAGGGCTCCGCAATTCCGTGCTTGCGGCGAAGATCACTCCATTTTGTTCCATGGTCTAAGTTGCAATACTCCACGAGAGCCGCTGCCTCCTCGGGTGTTCCCGTTCCAAGATTGAGGCCCATCAGCGGCTCAGCATGCACGGCCTTGCACCAAGCCATGAATTCATTCGTACCGAACTGATTTGTGTTGGTGGAGTTCCAAGCTTTATCCAGCACGCGCGGGCGGCTCTCCTTGGGGCCGACGCCGTCGAGCCAGTTGTAGCCGGAAACGAAATTGCCGCCCGGATAGCGAATGATGGGAACTCCCATCTGGCGCACTTCTTCCATAACGTCCTTGCGGAATCCGTTGGCATCCGAGAGTTTCGAGCCTGGATCAAATATGCCTTCGTAAATCGCACGTCCCAGGTGCTCCAGGAACGATCCAAAGAGATTGCGGTCGAGCGGCGCCGTGATGCGGCGTGAGTCAAGATAAACCCTGGCGGGGTCCCCGGAGCCTGGCGCGATTTGACCACGCAGGAAAGAACCGCCAAACAGAGAAGTCAGGCCCCAGGCCATTCCTGCGTTCGCAGCTTGGCGCAGAAAACGCCGCCTATCATCGGAAAACATTTGTATGCTCTCCTGGTGCTTAGTGACACGAAAATTCCGCCGGAAATAGGTTGGTTCCTTCCCCTGGAGGAACCAACCAAGCCAACGGTGTCCGAGCGGTCCAAACGCTGGCTCCTCAACTGTTTTTCACAGATTGCGAGCAAACGTTTACCATATATCGCGTGTCACCCGCAAGCTGATCCGGCGGCGAGGCGGCGAGCCATGTTTTGGGGTGCGTAATGTAGCTCGTTTGAGAAAACCATTACAGCTTATAGAAACGAGGCGAGGGATGTATGAATGTTAAAAATAAGGCGGAGGCCGAGAACTGGATGAAAGTCGCGCGAGGAACGTTCTTAATCGCAGCCATGATTTCGGCGCTCACGTCGGCAGGCTCAAACGTTGGCCGGGGGTTACGGCCTCCGGTAACCAAGGTGCGGCCTGCGGCAACAATCGAAGTGGACGCATCGAAACCTTCTGGGCCGTTGCCCCGGATTTGGAGTTATTTTGGTTACGACGAACCGAATTTCACGTATAGCGCGAATGGAAAAAAGCTGCTCAAGGAACTGGCTCAGTTGAGCCCTGTTCCCGTTTACCTTCGCACCCACAACCTTCTCACGAGTGGCGACGGCACGGGCTCATTGAAATGGGGGTCCACCAACGCGTATACGGAAGACCCACGAGGCCGGCCGATGTACGACTGGACGATTGTGGATCGCATCTTCGACGCGTATCAAGAAGTCGGGGCACGTCCATTGGTGGAGATTGGCTTTATGCCCGAGGCGCTGACGACCGGGCCTCCTCCTTATCGGCATAACTTTCCCATAGACTTCGCCACAGGATGGAGTTATCCGCCAAAAGATTACGCAAAGTGGGCCGAACTTGTCTTTCAATTTGCAAAACACCTGCGCGAAAGATACGGCGACGCCGCAGTGAAAACGTGGCTATGGGAGATCTGGAACGAGCCGGACATTTTCTATTGGCACGGGACTCCCGAAGACTACTTCAAGTTGCATGACGTTTCCGCCGACGCAATCCGTCGTGCGGTACCTGGAGCGAGCATTGGTGGTCCGGACAGCACCGGCCCGGAAAACAACCAGGCGGCAGATTTCCTGCGTCTTTTTCTTGAGCACTGTGCTCATGGAAAGAACTATGCCACGGGCACGACCGGCACGGCTCTCGACTTCATCACCTTTCATCCCAAGGGCTCTCCCGAGTGGGTGGATGAGCATGTAAGGATGGGGCCAGCACCGCAATTGAAGGCTATCGACACCGGTTTCAAAATTGTAGCGAACAGTCCGGAATGGCGGAACACCCCTATCATTTTAGGTGAGAACGACCCCGAGGGGTGCGCGGCCTGCTCCGCCAAAGAACGGCCTCAAAACGGATACCGGAACGAGTCACTCTACGGAGCTTATGCGGTTGTCATCTTAAAGAGCGCCATGGATTTGGCTAAAGAGGACGGTGTGAACCTCCAGGGCTCCGTTACTTGGGCATTTCAGTTCGATGGGCAGCCGTATTTTGAAGGTCTCCGAGAATTAACAACAAACGGAATCGATAAGCCTGTACTGAACGCCTTTCGCATGCTCGGCTTTCTCGGAGAGATACGACTCACGGTCACCAGCAATGCCACGATTCCCGTGAGGGAGATCGAGCAAACGGGGGTAAGCGCACAGCCGGACCTGGATGTCATTGCGGCGAGGAAAGAAAGGGAAGTGGAAGTCCTCGTCGTGAACTATCACGATGATGACGTGCCATCGGACTCGACCGCGGTAGAATTGGTTGTAAAGGGGCTTCCCGCAGGGTTGGACCGCGCGCTTGTAGAGCAATATCGTTTAGACGCGACCGACGGCAACGCGTACACGGAGTGGAAGCAGCTGGGTCGGCCGCGGCACCCAACTTCGGAACAATACAAGAGGCTTGAGATTGCTGGACGCTTAAAGATGGAAGGACGGCCGGACTCGGTGAAGGTCGTCGACGGCACGGTTCGCCGCGGGTTCTCACAACCCAGGGAAGGATTGTCTCTATTGCTGTTCAAGTGGGATGCGAAATAGGGTCTTCCATCTGTCCCGTCTGTGCGCTGGCACTCTTTTGGGGGGTCGACACTTCCGCAGAGGTGAAAGCCGGTCATTCCTCGCGCCTCCCTGGCTCGCGCTTCGCAAGGCGCTCCGGCAGTGATAGCCGTCAGCTTCATGCAGATCAGTTTTCGTCATGCGCATCCGGAGGCCGGGGGCAGTGCCGCAGGAGGTTACGTGGTCACTTGTCACGCATTCACAACTGGCGTCCAAACCTGCATGGGTGTCGCCGCACGGTTGGCCCATGCATAGTAGGGGATGTAGGTAAGTGTGGCTGCCCGGTGCCTAGAAGGTTCTGAGCTGTAGCGAGAGTAAAGTCCCGTCCTCGAAGTGGGTTCGTCGTTGACAGCACCCATGCAGCTCAGCACCACAACGCCTCCCAAGAGATCGCTGCGGAATTCTTCGTGGAATTGCCATGCGGATTTTTTGCTTACCTCCATGCGGACGTCTGCGAGTACAACTCCTTCCGGTTGGTCAAGCTGTTCCAGGCAATACACGAGCGGCCCGCGCTGCACGGCCACGCGGCCGTAATCGTCCACAACGCGCGGGTCCGCCTCAATCAGATGCGTTGCCAGATCGAATTTCACGCGGACGACGTCGCCCGGCGCCCAGCGTCGCCGTAGCGCGAGATACTGGCCAGGCGTGACTCCAGAAACAGCCTTTTCATTGACCGTCACCTGCGTGTGGTCAGACCATCCGGGAGCCCGCAAGTAAAGCGTGAACTCCGCGGGTTTCTCCGGTGTGACGGTGATTTCGGCTGAAGCATTCCAAGGGTAATCCGTCTTCTGCTGCACCTTTAAGCCGGTTCCGTCCTCGAGGTGCCAATCGAGCAGCGAATTGTCATAAAGATGCAGATAGAGGCCGTCGGCGCTGGTGCTGTAAAAATAGCCTGGCAACGCTGCGAACGTGCGCTCAAGATTCGGCGGGCAGCAAGTAACATCGTACCAAGGGTTGCGGATTCGGTCGCCGCTCGAAGGATCGAAGCCCAACGGATTGCGATAGCAATAAAGCGTTCCATCCAGGGACATGCCTGAGTTGATCCCGTTGTACAGGGCACGCTCAATGACATCGGCATATTTTGCATCTCCGGTCGCGGCGAGCATGCGCCAATTCCACATCATGTTTCCAATGGCAGCGCAACTTTCGCCGTAGGCCGTGAAATTCGGTAGCTCAAACGAATCTCCAAAGGCTTCTCCGTCGCTGCGTGCTCCCACCCCGCCGGTTACGTACATTTGGTGAGTTATCAGGTCGTCCCAGAGGGTGTTGAGAGTTTTCCAATAGGTTTGATCCCCGGTTTCGAGGTAATAGTCCGCAGCTCCACAGCATGCGTACATGGCACGAACGGCGTGTCCCTCCAGGTGGGTGCGCGACGTGAACGGGATTCCGCAAAAATGGTACACATATCCGCGGTGGGGCACTTTGATCCGGTCATCGCCTTGAAGAATATAGCCGGCCAGTTCCAGGTGCCGTTTATCCCCGGTGGTTCGAAACAGTTCGATAAGGGCGAGCTCAATTTCCGGGTGGCCCGAGAAGATCGGTTTCTTGTCTGGACCGGGACCGAAGTTCGGAAGGAGGAACCCGTCGACAAAGCGAATTCCAGCGTCCAGCAGAGTGCGATCGCCCGTAGCGCGGTAGTAGGCAATGGCGCCCTGGATCATGTGGCCGATGTTGTACAACTCATGGCCCCACCGCTGCACTTCAGGCGTCATGCGGTCTTTGGCCCGGTCGCCAACATAGTACGTGTTCAGATAACCGCTTGGCTCCTGGACAGCGACAACCTCTCTAATGATTTTGTCCGCTAAGCTGTGTAGCCCAGGGCGGTCGCCCGACTGAAGCGCAAAACCTGCCGCTTCGTTCCACTTGTAAACATCCGAATCGGAAAATACCGGCCCACGCTGAGGAGCGTCGCTCTTGCCTGCCAAGCGCAGGAAATTGTCCATGCGTCCGTTGGCCTCGAGCAACTTTTCCATGGAGGGAATGCTTTTTTCGATGTTTACTTGCCGCCGCGCTCCCCAAAAGCCAGCGGTGATCGTGACCGCATGAACAGGCACATTTCGCAACTTAGCGTACGGAGACTTGACCAGGTTCAGTACGCCCTGATCCTTCCATTCGACGTTCATCGAAGAACTGGAAAGGGGAGAAGGGAGAGCGGGATTGGCTGGCGGCGACCAAGACAGTTTTTTCAGGGATAGCGCTGCCGCTGTGGCAGCGGAAACGGTCGTGCTCATAAATTGCCGCCGCGAGACTTCAGATCTATTTGTCACTTCAACCTCCTGACGGGGCCCTGGCTTTAAAAAGTGAGTTTACCTCCGATCTGCCACCAGCGTGGCAACGCCTGGCCGGTTACTTTGCCAAAGTTTCCCGCACTCAAATCGGCTTGAATATTCTGAAAGTTCGGATGGTTGAACAGATTGAAGAACTCGAACCGCATTTGGAAGTTAAGTCTCTCGGTGATGTGCGTGTTCTTGTAAACGGTCGTGTCGGTTTGAATAAAGGCTGGGTTGCGGAATTGACCCGTCTTCTCGTTCCCTTCCGTGCCGCCAGGGGGCGTAGTGAACTGCCCTGCGGGGAAGACCCCGGAGAGGTAAGCGGTGCGCGCGGTGGCCTGCTGATAGCTGGTCGCGTTTGGGAAATCGTAGTTATCTCCATCGGCGTTGTAATCACCGCCGGCTGAAAACGAAGCGCCGGAAAAGACCGTAAAAGGATATCCGGTCTGGTAAATGCTGGTTCCGCTGAGCCCCCAACCTCCAGTAGCGCGATCGAAGAATCCTTCGCCACGGTTCAGACCTGGGAGTTCATAGTTGAGGCTGAGTGAAAAGCGGTTAGGGACATCCCAAGGGGAAGGCCCGTAATACTGGTGAGGATTGAGGGCCGTAGGATACCTGCCGGCGTCATCTTTAGAAGAAGAGCGTGTGTACGAGGCGTTGAAGAAACCACGTCTCACGCGCGCCCGAAGATCAAAAGTGATCCCGTTATAATTGCTAACGCGATCGTTTTGCGTATAAGCGATTGGACCAAAACTGGGATTGAGCCGGGTGGGAGCCGAGTTGGGCGGCTTTCCAATCAGGTCGCCCGGCATGGCGTTGATGTCAACGCCATAGGAAACTACGCCTCCAAGATTGCCGTTGCCGACAAGGTTTGAGTCGTGGGACCGGCTGTAAAACGCGCTGGCAACTAGATGCCCGGTCAGCTTGTGCTCGAGCGTTGCTGCGAAAATGTACGCCGTGGGGGACACGATGTTCGGATCAATCCCTCCGATCGAAAGACCTGCCCCCACAATGCCTCCAGCGGAGTCCAGACAGGGAGCTGCAGGACACAAGGAGGTTCCCGCCAGCGCCGGGAAGGTAAATCCAAACGGCGGTTTGCTGCTAGTACCCTGAACAAAGACAGGGCGATTGCCCGGTGCATTTGCGGCGAAAAACGTGGGAAGAATCAAACCCGGGGGATTGCCGCGGAATTCTTCCTGGATGTTAGCGGGAGTGAGCCAATTCGAATACATTCCGAATCCGCCGCGTAAAACCCAGTCTCCTTTTCCATTGACGTCCCAGACGGCGGCCATGCGAGGAGTGTATGCCTTCGGAGAATGGTTGACGGCATTCTGCGTGGGTTTTGCAAAACCAGAGGCTACTCGCTGGTCGAACGTGGAACCAGTGCCCAGATAGAAATTGCCAAACACCGTCGATGCTGAGCGGGAATAGGGATTTCCTTGATCGTCGAAACGGAAACCTAGCGTCAAGGTCAGATTCCGTCGCGCTTTCCAGGTGTCCTCAGCAAAAAGGCCCCAAGTCTTAGAGGCAGCGTTCCAATCCCAAAGTTGCTGCTGGCCACTAATGGGGTTGTACATAACCCCCCCCTCGGTGGCGGGCGCATCTTGCGCCAGTGCCAACAGGTTGTTGAAGCTAAAAGCCGGGTGAGACCACGGACCTTGGAAGGGCTCCACGTCATCTCCAAACCATCCCTCGTAGCCAATTTTCAAAACGTGAGCGCCACGAATCTTGCTTAGAACATCGCGCCAATGGTAGTTATGCTGGATAAAATCCCCCTGGGAGAAACCAAGGCCGTATCCCAGGCTCTGTCCAGTAACGCCGATTCCTGGAATGGTAAAGTCGCCGGTCTCGTCCAGCTTCCCCTCGATGCGATTCTGCGCGAAGATGGCTTCATTCAGCAGAGTCGGGCTGAAGGTGTGCGTCCAATTGACCTGGAAGGCACGCTCCCAGGTGTGGTTTGTCGTTGAGAACTGCGGGATTGCCGCGGGGCCACCGAACCCAAGAAGCGTGCGAAAGAAGCTACCGTAGATGCGATCATTCTTTAGGTACTTGTCCACGCGGGCGAAATACTGCGTGCCATTGCGAAAATTGGTGGCATTAAACGTCCCTGAATCGATCATCGGAGTCGGGCAAGGCAAATTGTTCGTTGCGGCGGTTCCGCACGTGCCCGGGAAGATATCGCTGGCGGTCTTCAAGACGGTGGTCCCTGCGATGTGCGTAGGCACGTAAGTAGTTAGAATCTTGGTTCCAAAAGTATTTGGATAGTTCGTTTGCGCCCACGACGCAAACGCAGGATCCGCAAATGTTAGCGTTTGGTTTCCCGTCGAATTGGAAGAACGTAGCGGTTCCACGCCAAAAAAGAAGAAGAATTGACGGTGTGGAATGATTGGGCCACCGATGGTTGCGGAAATGTTGTTGCTATGAAATGGAGCCAAGGTTTGCGCTGAGTTGGGCAGCGAATACTTGGCAAACATCGGCTGGTAAAAGAAATAGTCGCTGGCCAGGCCGTGCAATGAATTTGTACCAGACTTAGTTGTAAGTGCGGTTTGCAGTCCGCTGCCACGGCCGTATTCGGAAGAAAACGTGTTGACCTGGATGTTCGTTTCCTGAATCACGTCGGGGTTGGGGACGAGATTCAAAACCCCCTGCCGAATGTTGCTGGTGACATCCAACGAGTCAATAGTCCACATGTTGGCGACAGTTCCTTGCCCGTTGGCGCTGACGTCCGCGGCCGTTTCTGTGGAGAAGACGTCCACCCCCGTCCCTGGTGTCCCCGACGCTACGCCCGGCCCCCCCGCGAGCCCCAGGCCGGATACTCCAGGAGCCACGCTTATCAGGGAGAGCATGTTTCTCCCCGCTAATGGCAATGTCGAGAGCTCCTGAGCCTCCAGTGTCTCCTGATTTCGGGTTTCGGCAGTGTTCAGAAGCGGCGGCTCCGTCGTCACTACAATGGATTCTGTTGCTGCGCCGACCTTAAGGGAAATGGGCAGGTTCAGATTCTCATTTGTTTCGAGCGTGAAAGTCGTTTCTGATTTCGAAAAGCCTTTAGCTTCCACGGTGATTTTGTACGACCCTGGGGCGAGGCTCAAGAACCGATAGCTCCCGGAGGCGTCGGTTGTGGTGGTGGCCGACACCTGGGTAACGGTATTTACGAGATCCACCTTTGCTTGCGCAATAGCAGCGCCGCTCGGATCCACCACCGTACCTTGGATGTTGGCCGTAAACTGCGCTTGCACGGAAGCCGCAAAAAACACGGTGATGACGGAGAGCCTAAAGACCCAACCGAGAAGCAATAACGGCTTTAAATGCTCATGCCCGCAGACACTTGAGCGTAGCATCCGCTTCATCTCTTACCTCCAGACGGTGATCATCCCAAAGAAGAGCCTGATACTCCCCGCAAACTTGATGCAATCGCTTGCACTCTTGAGTGACATCATGGCACGATATTCCGCACAGACTGCAGACTCGTTTACCCGTGAAAAATGCAAACGCTTGCATAAGCGCCGTCTTTATCATCGAAGTTTTTCTCCTGTCAAGTAAAAATTTGCACTGGCTTGAGTAAACGTTGCCGCAGTTCTTGGGCCTTGCTACCATACCGGAACATGAGCCGCCTTGGCGAACTCGAAAAACCTCCTCGGCTTCCTGCGTGGGGCCATGGGCGCTTCTACATGTGTTGTCTTGGACTTTTGGTTCTCGCAAACGTCAGCTTTGCCCAGCTTAAGCACATAGAAATGGCCGCTAACCTGTTGAACCAGGGACAAAGGGGACCGGCTGAGACAGAAGCGCGCAAGGCATTGGGCAATCCGTCCACGCGAGCTTTGGCTTTGGCGATGCTGGGAACAATTCGCCTGCAGGAGGGCAAATACAAGGAGAGCACACACTTCCTGACGCAAGCTCTAGCGCTCAATCCTCGACTGGTTGGCGCTCGAACAAGTTTGGGAAACGCCTACTTGCTCCAGGGAAAATCGCACCTGGCCCAAAAAAGTTTCCTGGAAGCCCTCAGACTTGATCCCGGCAACCTCAACGCCCGCTTTGACTTGGCCAAGGTGGAGGCATTCCTCCAGAATTATCAGAAGTCTCTGGACATAGCGGAACCCATCGTGCCTCAGCTAAGCGCGTCTGATGATGGCATCCTTCTGCTGGCGACAGACTATGGAGCCCTAGGAAAAACAGAAGAGCTGAGGGGTCTGGTTCGTAACTGGCAGAAGATCTCTGTTCCGTCTGACGAATCCTCAATGGAACTCTCTAGTGTTTTGGCCAAATACGGAATGACCCCGGAGGCGAAGGAAGTTCTGGAAGCCGCAGAGACAAGGACCGCTGCGCGCCCCTCTTCCCTTCTAGCCTTGAAACTCGGAGAGGCCTACTTTTCCCTGGGACTTCTCGAGCGCGCTGAGCAAAGCTTCCAAACCGCGCTCACCTTAGACGCCGCGTGCGTGGTCTGCAACCAAAAACTCGCCGAGATTGCAGTGCACCAGGGAGACACGGAGAAAGCCCTGGCCTACTTGATTGAGGCGAAAAAACAGGCTCCTGACGATCCCGAGGTCTTATTCCAGTTCGGAAAAGTGTGCTTGCAGCGAAATTTACTGGAAGACGCTTGGCCCGCCCTTTCCAGGGCTGTCTCGCTGAAGCCCGATCATGATCCCTATGTTTATGTTCTGGCCTCAGCCAATGTCGCTAAAGGCGACTTGGCCAAAGCGGCATCCCTTCTCGCGGGGCTTCTGCAAAAGCGTCCCCAGGATGCCATCCTGAACTACGCAATGGGCGCGGTCTACTACCTCCAGGGCCAATACTCCGAAGCCGAGTCCTCGCTCAAACAAAGCCTCCGGTTGCAGTCCGATCAGGTTGCTGCTTCTTATTATTTGGGTCTCACGTATGATGCCGTTGGACAGGCGGATCAGGCTGTCGCTGTGTTTCGCAACCTCCTCGAGGACCATCCTGACCATGCCCCTTCGTGCGCCAAGTTGGGCAGCATTCTCTTGAGACAACACCAGTATGACGAAGCCCGGCAAGATCTTGAGCGGGCGGTCGCGCTCGATCCAGGGTCTGTAGAGGCCCACTACCAGCTGGGCCTGTTATTCCGCCGCCTCGGCAAACTCAACGAATCTGAGGAACAGTTTGCCAAGTCGCGAAAATTGGAAGCCGAGCGCAGGGCGCAGAGCGACCTGCGTCTTCGGTTGCTGTTGCCAGAATAATCCAAACATGTCGAGTCATTTGGTTAACCGGGGGAGTTCGCTTAGCACCAGGAAGTTGGAACAGATTTCGCGTCGCGGTTTTCTCCGTCAACTCGGGAGATGTGGTTCTATAGTGCCCGCGTCCCTGCTTTTGCCGGCGCTCCGTGAAACACTGAGTCTCCAAAGGCCGCGGACAGCCACGGCAACAGGGAAAACCGGGGCCGCTTCCACATCCAGGGCGAGTTTTCATTTCACGGACGTAGCCGATCAGGCAGGCTTAGGCCACGCAACCAACGTTTTTGGTGGCGTTACACGCAAGCGGTACCTCCTGGAAGAACTTGGTTGCGGTCTAGCGTTTTTCGACTATGACAACGATGGTTGGTTGGACCTCTTCCTAGTTAATGGAACGAGATTCGAAGGCCTCTCGCCAGAACACCCGCCGACGAACTTCTTGTTTCGCAATAAACGCGATGGGTCGTTTACTAACGTAACTGAAAAAGCCGGACTGACGCGCTCAGGATGGGGACAGGGTTGCTGTGTCGGAGACTATGACAACGACGGCTTTGATGACCTGGTTGTGACCTACTGGGGCGGAATCGTCCTTTACCACAACAACGGGGATGGGACATTCACCGACGTTACAGAAAAGGCTGGCCTTCTGCAAAAAGAACCAATTCCGCGATGGAATACCGGCTGCTGCTTTGTGGATTACGACCGCGACGGCCTTCTCGACCTGTTTGTCGCAAACTACGTGAATTTTGATCCACCGTCCGCTCCTCAGCCCGGCGACAGCCAGTATTGCCGCTACTTTGGCCTCTCCATCGGATGCGGACCGCAAGGACTAAGCGGCGGCACCAATATCCTGTATCACAATCGCGGCGATGGAACGTTCGAGGACGTTTCTGAGCGATCCGGCGTCGTAGTTCCGCGGGGTCCGGCGGTTCCCACCTTCGTCAGCGACCAATGGATTCCCGCGGGCTCTTACGGTCTCGGAGTGTGCGCCGCGGATTTTGACAACGACGGCTGGCCGGACATTTATGTCGCGTGCGATTCCGTCGCAAGTCGTTTCTACCATAACAATCATGATGGAACCTTCGAAGAGGTCGGCTCGGAGATCGGCTGCGCGTTGGACGGGAACGGAAAAGCTCAGGGCGGTATGGGCGTAGGAGTCGGGGACTACGACTGCGACGGCTGGCTCGACATCGTTAAGACCAACTATTCCGACCAAACCGCGAATCTCTATCATAACAACGGCGATGGCACTTTCTACGACGCGGTCTTTCAGGCAGGATTGGGCGCGAACACCAAGTATCTGGGGTGGGGAGTCGGGCTCTTCGATTTCGACAACGACGGCTGGCCGGACATCTTCATGTCCAACGGCCATGTTTTCCCCGAAGTGGACACGCGGCAGCTTCACGTCACCTTCAAGCAAAGAAAGATCCTCTACAAGAACCTCGGCAACGGCCGCTTTGCGGATGTTACTTCGATCAGCGGGCCCGCACTGACGCAACCTCGCCCGAGCCGTGGGATGGCCTTCGGTGACTTCGACAATGATGGAGACGTCGACGTCGCCATCATCAACATGAACGAACCTCCTTCACTCCTCCGCAACGAATCGCCCGCGACAAACAACTGGCTCAAGATCAAATGCATCGGCGCGAAGTCGAATCGCAGCGCCATTGGCGCGCGCGTGCGGGTGGTCGCCGGCCGGCATTCGCAAATGAATGAGGTCTTGAGCGGATCCAGCTATCTTTCCCAAAATGATTTTCGTTTGCATTTTGGGCTGGCTCAGGCCAAGCAGGTGGATTTAGTCGAGGTTCGCTGGCCCCTGGGCCTCGTGGAGTCGTTCAAAAACATTGGCGCGAACCAGTTGCTGGTGCTGCAAGAAGGTCACGGCATTCTGCGGCGGGAAAGATTAGCTGAGCCTAGATAGAAAGAACCTTCCTAAATCACTGCCCGCCCCGAGTTAGCTGCGCCCTGCGTTTTTTTTTGAGCCAATAGCCAACCGTGAATGGTCCTCCAGGCGCGGACCATTCACAGAAAGCATCTTCCCGGGGTGAGCCTAGAAGAAGACTTGCAGGGCGAGCTGCCACCGCCTGGGGATATTACACTGGCTACTAGTCTTTCCGAAGTTGCCATTACCCAGGCGGGTGCCTGGGGGGCAGAAGAAAACCCGGTTAAGGACATTTCCAGCATCGCCTTGGAATCGAACATATCTGCCCTCACCGAAGTAAGTGTCCTTTTGAATTGAGAAGTCCTCGTTCCTGTACCCGAACCAGCGGACATTCTCGTCTTCTCGAGGTGCGTTGCCAAACCCAAACTGTCCTGGGTCGGCCCACGCCGCCGCGTTCAAATAAGTGTCCGTGTTGGGGTCGCGAAAGTTTCCCGTGAGGGCGTTCGTGCCGCTGACCTTGTTGGGATATTGGACGTAGTTGAAGAGATATCCCCCCAAGTTGTTGTTTGCCATCGTGATGGATAGTGGTCTGCCCGATTGGTATGTTTGTATGGCTGAAACTTCCCAATTGCCGATGACCTTGTCGACCGCCCCGTTCGCGTCCCTTCCCAGCCACTGGCCCTTGCCAAAAGGCAATTGGTACTGCCAGCCCAAGGTCAGGATGTGTGGGACATCATCGGAACTAACCGTGTAAAGGTCGCGCATATCGCTCGGATTTTGTACAGGAGGCCCGCCAGACCCTAGCCCGCTCTCTGCGCCATTATTCATCAGTCGAGAATAGGTGTAGGCAGCGCGAAACTGCAGGCCCTGGCTCATACGACGGTCAAAACTAGCCTGAAATGCATTGTAGTGGCTCTTGCCATCCGGGAAATAACGCCAGTTGATCTGTTGGTATTGCGGCCACATTCTCAGGGCCTGGGCCAAATCTCCTGTGAAGGTTGGATAAGGCGGAGTCGAATATCCTGCAGCAATAGCAGCGGCGTTTGGCACACCATTCACGAATTGCCCGCTGGTCAAAGCGCTGCCCAGCGAAAGCACACTCCCCGGATTCATATTGTCGTAAACACCCGCAGCGCTGCGGCCATCAATGAGCCGCGTTCCATGATTGCCCACGTAGGCGATATCGATGGCCATGTTCTGCGTCAACTGTCGCTGGAACGAGATCGACCAGTTCTGATACCGCGGCATAGTGTAGGTCTTGGGGGCCACACCTACCGGGCTTCCGCCGTTTGCTACATCGGCTCTTAGCTGGGGTGGAAGGACAATAGACCCCGCCGGCCAGCCACAGGAAACCGCGCCAACATTATTGGTTGTCTCTTGTGAAGGACAACTGCCGGTTCCCTGGAAGTAGAACGCCGGCAGCAACCCGTTTGTCAAGTTTGGCGCGGTCGGGTTGGTCTGGTACCCATCGACAGGGTACGGATCCCAAGAATCGGCCTGCGCGCCTGCGTAATAGATTCCATATCCGCCGCGGACTACGGTTTTGTTGTTCAGAGCATAGGCGAAACCGAAACGCGGACCAACGTTCCAGTTGCTGTTGCCGTTGGCTTTTCTGCTGTTAAAAATCGTTGCTCCAAGATGACCAACGGGGTTCTGGGCAGTCGGGTCGAATGTGGAGAATCGTCCGTGCTGCTCGTAAAGCCCCGATTGCCAGTCCAGCCGCAAGCCAAAGCTCAAGGTAAGTTTCGTCGTTAGCTTAAAGTCGTCATTGATCCAAGGCGCGCTATATTTCATTTTGGGCATGTAGTTGAAAGGGGCGGAGAATCCAGCACTGTTGACCTGTCCCAAAAGCAGGGAGGCAAACCCGTTCCCCGTTACGTCGCTTCTGATGGCGCCGCTAAAATCATAGGTTGCAGTCTCGTTGGAGCTGAAATTCAAGCTGCCACCCGTATTGACGGCCCACCCGGTCTGTGGAAAATTCATATAACGATACTCGAGTCCAGCCTTGAAAGTATGCTTTCCGGTGGTCCAACTGACGTCGTCAAGGAATTGATAGCGGTTGTTGATGTCGCTCCCACCGCTCGCCCACGGCGTGCCATACGCGGTGTAGCCCTGAGGGCCGCTGAAATTTATCGAGGGAAAGCCAGCGGTGTTGAATTTTGCATCAGTGGGTAGCCCGAGCCCGAGCTTCTGGTTCCAGCCTACGCCTCCGGACAACTGATTGCCCTGCATGTGCCAGCGATCGTAAGCGAGCGTGGTGTGATTGAAGAGGTTCGGCTTGATTACCCAGTTCATTTGCAAGTGCTCGAAATGGTTCGTGATGCGCTGGAAAAACCCCTGGCCAATGTACGTGTCGTTCGCAGCGGAATCTGTTTCCCCATCATGCAGGGTGTTGCAGCCTTGCGGGCCGCCGCAGTGCGCAACGCGTGGCCGGTTGTTTTGATAATAGGTGTTGCTGATCGAGAATTTGCTGCTAAACGTATGGTCAATTCGGAAAAGCCAAGTTCTCACATGAATCTTATTATTGTCGTCTGAGCTTCCCCCAAAACCATTCACGGCCAGGGTATTGCGGTCCGGCGCAGGGATAACCGGGACCATGAAGGCCCCTAGCGAACTCCGCAAAGAATCATTCACAGGAATAATGTTGCCTGCGTAAAGCTGGCGCGCAAAACCGGCTGGCACATTGATTGTATTTCCCGTACAAGGATCAACAACGGTATGAGCCGCAACCGGCGTGAAAGTGGTGGGGTCCGGATTGTAAATTTGGCCCTTCATTATCGGATTGCCAAGTAGGTCCGTTACTCCAAATGGCTTGCCCGCGTTCGCTGTTCCGCTGGGGCAAGTATCCATCACCTGATTCCCAGTAAGAAACTCGCTGAAGTTGCCCTGCTTCTGGAGCGCGGTCGGGAGAGTATTCACATATCCGGTGTTGACCGTGCTGTGGTAGTCCAAGCCATCCACATTGAAGAACCAGAACGTCTTGCCCCATTTAGTAATCTTTGGAACCGGGCCCCCCACGGCGGCTCCCCAGTTATCTTGTGTTAGCGGAAGTTTCTTATTCGGTATGGTAGGTATCCCGGCAAAAAAGAAGTTTCCTGCGTCCAGCTTATCGTTACTGAAAAAGTCGTACAGGTTGCCGTGGGGCTTCTCGGTGCCCGATTTGGTCGTATAGTTGACGAAACCGCCGCTTGTGTGCCCGTACTGAGCGGAAAAGGTATTTTCAACGACGGTCATTTCCTGGACGGACGGGTAGGGTACCGAACTTTCCTGCGTGCCCTGGTGACCTTCGGCGTATCCAAAAGCCGCGCCGTCAAACCAGTTTTCCGTCGCCAACGTCTGCCCGCCGTTGATGCGCGAGGTAAACTGGCTGCCGCGGAAGATGGCATCTCCATTCGGCTGCATGGGCACAAACCCCGGCTGAAGCTGTAACAGGGATTCGGCCAGGCGAATGTCGGCTCCCATCGCGGCAGGCAGGTCACGATAGTACGTCTCGCCGATCGTGTGCGAAACGGTCGCGTTGTTCGTGTTGATTTGCTCGACTCCGCCCTCCACCGTAACCGTCTGGTTCACGGCACCCACTTCCAGCTTTACGTCCTGACGGTAGGTCTGCCCGCCACTCACGACGATTCCCTTGGTCGTGGAGGTCTTGAACCCTTCCTTCTCGACTTGAACTGTGTACGTACCCAGAATAAGAGGAGGAGTGCTGTAGTTGCCCGCGCCGTTGGTGCCCACTTCGATTCTCGTGCCGGTTTTCTCGTCAGTGATGCTGACTTTTGCGCTCGGAACGGCAGACCCGCTCGAGTCCGTGACGATACCCGTAATGACCGCCCGATCAGCCTGTTGAGCACGCGCGGCCGGTCCCGTGAACACAACCAAGGCACACACGAACAAGACGCCCAGAGATAATGCTCGTCTCATTTCCACGCCTCCCGCAGAATCAAGTGTAAAAGCCTCGTCCGGCGTGAAACCTCCCCGAAGTATGTGGAACCGATGCCAGCTCGGACTGTTTGTGAGCCACGCAGCCCGGAGCAAAAACTGCCCAGCCAAGATGGCAAGTCCAGTATTTTTCTTGAACTGGCCCTGAATTCTGTCTGGAAGTGATCTGGTTCCACACACCCCCTTGGTTGTTTCCCCGCCAGACCCGCCACTGAAGCGACTCGCTTCAAGCGCCCCAAACTTCGAAAGTTCAGAAGCCTCGTCTCCTGCCCTGCCGGCCAGTAAACGTTTTCCCGAACTGCTCGCTTTCTACTCCCTGGCACAGCGGATGTCAAGATTTTTTTGGAACCTCAGCCCCGATGCCACGGGCCCTCCCGGACAAATCGCTCGACTCGGCGAGAGACACGGTACGCGTTTACAGCTAGTTCGCACGGCGCTATGCTCTGTGCTTTCGGCGAATGAATGAATCGCGAACAACCGGTTCGCGTCTCGATGAAAGGACCGGAGTTCAATGAGTTTGGGCGCAAAGGCCGTTCGGAGCATGAGTCTGGCCACTTTGGTTCTAGGGCTGCCCACGGGCGCCTGGCCCCAGGCACAAAAAAAGGCCCCCGCGTCGGTCAGCCAAGTTGAAAATAAAATCAAACTGCATCCTAAAAGCTCCAACCTCTACGTCGAACTAGGATTGGCTTTTTGGGGGCAGAACGACTACGCACGGGCCTTCGAAGCGTTTCAGCATGCCGTGAAGCTCGGCCCCGGGTCCGCGCAAGCTCACAATTGGCTGGGTGCCGCTCTAATGCAACAGGGTGATTTTCCGGGCGCCATCACTGAGTTCAAGAAAGCCATCTCCCTCAACGCAAAATATGCACGCGCATACGCGAACCTGGGCTCGGCGACGGCAAAAAATGGTGATGTAGCCGGTGCTGTCGTTTTTTTTCAAAGGGCCTTGTCGCTTGAGCCCAACAGTGTGGCCGCGCATCTGAATCTGGGCATCGCCCTTCGGGAAAAAGGCGACAGCAAAACCGCTCTAGCGCATTTGCAGTCTGTCACCAAGCGCGAGCCCAACAACGTCACGGCACTATACCTGCTTGGGCAGACCTTGCAGCAGAGCGGAAATCTTGCCGGGGCCATCGAAACCTTCGAGGATTTGCTTCGCATTAATCCCGAGTTTCGTGAAGGTTATTACGCCCTCGGGGTGGCCTTGAAGCAAGAGGCCGCAGCACTACATAAGCCGCGTCAGCCAGCTGCGAGCCCTGCCGACGACTTATTTCGCAAAGGGCAGCAGGCAGCGGCGCGGGGCGAGCTGAAACAGGCAGAGCAGCTCCTAGGCGGAGCCTTGGATAAGGATACTAACCACGCCGAGGCGCACAATTTGCTCGGATTCGTATTGGGTCAGCAGGGCGACCTCACTTCGGCATTGACCCACCTGGGGCGCGCCGTGGCACTCCGCCCCGACCTAGGTGACGCGCACTACAATTTCGGCGTTGCCTTGTGGTACAGCGGATCAAAAGCAAAAAGCGTTGCAGAGTTGCGCGAAGCGGTTCGGCTCGATCCCGGTGCGGGTCCCACCTATGCCTTCCTCGGGACTGCACTGCGCGAAAGCGGCGAATTGGACGACGCAAGACGAAACCTGCAGTGCGCCATCGCCCTCCTGCCAACCGTTTCTTCGACCTACATTGACCTTGGAATTGCTTATCTTCGCAGCGGAGAGCTTGATAGAGCCATCGGGCAGTTCGAGGCGGGGATAAACGTCCCCTCTCCATCTGGTCCAAGACCCGATTGCAACGGTGCGACCGCGGAACTCCGAAAGGTACTTGCTACGGAACCAGACAACGCTGAAGCGCACAATGTGCTGGGACTACTACTTGGGTGTAGCGGGGCCGACAGCAAGCAAGTACTGGCGGAGTTTCGTGAGGCTGTGCGTCTGCGGCCAGATTATGCAGAAGCCTACAACAACATGGGGCTCGTCTTGGCGCAACATAATGACGAAAAGGCTGCAATCGCTGAGTTTCGAGAAGCTCTGCGCATCAGTCCGGATTACGCGGACGCTCATGCGAATCTGGGAGCAGTCCTTACCACCACAGATGGCGAAGAGGCAGTGCACGAACTTGAGAAGGCTGTGGCGCTCGCTCCCGGCTCCTTGAAAGCGCAGTTCAATCTGGCTGTGGCCTACGGTGCCAATGCGAACTACGGCTTGGCCAAGGAAATCGAGCAGCTGCGTAAGGTGATCGCCAGCCAGCCGGATTTTCCTGGAGCCCGGCTCGCCCTGGGCAGAAGCCTCCTCGGTGAAGGGAAGGTGGAGGAATCGATCGGAGAACTTCGCGAAGCAATCCGGCTAGAGCCTCAAAATACCCAGGCTCATTATCAACTGGGGCTGGCTCTGGTCCGGGCAGGACACAAGGACGAGGGTACTGCTGAGTTGCAGAAAAGCCGAGACTTGGCTTCCTCCGACGATCGCAGGCAGAACGCGACTTTGGATGTCGCAGAAGGGCATGTCGCGCTCGAACAAGGGCAGTTGGGCCAAGCCGCAGCCAAGTTCCGGCACGCGCTCGAACTGCAGCCCGAATTCGCCGATGCCGAGCATTTCCTGGGAACCGTTCTTGAGAAGCAGGGTGACGCGGAGGGCGCTTCCGCGGCCTATCGAAGAGCTCTTGAACTCAACCCCGGCGACATCCTGGCCCGGGAGAAAATTGCCACGCTTTCAAACGAGGCAGGCGCTGCAGACGAGCCAACCCGTATCAACCAATTCGAAGATTACTTCCGCGAAGGACGGTTTCAGGATGTCGAGCTGCTTCTTGCCGCTTATGTGAAGGAGCATCCGAAATCCTCCTGGGGTTGGTACGCCTTGGGGTATAGCCAGTTCGCGCTGCGGAAAATAGGGGAGTCCATCCAGGCGCTGGCCAAGTCGCTCCAACTCGATGTCCGGAACGCGGAGGCCCATAAGATTCTTGGCCGTGATCTCATGATTGTCGGAAGGTTCGACGCAGCTCAAACAGAGTTTGAACAAGGAATTCGGTACAATCCGCAGTCCGCCGAGATGCATTTCAACCTGGGCAAACTGTTCTCCATTCAGGACAGCTGGGTTGCGGCGCGGGAAGAATTTGAAAAGTCGCTCCGGCTCGACCCTTTATACATGGAAGCGTGGGATGCCCTAGGGTTTGCTCAGGAGGCGGTCGGAGATGGAGTCGGAGCCGTTGCGAGTTATGAGAAAGCCATCGCGCTCAATGAGGCTAGGAAGGGAAAATTCGTCTCGGCGCATGTGAACCTGAGTGGCTATTACAACCGCAAAGGCGATACGGAGAAAGCTCTGGCGTACGCCCGTGCGGCTTTGCAACTCGATCCTAAGTGTGATGGGGCTTGGTTTCAAAAGGCAAAAGCTGATGAGGCACAAGGCCGACTCAACGACGCGGCCGAAGCTCTGGACAAAGCAGTTTCTCTAAATCCTCGGGCGTCTTCGTATTATTACGTTCAGGCAAACGTCGACCGGCGGCTTGGAAAGACAGAAGAGAGCCGAAAAGCATTGGATTCGTTTATGCGTCTTCAGAAGGAAACGAACGAGATGGAGGAAAAACGGAGGAACCTCGCGGATCACTCTACTTCTCCGCCTCAGCCCAAGAGCCGACCTGACTGATCGGCTGTATTCGAGGATTCGCATGCGGTGGAGTGTCAAAGTGAACCCTGAATCAGTTTTTCTTATGAAACTCCCAAGACTGTCACGCTTACATGTTGGAACGAGTAATCTAGTTTCGCTCCTTCCAGTCGTACACGTTCTACGTCTCTACTCGCCTACGCGCACGTCAGATTCAGTGTGATCCTATTATAATTCTCCCCGTTTCCGCTGGAGGACTCAGTGACCGGAGAGCGGAAATACTCGCCTCCAATACATACGTTGTCACTGCGGAAGCTCAGATCCGCTATAATAAGATCAAATAGAGATTGACATGCTCCCTGGAAATAACTACAGTCATTCCACTGTTGTCCTACCCAGCTTGGGGTTACTTCTCAATTCGACTCGGTGAAGGAGTTTACCCGGCCACCTCCTCCCATTTTCTTTAGGAGGTGTGAAATGTTTGACTCTCAGCTCCATCGCAAACTATCGCTTACGGTCGCGGTTCTCGGCTTCTTTACCTTGACGGGCTGCTCGAACCAGCCAGGCATCGTAGCTGCGAATGCTGCGGGCGTCTCCGGTGCAACGCAACCACTTCAACTCATCACCTTGCCGAAAGGCACAACGATCACGGCAACCGTCGGTCAAACCCTCGCTAGCCACAAGAACCACTGGGGCGATTCTTTCGTGGCCAGCATCGCCCGGCCCGTCAAGATAGACGGAAAGATAGTGCTTCCGCGAGGCACCGAGGTCACTGGCCGCGTTCTTGAGGTAAAGAACCATGAATTGAAGGTGGCTCTCTCTTCTGTCGTCGTCCATGGGATCTATTGCGACTTGGCTACCAACTCGCGTCGCCCTTCTGACAAAGATCAACCCAATCACAAGGGCGAGAAAAACAGCACTCGAAAGCAGAAGAAAGACGATTCCACTCTCTCAGCCAGAACGAGGTTGACGTTTAAGCTCTCCAAACCTACGACCATCCCGGCCAAAGCCTAACGCGAATAGGGGAAGTTTCTCCGGGGGAATTTCCTCTGGGGAAACTTCTCCAGACTTGTCGCTAAGGCCATGAATGCGCCATCGTTTAAGCAATGCACAGGCTGAGCGCACCTTGCAAGAGATTGAAGGGCATTCCGCAGCCTTACTGCGTCGGTCCCGGCCTCGGCGCACACATAAAAGTACGTTCGCTCGCTTTCAGCAAAAACCACATAGCCACCGCGAATCTGCGTGAGTCCGGCTCTTCCGTTAGCGTTACATTGATAAAGTGCATGACGATATCCGCAAATAACCCGTCATAGAAGTGGCCTGCGATGCCGAACCGTCGCCGAGTATGCATCGACGGAAAACGTAAGCGCTAAGGGTGGCTCAGTAGGAAAATGGCGAAACTCGCAAAGAAAGCCAGTGTACCCAGGCCTGCACCTCCCAGAACTATTATCCAGGCGTTCGTACCGGATGCCACAGCCCATAGTTCCTCCAGGGGAGAAAGGCCGGAATTCGAAAGGTGTCCCTACCAAAAACCTCGTCGGGTCGGGCAACCACCAGAAGTTATTCGTACTGCATGCCCGTCACCTTTCGGAACAATTCGAAGGGCAAGCGTCCTGCCACAAAAAACTAAAGTTCGCATAGCAAACGGGCACACGGCTCGTTCTGCATTCCCACACGAGCGTTTGCAGACCAGTTTTCGATCAGGCAGCTTTGCGCGAGTAAAGTTGATGCAGGCCGCCGACTTTCGGAATCTCGATCACCTGACCGAGCGAAGGAAGCTCGACCGGTCGGTTGACGGGCGCATCTTTTTCGAGCGACAGATGCGTACGGCATCTTTCGTAGTATTCGAAATAATCCTTCAGAATCCGGCGCAACCCGGCCTCATGGAAAACAATGACGTGATCCAGGCATTCGCGACG
>Ga0209473_1000232_pt1 | contig 35525 bp, 26 predicted proteins | sample GraSoiAngelo_133_FD_185890 | JGI IMG/M metagenome (GOLD analysis project Ga0209473, IMG submission 185890) | Grasslands soil microbial communities from the Angelo Coastal Reserve, California, USA - 14_0929_05_20cm (SPAdes) (version 2) | ecosystem: Environmental > Terrestrial > Soil > Grasslands ...
GTACTTCCTCGGCCGTCTGGTCCTCGATAAGCGCGGCATCAATGACCTGAGTTACGACAAGAAGAAAGCCGGGATGTTCTCGCGGGTGCTCGATCGCCTTGATAGCTTTTACAAGATGACCTATCTGCCTGAAGGATTCATGCAGCTTGTCTTTCTTAGCCATGGATTCACTGCGCAGAACTATGACCTGAAATATCTGCGGCAGGAATTTCTTGGCGATGTGCGCACGCTCGTCTTCGACGTTGTTCCTCACAAGAAGATCAAGGGAACGCACTTTGTAGGACGAATCTGGGTCGAAGACCAGCAGCACAACATCGTCCGCATGAACGGAACCTATGAGCCGCAGCGTAGCGGCAACTTTTACTTCCATTTCGATAGCTGGCGCATGAACATGCAGCCAGGATTATGGCTACCTGCCCTCGTCTACACCGAAGACTCCGATGTGAAATATGACCTCATCCGCAAGATCAGCATGAAGGGTCAAACGCGACTTTGGGGATACGATCTGAAGCACTCCGGCCGGCAGACTGAATTTACCGATCTGCAGGTAGAAGAGAACGGTCAGGAAGTAAGCGATAAGAGTGGCTCCAGCGCGAATGAAATGAGCCCGATTGAGAGTCGCCATAAATGGCAGCGCGAAGCCGAAGACAATGTACTCGATCGCATGGAGCGGGCAGGCGTATTAGCGCCTCCGGGTGAGGTCACAAAGGTTCTTGAAACGGTGGTCAACAACCTCGAGATCACGAACAACCTCAATATTCAACCCGAGGTTCGATGCCGAGTTCTGTTGACCACACCGTTGGAATCGTTCACGGTTGGAAACACTATCGTTATGAGTCGCGGTCTGCTCGATGTGCTGCCAGACGAAGCTTCGCTCGCCATGATGCTTTCGCATGAGCTGGCGCACATCTCGCTTGGCCATTCTGTGAATACGAAATACGCCTTCAGCGATCGCATGATCTTTCCCGACGAGCAGGTAATGCAGAAGATTGGCATGCGGCGCAACGATTCTGACGAGGATGCCGCCGATAAGAAAGCCGTCGAGCTACTCAAGAGTTCTCCATACCGGGACAAGCTGTCCAATGCCGGACTGTTTCTCAAGGCGCTGCAGTCGAGATCGCACGAGCTGACTTGGCTGATTAGTCCTAATTTTGGAAACAGGATGGCGAAGGGCAGCGATATTCTCAGAATGGAGCCGCTCATTCAATCAGCTCCAGAGCTCAAGACAAGCGACGTTCGACAACTCGCTGCGCTCCCACTAGGCAGCCGAATCAAACTCGATCCCTGGGATGATCACGTGAACCTGAAGCGCAGCAAGCCCGAGACAGTCTTGTCCGCCCGCGAGAAGTTACCGTTCGAAGTCACACCGATGATTCCCAATCTGATGCGCGCCGGCGAAGCCAGAGGGAATGAGGTGGCTGAGAAGCGCTGAATTCTCAATGCAACGGAGCGCGCGAATGCCCGGGCGCGCTCCGTTCCCTATGAAGAGCAACCGTCGATACAGCTAGAATCCAGCTACTCCGGATTCCTCACGCAGAGACTGAGAGCTGCGCAACTCCGTCCAGTCGTGTCTTCATCACAACCTAAACGACGTTTCGATCGGCTACTTCGAGCAAAGGTGATCAATGGTACTGGCTCGTCTGAAAACATTTTGGCATTTTGCCGTAATTACTCTTGCCTGCTGCTGTCTGGTTGGGTGCTTAGCGCTGGCAGGATCAAAGAGCTCAGGAGGCAATAACACCGGCGGTGGCACTAGCGGCGGTAGTGTTGGAGGCGCTCCTCCGGTTGCCGGTACGCCCGGTCCGAATAACGGAGCTACCGGCGATCTCAGCGCGATTAACCACATCGTTTTCATGTCCCAGGAGAATCGTTCGTTCGATTCCTATTTCGGACACATGAACGAATATCGCGCCTCGCTGGGACTTCCTCAAGACGTGGACGGCTTGCCTGCGAACGCCTCAAATCCTGCATTCGATGGAACGATTATTAACGCTTTTCATCTTCAGACGATGTGCGTGGAGAACACCAGCGCCGACTGGGCTACGAGCCATATCAACTTCAATCGCTTTAACGAAACCTCAGACACACCGACCATGGATGGTTTCGTCGTGCAGGCGGGAGCTGCGGCGATGGGGCAGGGAAGCAAGGATACAGTCGGCGTTCGCGCCATGGGGTATTACACCTCCGCCGATCTCCCTTATTACTACTTCATGGCCTCGCAGTTTGCGACCTCCGATCGCTGGTTTGCTCCCGCGCCCACCGAGACGGAAGCTAATCGACTGTACCTGGTGGCCGCAACTTCGGTTGGGCACGTCCACAGGCCGACAATGCAAGTGAGCGCAAAGACGATCTTCGATCTCCTCGATACCAAGAACATCTCATACAAGATCTACTACATGGATCCGCATCTGGATACTGAGCTGGACGACTTCTCCGGTTTCATGGCCACGCACCAAAACAAGTTCGCGCCCTTGTCGCAGTACTACACCGATTTACAGAACGGAACGTTACCTCAGGTTTCCTATATTGAACCTGGATTTACGGACGGGAATGATGAGCATCCGGGACTCGGCAACGATATTCAGATCGGAGCCGCTGAGACGGCGAAGATCATCAGTGCACTGATGGCAAGCAGTGCGTGGAAGGACTCGGCCTTCATTCTCGTCTACGATGAGGGCGGAGGATTCTATGATCATGTGCCCCCGCCAACTACTGTTCCTTCACCGGACGGCATTCCGCCGCAGGACCTGATTGCGACGAATCCTCCTGACCCAAAGGGAGATTTCACGCGATACGGTTTCCGAGTCCCAATGATGGTGGTTTCGCCGTTCACGAAGAAGCATTACGTCTCTCATACCGTCACAGACAGTACAGCCGTTTTGAAGATGATTGAAGCGCGCTTCGGTCTGCCGAATTTGAACAAGCGCGATGCATCGGGAATGGATATGAGCGAATTCTTTGATTTTCAAGGCAAGCCATGGACAACTCCGCCAAACCCGCCGGCTCAGCCGACGAATGGGCCTTGCTATGATGCCCTGCCGTGAGCGGAACGAAAGTAGAGACGCAGCATGCTGCGTCTTCACCATGCTGCGCGGAAAACCCGGCGCGCTTCGTTTTGGATTTGAGATCTCATGCAGACGCAGCATGCCGCGTCTACACTAAACGGGTTGCAACTTCCTGTCGCACGTCATAGCCTTGGACGTGCGGCTGCCTCCCGGCAAAATCTTCGCAGTTTTGTTGGTCTGTATTTCACTCACCTTTGTTGGGCTAGTTGTTTCTCGCCAATGGTGGATGCCCCCGCCTGCTGCCAGCCATGCGCCCGCCCTTGATCGGCTAATTTTGTGGGCATTGATCGATGTGGGTGTCGCATTTGTGTTAGCGCACCTGCTTCTTGCCCTACTGCTCTGGAAATTTCATGCCAGGTCGACGCAAACGCACCTGACTGGCGCAGCGCGGATCGCCGTCATCGTCAGTGTGCTCTTTATTTCTCTTGAATTATTCAGCGCAGCCACGCTTGGCCGAAGTGCGTGGGGCAGCATGTTTTCTGAGTCTTCGGGCTCGCATGTTGTTAAAGCCCAGGTCATGGGGCAACAGTTCGCATATTACTTCCGCTATCCGGGAGCCGACGGGAAGTTCGGTCCAATCCATGTCGACAAGATCGATGCGAGCGTCGGCAACTACTTCGGATTAGATCGAAAGAATGACGCGACTTCAAAGGACGACGTGGTAAGCGCGATGCTCATTCTGCCTGTGAATCAGCCAATTGAACTCGTTTTGAGCTCTCAAGATGTAATTCACAGCTTTTATGTTCGTGAACTCCGGGTTCAGCAGGACATGGTTCCTGGCATGCAGATTGCGATGCGGTTTACTGCGACGAAAATTGGTAAATACGAAATTGCCTGCACACAACTGTGTGGCCTGGGACATTACCGAATGCGTGCTTATTTGGAAGTGGTCTCGGACCCAGACTTCCAGAAATGGATGCAGGTGCACGAACATTGATAGGTTGACGGGTTGATGGACATCGACGAGCCATGTCATCGCAAATTCAATTACGGTCTGTTGTTGAACCAACGGGATTCCTCCGTAAATATATCTTCAGCACCAATCACAAAGTTGTCGGGCTTCAATACTTTTCCCTTTCACTCTTCGCTGTGGTCACAGGAATGGCGCTCTCCTGGCTGATGCGGATCCATGTTGCCTGGAGCGGCGCGCGAATCCTCGGGCTCGAACACATGTCCGCTACCGGCGCTCCAGGCGGAGTCATGACGCCCGAGTACTACCTGTCACTGATGACCCTGCATGGCACGATCATGATATTTTTCGTGCTCACGCTAGCTCCGCAGAATGCCTTTGGAAATTATTTCCTGCCTCTTCAGATCGGTGCAGAGGAAACAGCATTCCCATTTGTGAACATGCTGTCATTTTGGACGACGCTCGCTGCTTTTCTGGTTCTTCTCGCGACGTTGTTTGTCAAAGACGGCCCGCCAATCTCCGGCTGGACTGCATATCCACCGATGAGCGCGGTCGGAAAAGACGCTGGTCCCGGACTGGGAACAGGACAGAACCTTTGGATCCTTTCCATTGGCATTTTCTGTATCGCTTCCATCGCGAGTTCGGTCAACTTCATGGTTACCTTCATCGACATGCGCTCTAAAGGCATGTGGCTCCTGCGACTGCCGCTTACGTGCTGGGCCTGGTTCATAACCGCAATCCTGAGCTTGTTGAGCTTTGCGGTGCTGCTGGCCGCCGTAGTCCTGCTCTTTCTTGATCGCACGGCGGGCACAAGTTTCTTCCTGCCTGCCAATCTGCTCGTGAGCGGCAAGATCGAGCCGCACTCCGGCGGATCGCCGTTATTGTGGCAGCACTTGTTCTGGTTCTTCGGACATCCTGAGGTCTACATCACCATCCTTCCCGGATTCGGCATCGTCTCCCACGTGCTGGCGTGCTTTTCGCGTAAACCGATCCTTGGCTACAGACTGATCCTGGGATGCATGCTGGCGATTGGGTTCCTAAGTTTCGTCGTTTGGGGTCATCACATGTTCGTGAGTGGGATGAGTCCTTTTTCGGGATTCCTGTTTTCGATCCCCACAATCATCATCTCCCTGCCGGCCACCATCACGACATTACTGTGGCTGAGCACACTTTGGGGTGGAAAGCTCCAATTCAACACGGCAATGATGTTTTGCCTCGGCTTTATCTCAACCTTCGTCGCCGGCGGACTAGGCGGGATTCTACTGGCGCATCCGGCGGTGGATTCCTATCTGCATGCCACGTATTTTGTGGTCGGTCATCTACACATGGTCATGGGGGTCTCGGCGATCTTTGCCATCTTTGCTGCGATTTACTTTTGGTACCCGAAGATGTTCGGAAGAATGCTGAGCGAGCGGCTGGGTCTGATTCACTTTGGGCTGACCTTCCTAGGTGTCTATTGCATCTTCATGCCAATGCATCTGCTTGGCTTCTCGGGGAACCCGCGTCGTTACGCAATGCTTAGCGATGACTTCCTGCTTCCGCTGATTCCGTTGCATAAGTTCATCACGGTGGCGGCTCTGATTACGGGAGCAGTCCAGCTTATCTTCTTATTCAATCTGTTCTGGAGTATGTATAAGGGAAGACCGGCGTCGGAAAATCCGTGGAACGCGACATCTTTGGAGTGGAGCACGAGTTCTCCGCCGCCAAATCGCAATTTTGTGGAGCAGCCGATCGTAAATCACGGCGCTTATGAATATGGGCAGACAGGTCTCGTGCGCGATTTTGTTATGCAATCAGATCCGGAAAACCTGAAGGTGACAGAGTGAATTGGTTTTGGAAAATCGTATTCCCGATTGCAGTAGTCTGTGCGTTCTCAGTGATTTGTGTGAATGCGTTCGCGCAAGGCTGTGCGTCGTGTTACACGACCGCTTCTGCGGGGGGGCCACAGACCGCACGCGCTCTGAGGAGTGGAATTCTCCTACTTCTATTCCCACCAACTTTGATCTTTGCCGGAATCGTCATCACGCTTCGAAGATGGAAGACCGGTGATGGAGCGCTCCCGAGACTTAGTGCTCGAGGGCCGGAATTCAAACGCTCTAAAAACGATGAGAGGACGAAATGAGCGTAGTGTCTCCGGTCTCGCTGGGGGATTCACGGGGTGGTCCTCCGTTAACATTCAATCGCCAAATCGCCTCCGATGAAGCCGAGTTTCCGCTTCGATTGAGACGATATCGGCTGGGACTCGCGTTGTTCGTCGCGGCAATAGCGATGTTGTTCGTTGGCTACAGCAGCGCTTACGTAGTTCGCCGAGGAATTCCCACCTTCGATGGTGCGACTGGAACCTATTCGGTCACGTGGGAGCCGCTGCGGCTTCCCATTGCGCTCCTTCTCTTCAATACTTGCCTTCTGATCTCCGCGAGCGGAGCTATCGAAGCCGTCCGGCGCAGAATGCCTGGTCTGCTGGTTGGGAAGGAACAAATTAAACAGGGCGCTATGCTTTGGCTGAACTTGTCCCTGCTATCGGGAACCGGGTTTCTCATCGGGCAGGGAATTGCGTGGCACTCATTGAGCTCCAATGCGCAATTCCTGAGTACGGGCGCGCGTACTGCCTTCTTTTATGTGCTCACGGGCACGCACGCTCTGCACGCGTTGCTCGGTGTGTTGGCTCTTGCGGTTGTAGCAGTTTTCTACGCGCGGATGTCCACAGTGCGAAAATGCCTTGCAATCGATCTGACCGCTTGGTACATGCACTCTATGACATTCTTCTGGATATATCTGCTTTGCTTCGTTCTGTTTGCTTGAGGCGTAATGAGTGTCAAAATGGGACGAGAAAATCCCTGAGGATTCCCTGATATTTTTTCGATGAGTCGCGAAATTGAGCTAAGTCTCTGCCGAGCTCTAGCTTACGGGCAAAATTACAAGACTCTCTGATAATTCCCGGACTTGAGCGAAATTTATGAAATTTGGGTTTCGAAAGACGGCCTGTTATTTCCGCAGTTCTTCCGCATCCGGCTTCGGCTTTCGAATCAAATGACGGCGGCGATGCTCGTTCCAGTGGCTGCGAATACACCAGCTACCTCTAGCTCGGCAATTTCGAGGAAGCACTTTAGTACATGAGGATCAAATTGGGTGCCACTGCCGGCATTCAGGCGCCGGATCGCCTCCGCATGATCCAGGCCTTTGCGGTAACAACGGTTAGAGATCATCGCATCGAAGGCGTCGACGATGGAAACAATGCGCGAGCCGAGGGGAATCTCGTCTGCTTGCAAGCCTCCCGGGTATCCGCTGCCGTCATACGATTCGTGATGATGAAGCGCGAACAGGCTGGCCTCTTCCAATCCGGGAAACAGTCTCAGAATCGACCAACTGTATTCGGGATGCTTGTTCATGATCGCGCGCTCTTCGTCGGTGAGTTTGCTCGGCTTCTTCAAAATTGCGTCGGGCACGCCAATCTTGCCGATGTCGTGCAACAGAGCGGCAACTTCATATTGGTACAAGTTCTCTTCTTCAATTCCCAATCTGCGCGCAACTCTCACGGCCCACTCTGCCAAACGAGTGCTGTGCACGCCAGTGTTGAGGTCTTTTAAGTCGAGCAACTGATTCAAAGCGCAGATTGTGGCAGTGCGCATGGTCACCTGCTGTTCTTCGAGTTCTTTCACTCGAAGAAACAGCGGTGACCAGGAATCAAATGTCTGATGCAGGCTCATGTGGGTGGTCCAGGCGGGTTACTACCAAATCCCGAGCGCATTTCTCCAGGCGCGCACGGCCTGATAGGTATCGAGCACGCCGTATCCATACTGCGAGTAGGAAATTTGCTGTGCGTGCGACAGAGCCTTAGCCGCCTGCTGCTTTGTCAGCAGGAGAGAATTCACATCGGCCATGAGAGCTACTGTGCCGGAGACCAGCGGAGCGCTGAACGAAGTACCCCACCCTACTGCATAAGTGTTGAACGGGTAAGTCGTCATCACAGCTTCACCAGGGGCCGACAACCACACCGGCGGCGCACCATAGTTCGAGAACGCCGAAGGAGTATTGTTGTTCGAGGTTGAAGCGACGTCGATGACGTTAGGCAGTGCCGCCGGATATACGGTAGCCATTTGCCCATCATTCCCGGCGGACGCAACACAGATCACTCCGCGCATCGTCGCGTAATTGACCGCCGTCGCCAACTCCTGCGAGTAGGTAGTGAAATCGAAGCTCATGCTGATGACCTTGGCTCCGTGGTTCACTCCGTAGTAAATAGCGCGCAAAACATCGGATGCGTATCCGGCGCCACTGGCATTAAATGCCTTCAAAGGCATGATCTTGGCGTTGGGAGCAACCAGGTGCACGATGCCCGCGGTCATAGTCCCATGCCCAAATGCGGAATATTTCGTCTGGTCGACTACGCCAACAGTAGACTGATCGACAACGCCAACCGTGGACTGGTTGAGCTGCGCGGGTTGCGCTGAGCCATCAACCACTCCCACGGTCGACTGATTTATGTCTCCCATTTCCGACCCACCCGATTGATTTCGCGTGAAGTCGTAACCGTACACCAGTCGACTCTTAAGGATGGCATTGTTCGGATCAACGCCGGTATCGATAATTGCTACGGTAACGCCACTTCCATTCACCGCATAAGAAGATTGCGTTGTGCTGGTTCTGACAATTTGGTTCGGAGTTTGTAGAACGTAGCCTTCCCAAACAGTTGCACCGTAGTACGAGACCGGAGTTCTGTCGTTCAGGTAGTCAGGTGTGGCCCCGATCGAGGTTCCTTGTGTGGCTACAGCCTGGTCCTGTTCCACATTGGTAATGCCGCCGCCAGATAAGAGCTGCGTGATGACAACTACTGGGCTGAGAAGACTGGAAGTTGTTACAACGAAGAGTTGTCCATCAGGATCACCGATGCCTTCCAGCACCTTGCAGCCGAAAAGCAAGCAAGTCAGGTTCAAGCCGAGCAGGCCTTTAGTGTCGCGCACGATATAGCGATTAGTCGCGAGCAGTCCGCCCCCACCGAGCAATCCGCCTAGCAGCTGTGCGTTGGTTTTCGCAGGAGCCGCTGTAATGGCAAATGTTGGCTGGACGTATACGGCGAACAACGCCAGGATTAAAGTTGCGCAGACCCCCGCCTTCGCTCGGCTGCATTTTTCGACAAAAGTCTTGTGGCTAGTCATCGGATCTCCAGTGACTCTCGTATTGCCTCTGAAATGAGAAGGGGGACTACAGCGGGGGATTTCCAGTCTATCCAGCGCCTGACTCTATGGCCAGTTACGCTCGTAACCTTAATTTCAATTTGGTCCTCGACTAGCGCCACCCGGCCGCCGGCGTTCTTCTACTCCTGTTATCGGAAGGTAAACGGGAGCTCCGTCACCGACCGTGACCGAAAGGCGCAAGTTGTTCTTTAAAAGGAACTCAATCTGAAATTCACCGTTATTGTTACTAATGGCGCTGGCCACGTTCTTGCGGCCATCCAGAAGGACCACTGGTACCCCCGATACGGGATGACCAGGCCGGGCGCTGTCCAGCATCTGACCAACCAAGGCAGCGCGTTCGGAATTGACCTCAGAATCAACGCGCATATCTACGTAGACGGTTCCAACGCGGTACAACAACTGACGGGCCGAAGCCACGGAGGCCCTCGCTCCGGCCATCGCAGGTTGCCCAAAGCTGTCGAAGAGCAGTTCGAAGAAGCGTTTCGTGCGCGCGGTTCCCGGATGCTGCGTTCCGAAATATGCGTTCACTATGCGGACGGTTCCCGGCGGGGGCTCATAGGCCGTCTCGTTAGCGCCAACCCGCATGACTTCGCGGAAAAGCCCAATAAGATCCGAGCACTCGCGGCATTCCGCCACGTGCTCTCGAACTTGACTGGCCTCGGTTGGGGATAGAGTCTGCCGAATATATTCAGCCACCGATTCTTGAGGGATGTGCCGCATCAGTTCTCCAAAAGGCGCTCAGTCCTCAGCGCCGGTCTATGCTTTTCCACGACTGACCATAAGTGCATGCGGCAGCCGGAAAAATATAGGCCGAAGCTTAAAAAATTGCTCATGCTGGACTACCCGTGTATTTGCCCATCAGCACGAACGGAGCCCATTGACAGGGATGGGGATAGCGTTCGCGCAACTGAAGCATCGCCTGGCGCAGCGAGTTCGCCTTGTCTTTGCCTTGTGTCAGCTGTTGGTAGAAGGCAGCCATGAAATCGGCCGTGCTCTGATCGTGGACATCCCACAAGCTCAACAGTAAGGATTGCGCGCCTGCCTGAAACAACCCGCGAGCCAGGCCGATCAACTCATCTCCCGCTGCCACTACATTCAGGCCTGTGGCACAACCGCTGAGGGTCACCAGCTCCACTGGCAGGTGCAACTGATACAAGTCGTAAAGGCTCAAATAGGAACTGCCCATACGAATAGACGAGAACATTGGACTGTCCTGACGAAAATAGCCGTGTGTTGCAATGTGGATCAGCCGTGCGCTTTGCGCGACGCTTTTGAGGATGTATTCACTGGCGAATCTACCAACGAACATCTTGGGCTGCGGCAGGATCTGGCACAGAGAACGCAATTCCGCAAGTATTGACGGTGCATTCTGATCTGGGACGCCCATTAACAACGCTGCTCCAGACTTGTTCACCACCTTCTTTGTACAGACGGCGTAGATGCTTGCGCTTGGCGCATAAGAGACTGTGTGGTCATCAATTAAATACCTGGCTCCATCGAACAACGCGTGAAAGGGAACGTAGTGCAGCGATCCGTGCGGCACAAAGAGGAGATGTCTCGCATCCATGCGGTCACGAATCGGCGCCAGGAGTTCGTCATATAAGGTTTTCAAATGCGCGTTCGTAGAGTGGATCAGCGAATCGCGAAATGCCGATGCGTATTCAGTTCCGAGCCGGAACTTTGAGAGTTGAAATTGCAGTAAACGCAATGCGTTTCCGATTCGGGATGCCACCGTCACAGGAAGGATTTGGAGTCGCTCGCGCCCAAGCAGGCAGGCGAGAATGCGATCGCCTGTCTGGAAGTACTCGACGATAAGAGTGTCCGGAGTGATGGCCGCGCGCACTTCATCAATCGATACATTCTTGGTCGCTCGCATTTCCGGATTTTCAATTCCGGAAAGATTCGATTCCTGCAGGACGCGTATTAAATCTGTTTCTCGCGCCCGTACCTGTTCCTCCAATCGCTTGATGTGTTCTGGAGACCGCTGCTCCGGGCGAAGCTGTTCGAGTTCGATCAGGCTGTAATACCAGTTCAACTCGTCCCGCAGCCCGCGCATTCGACGCACCAGATCGCTTTGACCGCTCTCGTCTGTGCTGGAGTACACCGGTTGCAGCATCTGATCCATCAGAGTGCGCGACTTGGCCTCTTCGATGTATGCGAATGCCTCGTCAAGCGAGTTGCCGCCATATTGCATGGAGAGGCATGAGTCCACCAGCAACTCATAGACTTCGAGCCGGTTCTTCAGAAAGGCTAACTTGAGCTCCTGGCCGCGCAGATTGCTGCGCAACATCTCCAGCGATTCGCGGGAAGTCCGAAAGCATTCGTACGCTTCCTTCTTGTTTCCCGAAAGAGAATGCATTTGCCCCATCAGCAGATACGCCTGATGACGCAACATCGGAGCCTGCATGTCTTTCAGTCTCCCGATTGCAGTGCTGCATTCTTTGTGCGCGGCTGCAAGATCGTTCGTCCGTTGGGCGATGCGCGCGAGCAATAGCCGGCATAACACGGCTTTTCCCTGCAGCAGGGAGGAATCAAAGAACTCCAGAGCCGCCTTGGCCAGTCGACGAGCCTCGAAGTGTCTGCCCTCGTTAAACAACACGAGAGCCTGATACAGATCAATCAGCGAAGGCCAGATCTGATTGTTTTCCTTTGCGAACATCTCTCGAGAACGGGCAAAGACCTTCAAGCTCTGGAAGGCCTGGCCCTGCTGGCCCATAGCGATGGCTTCGAAGGCCAGGCACTTGGCGGATTCATAACCCATCTGGAGAGCCTCGAATTCAGCAAAGCCAAGCCGCGAAAGCTCGGCCGCTTCGGCGCTCAGATTGAGTTCCAGATAGAGTTCCGCGAGATCAAGGTTACAGAGACCGTAATGGTATCGATCGCCAATCTGATTGCAGCGCAGTCGTGTGGAGCGCAGCATGTCAATTGCGCGGCTATACTCACCGCGCAGAAAGTAGAGATAGGCGATGTTGTAATCTGCCTGCGCGACGAGCAGCGGCATGCCGTTCTTCTCGCAATGCTCGCGCGCATGCTGATGGGTCTCAAGCGCTTCGTGAAAATGCCCGAGACTGATGAGGCAAACCGAAAGATTGCTGAGCACCGCCGCGATGCCTTCGCTGTTTCGGTGCTTGATCACGCCATCGTAAGCACGGCGGTAACATGCCAGCGCATCTGCGAACCGGTCCTGACGATAGAACACATTCCCAGTATTGATCTCGAGACGCGACAGCCGCAGTTCGTCGCCAAGTTGCATGAAGATAACCCGCGCGCGCTCGGCGGCTGAGAAGGCGGCCTCATAGTCACCGCACAAGTTCAAAGAAAGCATGCTGGCGCTTAGAGTTCTTCCAACCTCCGCCACGTCTCCTGCTGAATCAAATAATTGGACCGCCTCCTTGTGGAGTTCAACTGCCGACGAATATTGGCCGAGCGCGTGTAGCGCGTTGGCCTTGATTCGGATGGCGTGGGCGGTTGCCGCTTTATCTCCTATCACTTTAGCGATCTCGATCGCCAGCTCTCCGAGATTGAGAGACCGGCGCGCGTCTATCCGCAAAAATTCTCGGGCGTGATTTGCGAGATCTACGATCGTATTGAGGTTCCACTGATCCTTTCGGGCCGCAACGAACGCGCTGCGAGCCTGCGGGTCAGAAATTGCCTCCAGCTCCTGCAGAACGAATTTTGTCGCCTCAATGGAAGCGCTTGCGCTCATTTCCATCCTTTCAACACAAGCTGTTTCTTCAGGCGATCGAGGCAGCGCCCACGTATGAACCCGATAGATCCGGTAGCGAGCCCCAGTTTGCGCGCGATCTGCTCGTACGGCAGTGCGGGAACATCGAAGAAGAGCATTTGGATCATTTCGGCGCAGCGTCCGGATACGGCCGCAATTGCCTCGCGCAACATTTGCTCGCGCTGTACTTCCTCAATGATCGTGCCGGCGGTAACATTGGTTAATGCAAGATCTTCCGAAATTTCCTGGTCCGAAACCCGGCTCTGTTGCTGGCGCCATCGCGAGCATTTGTGCACGGTTGTCTGAATGAGCCACTTCGGCAGAGCTCGCGGTTCGCGTAAACGAGATAACTGCGAGTAGAGATCGACGCACACTGACTGAAAAATATCGTTGGCATCCTCTCGAGGGAGCTGCCACTTCACTGGAATCGAGTAGATCAGCTTCTTGTATTTTTCGATCAGCACGGACCATGCGTCCTGATTGCCGCGAATGCATTCTTCTACGAGACGCTCATCAGACCAGATGGTCGTAGACTCTTTCGCAAGTTTGGCGGTTGCGCTCACTTTGCTGCAGTGACTCCTTGTTGGCGGAAATAGAGTTCATCGGCATTCCACAAGGCGTATGGTTCGAGTGAGGCTGGGCGAAAATTTGCCACTTGCTTAGTAGCGCCTACCAGCACGTCGGGACTAGCTAAAAAAATAAACGGCAAATTGCTGGCAATAATGGCCTGAACTTCGTCGTAAATTCGTTTGCGCTTCTTGTAATCCATGGTGACCAATTGCTGATTCAGAAGCTCGTCAAGCTTCGCTTCCCATGGGGTTGCCGGCTTACTCTCATGCATGTTCCAAATATGCGTGCTGCCATTCGACATCCAAACGTTCATGTCGCCATTGGGATCGGCATCGCCACCGCCGAGTCCAAGCACGCATGCCTCGTAGTCGTTCGATTGAAAAACGCGATCCACCACGGCGCGAAACTCAAGAGGCACAACGTGCACATTCATTCCAAGTTGGGCGAGATCATCGGCAATAATCGTCGCCATTTTCAGGCGCTGCGTATTCGAAGAACTCGTGATAATCGTGAATTCGACCGGTTTCTTCTTAGCATCAACAAGTTTTCCATCCTGGCCCCAAGAAAATCCCGCAGACATCAATAGCTCCTTCGCCTGTGGAATTGAGCGTTCGGGATGCCGCAGCTCTCGATTGATCCACAGTTTGTTCCCTGGAGTCACGTTTCCCCAAATAGCCGCTCCGCGTCCGCCGTAAGCCAGCTTTACGATGCTCTGGCGATCTATGGCGAGGGAGACAGCCTCGCGAAACTTCAGGTCACGAAACCAAACCTGCTCTTGAGAGATCTGGGAGAATTTGTTGGGCGGCAGTTCATTCAGATTGAAAAACAGGAAGTTGTATTCAAGGCTCGGGCCGAGATCAACCAGATCGTAGCCACGACTCTGCTGCTCGCGTGCCATTGAGGAATAATTTTCCGGGCTAAAGCGGCTGATGACGCTGGTTTCCCCGGACTGGAATCTTAGAATCTGCGCATCTTCGTTGCCGACGAAGAGAAACGTAATCTCGTCAAGGTAGGGTAGACGATTACCATTTCGGTCGGCCTTCCAGTAGTACGGATTTCGCTCTAAGACTAGTCTTTGGCCAGGCACATACTGCTTCAGCCGAAACGGCCCCAATCCAACTACGGCTTCAGGAGCAGCGTTGAGTGTCAGCGCCTGATTGAACGATCCCTGCTCGTAGGTCTTCAACAACACATGTTCAGGAAGGATTGCCACGCTGTCGAAAATGCGCTCAGCCGCAGCGTAGGGCCGGGACATGTCGAAGCGAACCGTGTGATCGTCGATCTTGACCGCAACGATTGGCTTGCCGCCAATTGTCAGAAGGTCGCGATTAGGAGAAAGGACCTTTTCATCGAGATACACCCGAAAGCTGAAGACTACGTCATCCGCACTGAAGGGCCGGCCGTCCGAAAAACGTAGGCCGCGGCGAAGCTTGACGGTGAAGCTGCGACCATCCTTGGATAACTTCCACGAACTTGCGAGTGCAGGCTCTGTCTGCTGAGTTACACGATTGATGTGCACAAGATCGGCCATCATTCGGCCGATCACCTCGCGTGCTGGCCCGTCAGTGGCTGTCACTGGATTGAGCGTTTTCGGCTCCGCCCGTTGTCCGACGACCAGCGTGCCTCCATACTGGCCAACATCGGCTGAGCTGATTTGGAGCTCCTCGCCCTTCTGAATTCGCTCGGGTGCCGGGGCCGATGATGCATAAGCGGCACCCCCAACGATCGCGGCAAAGATGAGAAGAGCGAGCTTACGCATAGCTTCGTCCTGAGTTGATCCTGGCTCCAGCCTGGTGCAGTGCATCAGCGAGGACAAAGTATGTGGTTGATACTGTGACCAGGGCCACCAGCGGAGCCGCCATCCACCAATAAGAGCTCACAGTTTGGAACTGCTGAAATGCCGAGAGCATGTTTCCCCAGCTGGGAATGGGCTCCCCAATCCCGAGTCCAAGAAAAGACAGCGTGGCTTCTGCTGCAATGAATTGTGGAATTAGAACCACGGCTTGTGTAGTGATGATGCCCAGTGTCTGAGGAAGCACATGACACCGCAATAGATACCACTCCGATGCTCCGAATCCTCGAGCTGCTGCAACGAAGGGCCTCTCTCTAGCACTGAGCACCACGCCACGAATCAGTCGCGCAGGACGTGCCCATCCCATTGCGCCGACCACAACAGATAAAAGGATCAAAGTTTTCGTTGGATCTACGTGCAAAGGAAGAGACGCGCGGAGCGCGAGCAATAAATAAATCCAGGGCAAGGCCAGAATGAGTTCTGAGCCGCGCATGACTAGCGTATCTGACAGTCCGCCAAACTGTCCGGCGACGCCGCCAAGCACAACTCCGATCAGCAGCGACAACACAGTTGCCACGCTCGCGGCTAATAGCGACACACGTCCGCCAAACAAGACACGCGAAAAAATGTCTCTTCCATAGCCATCGGTTCCGAATAGAAACAAATGGGCCGGAGCATCCACAGATAGAAGATGCGTTCCATCTGAATTACGACTAAAGAGGCGAATGGGGTACGTGGAAGTGGGATCCTCACGGTATTGGAACCCGTCTCCTTCCACAGGAACTGAGGGGTAAACAAACGGACGAATATGTACATGGCCCGCGACATCTACGAAATGCAACTTAGTGGGCGCAGCGTAGGCATATTCCCTGTGCTGTGTTGCCGGCGTATAGGGAGCAAAGAACCCTGCGAACAAGATTCCACAATGGGCCGCCGCGAAGGCAGTTACGATGATGAACATCTTCCGACGGCTCAGCATTCAGCCCTCACGCGCGGATCCAGCGCGTACAAAAACAAGTCGCTGGCAAGGTTCGCGAAGACCAGCAAAACGGAAAACAACATGACGACGGCCATCACGATGTGAAGATCGCGAGCGAAAACAGCATTAATAAAGAGAGGTCCCAATCCCGGCCATCCGGTGATGATTTCAATCAGGAATGATCCGCTTAGTAATCCGGCCAGGGATAGCCCAAAAAGCGAGATGAGTGGATTTGCGGCGGCCGGTAGGGCGTATTGCATGAGCAGGCGTTTATTTCCAATCCCGTGTCCCTTAGCGGCGTTAACAAATGGGGAGTTCCACGCTTCCAGCATGGCTGAGCGAACATGACGAAACAGGATAGGCGACGCAGTCAGGGCAAGAGCCACTGCCGGAATTAGTAGATGACGAATCATGTCAGGAACAGCGAACCAGGCTGCACCTTCGGTGGGCAGTGAGCTCATTCCGCCAGTCGGCAACATTGCAAAGTGGGCTGCAGTGAACATCAAGAACATTGCTAGCGCCAGTTCGGGAGTACCGAGAAGAAGTGTTGATACTGCTGAATTGACACGATCGATCCAGCTCTGAGATCGGAACGCGGACCAAATTCCCAAAGGCAATGCCAGCGTCCACCCGATGAGCATGGCCGTCGTTCCCAGCAGAAGAGTGTTTCCCAGTCTGGTCCACAGAAGCTTGCTGACGGGCATGTTGTACGCCAATGAATAGCCAAAGCCACCCGTAGCTGCAGATGCAATCCACCGAAGGTAGCGGACCGGTAGAGGTTGATCGAGCCCGTACTGCATGCGAATGGCATTGATCGTTTGAGCGGAAATTTGCGGATTTACACGCATCTCGTCCAAGAATGTGCCCGGAGCGAGTTGCGCGATTCCAAATGTGAGCACCGAGATCGTCGCAAGCAATAGCACGGAGTGCACCAGGCGGCGTTTCAGGAAGCGAAGAGCGTTCATTTCACCTCCGAAAGTGCGAGTGATTGCCTCGTTTGAGCATCCACGAAGTGCTCCGTTGCGCGGGCGTTCATGTTGCAAATTTCAGCCGCTTCGTGTTCTTCCACGATGTTACCGGCTCGCATGATCAGGACACGCTCGGCGACCTTCGAGACAAGCTCCATGTCATGAGAGATGAGTAGCTGCGTAATTCCGAGTTTCCGTCGGAGACTTAGCAGTAACCCAAGTATCTCCTCTTGAGTTTGAGGGTCAAGACCTGAGAGGGACTCGTCGAAGATCAGCAGGCTGGGTTCAAGCACCAGGGCTCGCGCGATAACTAACCGTTGCTTTTGGCCGCCGCTGAATTCATGGCAGGATCGATCTGCGAACGAAGGGTCTAGTCCTGTTTGCTCCATCAATAATTCGGCCCGTCTCCTTCTGTCGGAACGACTACTGCGATTTTGAATTACGAGCGGCTCGGCTATAACTTCTGCAGCCGACATCCGTGGGTTCAGGGCCGCTGCTGGATCCTGAGAAACGTATTGCAGGCGCGGGCGAAACGCACGCAGCTGTTGCAATGGTAAGCAAAGGAGGTTTTTATCCTCGAAAACAATCTCTCCCGCATCGGCTTCTTCCAGCAATGCCATGCAACGGGCTAGTGTTGATTTTCCCGAAGCAGAGGGGCCCACCAGGGCGGTCAATGATCCTCGCGGGATGCTTAAGTTCACGGAATGAAGTGCCTGCTTGGAGGCGCTCCTTGTTTGAAACAATCCACGAGGCTGATAGCACTTACTCAGATTCCGCACCGCAATGAGAGGTGTTGCTTGCGGCGGCGAGAAGCCTTGCTTTGCCGCGGCCGGCACGCTGATGGACATCCCAGTTTCATTACCATTACTGAAAGGTAAACTGATTGTCCGATCCGCCAGCCTGTCTGTGACAGCGCGATCATGACTAATCACCAGGAACGCCGCTCCAGTCTCGCGTCTCAGAATCGCAATAAGGTCCAGAATTTCGTTTTTTAACGAAACGTCGAGACCCGTTGTCGGTTCATCGGCAATTACGAGCGCTGGGCGGCATATCAACGCTTGGGCCAGCACGACGCGATGACATTCGCCCCCGCTCAACTCGTGCGGATATGCCCGATAGTGACGATCTGCACCAAGTTTGACTTGGTTCAAAACCTGCCGTGCTTGCTGCTGGCACCCTTGCCAATCCAGTGCGCTATGAGCTCGAAGCACCTTAGCGATCTGATCGCCTACGCGCATTACCGGACTTAACGCAAGAGCGGGCTCTTGATAGATAATTGAAGCTTCCCGCCCACGGATTTTGCGGAGCTCAGACTCCTTAAGCTTTAGCAAGTCGTTTCCGCGAAAGAGCACCTCGCCGCGCGCAATCGCGCCATACGGAAGGAGTCCCAAAATAGCCAATGCGGCTGATGTCTTGCCGCACCCGGACCGTCCTTGCAGCCCCACGACTTCGCCACTGTGGACCTCGCAGTTGAGGGCTTCCAGGATGACACGAGTTCCACCCCGCGTCGCATAGGAGACAGAGAGGTCGCGTACCTCAAGCAGGGTGCGTGATGGCGAACAAACGGGCAACAGATACACTCCGTCCGCGAGCGCAGCCAAGGCGCCTGAATCGAGCAAGATAAGTATTTCCAATGCAGGAAGTCATAGCTCTAGCGAACTCATTGGGCAGGATCACTTTGGTAACCAAATTGGAAGCGTTGAACTGTGACCGTTTAGAACGGTAAGGGACCACCGACAGTTGGCGGTACGCATTGGTTTCAGGTGACCGCAATCGGACACTCCGGTCGCGCTTCGGTCGGCTCGGTTCTCCTGCCGTCGCCTGCGTCGTCAGGAACAAAAGGACTTATATAGACATTCGACTGGAGAGAAGATTGCTCGGCCTTAAGAGAAATCATTCTAATTAGAGGAGACATCGTACGTGATCCCTCGCGCACGAGGCTTGGCCGTCGCAGTTATTTCTTCCTCCATCTTTGCATTGAGCAGCTTGTGCTGCGCCTCGGATATCGTGGCCCACCCTGAGATGCTGGTTTCAACCGCGTGGTTGGCTGATCACCTGAACGATGCAAACGTGGTTGTTCTTCAGGTTGGACACGACCGCAGCGCTTATCAGAAAGAACACATCCCAACGGCCCGCTTCCTGAGTACGAACGATTTCACCACTGGGCATACCGGGCTGATGGTTGAATTGCCAACGGTTGAGAAGCTCAGGCAATCCTTCGAGGAATTGGGAATTAACGACGACACTCGCGTTGTAGTCTATACGACAGACTGGTATCCAGTAGCCTCGCGAGCATTCTTCACGCTCGACTACTTCGGACACACAAATACTGCGTTACTGGATGGAAGTCTTGCGCAATGGAAGGCGGAGAACCGTCCGGTGACGGCGGACGAACCTAGAATAATCAAGGGAAGAGTCACTCCGCACGTAAATGAGTCGGAGCTCGCTTTACTCACGGATGCGAAGGTCGCTTCGCAACCCCCCTCACAAGTGATCCTTGTGGATTCGCGTCCCCAAAAGCGTTATACGGCGGGACATCTTCCAGGAGCCGCCAATATCTTTTGGGAAGACACCGTTGCGAGTTCGAACAAACCGATTTTTCTGACCCCCAATAATTTGCGCCGATTGTTTGCTTCGAGAGGCATTGCAACAGGGCATAAGCTAATAACTTATTGTGAAATCGGCTTGCAGGCCTCGCATATGTATTTTGTGGCGAAATATCTCGGCTACGACGTCTCCATGTTCGATGGCTCGTTCTATCAGTGGGACGACGTCGAACACTTGGCGTCAGTTAAGGGGAACTCTCCGCGTTGAATCTGCCGGAAAGAGTTAAACAGACCTGTTGGAAATTCCTTGGCTTACTCCTGCTGACGAGTACTCTCAGTCTGTCGATTCATGCAGCAGAATCGAGGAATCCCATCAGAAGCGACATGTTAGTAACTACGGAATGGTTGGCTCATCATCTGCACGATTCCAATGTGGTTATTTTGTGCATCGTGGAGAGTGAGCAGTTTTATTCGTCCGGTCACATTCCTGGCTCTCGCATTGTTCAGCTAACAGAAATCGTGACCACCCGGGACGGCATTCCGAACGAACTGGCTGAGGTGAGCGCTCTCCAGCGTGTTTTTGAACGCGCCGGAATCAGTAATGAGTCGCGCATCATTCTTTATGGGGAACACGCGGGAATGCTGGCTGCTCGCGCCTATCTTACTTTGGACTATCTAGGGCTTGCTGATCGAGCGGCACTCTTGGACGGCGGTCTTGAAAAATGGCGAGCCGAACACCGTGTGGAATCAATGTCTGCTCCCCCGGTAGGAGTTAGTCATCTAGAGACTCACTCGCACCCTGAGATTCTTGTCAGCCTTGCGGAAATGACTGAGTACTCACGATCGAAGAAGAAGGAAGCAGTACTGATAGATGCCCGTCCGAACGACGAATATACAGGCGCGAAGTTCTCAAGGGACGTGTCGAAGGCCGGGCATATTCCCAACTCTGTGGGCATTTATTGGCAAAATCTTCTACTAAACAACTCCATTCCCGAACTGAAATCAGCAGACGAGCTGCGGGAGCTATTCCGCGCGTCAGGAGCCTCTGCAGGCAAAGAAGTCATTACCTATTGCCGGACCGGTATGCAGTCTTCTTTCAGCTACTTCGTAGCGAAATATTTGGGATATAAGTCCCGTATGTACGATGGCTCCTTCTATGAATGGAGTCGCTCGCCCCTTCCCGTTGAACACTGAAGTTCCCTACGAGCCTTGGTAGTAAGCAAGGGTCGCTTGTACGCTCTGGACTGAACATGTTCCAGATGAGAAAAATCTTCTCAATCTTTATTACGATCTCCGCGTTTCTTCTCCGTCCGGCACCCAGTATCGCGCAGACACCAGATACCGCGACCATTGTGGGACAGGTTGTGGATTCAACGCACGCTGTAGTCACCGCTGTTCGCGTAACGGCTACCAATAACGTGACCGGACTCCGGCGGAGCGTAGAAACTAATAGCCTGGGCAAGTTTTCTCTTGGCGCCCTGCCAGTAACGGGCAGTTACACAATTACGGCCGGCAAGACCGGCTTTGCCGATGCGCGAGTTGAAAACCTGACTCTCGGGGGCGGACGCACGGCTGAGATGAATCTGCAGCTGAGTGCATCGGCCGGGTCAACTGTTATCGAAGTGACCGGAATAGTCGGTGATGTTCTAACCGATGAGCCTCAACTCGGTGAGCGCGTCGATGCGAAGCAGACGCGAGAGACGCCTCTTCTGAATCGCCGAATCACGTACCTTCCTTTGCTGAACGCCGCGAATCGTCCAGCGCTTAATCAAGGCGACGTGTTCATGAACCAGAACCTGTTCACAACCAATGGTTCAGGCAGAAGGCAAACATCTTTTGAAGTCGATGGCAGTTCGGGTAACGATAGTTGGGGCAGACAAACCGTGTTTACGAACCTTCCGCTCGCAAGTGTGCAAGAGATGACCGTTCTCGAAAACGCATTCTCTGCGGAATATGGCGCGACGACCGGCGGAGTAGTGAACATTGTCACAAAAACTGGAAGCAGCGACTTTCATGGTGAAGCTCTCGAATTGTTTCGTCCATCCGATACGCAGGCCAAACTCTCGGGATTTACGCCTGCGAACGCTCCCAATGGCAATGCCATTACTGACGATTCCCTTATGCAGACTTCAGCCTCTCTCGGCGGCCCGATTGGTTCGAGCGGGCGCACTCATTTTTTCATTTCCGGGGAATACACCTGGCAAAACCGTACCTCGCCGGTGATCTCGCCGGTCGCACCGGGGCCATTCGAGGGGCATTACCGCGGATGGCTCGCATTCGCGCGTGTCGATCACCAGATTAATGAGCGCAACAGCCTCTTCTTCCGCAGCAGCGCTGACAGTTTTCATGACACGAACCCGAATGGTGCGGTTGGAGGCAATAGTCTGCCGACGGTCGATCGCATTTTTAAGCGACGAACTTATTCCGAAGAATTAGGTGAAACTGCGGTGCTGAAGTCTTCGCTCATCAACAATGTGCGTTTGCAATTCCAATTGGCATCGCCGATTACAGAGTTTGATCCTTTCATCTTCAGCACACAGTACATCGTGCCGATCACAGGCCTAGGCAATTTCGTGAGCGGAACGTCGCAATCCGCGCAGCTGCAGAATCGTCAGTACGAGTTCAGCGATACGCTGTCGGTTTCCAAGGGACGTCACGAGTTGCGATTTGGGGCTGACGTGATCCACGCGCACAATGGCGGTAATGGAAAGGAATTCGGAGGGCCAAGCTTTCTGGGGGCCTTTACATATAAAGCGTGCGGCCTGGGAGTCACAGCCTGCGAGAGCCAGGCATACATCGGCGACATCGCGAATGTGAGCAGCTATACGCAAAGCTACGGCAACGCTACCTATACCGTTAATGACACCCTTTGGGCGCTGTTCGCGCAGGATAATTTCCGAATTTTCCCGAATCTCACGTTGAATCTGGGATTGCGCTACGAGCAGCAAACGTTCACTGACGCTCGCAAGGGTTTTGCTCCACGAATCGGATTTGCCCACAACCTTCGAGGACAAGGCAAAACAGTGTTGCGGGGCGGGTTCGGAATTTATTACTCGCAAGTTATCAACAATTCCCAAGCAAACTATGCGCTGTCAGGGCCAGCCGGGTTCTTCAACTTCACTGCCGGCGCAGGGCAGGTAGGTTTTCCAGGCAGCGTATCCGCGGCACCGCTGTCCGCATTCCCATCGGGCGCGCAGATGCCGGTTCGCAACCTTTATATTCGTCCCGGCAGAGCTTCGTACTATAGCCAGTTCTTTCCAGTATCGACGTTGGTCGCATATCCCAATGCCCTGCTGAACCCTTATTCCGAGCAATGGACTTTGGGAGTTCAACGTCAGCTCGCACCCAACTGGCTGCTATCCGTCGACTACGTAGGCTCGCACACGCTCAAAATTGTTCGTCCCTTGGACGTGGATTCTCCGACTTCGTTCGTCCGGACCAGTACAAGTGCTGGAACGCAGTCTGTGCGCACTGCACAGGCTGCTAACTGCACTCGTCCACTGTGGATTGCGTTCTACAACCAACTTGGTACGCAATGCAATCCAATTCGAGCCACCAACCCACAACCTGCATACGCACAGATTCTAAGCGATGTGAACAACGGATTTGCCTTCTATCAGGCGGTGAACATTAACCTCAATCATCGCTTCACGAATCGCTTCCTCATGCTCGCGAGCTACACCTGGTCGCACTCAACGGATAACGTCGATCCCGATGTGCCTGGACAGAACCCGAACGATCCGAATATCACTGGCTATGCGGAGTACGGGAACGCCATCTTCGATCAGCGCCACCGTTTTGTGCTGAGCGGGTTCTATGTAGGTCCGCTGAAGATTACCATTGGCGGCGTCGCCACGCTGGCGTCGGGCCTTCCCTACAACCTCACAACTGGAGCAAATAACTTCGGCGATCCCGGCGCGACAGCTGACCGTCCCCTGATTAATGGAGTGATTGTCGGCAGAAATGCAGGGCGGGGAAGTGCCATCTACGATGTCTCGCCGATGATTGAGCGGCCATTTGCATTAGGCCCTGAGCGCGTGCAACTAACATTGCGCGCTGAAGCATTCAATATCTTTAATCATCCCAACTTTGTGGGATTCAATGGCGCATTTGGAAATGGCGCGACTCCCCCGCTCGGAGCGAATGGTCAGAGTGTAATAGGTGAGCCGTTGGTTGGAATCACGAATCAGTTACCGGCTCGTTCGCTGCAGTTTCAAGCAAGACTCAACTTCTAGCTGTTTTCCGCGCTCCGGTCTTATACTGACGCGAACGGAGAAAACAATGTGGCTTAAGCGGAAGTTTGGCGCGCCGCAAGCACTAGTAGAGCAGCTGGGCGCTCTGGAATCGGAGTTGATGGAGCGAATTTGGGCTCGCGGCGAGACCAGTGTTCGCGACCTTCACAATGAGATCGCGCCGCGATTGGCGTACACAACGGTGATGACGACGCTCGATCGTCTCTTCAAGAAAGGTCTTCTGGATCGACGTGCCTTGGGTCGTGCCTTTTATTACACGCCGACAGTAAGCAAGCGTGACTACAACCAACAACTTGCTCAACATTTGTTCGGCATCGCGGTCGAGGAGAGTGGCAGCAAGCAGGCGCTGTTGTCTTGCTTCGTCGATTACGTGACCGATGCCGACCGAAAGCTGCTCGACGACCTTGATGAGTTGGTCAAAGCGAAGAAGCGCACTTTACGGCTCTCTAAATGAATGCATTTTGGTTATTGTGCGTGGTTCTTTCCCTGGCGGTGTTCTTCATCACTATTGCTACGGGTTCTCTTGTCGCTAACGCGGCTGCGTGGCTAATCTGGCGATTTACGGACAAAGCTCAACTTCTTTACTGGCCTGGACTGTTATTTTCAATCCGGGTATTTCCGGTCGCCTTAGGATTGGCTACAACCCTCGGGCTGGCTCTGCCGTCATTCCTGTTACTCGAACCGAAGCGATCAGTAGAGGCGCCGGAGCCGTACTTGATTGTTCTTGCCAGCCTTGCACTAGCAATTCTCGTTTTTCTCAGCATGCGCTGCGCAAAATTTCTTTTCCGTTCCAGGAAGACCGTAAAGAAGTGGATGCAGACGTCTGAGCGGCTGCCGATTTCTGCTTCGGTCCCCGTATACCAGCTTCAGACCCCGGATTCAATCATTGCAGTTGCAGGCATTCTGCGTCCAAAAGTCTTTGCCGGAAAAGCAGCGCTTGCCACCCTAACGGCGGAAGAATTGCTTGCGGCGATCGCTCACGAGTTGGGGCACATGCATTCGTTGGATAACCTTAAGCAATTTGTTTTGAAGTTCACGAGGCTGCCATCCTTCTTCGTGTCTTTAGGCAAAATAGACGCCGCCTGGTCAGCCGCCGCCGAGTTGGTTGCGGATGCAAACGCGTTGCGCTACGGAACTTCGCCGCTTGAACTCAGCTCAGCCATCGTGAAGGTGGGTAGATTGAAAGCGGTTCCAATCGACGCCTTTTCCGTCGCCGCCTGCCATCTGATTCCGCCTGCCGACGGTTCCTCCACGCTGGCAGTTCGGATACAGCATCTACAAGAAGCATTGGAAGTACCTTCGCGGTCCAGAATGCAGGCGAAGTACGGTTCGAGTGCCACTCTTCTCGTCGCAGTGGCCGTGTACGTCGCGGCCCTGCCAAGTTTGCTTCCAGTCGTTCACCGATGGATGGAGTGGTTGGTCCGGTAAACGAGACAGAGACTCATGGTCCGGCTACGTACAGTGATCTCCAACTCCTGACTTTTGCTATCTTCCGCACATCTGGCCTAACTTGTCGCACAGTTCATTGAAGCCAGAAACGGGAAACAATTACGGAAAACGGAAATTTCGGTTCAGGCAAGGTCTTGGAGGAATAGTACTTCCGTACTACAATCGGTCCCCTACCTGACTTTCATGTCTATTGACGCCGGCAATAAACTGCGACATCTTCGTGAAAGTCTTGGGCTCACATTGCGTGACGTAGAAGCCGGAAGCTCAGAGATAGCGGCTCGCCACGGCAATCAGGAGTTTTTCATCCCATTCAGCCGGCTATCAGAGATTGAAACCAAGGGCACTTTGCCGAGCATTTACAGGATGTATACCCTTGCAGCGATCTATCAGTGCGATTACCGGACACTATGCGACTGGTATGGCGTAACGCTCGATGCGATTGCCGAAGATAGTAATGTGACGGCGATTCCTCGCACGCATCGTTTCACTTCAGTGCCCCGGCCCGATTCGTTGATGTTGCCGGTTGCAGTTGATCCGGGGTTTGACGTTCGGCGAACGATGAATCTGGCACGGATGATCCAGCAGTGGGGAACGGTTCCCCTGCAGTTCATGCCGCGCTTTACGCGTGGATCTCACACCTATGCTTTTCTTGGCACGGAGGACTTTACGATGTACCCGCTGCTCATGCCGGGTACATTCCTGCAGGTGGATGAAGGCCGCACCGAGATCCTCAACGAGGGCTGGCGTTCGGAATACGAACGGCCGATCTATTTTGTCGAGACGCGGGAAGAGTTTCTGTGCTCGTGGTGCAACATCACGGATTCCGATCAGCTAGTGATTCAGCCACATCCTCTGTCGCCGGTGGCACCGCGTGTGTTCCGACACCCTCAGGACGCCGAAGTGATTGGACAAGTTGTAGGTGTCGCTATGCGGCTGAATGATTGGAAGCGCGCTGATGTTCGCAGACCAGACGTACCGCGAGCGCGATTGAATTGAAGTGACGCGGCGAGCCGCCTTCGAGATTTTTGGGAATCATCCGCTCTCGGCTTGCGACGATGTTCCGAAATATTTCTTTCTGGTCGTTCCCGCCTGAATTCTCGATTTCCTCAACCAGCTCCCGAATCGGACTGCGTAGCAGGGCAATGTAAAGTTCAGAGTGCGCCCTCGCCAAAGCGGCCTGGCTGCGTGCCTCTCCGTACACGTGGCTGTGGCCCCAATGGCAGTACGTCCCATCAGAGGACCGAAGCTCTGCCATATACAGCAGCTTCGTCCAGAGTCCGGACAGGGCGGACAACGTGCGTTCCCGAAAATCTTCAAAAGGGGAAAGCCGCGCTCCTCGAGTTACAAGTTCCGTAATCGGCAAAGACTTCCAACCCTCGCCTAAGCTCAACGATTTACTCACATCCTGTGACGCAAATCCACTTAAGGAGTTGCGTCTTGCGAAAACTAGTTCAAATTGCTGCCACCATTCTCCTACTTACAGCTACTCTGTCAACCGCCTCTTTTGCCGATGGAGGCAGTCCGCCCCCATATTGTCCTAGCTGCGATGTCGGTGGATAGAAGTTCTTCCCAATAGCGCGAGTCCAATGTATGGTTCTTGCGTTGATTGCCATGCATTGGACTTTGCAGGGAATGGTTTGGCTAGTGGGGTTTCTTTTGGAACTGATCCTCGCTATCGCCATCTTTAGATTCCGCCTGCACAAAGAGTTTCCACTGTTTTCTTGCTATCTTGTGCTGGAGCTGGTCAGGTCGATCATGCTGGCCGCGATCGGTCCTCACCATCCACCTTATTTTTATGCGTACTGGATTACCGAGTGCTTTGTTTCTATTTTTGGATTTTTCGTTGTCGAGGAGGTATTCAGGAAGGCATTCGAGAGACGGCTTGGACTGCAAAAGTTGGGTACTGTCCTCTTTCGCTATTCGCTTTTGGCACTCGTGGTGGCGTCTGTGGCGGTCGCCGCAATGGCGCCGGGAGGCGACGCAGACAAGCTGGTTGCTGCCATTCTCGTGCTGAAACGTGCGCAGTCCTTTGTACGGATGGGCCTGGTCTTCTGTCTTTTCATTTTTGTCTTCTTGCTCGGGCTGCCCTGGGGAAACCACGTCATCGGCATCGCGATTGGCTTTACAGTTTACGGGGCAGTCGAACTAGCCGCGACAGCAGCTCGTTCCTACTACGGCTCGGTGGCTAACGGCACGGTAGTCTGGAGCATAATGAGTGTCGATCTCTGTCAGAAATTGATTTGGATCGCTTATTTTATACGGAAGCCAGGCCCTCGATCAGTTGAATCGGTTCATGAGAAGGATCATTTTCCGGTAGTCGCCGCCGAAGTCAGCAAGATGAACCAGGCGGTCGAGTCTTTTCTGGGACGCTGATGCTATTAGTCATACTAAGCGCCGGTGTGTTGGCAGGTCTGCTGCTCGTAATATGGATCGTTCGAGGAGGCTCGAAACCTCTCTCAGGCGAGCACACTGGACCTACGTTTTACTTCGTCGACAGCGCCGCGTTTCGCAATCTCCTTTCGCGTGAAGAAAAAGATTTTCTGCGCGGTGCCCTTCGAAGAAGTCACTACCTTAAGGTACGACGCGCGCGGCTGAGAGCTATGCAGGAATATCTGCTGTGGATCGCGGCCAACTGTGCAACATTGATTGCTTTGTTGCGGCTGAGGATAGCTGATCCTGAGAGGGCTTCTGCGCCTGAAACCCAGGGACTTGTGCAAAACGCGCTCAGATTGCGAATGATCAGCCTGGGCCTCTGGTTGCTCTTATGGCTCGAGTTCTTATTTCCTGGTGTCGAAATACGCCCGGTTGCAGCCGCCAGGCGATACGAGGAAGTATGGCGATCCGCAGAAAGCTACTTCCGTACGCATCTTTCCGAGCCGGCCATGTTTGTCCGTGAAGCTGCGAACTAGGGGCACTACTGTTTAGCGGCGCTTGCGTACTGCCCAACGCTTCTTTTGCGCCATCGAAATGCGGCGCTTTGCTTCCGCGCTCATTGGTCTTCTCTTTCTACGCGCGCCCATAATGGTACGGCTTCGGAAACCATTGTTGCCGGAGAGAATTTGTCTAGCTCGCTGCAGGCGTTCGATTTCCGCGTCGATGAGCGTCAGGACGTTCTGCTTGTTCATGGATATTCCTTGGAATTCAAAGTAAGAAGCGACTGGATAACGCCTAGTACTATAGTACTAGCTGCAGAATTTGGCATCCATTGCTTATGCCATCAACTGTTCTCGGTGGTTCTCAGCCTTGCATGTTCGGAATTCGTAAATTTTTGGTCGAGTTTCCGGTCCACGCCGCGATTGGGGATAAGTTGCATCTATGCAAGCTCTTTCCCAGCGCGAATATCAAGTTGCGCAATTAGTCGCGAGCGGACACTCCAATCGACAAATCGCTGAACGATTGGTGATATCGGAGCAGACGGTCAAGAACCATGTGCAATCAATCTTCCGCAAATTGGCCATCAGCAATAGAGTCGAACTCACGATCCGCTTCCAGCGCGTGAAATCCGGAAGACGGAGAACGATAGATCGGAATGGTCGACTTAAGCGGACATGAATGACGAGCCGTGCAGAACAGTCATTTCTGTCAAGCAGCGAATTCTTCTATCTCGCGGGACTGAGAATTTCGGATTCCAGCCGTATCGATCTGATCCCGATCCGCTAACTCCACTAGCTGTGCGATCTTTTTCGAAAGGTCGCTGGTCAGCGCCTTTTTCTCTACGCGCCACGCCCAATTGTTTTCGGGACGCGAGGGTACGTTCATGCGGCAATCCCCATCAAGCCCCAGCCAGTCCTGCATAGGGACTACGCAGAGATCGGCGACCGACGTAACTGCAGCTCGAACAAAAGCCCAGTGAATTCCATCAGAATTCGGCGGCATGTAACATTCTACTGCGCGCTTTTCTTCGCTGCTGGCTCCAGTCTTCCACCAACCAACAGTGGTGTCGTTGTCATGCGTACCCGTGTAGACGACCGTATTCGATTCGAAGCGATGCGGCAGATAGATATGCGCTCCAGGATTCCCAAAACCGAACTGTAGAATACGCATTCCCGGCATGGCAAAAGCTCGGCGCAACTGTTCCACTTCCGCAGTGATAGTGCCAAGATCCTCTGCAATGAAAGGAAGATCACCCAGCGCCTGATGCAGAGCATGGAAGAGGTCATGATTCGGTCCCTGCGCCCAACGACCATTGACCGCCGTCTCCTCATTCGCAGGAATTTCCCAATATGCTTCGAATCCGCGGAAATGATCGAGACGGATAATGTCGCACTGCTGCAGCGCCCACTTTACGCGCTGAATCCACCAGTCGTAGCCGCGCTGACGAAGAATGTCCCATCGATAGAGAGGATTTCCCCAGCGCTGGCCCGTCTTGCTGAAGAAATCCGGTGGCACCCCCGAAACAAAAATCGGGTTCAGATCTTCGTCAAGCTGGAAAATCTCAGGATGGTTCCAGACGTCTGCGCTATCAAGGTTCACAAAAATTGCAATGTCGCCAATCAGTTTTATTCCCTTCGAGGCACAGTACTGATGCATGGCGCGCCATTGTTCAGAAAAGAAGAACTGGATTGTGCGCGCGAGCATGAGGTCGCGGGAATCATCGCGCTTTACGTGCTCAATTGCTGCAGGATCTCGGCGGCGGTACTTTTCCGGCCATTCCGTCCAGCTCTTCTGTTCGTGACGATTACGCAGAACTTCGAATAGAACGTAGTCCTCAAGCCACCAGCCATTAAGCCAACAGAAAGTTTCGAAACGCTTGCGCGAGATTCCTTCGGCTCGGTCTAGAAAACCCTCTGCAGCCTTTCGCAGCAACGGCAGCTTTGTCTTTTGTGTGAGAGTGAAATCAACCTTACAATCAGGGACCGCAAGATTCTTAGCATCCCCCTTAGTTAACCAGCCGTGTTCCGCAAGACGTTCAAGGCTGATAAACAGCGGATTACCGGCAAAAGCTGAAGTCGCTGAATATGGGGAGTTGCCGGTGGCGGGAGGACTGGTCGGCAGTACTTGCCAAAGCCGTTGGCGCGATGCCGCCAGGAAGTCAACAAAGTGGTACGCGTCCTCGCCCAAGTCGCCGATACCGCCGCGCGAGGGCAGCGAGGTTATGTGCAGCAGCGTTCCGCAGGCTCGTGGAAATGACATAGTGGAGATGAGTTTGCGTAAAACAAAAGCTGCCCAGTGCGACTGGGCAGCTTCGATCAGTAATTTGTCTAGTTAGCTACCCGCCGGTAAACGTCCAGATTGCTGCTCTTCTTTGTTGTACTTGATGCGTCCATCCTTCTCCATGGTTTGAATCAAATTTGACGCATAAAGCTGGAAGTTCTGACCGCGCTTCTGTTCCAATGTGCGCTCGCGCGCGACATCTTTATTCTTAGCGAACTCTTCCGCTGAAGGCTCCTGAAGATCGAGCACTTGAAGCACTACGCCATTGCGGCCAGTGGAGACTGGTCCGCTGATTTGATTTTTTCCCAAAGTGAAAGCCACAGATGCCGGCCCATTCATCGGTCCAATGTCGGGAACCTGACTTTGCTGCGTCACAAGATCGCTTGTCTTAAGCTGTGCGTCTTGTTCACTGGCTGCTTTCTTCAGATCGTGAAGCACTTTCGCGCGTTCCGAGAGTTCCTGCGTCTTGCGATCAAGCATCGACTGTGCCTGCTCATTGCGGAACTCCTTCTCAACGCGTTCCTTTGCCTCCTCGAATGTCGGCGTCTTAGCTGGCTGTGAGTCAACGATCTCGAATACTGCATAACCATTCGTGGTTCTCGCAAGCTGCGGCGGAGATTTCGGCTTTGCAGAAAAGGCCGCCTGCATGAAGTCTGGCGCCTGACCTAAGCCGGGAAGGGAGTCGGTGTTGGAGAAGTAATCGGAGGTCTGGACTTGCAGATTGCGCGCTGCCGCAGCCTTATCCAATCCCTGCGTCTTCGCTTGCGCTTCCAGAGTGCGTGCCAGCTCGTCAGCGGCCTTTGACCCCTTCTGCTGCTTCACGATCGGGTTGATATCAGCTTTCACTTCGTCGAGCGATTTCGTGTGCGCCGCCTGCTTATCGATCAACTGGATGATGTGATATCCGAATTGGCTCTTCACCAATCCGCTGAGCTGTCCTTTGTTCTGCAGGGCAAATGCCGCCTGTTCGAACTCAGGAACCATGGCGCCGTGTTGAAAGGACGGTAGTTCTCCACCTTTTGCGGCACTTCCCGGATCGTCAGAGTTCTTCTTCGCGAGTTCCTCGAAATTGCCGCCCGTCTGCAGTTGCTGCAACAATCCCTCAGCTTTGGCTTTCGCTGCGTCGACAGCCTTCTGATCTACCTTGGCGCCCGCTCCAGGCGTTGGAGTTTTCACAAGAATGTGACGCACATGCACGCGCTCTGGGATTTTGTACTGATCGGCGTGCTGGTTGTAGTACTGCCGGATATCGTCATCGCTGACATTCACGCCGGGAATATTCGATGCGCTGATCGCGATGTAGCGCGCCTTCCGCTTCTCCGGAATTGAATTTACGTACTCCTTCTTGTGTTTGTCATAGAAGGCCTTCAGTTCGGTGTCGGTGACCTTCACCTGCTTCATCATTTCCTCGGTGGTGAGGACCGCATACGCGAACTTCACTTTAAGATTCTGCTTGAGATAGTCCTCCTTCACTGCGGATTCCGGCACCGTGACGTTGCCTTGCACCATCGCGATCAGTTTGGAGATCAGCAGCTGTTCTTTCACCAGGTCCTCGAACTGCGCGATGCCCATACTGAAGTTCTCTTGGACAAAGTTCTCGTAATTTGCCTGTCCAACGAATTCGCCTTTTGGGAACAGTGCCTCAGCGAACTGTCCTTGATGCAGGAAGTTACGAACTTCTTCGTCGGTTGCCTGCAGGCGCAACCGGCGCGCTTCAGCGATGAGCGCGTACTTGGTCACAAGCTGATTCGCGGCCTGCGGGCGAACAAACGAAACGAATTCCGCAGGCAGGCGTTGCTGACGCGCCATTTGCTGCGCCGTGCGATCAACGTCAGCCGTGGTCACATCGTGCCCGCCAACACGCGCATAAACCCCGCGACCGGCGGTATTCGTAAGGCTGTCGAAGATGCCGGGAATCAGCGTGATGACCATCATCACGGCGACCACGACCAACAAGCCTCCCAAAACGAATTTCTTCGCCCGAGTGGGCGTTTGCAGAAACTTAATCATTGCTTATGGATGCACTCCGGGCAGGATTGCCGAATATTTGATTATAGAGGAAACGCGTAGCGTTTCTACCTCTGCGCAGCATCGATAGCGAAACAGAGCCTTATGTGTGCATCAAGCACCCGAAATCGACGCCAACTGCGGCAATTGCGCTCGTTCAAATGAATGAAAACGGTCCATATCGACGCCCAAAATATGTCCATCGTGATCATATTTATAGACATTAACGAACTTAGCGCCCCAAATCACCTCATCCGCGCGGTATGAGGTGCGCGCATGGACGGTCTGCGAGAAGGTTTCGTCAGTTCCGGTCAGCAGGATCAGGAACTCTGCATCGTTGACTATCAGATCTTCCCGCGACAATCCATACATCGGACTATTCTCGTCAATCGGATGAACGATCGTCCAAGTCAAAGGAAAGAAAACTACTTTCTCGCGCTCCAGCTGCAACGGATGGTATTTGCGAATCCTATTTCCGTCAGCATTCTCGAATTTCGACAGCAAAACGCGCGCCCCAAGCTCGATAATCTGATTATTTCTGGCGTTGATAATGCGAAATTCGAAGGCGCTGGCGCCGTTGTAAGGAGCGATAACCGCGTTCTCGCTGAACAGAACCTTGGCCGTAGGACGCGAGAATCGCGCAAACAAGAGACCGGTAGCAAGAGCGAATCCCAGCAGCCCGCAAAACGCCTCCAGGCAGACTACTGCGTTTGCAACCCGCCCAACCGGCACGATGTTGCCGTATCCAATGGTCGAGAATGTGTCGATACTGAAGAAAAATGCTCGCAAAAAGCGCGGAGAAAGCTCCGGAGGCGTCGCGGTTTGCAGCGCAGCCGGACCTAATAAGAGGTAGATAAGCGCAAATATTCCGTTTAACAACGCATAACAAGTGGCCAGTAAGCCGATAAAAGCCGGCCACGACATCGTAAGCAGGGAGTGATACGAGAGCCAATCGAACCAACTATGCTTACGCGTGACGTTAAAGCTGCCATCGCGATTGAGCAATCGGATATGCCGCTGCTGCGAAACCAGCGACCCAAATCCCAGATCACGGTCGCGTTCTTCCCGGCTTTGAAGGTCGATAAATGGAGCTCGAATCGCCATAAATACACTGATTCAACGTCCTTAGGACGCGATTCAGAGTCATCTTAACCGTTTTTGAAGCACACAATATTCACTGAAAAAGACTGATTAACCGCTCTATGACGCGCTACAGCCTGTCTCCAAGCCCCTTTCAGTTACGAAGGAGTGAGCTTTCGGATGCCGCCCAGCCGTTGCCGGCGCCGCAAAAGATATAATCCGCCCAAGTTCAAAGCCTGCGTGAGCCCATTTCTCTCCACTAATTTCGGCGCAATCGCCACGTTTCTCTTCGGATTAGTCTTCGGAAGCTTCCTTAATGTCGTTATATATCGCGTTCCCCGCCGTCAATCGGTCGTCAAACCGCGCTCTGCGTGCCCGAATTGCGGCGCTCAAATACGCGCTTTCGACAATATCCCGGTGCTTAGCTGGATCTTCCTGCGCGGAAAATGTCGCCATTGCGCCCATCCCATCAGCTCCAGATACGCCATAGTCGAGCTTCTGTGCGGATTTTTGTTCGTATCCGCGTACTTTTACGCCGCTCCAGTCATCACGATTGGCGCTGGATCGATGCCTATCTGGATCCTTATTAAAGCCTATGCGCCCGTTATCAAGCTCTGCGTCTTCTTCTTTCTGCTTATTCCGCTCATCTTTATTGACTACGAACACCATCTTTTGCCCGACGTACTCACCATTCCAGGCCTTATTCTCGGCCTGATATTCAGTCTTGTAGTGCCTGTGGGCGGCATGCCGGTGTTCGCAATACGCAAAATGCTGGCCTTACGCTGGCCAATAAGCGCAATTTCCGCCCTCGACGCGCTCGCTGGAGCGCTTATCGGAGCCCTCTTTATTTATGTTGTGGGCGAAATTTACTTCCGTGTGCGCCACATTGAAGGCATGGGATTCGGCGATGTAAAGCTTATGGCCACGGTTGGAGCCTTCTTAGGCGCAAGATTAGCGCTGTTTGTGATCTTCACCGGAGCCATTCTGGGCACGATTTTCGGCCTCATAACCACCGTTGCAGTCTGGCAAAAGCGCATGCAAAGGCGGCAAAAGCGCCGGGAAATCCACGTTCTAAGCCGCTCCTGGCGCTCTGCCCGCCTTATGTTGCGCTACTACGAAGTGCCTTTTGGCGTCTTTCTGGGCAGTATGGCGATTCTCTCGGCTTTCGTCGGTAACCGCATGGTGAACTGGTACTTAGGTCTCTATCACTGACCATCGGCAGGACGTGCACTTATGGCTTCCCAGCACCGAAAATCCTCCATAAAACACACAATTTGACGCACTGTGAGCGTTAAAATTGCACCAATTTGAGTCCCGAAAGTTGCACCAGATTCGTAGCAGTCCCGGCTAGTCCGGTGACCGTTTGCTTTTGTGGGTTAGGGAAGGGCAGGACTTTAGTCGTGCCGGTAAGAAGGAGCCCTTCTGCGTTTTATTTTTTTCAGCGGCTTCAGCCGCGGAAACGACGTGATGCGAGTCCCATTTTGGCACGCGATCGAAATCAAATCATGAACCTGCAACCGGCAGAGCGTTTGAGGCACACCATGAAGCAATTTTTCGCTTATGCGGCGGTATTTCTCGCGTTGGGATGCAGCTTAGCGGCGGCCCAGGGATCGCTTGGCGACGTAGCCCGCGAAGCCCGCAGGAACAAGCCCGCCGAACCCACCACCCGGGTAGTCACCAACGACGACTTCGGCGCCCCCTGGGTCCCACAAAAAACCGAAAGTCCGGCCACCTCCGACGAAGCCGCCAAGTCCGACGCCGGCAAAAATAAAGCCCAACCGAAAAAGAAGAGCTCAGCCGAAGAGCAAGCCGAACTCGACAAGCAGTGGAGAG
>Ga0209473_1000236_pt1 | contig 35232 bp, 27 predicted proteins | sample GraSoiAngelo_133_FD_185890 | JGI IMG/M metagenome (GOLD analysis project Ga0209473, IMG submission 185890) | Grasslands soil microbial communities from the Angelo Coastal Reserve, California, USA - 14_0929_05_20cm (SPAdes) (version 2) | ecosystem: Environmental > Terrestrial > Soil > Grasslands ...
GTCGGTTCGCTCTTTGGCGACAGCGCTTTTTACAACGGCGACTGGCTCAAGCGAGCCGCCGCCGCCCAGGCCGGCATCTACGGGAACGACGCGGTCGAGGCCATGTATCCCATGACCAAGACCCTGGCCAATGGCAAAGCGCTCGACGGCAGCAAGCATAAGTACACCCTTACCTTCGCCGCAGGGCAGTACCCGCCGGTGAACGCCTTCTGGTCGGTCACAATGTATGACGGCAAGAGCCAGCTCCTGATCAAAAACCCGATCAACCGTTACCTGATCAACTCGCCGATGCTGCCGAACATGAAGAAAAACGCGGACGGCTCGCTCACGCTCTACATCCAAAAGGACAGTCCCGGCGCAGACAAGGAGAGTAACTGGCTCCCTGCGCCTAACGACCTCATCTATCTCGTCATGCGCCTCTACTGGCCGAAGACGGAGCCGCCTTCCATCCTGCCTCCCGGTGAAGGCACATGGAAGCCGCCCGGCGTCGTGAAGGCGAAATAGTAACACCACGCTCCTAAAACCCTGGGCCGTCTCCCACGCTGGCGTAAAGGACTGTTCCCACAAAGCGAACTCAAAACAAGAAAGCCAATGAGGTGACTTGAAACTTCCCGCCCACGTTCTGTTCCGCAAAGAGTTGTCGCTCCTGGTCTGGAAGCCGCACGGCATTCTGGATCAGACACTCGTGAATGAAATCGTCGCGTTTGTCGAGGCTGCCGAAGAAAGAGCTCAAAAGCCGTTCAACCGGTTCGCAGACTTATCGGCGCTCGACGCGGTCGATCTCAATTTCAGGTTCGTCTTTCACATTGCGCTGCACCGCCGCCTCGCCTTTGAGTCGCATCCGCCAGTCAAGACGGCGTTCTACGTCACGAGTCCCGCCACCACCCACTATGCAAAATTGCACGCCATGTTGACTGACCATTCGCCACTGCATGTTTCGCTGTTTACGGAACGCGCCGCCGCGGCGAAGTGGCTTGGCGTCCCAGTCGAAGCACTGAGGGTGTAAGGGTATTTTTTGCGCCTCCACAGCCAGAAGGAGTCGTTCTTCACCAAGCAGTGGCGCCCGAGCGAGATTGAATTGGTGAAGTGAACTTGTCGTTTCGGCTGGCCAATCGCCCGATGCCAAGCATAATGCAGCCATGAAAAAACATTTCACGCTCCTGACGTCCGTCGCATGCCTTTATGCGTTTCTGTCCCTCGCGCCTGCTGCGTCGGGCCAAACCACCGACCCGGCGGCGAAGCTCCAAGGGTTGTCGCAACAGCTCAAACTCACCCCACAACAAAAGATGCAGATGCTTCCGATCCTCAAGGAAGAGGGTCCAAAACTCGAGGCGATCAAGAACAATCCTTCGCTTCCGCCAATGCAGAAAATGAAGCAACTCCGGGCCATCCACAACGAAAGCGCGCCGCAGTTGCAGAAAATTCTTAGCCCCGCGCAGTATCAACAGTTACAGGCCATCCGCCAACAGGAGATCCAGCAAGCGATTGCGAAAAAGCGCGCCGGGCGCTAATCCTAGGCTCACGTACGCCCACGCGTCGCCAATCACATTCCCGCTGGCTCGTTCTTCTTCAACACGGCATCGAGATTAGGACAAATTGCGCGTGCGTCATGAGTTGCGGACCGGTAGCCCTCATCGGCGAGCGGCCTTGCAACTGCGACAGACCTGACTAACACTTTCACTGGCGTGCGACTCTCCAAATCCATCCGAAGCTGTTTCGGGGAATAGGACCAAAGTCCAATATGCCGACGGAGCAAGATTTGGATACGTTTTAGGCACGGCAGCGCTCTTGGCATCCGTCTATAAAAAATAAAGTCGTTCTTCTTCCTGTGGTCGAAAACGCTAGTGAAAATTCAACCGAGAAATCCAATCAAACAAACGCTATGAAAAACACGATCGCTCTTTTGGCAGTAATTAACATCCTCGCCGCCGCCAGCCTGCCCGCGAAGCAGTCCACGTCTGGCGACTCCGGAGGCGCCACCGATCCGGGCTGGCCGCGCGAAAAGTACAGCAACGGAAACCGCCTCATTATTTATCAGCCCCAGGTGGATGATTGGAAAAACTTCCAAGAGTTGACTTGGCGAATGGCGGTTTCGCTCACCCCCAAAAGTGGGAAAGAAGTGGTGGGCGTCGTGGAAATGAAGGGAAATACAGACGTGGACAATGTTAGCAAGGTGGTCGTCATCACGAATCCGCAAGTTACGGGCACGTACTTTCCCTCGCTGGATCAGGCCACAAAGGAAAAGATGGATCAGCAGTTTAAAACGTTTGTCCCGTCGACGCTCTCGGTCTCTTTGCATCGTTTGATCGCATCCGTTCCGAAGCAGGAGGCACCGACTGGGGTGCAATTGAACAACGATCCGCCCAAAATACTTGTCGGTTACCGCCCATCGATCCTGTTGAGTGTGGACGGTGAGCCCGTTCTTTCGGAAGTTCCGAAGACGAATTTAAAGTTCGTCGTTAACACGCAGTGGCCTCTATTTTTCGATAGCGAAAACTCCAGTTATTACGTCCCGGTCGGGCAGCAGTGGCTGACGACCAACAGCCTCAATGGTCAATGGTCGCCTACGAAGAAGTTACCGCGGGACATGTCCAAGGTGCCGCAGGATAAAGAATGGAGTGCGCTAAAGAAAATTATCCCGCCACCCGCTAAATCCGGAGGGGTTACCCCAGCCGTTTTTTATAGCGATAAGCCGGCTGAAATCATTCTCTTCGATGGTCAGCCCGTTTACACGAAGGTTCCGGACACGCAGCTTACTTACGCCACGAACACGAATAGCGTCGTGTTCGTCTACACGCCGACCCAGCAATTTTACTATTTGACCGCGGGCCGCTGGTTCAGCGCTAACGATTTGGAAGGGCCCTGGACCTACGCAACCCCGGATCTCCCGCCTGACTTCGCCAAAATCCCTGCGAGCAGTCCGGCCTCGGCAATCCTCGCGTCGGTTCCGGGGACCGACGAAGCGAAAGACGCGGTTTTGTTAGCGCAAGTTCCGACGACGATGACCGTCAAGCCCGCCGAAGCACAAGCCAAAGTTAAAGTCGAGTATGGCGGCGATCCCAAGTTCGAGCCAATCAAGGGAACGTCGATGGCTTATGCTACGAATACCCAAGACAAGGTAATCAAAGTTGGAGATGTGTATTACCTTTGCCTTCAAGGCGTATGGTTCATGTCTCCCAATCCACAAGGGCCATGGACGACGGCCAAGTCGGTGCCGCAAGAGATCTATACGATTCCGCCTAGCTCGCCGGTTTACAACGTCACCTATGTAACACAGAGCACGAATCCCGACGGTACTGTTCAAGCGAGCTACACAGCGGGGTACTTAGGCGCGTTTGTCCTGGGTGCGGCCACTGGAGCAATCATTGCTAATGGAAGTGGATATTGGTGGGCGCCATATACCTATGGGGGATACTATCCTTATGCGGCGACATACGGCGGAGCGTATTATGGAGCAGCCCACTACAACTCGGCGACAGGGGCTTATGGCTGGTCGCAAACCGCCTACGGCCCGTACGGATCGGCGACGAGGGGAGCCGCGTATAACCCGTACACCGGTACCGCCGCGCGAGGCGCCACGGTCTCCACCCCCTACGGCAGCCGAAGTGCGGCACAGGCCTATAACCCATACACGGGAACCTATGCTCAGACCAGACAAGGGTCGAGTCCGACAGCTCAGTGGGGCAGCTCCTATGTGTCACGAGGGAACGAGAGTGCTACCATGGGCCATTACTCGACCGCGAATGGAACAGTAGCAGGCGCCGAGGGTTCGCAGGGAGGAAAAGTGGCTGCTTCTAGCACGAAGTGGGGAAACACTGCGGCCGGCAAAACTGCCAGCGGCAATATGTATGCCGGGCACGATGGTAACGTTTATAAGAACACCGGTAACGGTTGGCAGAAGTACGACAATGGAAGCTGGAATTCCATGAGTAGTGCAAAGCCAAACTGGCAGCAGGCGGAAAGTAGCCAACAACGGTCGTCAACGGAAAGTTCCCAGCAACGATCGTCAGCGTCGAGCACCTACAACCGCTCCGGTGAAAGCAGCTACAACCGTTCCGGCGAAAGCGGATATAATCGCGCCGGTGGAGGTTCGTCCTCCGAAATGCAAAACATGCAACGCGAGGCCCAGAATCGGCAGCGAGGCGGGCAAGAGAGCCAACGCTTCCAGGACTTCCAACGCGGTGGCGGTGATCGCTTCGGTGGCGGCGGAGGATGGGGCGGTCGCGGTGGCGGAGGTGGCAGAGGCCGCCGATAAAAGCCAATGCGTGGACTCACTTCTAAATTTCCTATAGAACTAAGAACACAACCAACATACTCAAACCAAAACATATGAAGAAGCTATTCACACTAACACACCTCGTCAGTGGCATGGCGGTCCTAGCACTAATTGCAGCATGCCAGACCGTTGCCACAAACAACGCAGAGCTCGCCACATCCAAGAAAGAGATGCTGCTCGCGCAGGCGGGTTTTAAGACCAAAACGGTGACCACCCCGAAGCAGCAACAGCAGGTCAGTCTCCTGGCCGTAGACAAGGTCTCGGCAGTGAAGTACAAGGGGAAATTGGTATACGTCTTTCCGACCGGGAAGAAGGACCAGATCTATTACGGGAACCAAACGCAATTCAACGCTTATAAGCAGGCGCTCCAGGCGCAGAAGACGAGCCAGCAAGCGCAGCCGGCGACCCAAAAGACTCAACAGGAGCAACAGATGCTGCAAGGCTCCCCAGTGTGGGTTGGAGAAACTGCGGGACCACGTCATATCACAGTCGAGCAGTTCGATGGATTCGGTCCATTGAACCCCATGCAGGGAGACTGAATCCAGTAGAATTCGGTCGGCTCTTGGCCGATGGGTGTCGAGCCGATGGGGAATTATTAACGGAGTAGTGGGAATGCGTCGCCTCTCAGCGGTCGAACTCCTCATTGCCCTCGGGCTCCTCTTCCTCTTCCTGCCTTTCGTCGAAGAAATCAAAGGCGGAGATATCATTGTATCGATTTTGCTCTCGCTGGTGTTGATCTCGGCCGTTCTGGCAGTGGCAAACCGCCGCCGCACATTCGTTGTCGCTGTGTTGCTGGCGATCCCGGCAGTCGTGGGTAGATGGATCAACCATTTCCGGCCAGATCTGCTTCCGCCGGCGATATTTCTTGTCGCAGGACTTGTCTTAGTTGCTTTCGTCGTGGCGAACCTGTTGCGCTTCATCCTACGCGCGCCTTCGGTTAACGCGGAGGTGCTCTGTGCGAGCATTTCGGCTTACCTGATGCTCGGTTTAATCTGGACGATGGCCTACTGGCTCGTGGACCAACTGACGCCAGGAGGAGCCTTCTCTTTCAACACGAACGCAGGACCGCGGTCGATCAACGGGTTCAATGCCTTTTACTTTAGTTTCATCACGCTGAGCACGGTCGGCTACGGCGACATCACGCCGGTCTCAACAATTGCGCGCTGGCTCGCGGCCATGGAAGCGATGACGGGGATGCTCTATGTCGCGGTTTTAATCGCACGCCTAGTGTCGCTCTACTCCGCGCCAGGATCGACTGAGCATCGGGAAGAAAAATAAGATTCTGAATCTGCCGGGAATCAGCGACACCGAATGCTCTGTAAAGGGAGCGCCACCGCGCAGGTTTCACCACAAACAGAGCGACCACGCTATAGCCCTAAAGTCCTATAGCCACTTCGCTGCTGGTATGAGAACATTGCTTGGATAATTATAGCCGACCAAGCTCAACCTCTCCAAATCTTATGAATTCCAAACATCCGAAAACACCTATCTGGATTAGCCTCATCGCGACCGGAACATGCCTGGCATTCTTTGTCGGCTGCGCACAAATCGCTGTCGTGTCGGAAAAACGTCCGGCTGCATTGCCGCCCGGCTCAGGCGCGAATCAGGTCGCAACGCAAACAATCGATAGCGGCCTGGTCGAAGAAAAGAAGCAGCCAACCGTCGCGCTCGGCGCGTTCATAGCCGCCGCGCGAGACTCATTGCACCAGCTCGATCGCAACCCATCGGATGCAGAAGCACGCCGGGCCTACAACTTCGCGGTCGCACGTATCTTTACTGTCGTTCGCGATGCGAAATTGGATCCGTGGACTCAGCCGATGCGGGTCGGAGCGAATGGCGAATTTACTCTCACATGGAAGCGCGATCCGCGCCCGGAGTGGAACCTCGCGCTCTACGATTTAATCCCAGCCGATGAGCTCGATTTCAAAGGCACCTACGTGAAGGATCACGTGACAAAAGATGGAATCGGAGCGCCGCTCGTGGCGAAGCGAGAACTCACCCCGCAACAAGCCAGTGCGTTCTTCACTCCGCCATACATTTATTATAGTGTCACCGCGACAGCGCAGTTCGAAGGTTCTCGTTGCGTCATCGCGATCAACGATCCGTTGGCCGCGGAATCAGTTCGCGTTGACGGACACACCTACCCGCTCGCGGCAGACTTCACGGCGTCGTATGCCATGCTGCTTGCCCGGGAAAAACCACAGAAGCTTGGGCTCGCGCGTATGCTCCGACCGCAGGAATACGCCGCGACCGCCCGAGTCGCGCGCCTTGAACCTTACAATCCTAACAAGACCGTCCTGCTTGTTATTCATGGTCTCATGGACACACCAGCCACATGGGTGCCGATGCTGAACGATCTGCGCGGCGACAAAGATATCCGGCGGAATTACCAGTTTTGGTTCTACAGCTATCCTAGCGGCTATCCCTATCCGTACTCGGCCGCTATCCTGCGGAAGGAGCTCGATGCCATCGAAAACAAATTTCCGCTGCGCAAACCGATGGTGGTAGTGGCTCATAGCATGGGCGGATCCATCACCCACACTTTGCTTACCGATGCCGGCACGACTCTCTGGCTCGAAGCTTTCGGACATCCTCCGGCCCAAACCCCGATGGATCCCAAGAGCAAACACCTGCTCGAGGAGGTTCTAATCTTCGAGCACAGGCGCGATATTGGTCGCGTCGTCTTCATGTCCACTCCGCACCGTGGTAGCGACCTGGCCAGCAATTGGATCGGTCGCATCGGGTCGATGTTAGTGAGAACGCCATCGAAACTGATCACAATCGGCCAGACTGTGCGTGAAAATCTCACAGCCGACCCGGCGGCGCTGAAGTTGAAGCGTCTTCCAAATAGCGTGGACACCCTGGCCCCGAACAACCGTTTCGTTGTCGCAATCAATAAGATCCCGATGACGAAAGAAATTCCCTATCACTCTATCATCGGTGATCGCGGTCGCGGGGACACTCCGAATAGCAGTGACGGCGTCGTGGCTTACTGGAGCAGCCACCTCGATGGTGCCAAGAGCGAACGCATTGTTCCGTCAGGTCACGGCTCACCCCTCAACCCGCAAGCCATCGCCGAGGTCCATCGCATTCTCCAACTCAACGAACAATCCCATTGAGCCCATCCACATTACCGTGGTGATCAATTCAATCGTCACCGCGCTAAGATCGCTGCTGGTGGAGACGCTTCATCCTGGCTCAGCAGAAATTGAAAGACGCAAACGGTGAGCCACCGCGGGCCGCAACATCCCAAACGCCCATAATGAAGAATCTAGTGCGACTGATTCGCTGGGTTGGCGAGCTGCTCGTCCTTCTCGCAGCCATCATTGCTATCGCCTGGGCATTTGGCGCGGTGTGGTTTGACGCTCCATTCGGCAATGCAAATAAGGTTGTGGCTGGACTAGTGGCGGTAGCATCAGCGATTGCGCTCGTATTCGTTAGGCCGTTCTCGCGCAAAATAGGCGCTGTTGCGCTTCTCTTTGCCGGCGTGCTGATCTGGTGGCTGACGCTTTCTCCGACCAACGATAGCGACTGGCAGCCGGACGTAGGCCAGAAAGCGTGGGCCGACATTCAAGGCGACGAAGTAACGTTGCACAACGTACGCAACTGCGACTACCGGACCGAGACCGATTACACACCGCGATGGGAGACGCGTACCGTGCGCATATCGCAGATCACCGGCATCGACCTCGCGGTCGATTACTGGGGCTCGCCCTGGATCGCGCATCCGATCGTAAGCTTCCAATTCGCTGACGCGCCGCCGCTCTGCTTCTCCATCGAGACGCGCAAGAAGCTTGGCCAAACCTACTCGACTATCGGCGGGCTTTACCGGCAGTTCGAACTCATCTACATCGTGGCCGATGAGCGCGACGTGATCCGCCTCCGCACAAACTACCGGAAGGAGGATATCTATCTTTACCGCACGACCATTTCGCCAGCGCACGCGCGCGAACGTTTCCTTGAATACATCCATTCGCTCAACGCTCTGCGGGACAAACCGCGCTGGTATAACGCCATCACCACCAACTGCACCACGAGCATCCGCACCCAGCATCCACCCCACGAGCGCCTGCCGTGGGACTGGCGCATCCTGCTCAACGGCAAAGGCGACGAACTGTTGTATCAGCGCCACCTCATCGTCACCGGCGGGCTTCCCTTTGCCGAGCTAAAAACCCAAAGCCTGATCGACACCCGCGCCTGCGCCGCCAACGACTCTCCTGATTTCTCAAATCTAATCCGCGAAGGTCTGCCTTTTCTACCTAAACTAGGAGTCGCGCAATGAATAGCATTTTGCTTCAGCCCGAGACTCCTAGAGTAAGCCAATTCAGAACCGATCGGACAACGTCTTGGCGAAACCGCCAATTTGAACTCCAAGCTCAACACTTATGAAATTAAAATACATCTTTATTGCTTTCGCATTCCTTAGCATCGCTGCACTCGCCCAGACCGAGACCGCCACATCTCCCGCGCCTCAGGCCTTTGAGTCTCCCGGGCGCGTCGAGACAAAGATGTTCGTTCCCGCTGACTTGATGACCGGCCCGCTTCACTCGGTCGGTGATTTCGCCGATAACGACGGGATGAATAACACCTATTTCCTTTACTCGGGAGACGATGCCTGGGCAGTAACGACCGGCATCGCGCTGCGCACGCGGATTCGCGAAATTTACGCGATCGATAAGTTGCGCGAAATGAGCAAGACGGAGGAGTTTACTAAAGCGATTGCGAATGCCGGCCAGCAAAAGATCGAAGGCGTCGTCGGCATCGTAACGAATCCGGTGGGCTCAGTAGAAAACATTCCCCTAGGTGCGTCGCGCTTCTTTGGCCGCATCGGAGACAGGCTCAAGTACCGAGGAGAGGGGGAGCAAGGCGGTAGATTGCAAAATGTCAGCGGCGTGAACAAGGCAAAGTCTGCTCTTGCCGCAAAACTGGGCGTCAGCCCCTATAGCTTTAATCAGGAACTTCAAAAGCAGCTCACGCTTAACGCACGTGCGATTGCTATGGGCGGACTAGTCGTGAAGGCCGCCACGGCTGCGGTCGGTGGACCAGCCGGTCATGTGCTGATGGGGCTAAACGTGAACCAGGCACTGCAACAAACGCTCGTAAGTTCTACGCCGGACGATCTGCGCATCATGAACCACAAAAAACTCTTCGCGCTTGGTGTCACGCGCGAAGATGCGGATGAGTTTCTCACCCACCCCTGGTACACGCCATGGACCGCGACAATCACTGTCGATGCACTTGCCACAATTGGCATTGATCCGACGGCATTCCTGGCCAACGCCTGCAAGGCGCTGACGGAACAGGACGCGATCTATTTCGAACGCCTCGCCCAAGTGCTCGCGCGCTACCACACGAAAAAAGCCAAGCTCCGTTCACTCCGGACCGAGAGCAAAGCTGTGTGCGCCCTCGATGCCAACGGGACACTCGTCTTTCCTTTGTCGTGCGATTACGCCATCTGGAACGAACGGGCAGCCGGCCGGGTAGGTGAAATCGCGGCACTTGCGGAGGGCGAGGCCGACATTAAAGGGATCGCCGTTTGGGTAGAAGGAAAAACTTCGGACCGCGCGACGCAGGAACTGAAGAACCGGAAGATCGATTTGGTCACTGGTGTGCTCGATAAGCCGTGACCAAGCGATCGAAAGCGTCCTGGCGCTGATGTAGGCCTAAAGTCCAATAGTCCGGGCAGCGCTCTTGGATGTAAGATTCTTTCGTGACCAAAATGCCATCCCAACCAAATGAATTCACAGTTGTCGAACGCCCCACAACTAACTCCAGGATTTTTGCACACACACGGTGGGACGCAATCCCGGTTGCTGCCGCCCTTTTACACTGCGCTTACTTCTTCGGCATGTTTTATCTTTTTCCCCGCGTTCCGCTTTGGGTCATGTTCATCCTCGGTCTTATCTACTCGGTCAGCATTTCCTGGAACATCAACGGCATTTCCCACAACTTCATTCATAATCCGTACTTTCGTTCACCGCTGTTCAATCGCTTGTTCAGCATCCTGGAATCAATCACGGTCGGCTTCAGCCAAATCTTCTACGAATGCATTCACATGCAGCATCACAAGGGAAACGCCGACCGGCCGGACGATCACGGTGAGACGATCGATTGGATCTCGATTTACAAACACGGTGACGAAGGTAAAGCCGAGCATCCCCTCAAATACACTTTCTTGAGCTTTTTCCGCGAAGATCCCAAGACGGTTTTTAAGGAACTAAAACGCAAGAATCCTCGCGAGGCATTTTGGGGGACCTTCGAACTCGCGTCGTTCGTTACGACTTTTGTGATCCTCGGTATTGTTAACTGGCGTTACATCTGTTTCCTTCTGCCGTTCTATTATTTTGGTCATTGCCTGTCTTATTTGAACGGCTACTATCGGCATTATGCCGGCAACCCCGATGAGCCGATTGCGTGGGGTGTGAGCACCTACAGCAAGCTTTACAACTGGACATGGTTCTTTAACGGCTACCACGCAGAACATCATTTCCGGCCGAAAGTGCATTGGACCCGAATACAAACCCTTCGTGACCAAATTCTCGAACAGCAACGCGCTGCTGGGGTGCGTGTGATCAAGCCACCGCACGCGCTCGGCTTTCTTGACCCTGATTTGCCGCCCGCCAAGCGACCACGACGGGAATGGCTCGAGTCCGAACCGGCTTCCTAGCATCGGTTGCCGTTTTAGCGACGACCCAAATGCACTGGCACTGAGCATGACCCAGTTCAAGAGATACCGATAGCTAACTAGTTCAGAGATGAATTCTTTAACCATTGGTTTCATCAGCGCCGGGTGCGTGTTCGGTGGCGTGTTGCTGGGCATGTTGCTGCAGAAGGTCCTGCCTGAACATCATCTGGACACTCCCTCACAGGATACTGTGAAGGTGGGGGCCGGAATGCTCGCCACCCTCACTGCGCTGGTTTTGGGTTTGCTGGTCAGTTCGGCCAAAAGTTCCTTCGACGCCATGAATGCCGGGATCGCACAGGCTGGCGCTAAAGTCATTCTGTTCGATCATATCCTTGCCGACTACGGGCCGGAAACGAAGGATGCCCGCGAGCAATTACGACATACCGTCGCGTCCACCATTGAGAGGATCTGGCCCGCGAAAAACACCGGCTCGGGAGGATTGCGCGCTCTAGAATCGGTTGATGCAGCGAAGATCCTTCAAGGTAAACTGCGCGAGCTCACGCCAAAAAACGACCTGCAGAAATCGCTTCTCGCGCAAGCTTTGCAGATTAGCAACGATGTATTGCAAACTCGCCTGCTTTTAATGGAAGAGCAGCAGAATACCCTCCCGTCATCATTCCTCGTGTTGCTGATCTTTTGGCTTACCGGTCTTTTCATTACCTTTGGAATGTTTGCGCCGCGTAATGGCACAGTGCTCGCGGTGCTGCTCATCTGCGCGTTGTCTGTCTCCTCCGCGATCTTTCTAGTTCTGGAAATGAACCGCCCTTTAGATGGATTCATCAAGGCGTCCAACGCTCCGCTGCGCAAAGCTGGGGAGCTTATTGGCAAGTAATACTATGAAGTCGTCATTGTCGTCATGCCTCATCCAAATCCTCGCTGCCGCCCTGCTCGTTCTCGAGTCGTTTACCGTATCTGCCGAAACCTTTACTGAGGGCGTGCGAGTCTCTCCAGAAACAGTAAAACTAAAGACCGGCGAATTTGTCTGGGAGCCCGAGCGTGCGCCCGAGGGACCCTTGCTGATCGTCGCCAGCACGACCGAGCAGGTGGCGTATGTATATCGCAACGGTATCCGTATCGCGCGGTCCAGCGTCAGCACTGGCCGACCGGGCCATCGGACCCCGACAGGCGTTTTCACGATCCTGGAAAAGGAGGTGCATCATACATCGAGCATCTACAAAGGCGCCGAGATGCCTTACATGGAGCGCGTGACCTGGGGCGGGATCGCGCTACACGCCGGTGATCTGCCAGGTTACCCCGACTCGCATGGGTGCATCCGGTTGCCATTGGAATTTTCCAAACTGCTCTTCGGCGTCACGATGAAAGGCGCGACTGTGATCATTGCCGACGAGCACTCCGCCCCGGCCGAAACGGTGCATCCGGGACTGTTCTTCGCGCAGAGTGGCGAGGAGAGCGAACCTGAGGCCGCGGGTCAGTTTGACTGGAATCCCGAGAAGTCCGCCAGCGGTCCGGTTTCAATGCTGGTCAGCAGCGCGGATAAAACGCTCTATGTCTATCGCAACGGCGTCGAGATCGGCCGGGCCGGGATGCCGAATTCGCAGGCTGTTTCACCTCTGAACGATCGGGTTTTCAGCGCCCTGAATGGGCTGGACGAGCAAGGACATCTGCGCTGGGTGGAAGTGACCGCCGCAGGGAAGGAGACCTCAAGCCAGAGTCTCTTTTTGGCGGCGCAGAAAAGCCGGCTACCAACCGAGTTCCTGTACAAGGCAATGGCAGTCATTACACCGGGTACAACGATTGTCTTCACGGACGGGCCGGTGGACCCGACGACGCAGAGTCCTATCGGGTTCCAGATCCTTGTCGCGCAAAAAGACAAGCCATCAGGCCCGAGCGAATGAAGTTCAATACAACGGTAGAATCATCGCAGGTTTCAGGTTGACCAGGCTTGCTAGTTCCTTGACTTCCGCCGCGAAAGGAATCTTTCGCGTTCTCAAATTACCGTAAGGCGCGTCGGTTCTGTTGATGCTCACTCAGCTTCCGCGGTGCGCTCCGCCGCGCGGACGTATTGGACTAAGGTCTTATAGGCAGAGCCCACGAGAGCTGCGAGACTTTTGTTTTCCCCAACTTCTCACTGGCGTGGTAGAGCCGTGCGTCCTTGGAGAGAGAAAAACAGAAAACAATGAAACCAAAACCAAACATACTTAGACAATGGGCCGTCACTATGCTTGTTGCGCTCATCGCAACGGCAGCGCAGGCGGCAGACAGCAACAAACCAAACATCGTCTTCATCATGGGCGATGACATCGGCATGTGGAATATCGGCGCCTACCATCGCGGCATGATGGCCGGCAGGACACCGAACCTCGACAAGATCGCCAAAGAAGGAATGCTGTTCACCGACTATTACGCCGAGGCTAGTTGCACGGCGGGTCGGGCGAACTTCATCACCGGTGAACTTCCGATTCGCACGGGGATGACCACGGTCGGTCAGGCGGGGGCCAAGACCGGTTTGCCGGCAGAAGCCTGCACGATTGCCACCGCGCTCAAGGCGCAGGGCTATGAAACCGGCCAGTTCGGTAAAAACCATCTCGGCGATTTGAATGAGTTCCTGCCCACCGTCCACGGCTTCGACGAGTTCTTTGGCTATCTGTATCACTTGGATGCGATGGAAGACCCGGCGCATCCGAACTACCCACAGGACCTGCTCGACAAGGTTGGCCCGCGCAATATGGTCCATTCCTGGGCGACCACTACGGATGATGCCACCGAGATGCCACGCTGGGGCAAGGTCGGTAAACAGAAGATCGAGGACGCCGGCACGCTTTATCCGGAACGGATGAAGACGGTGGACAACGAAATCCGCGATTTCGCATTGAAGTTCATCGAAAAAGCTAAAACGGACGGCAAGCCGTTCTTCTGCTGGCTCAACCCGACCCGCATGCACATTGTCACCCATCTTTCGGATAAATATGAGAAGATGCGCAATTCAGAGAATGGCTGGTCTGAAGAAGAAGCCGGCATGGCCCAGCTCGATGACGACATCGGTTTGGTCATGCAGAAGCTCAAGGACCTGGGCGTGGACGACAACACCATCGTCGTCTTTACCACCGACAACGGCACCGAACTCTTCACCTGGCCCGATGGCGGAACGACACCGTTCGCGCAGTGCAAAGGGACGGTGATGGAAGGCGGCTTCCGCGCACCCTGCATCGCCCGATGGCCCGGCCACATCCCGGCCGACTCCGTCCAGAACGGCATCTTCTCCGGGCTGGACTGGTTCCCCACGTTCCTCGCCGCTGCCGGCAACCCGAACATCATTGACCAGCTGCTCAAGGGTGTGAAACTCGGTGACCGGACTTACAAAAACCATCTGGATGGTTATGACCAGACGGACGCCATCACCGGCAAGGGTCCGTCCGCGCGTCACGAAATCTTCTATCTTGGCGAAAGCTCGGTCGGCGCGGTTCGTATCGACGACTACAAATATCGTTTTATCGACCAGCCCCAGGGATGGCTAGGCGAAAAGACGCACGTTGACGTGCCCTATCTGATCAACCTGCGTCTCGATCCTTTCGAGCGCCAGGGCTGGCCCAACAACGGAACGAAAGATGGTGCGCAGCAATACTTCGATTGGTTCAAGTTCCAATTCTGGCGCTTTGTCTTCGTCCAACAGGTGATGGGCAAGGAGCTCCAAACCTTCCTTGATTACCCGCCGATGCAAAAGGGTGCGAGTTTCAATCTTGACGCAGTGAAAGCGGAGATGGCGAAAAAGATGGAACAGGCGCAGGCGGCCGCAAAAGGCGCCGGCCAGTAACCGAGTAACATAAATGACCTTTACGGCGGGCGGCTCACAAGGCCGCCCGCCTTTTCCTCCGGCTAATTATCCTTTCGATTGTGAACGCGCGGGCATCCTAAACAGGTGCGAGAACAAATCATGAAACCGATAAGACTCATGGCAATTTAACTCCATGACCAAACTATCCACCAAGCTCAAGGAAGAGTTCTTCAAGCTTCTCCCGCCGACGATCTTCTTTTTCGTCGCGCTGCACATCGTCATGTTTATCCGCGTCTTGATGCTGGAGGGAACCGGGATCGCGCCATCCTCTTCCGTTTCAATTGCCGTTGCCGCCCTCATTCTCGGCAAGGCGGTCTTGATTGCGGACATGCTGCCGCTGATCAATCGTTTTCCGAACAAACCGCTGATCTACAACGTAGCTTGGAAGACCGTTATCTATCTGTTGATTTCTGCTGTTATTCACTATTTGGAACGCCTGTTCGATTTCTGGCGCCAGACGGGCGGCTTTGTCGCTGGCAATCAAAAGTTGCTGTCGGAAATCGTCTGGCCGCATTTCTGGGCCATCCAGATCATTCTCTTCGTCCTCATCGCCATGTATTGCACGGTGCACGAACTGGTGCGCGTGATTGGGAGGGAAAAGGTGCTGCGGATATTCTTCGGCCCAATGCCCGCCCCGGAAGTTTGAACGAGGCGCTCATGGCCGAGGCAACGAAGAATGGCTGGATCGTCATCGGGATGAAGGACGACTCGAAGGTACAACGATGAAAACCACACACACACCCGCCTTCGCGGCGCTACGGCGCGGCAGGCAAAACCTCATCGCCGCCGCGCTCGTTTGCGCGCTGGCTCTCGCAACGACCGTTGCTCGGGCCACCGCCGATCCGTTGGCATCCTGGAACGACGGCGCGGTCAAAAAGTCCATCGTCGACTTCGTCGCCAAGGTGACGAAGGAAGACTCGCCGGACTTTGTGCCAGCCGCCGAGCGTATCGCTACCTTCGATAACGACGGGACGCTCTGGTGCGAAAAGCCGATGCCGATCCAACTCTTCTTTGCGCTCGACCGGGTGAAGGAGCTCGCGCCGCAGCATCCGGAGTGGAAGGAGAAGGAACCTTTTGCGTCGTTGCTTAAGGGTGACGTGAAAGCCGCGATGGCGGGCGGCGAACACGCGTTGCTTGAGATTGTCATGGCCACCCACACCGGCATGACCGTCGGAGAGTTTGAGAAGATGGTGCAGGATTGGATCGCCACGGCGAAGCATCCGAAATTCAAGCAGCCTTTCACGAAGATGGTTTATCAGCCGATGGTCGAACTGTTGGCCTACCTGCGCGCGAATGGCTTCAAGACCTTTATCGTCTCCGGCGGCGGAATCGAATTCATGCGGCCGTGGACGGAAGGAGTTTATGGCATTCCACCTGAACAAGTCGTCGGCAGCAGCGGCAAGACGAAATATGAAATGCGTGACGGTAAGCCAGTGCTCGTAAAGTTAGCAGAGGTCAACTTCATCGACGACAAGGAAGGCAAGCCCGTTGGCATCAATCAGCACATCGGCCGCAAGCCGGTGCTGTCAGCCGGCAACGTCTTCTCCGGCGGCGATATCGCCATGCTAACCTATTGCCAGAGTCATCCGGGCGCGACGCTTCAACTGATGGTCAACCATGACGATGCTGCGCGCGAGTTCGCTTACGCCGAGCCGGACGACGCTTCGCTGAAGGCCGCGGCCGCGAACGGCTGGATGGTTGTGAACATGAAGAACGACTGGAAACAGATCTTCGCCTTCGAGAAATAATTATCCGTCAACCCACCAATCCCACCAACAAACCGCAGAAAGAAACCAACCATGAAACTAAACACCAAAAACCTCACTCACTTCCTGTTCATAGGAGTGGTGGCCTGTGCCGTCGCCTTGGCCGGAGGAAATGCCCTCGCCGCCGATGCCAAGCCAAACCCGATCACGGCCATCGACATCCTGCTGGAGCCGGATGCCACTATGATCCAGCACGCGACCGCCACCAACGACCGTCTGCGCAAGGTCTTTCCGAAGGGCTTCGCGCTCGACGCCTCCCATCGTCCCCACGTCACCCTGGTGCAGAGATTCGTCCGCACCGAGGATCTCGATAAAGTCTATGCCGCTGTCGGCAAAGTCTTCGCCTCCGCCAATGTGACCGGCTTGAAGTTGGAAGCCTTCAAATACTATTACATGCCGGACAAGGACCTGGGTCTTTCGGGCATTGTCGTGAAGCCAACTCCTGAATTGCTCAAGCTGGAACAGGCTGTGATTGACGCCGTGACCCCGTTCACGGTGAAAACGGGAACCTCGGCCGCATTCGTCACTACGCCCGAAGATCCCGAGGTCCTCCCGGAGTTGATCACCTACGTTTCGGACTTCGTGCCGAAACATTCCGGCGAGAATTACCATCCGCACGTCACCACCGGCCTCGCCCCGCGGACTTACCTCGACGAAATGCTCAAGGAACCGTTTGAAACGTTCACCTTTTCGCCGGCAGGCGCGGCCGTTTACCACCTCGGCCACTTCGGCACCGCGGCGAAGGAACTCAAAGAATGGGATTTGAAGCATTGAGGCGTAATCGTCGTGAGCATGAAGGACGATTGGAAGCGGATTTTTCCGTTCGAGAAATGACCCGATTTCAACAGGAGCAAACAAGAGAGAACAGAGATGGAAAGTCTTTTGGGCTCCTTGCAAATCCCACAGAGGTAAACAACGATGAACAAAGAGCAATCTTCTATCGCCTATCCGTGGCTGTGCTAGCCCCATAACTAATGATTACCACCGTCATCGCTACTATTTTGTTCTTATTCCTTGTAGGCGTCACATTGCTAGGAAGGCGTGTCGGTCGTTATCTTCCCGAGGATCAGCTGAGCGCTGACTCCAGAGACGCTGTAAAACTGGCCATGGGCTTTATCGCGACGATGACCGCCGTACTCCTGGGGTTGCTCATCACTTCGGCCAAGGGCAACTTCGACACCGAGCAAAGCGAAGTGATGCAGATGGCTGCCAAGGTCGCCTTCCTCGACAGGGTGCTGGCTCTTTACGGACCGGAAGCGGCGGACGCCCGCCTCAAGCTACGCGACGCCATCGCCGACGGGGTCCGGCGCATGTGGCCGGCGAAGCGAAGCGATCTTGTCCAGTCGGCTCCCAACGAGCAACTGGGTGACGCGTTTTACGTGGCGATCCACCGTCTCTCCCCGCACGATGACACGCAACGCGCCATGAAGACGCAGACGGCGACCCTTATGGTGGAACTCGGCCAGCTTCGGTCGCTGCTGCAAGCACAGTCAATCCCGTCCGTTTCCAGGCCGCTTCTGATCGCACTGGTCTCCTGGCTCGTGGTCATCTTCTTTGGCTTCAGCCTGGTCGCACCGCCCAACGCCACGACCACTCTCGCCTTGGTCGCCTCTGCGTTCTCGGTCGCCTGCGCCATTTTCCTAATCCTGGAACTGGATCACCCGTTTGGCGGTCTCATCCGGGTTCCCGGCGAACCGATGATCAATGTATTGAACCACCTCGCGAAATGAGGCCAATGAAAACCCTCGCTCGTCATCGATCCAAGCGAGGGTCCTAAGCCGACGATGCCCGGCGTCTTTGAGCTGCCGCACCGCAAAAACCGTGAATTCCGAACAGGACAAAGCAGAGAAAACGAGAGCCCAAAGACTTTTGCTATCTCCGGTTTGCTGATGTTAAACCGCATAACAACAACGTGACCAACAACCGCATGATGAAACGAAGACTTCCAATACAATGGGCCGCAACGCTGTGGTTCCTCGAAAGGGAGGGACTATGACAAGAAAATTCCGGATCGCCAGGCTGAGCGTCGCCCTATGTGCGCTCTCTTCGTTGTCCGCCGCGGCACAAGCGCCTCTGACACCTGGTGCGGATGCGACGTGGGACAGGAGTGTGCTGCCACGTCCCGCTCAGGCGTTCGAGAGCATCGCCAAGCCGACGTTGGACGGTTCTGTTCCAGCCTTTCAGCAGCCCGTGCAGCCACCCAAGGACGCACCGAACATTCTCCTGGTGCTGATTGACGACGCCGGGTTCGGCAATCCAGCGACGTTCGGCGGGCCGGTCGCCACGCCTACGCTCGACAAGGTGGCCGCCGAGGGTCTGCGCTACAACCGATTCCACGTCACAGCGCTGTGTTCGCCGACACGCGCCGCATTGCTCTCGGGGCGCAACCATCATGCGGTCGGGTTCGGCTCGATCTCGGAACTGGAAGGCGGTTGGCCCGGCTATAACGCGAACTGGCCGAAGAGCGCGGCCTCGATCGCGCAGATCTTGCAAGGGAACGGCTACACTACCGCTGCCCTCGGCAAGTGGCATCTCACACCGGACGATCAACAAGGACCAGCCGGCCCCTTTGACCGCTGGCCGAACGCGCTGGGCTTTGATTATTTTTGGGGGTTCCTCGGCGCCGAAAATAGTCAGTTCGATTCGCTCTTGACGGAGAACAACACGATCATCGGCGTGCCAAAAGAGAAAAACTTCTATCTGAACACGGCACTGGCCGACCACGCGATCGCCTGGGTGCGAGACGAGAAAGCTCAGGCACCCGAAAAACCGTTCTTTCTATATTTCGCGACCGGCTCCAGCCATGCGCCCCATCAGGTGCCGAGGCAATGGAGCGACAAATACAATGGCAAGTTCGACCAGGGCTGGGACAAGCTGCGCGAAGAGACCTTTGCCCGCCAAAAAAAACTTGGTGTGATTCCGGCCAATGCGAAACTCACTCCGCGCGCCGCTGCGTTTCCGGCTTGGGACTCGATCTCTCCCGCGGCCAAGAAGCTGTACACCCACCAGATGGAAGTGTATGCCGGGTATCAGGAGAACACGGATTATACCGTAGGCCGCATCGTCAAGGCCATCGAGGACATGGGCATCGCAAATAACACGCTCATCATCTATATATGGGGCGATAACGGCGCGAGCATGGAGGGGACAGAAACCGGCACGTTCAACGAAATTACGACCGAGAACGGCATCCCGCTCACCGCCGATCAGCAACTGAAGGCGGTCAAAGAGTACGGCGGCCTCGACAAATGGGGCGGCCCACGCATGGATCCGCATTATGCCGCCGCGTGGGCGTGGGCCGGAAACACGCCGTTTCAGTGGGGCAAGCAGGTGGCTTCTCACTTGGGCGGTATTCGCGATCCGATGGTCATCGCCTGGCCCAAAGGCATCAAGGAGAAAGGCGGCATTCGTAGCCAGTTCACGCATTGCATCGACATCGCGCCTACAATCCTTGAAGCCGCGCGCATTCCAGAGCCGAAGAACATTAACGGCGTTGCCCAAATCCCCATGCACGGCGTGAGCCTGGCGTATACGTTCAATGACGCTGCGGCGCCGTCGCGGCACGCGCAACAGTACTTCGAGATTTTGGGAAATCGCGCAATGTACAAAGAGGGTTGGCTGGCGTGTTGGCGGCTTGACCGGATTCCATGGAAGTTTGATCCGGACACGCTGGCGCGGTTTGCCCCGGGGAAATGGGATCCGAACAAAGACAAATGCGAGCTTTACAATCTCGACGAGGACTACTCGCAGGCCGACGATGTGGCTGCCATATATCCGGATAAAGTGCGTGAGTTGACGGCGCTTTTCTGGGCGGACGCCGAAAAGTATCAGGTCCTGCCGTTGCTTGGGGAGCTCGCGGGCGTCTGGGGCCTCCCGCGCGGCAAGGCCGACCAGACGAAGTTCATTTATTACCCCGGGACGGAAAACATTTCTTCCGGGATGATTCCCCCGATTTACAATCGTTCGTACAGCATTAGCGCCGATCTGGACAACCCGGGCCCATCAGGCTTCCTCGGCTTCCTTGGATTGCGCCCTGGAATCGCAGGCGTCATCGTAGCGGAATCCAGTTACCTCGGCGGCTTTTCGCTGTACGTGGAGGGCGGACGGCTGCGGCACACTTACAGCTTCCTCGGCCTGAAGCTCGACACGCTCACCTCACGCGACCGCCTGCCCACGGGCAAGGTCAACGTGCGATACGAGTTCACCGCCGACAAACCCGGCGAACTAGCCACCGGCGGCATTGGCCGGCTCTTCATCAACGGCAAGTCCCAGGCCGAGGGCCGAATCGAGCATACCGCGCCGTTTCGTTTCACCGGCTACGCGGGCATGGACATCGGCACCGATAACGGCTTGCCGGTCGTGCCTACTTTTGGTTATGCCAAACTCTTGCCGAAGGTATTCAGAGGAACTATTGAGCGAGTCCAATTTGACCTTGGCCCGGCCAAGCTCAGTGCGGAAGAGCACGAGCGGATTTCGTTGCAACGCTTTGCTAATGCAGTGCGCAATTAGTTAAAGCGGAACTAGGATCGACAATCAACTCAGGAGATTGAGACATCATGAGTGCTTATTTAGTCACAAAAGGAACGCAGAACTATGAAACAAAAACTCTCACTTAAAGGCTTATCACTGCTAGCGGCAGCGGCGACACTCATCGGCGCGGTCGGACAACGAAGTATGGCACTGGGTGCGACTGATTCCAGTAGCCTAGATCGCACTGTTCTACCCGTTAAAGAACCCACTTATCCTGAATCAACAGTGCTTGATGCCAGGGATGCAAAAGCACCGCCGCGCTTCGAGATGAAAGCGCCGGCAAAAGCACCCAATGTTGTCATCGTTTTACTTGACGATGTCGGCTTCGCTGCCTCCAGCGCTTTTGGCGGACCGATCAACATGCCAACGCTCGATAAGCTGGCAGCAGATGGTTTGCGTTACAACCGGTTTCATACGACTGCCCTCTGCTCACCCACACGGACGGCATTACTTACCGGTCGTAACCACCATGTAAATAATGCGGGAGCCATCATGGAGCTGGCGACTGCCTTTCCGGGAAACACCGGTATCCGTCCCAATAGTGTAGCGCCACTGGCTGAAATACTCCGCCAGAACGGTTATAGCACAGCAGCCTTTGGGAAATATCATGAAACGCCACCCTGGGAAGTTTCGGTTTCAGGTCCCTACGATCGCTGGCCCACCCATTCCGGTTTCGATAAATTCTATGGTTTTATTGGTGGTGAAACCAATCAATGGTCTCCTGCCATTTACGATGGCGTCGCAAGGGTTGAGCCGCCCCATGACCCCAAATACCATTTTACCACAGACATGACCAACCAGGCAGTTAATTGGATACAGGCACAACAATCACTTACCCCCGATAAGCCATTCTACGTTTACTTTGCTCCAGGCGCGTGCCATGCACCGCATCATGTCTCCAAGGAATGGGTCGACAAATACAAAGGCAAGTTTAATGAGGGATGGGACAAGCTGAGAGAGGAGATTTTCGCGAAGCAAAAAGAAATGGGGATCATTCCACAAAGTGCTCAGCTAACACCTCGTCCCAAAGAAATCCCTGCATGGGACACTATGAACACTGACCAGAAAAGGCTTTTGGCGCGACAGATGGAAGTCTACGCCGGGTTTGCCGAGCAAACCGATTATGAAGTCGGGAGATTAGTTCAATCACTAAGCGACATGGGCGAACTCGATAATACCTTGTTCATCTACATCGTAGGCGACAATGGCTCCAGCGCCGAAGGGGGACCCGAGGGGACTTACAACGAGATGATGGCTTTGAACGGCATTATTGGTACTGCTTCCCAAATGATGAATCATATAGATGACTGGGGAAGCCCAAATACCTTCCCGCACTATGCCATCGGCTGGGCGCATGCCCTCGATACTCCTTTTCAATGGACCAAGCAGGTTGCTTCCCATTGGGGGGGCACCCGCAACGGAATGGTGATGCATTGGCCCGAACGAATCAAAGCTAAAGGTGAGATCCGGTCGCAGTTTGGTCACGTCGTAGATATTGCACCTACCGTCTTAGAAGCAGCCGGTTTGCCTTCTCCAAAGCTGGTGAATGGCACCGAGCAGCTTCCATTCGATGGGCCTTCGATGGTTTACACTTTTGATGACCCAAAAGCTAAGGACCGTCATACGACTCAATACTTTGAAATGTTTGGTAACCGGGCCATTTACCATGATGGCTGGGTGGCATGCACACGGCATTCCATTCCCTGGCTGATGGCACAACTGCCACCACTAAAAGATGATGTATGGGAATTGTATAACGTAGATGAAGACTTTAGTGAGGCGAACAATCTCGCGACAAAGGACCCTGAGAAACTCAAGGAAATGCAGGACCTCTTTATGAAAGTAGCAGAACAATACCATGTGCTGCCGATTGATGATCGCAGGGTGGAACGGTTCAATGCTGCCATTGCAGGAAGACCCGACCTCATGGGTAACCGCAGTTCATTGACGGTTTATCCGGGCATGATCGGTCTAATGGAAAATGCCTTTATCAACGTCAAAAACCGCTCCTATACCATAACAGGCGATGTCGAATTGCCGGATGGCAATGCGAATGGGGTTATCATTTGCCAGGCCGGTCGCTTTGGCGGATGGACTCTTTATATGAAAGGCGGAAACGTTCATCATGAATACAACTATTTTGGACTTGAGCACACTAACATTGCCTCATCCAATCCAATTGCTGCCGGTAAACATACTATTAAGTACGAGTTTGCGTTTGATGGCGGTAAGCCGGGAGCCGGTGGGCAATCCGTCTTGTCCGTAGATGGGCAGAAAGTCGCTGAAGGGAAGATACCAAAGACGCAGCCCTATGCATTTTCGGGCGATGAAGGGGTTGACGTAGGCGTGGATAATGAGACGCCGGTATCGAACGATTATAAAGAAAGGGACAACAAGTTTACCGGATCAATTAAGAAAGTTACCGTTGACGTGAAACCCTTTAACCTTGGTGCTAAGGACAAGAAACAAATTGAGGATGAGGAAGACGCGGCAGCAATAGCTGAGGATTAATTGTAATAAGCCTAGTCTCTCTGTCCTTGTTCGTGTTTTCCCCTGCCAATATGCGTGGATCCGTTGCAGTTTTCCTTTGTCTCTGTGCCGCCATCGCTCACGCGGAGACCCCCGCGTCGTCAACATTCGGGCCGACGATTCCGAACAAGACGCCCGCGCCGGGCCAAGCGCCGAAGGGGATGGTCTGGATTCCAGGCGGCGAATTCTCGATGGGTGCCTCGACGAATGGCCATGGCACGGATGAGATGCCGATGGCATCGAACGACGCGGAACCGATTCATCGTATTCGTGTAGATGGATTCTGGATGGATGCAACGGCGGTGACCAACGAAGAGTTCGAGCGATTCGTTAGGGCGACCGGTTATATCACGATCGCGGAACGCACGCCGACCAAAGAAGAGTTCCCCACTGCGCCCGTCGAGAACCTGGTCGCCGGCGGAGTCGTGTTCGCGCCGACCGACCACGAAGTCGCCCTCAACGATCATTACCAATGGTGGAGTTACGTCAAAGGCGCGAATTGGCGACACCCGCAGGGACCGGAAAGCGATATCAAAGGGAAGGAAAAATATCCGGTTGTCCAAGTCGCTTTTCCGGACGCGGAAGCCTATGCGAAATGGGCGGGCAAACGTTTGCCAACCGAAGCGGAGTTTGAATTTGCGGCGCGCGGCGGTTTGTCAGGAAGAACATATGTCTGGGGCGATGAATTTCGTCCCGGTGGGAAATGGATGGCGAACACCTGGCAGGGAAAATTTCCAGTGAAAGACACGGTTGACGATGGGTATGCCGGCATTGCGCCGGTCAAATCTTTTCCTCCGAACGGTTACGGCCTTTACGACATGGCCGGCAACGTCTGGGAATGGTGCAGCGATTGGTATCGCCCCGATTATTACAAGGCGCTGGCGGACAAAGGGGGCGTAGCGAACAATCCGCGAGGCCCCGATTCGCCATTTGATCCAGCTGAGCCTAACGAGAAGAAGCGCGTGCATCGCGGCGGCTCGTTTCTTTGCAACGACCAATACTGCTCGCGCTACATTGTCGGCACGCGCGGCAAAGGCGAGGTCAACACCGGCACCAACCATCTCGGCTTCCGCTGCGTGAAATCCGGCGAGAAAATCGCCTCAAAATGAGACGCGAACGGACCGAGGCTTTGGAATGAGTGATCCAGACCCGATTGAATCGAAGCGTGCCTGGTTTGAACCCGTCGTGGTCATCCTCATGGCGGTGACTACGCTAAGCACGGCATGGTGCTCCTACCAGTCTGCGAAGTGGAACGGCGAAAGTAGTGGCGACGCGACCCAGGCGGACAGACTTGAACGCCACGCGGCCGCGCTCCACTTCGAGGGCAACCAGGTCATGACCACGCAAATCACGATATTCATGGGGCTAATCGACGCTCAGTTATCAGGGAACGAAAAAGTCGCCAATTTCTACTCTAGTCGCCTGAGCGGAGAACTCCGCAAAGCTTATGATGCATGGCTGGCACAAAAACCTTTTGAGAATCCAAAGGCCGCGCCTCATCCCTTTGTGCCTGAGCTATATCAGCCGCGCTTCACCGCGGAAGTGAAGGAGACGTTGGCAGACGCGGCGCGTCACAGTGAGCAGGCTAAGAAAGAGGGCGGCATCGCCGCCACCTATCTAGCCAATACAGTGCTCCTCGCCATGGTCCTGTTCTTTGCCGGAGCGGCGAGTAAATTCGATCATCGGAAAGTCCGCCAAAGCGCGCTCTTTTTCGCCATTGCGGTCTTTCTTTACGCCGTCGTGCGCATGATCACGCTCCCTGTGAGCGGGCGGATCGTGCACAGCGGCAGTCCGCAACGTGTTTCCCGAGATAACCGTTACGACTTCCAGGGGAACAACGTGCGCGAAATCGCCGGAAAGCAATGAAAAGCGGGCTGCCAAAAGTGAATAGGTCTACAATCCCACATTCTTCGTCTTGACCCGCCAGCGACCCGCCCTTGACCATAAGCGATCGCAAGTTGATTTCGAGACGCTCCCACAAAGAGTTGTTCAAATGAAGCAGAGGACGGCGCCTGAACGCGCTCGATTACCGCATCGGTCTGCTTTCTTCATCCCAGGCAATTCTTTCGCCCGATTCCTGTTTGTTACTTTTGTCTTAGTTGCCGCGGGTGTGTCGCCGGCGGCAGAAACGTCGTCCGTCGATTCCGCAACGGCAGCCGCGGACCAATTGAAAGCACTGAACGATCGGACCATCATCCAGTCTCGCGTCTGGCTGGATACGGAGTGGGACCAATTCAAGGAGGGCGCCGAAAAGGCCACGTGGACGCTGGGAGGATTATGGGGGTGGCGCGTTAGCGACCGGCAAGACTGGGCTCTGCGGCTTAAGGTGCCGTTCGTTTATGATCGGAGTGATGAGTCATCGGGCCACGCCGACATAGGCGGGGTGGGTGATATAGAGGTTGCCACAGGCATCGCTTTTCGCCTGAGCAACACATGGCGGACGGGAGGTGGCATCGAGTTGCATACCGATACTGCCTCTAATCCTGCGCTTGGTGACAGCATGTGGCGCTTACACCCCTCTTGGGCCGTTGCGCACGATGTCACAAACTGGCTCACGCTTACACCTACCGCCGAATACACCTATTCGATCGCCGAAGAACATAATGCCCCGCCGCAGCGTTACCTCGAGCTGTCTTTACCTGCCACCTTCATCCTTCCGCACGATTGGTCGATCGGTACGAGATACAAAGCAAAGGTTGATTTTGAAAATGGCGACCATTGGACTCACACGGTAGACGTGGGCGTGGCCAAACGCCTTTCAAATATCCCGGTCGTCCTCAGCGCCACATTGGAAAAGCCGCTCGACGGCGGCAATAAGAAGTTTCAGGCGAACTTCACGATGACTTACTATTTCGAACGATACCTCGCCCCGGAATAACCAATTTGCAAATCACGTACCGTGATGACTCCGTGCAGGACACAGCGAAACAAAAAGGGATGAAACAGCCCGGCAGATTCGATCGACGACTCGCGCCTTGAAGCACAGATGATATGAATAAGTCTTGAGCGTTGATGAAGCCGGTTCTCACAGATCACTTGCCGTTCTGAACTCTCGCATTTTGACGCAGGAAAATCGCAGGGCTCTAGCAACGGAAATTAAACGTGGAGCACTGGCGCTCGGACTTTTGTTCACACTCTTGGCCGCATTTGCAATGCAGGGATGCAACAGGTCTCGCGAGGACTCGCAGGCGCGCCGACTCGCCGCCAGCGTAAAAACTGAGTTTCTGCACGCGTGGCATAACTACGAGCGTTATGCATGGGGACACGACGCGTTGCGGCCATTGAGCAAAACACCGCACGATTGGTACGGCCAGTCGCTTCTGATGACTCCAGTCGATGCGCTCGACACGCTCATTCTGATGAAACTTGATGCCGAAGCCGGAAAGGCAAAAGCGTTCGTCGTCAATGAACTTTCATTCGGCTGCGACACTTATGTTAAAAATTTTGAGATCACCATACGCTTACTCGGCGGGTTACTCTCAAGCTACCAACTCACGGGCGACAAACGCCTGTTGCAATTGGCCGAGGACCTCGGCAACAGGTTGCTCCCAGTTTTCAATTCGCCAACCGGACTCCCTTACGTTTATGTCAATCTTCAGACTGGCCAGGTGCGCGATCCGGTGACGAACCCAGCGGAAACGGGGACACTGCTCCTCGAGTTTGGCACGTTGAGTAAACTGACGGGCAAGCTCATTTTCTACGACAAAGCCAAACGAGCACTGGTCGAAACTTACAAGCGCCGCTCTCCGCTGGGCTTGGTTGGGCAAAGCATTAACGTTGAGACGGGCGCCTGGACGAACAGCGACAGTCATATCAGCGGCGGCATCGATTCTTACTACGAGTATCTGTGGAAATGCTGGCTCTTGTTCGGGGACGAAGAATGTCGCGATATGTGGAACGCCAGCATCCCGAGTATTAACAAATACCTTGCGGACGACTCCGGCCGCGAATTGTGGTACGGGCACGCCGACATGCAAACAGGCAAGCGCACGGAGACGACTTACGGCGCGCTCGATGCTTTCTTTCCCGCCCTCCTCGCCCTCTCCGGCGATCTGGAGCGGGCGCGCCGCCTGCAAGCCTCATCGTTCAAGATGTGGAACCTGCACGGGATCGAACCTGAAATCCTCGATTACAAAACGATGGGCGTGATCGCCGGCGCCTATCACCTGCGCCCAGAAATTATCGAGTCAACTTATTACCTGTATCACTACACGCGTGACAGGCAGTATCGGCAAATGGGCGAGAAAATGTTCAATGATTTTGTGAAATATTGCCGCACCGATGGCGGCTACGCCGCGCTTGCCGATGTCGTGACCAAGCAGCAACGCGATGAAATGGAAAGCTTCGTCCTGGCCGAGACATTCAAATATTTTTATCTGCTCTTCGCCCCGCCCAAGACTTTGGATTTCGACAAAGTCGTCTTCAATACCGAAGCGCATCCGCTCAGGCGCACCTGGCAATTTTTTCGATGAGAATCGTGAAATGCGCACGTATGGAATTTTGAGCAATGAATGTCGAATGACGGAAGTCCGGGCGCAAAATGTGCTTTTCAGCATGCCTCAATTGTGCTTTGATACTCGCCAGCTGTCCCCGGATGAAATCTCCCATTCTCCGCATTCTCCTTTTGCTTCAAGCGCTGCAGGTTTGCGCCTTCGCCAATAGCGCCGTGGTCAATCTTTCGCATTACGACCTGATGCGTCCCGATTTCGTGACGATGAAAAACGAAGGGATTGTCGGTATAATTCATGAAGCCACTTATCCCTCGTTCCAACGCGATGCGCAGTACGTCTTTAGGCAACAGGCTGCGGCTCAGGCGGGTTTACTCTGGGGCGCCTATCACTACGCGAACGGAACCGATCCCGTCCGGCAGGCCGATCATTTTCTCAGCGTTGTCTCCGGCGCATGGTCTCAAGCCGATGCGGCGTCGCGTCCGGCTGGTGTCTTGCTCGTGCTAGATTTCGAAAAGAATGGTCATTATCCCGGCGGAACGATGCGCGCCGACCAGGCGGTCGCCTTCGTCGAGCGCATTCGCGAGCGCACGGGCGAATATCCAGGTCTTTATTCCGGCGAATACCATCTGCGGCAGGTCCTGAATAGTCCAAAAGTAACTACGGCGCAGAGAGCCATGCTAACGAAGTGTTGGCTATGGATTGCCAATTATCACTATGAACCGCGCGCCACGGCGCCGTGGGACTTCTGGCACCTCTGGCAATATTGCGGCGATGGCAAATGCGATCTTCCACGCGCGGCTTACCCGACGAGTATAGCCAACATCCGCAAGGCAGAACGCAATATTTTTCGCGGGAACCGAAGTGCGCTGGAAGACTTCTGGCAAAACCGGGCCTGGCAGCTTGGCGGAGAAAAACGTCGTCGCGATTCAGAACAGAAGCTCGCTGCCGATCTGCAAGTAGTGGATCGACCGTCGGGTACACGCTGAGCCGAGCCTGGAGTGTTCGAACCGCCGAATTGTTCGGCCGCTGGCAGCCGCTTTTCTTTCCTCCGTAGACGCAGTCAGGGCGACTACGGAATCAGCTAAATCCGGGCGGCGCGCCCGCGGGAAACCAAAACTTGTTTAGCATTGCCCGATGAAACGGCCGATCCACCTCAAATGTGACCGCGGCAACTGTTCTCGATCTCGCCGCCAGTCCGGGCTCGGACTTTCCTCTGGCGAAATCGGCAACATTGCCTGACATTGTTGACTGAGGTTTTCCAGTTTTGCCCGAAAATACTTCAACTCCTGTTCTGCCAGAAACCGATGCTGCGAACGGCGCTCCGACAGGCGCGCCGGCCCGCGCCGATCTGCGTCCTGAAAACATTCAGGATGCCGTGATTCGTCTCGCGGGGAATTCGCAGGACGGAATTCAAACCGCGGGCGCGTTTCTTGCGCGACTCGCGGGACGCAGCGATCACGATGTCATGACTTACATGACGATTCCGGCCACGATTTCCGGCGGGCCATCGATTTTCCAGGTCCGGATCGGTTCCGGTGAAGTGTTGTCCGCCGGTGACGAAGCCGATTTTCTGGTCGCGTTTTATCAGCACAGTTACCAGGACCACATCGATTTCCTGCGCGAAGGTGGCGTGTTGCTTTACGATTCGGACAACGTCGAACCGAACCTCGATGACAAACGTTTCGTTTATGTCGGCGTGCCCATCACCGGCCTCACCGTCGAAGCGCTCGGCGGCACCGCTAAAGACAAAGGCAAAAACATTTTCGTGCTCGGATTGATCTCGAAAATTTTCAATCTCGATGCGGAGAAGCTGAAAAAGCTGATCACGGAAAAATTCGCGGGCAAAGACGAAAGCATCGTCAACACCGCGTTGATGGCGTTCCAGGCCGGCTACGCTTATCCGGTCGGCAAAGTCCTTACACATCACTATCAATTTGAGAAGATCGAGAGAACCGGCGGGCGGGCGCAGATCACGATGGATGGCAACCAGGCGCTCGCCTACGGATTGATCGCCGCCGGTGTCCGCTACGGCGCCGGTTATCCGATCACGCCGTGGTCGTCAGTGATGGAAACGCTCCGACGCGAGTTGCCGAAATACGGCGGAATTTTTGTCCAGGCCGAGGACGAGCTTGGCGCGGTATCGCTCGCGCTTGGATTCTCGTATTCAGGATATCTCGCAGTCACCGGCAGCGCCGGGCCGGGCATTTCGCTCAAGGCCGAGGCAGTTGGCTGGGCGTCAATGGCCGAAATCCCGCTCATCGTTTGCAACATTCAACGCGGCGGCCCGAGCACCGGACTTCCGACAAACGTTGAGCAAAGCGATCTGCATCAGGCGATCTACGGCAGCCATGGTGATAGTCCGCGTGTGGTGCTCGCGGCAGCGAGCGTGGAAGATTGTTTCTACATCGCGATTGAAGCGGCGCGGATCGCGCGCAAATATAGCACGCCGGTCTTTATTTTGAGCGATACCTCGCTCGCCACGCGCATCGAAGCGTTCGACGAACCGGATCTTTCGAAGTTGATGGTCGACCCGAAACCCGATCTCACACCACGCGAGGGCGGTTTCAAGCCCTACGATCTTGAGCGTATCACTCAACACATCCCGCCCGGCACGCGCATCCTTGACGGCAAATATCCACTTATCGGTGGTCTCGAACACGATGAGATGGGGCACCCCACCGGCAGCCCGAAGTTGCACATGGCGATGACCGCGAAACGTCGCAATAAATTGAGGAAACTCGCCGAAGAAATCCCGGTGCCGGAAGTTTATGGAGACCAGGAAGGCGACACGCTGCTCGTCGGCTGGGGATCGACTTACGGTCCGATCCACGATGCGGTGAAAATGGGGCGTGAGCACGGGGAACAAATGGGCGCGCTACATTTGCGCCATGTTCATCCGTTGCCGAACGGCCTGGAGAAGATCTTCGCGAAATACAAACGGATTGTCACCGTCGAGATGAACGATCAAGGCGTTTACGGGTTCGGTCAGCTCGCCACCATTTTGCGTGCACGCTATTGCGAGCCGAAAATCCAGAGCGTCACCAAGACCGACGGACTCACCTTCCGCGTGAAAGAAATTCTTCAAGGCGTTTTTCCCGGCAAGTTTGTCTCAGTCAGGGGCTATTCACCGAACCGTCCGGTTTCCGGAAATGGCGAACAAGATGTCGATGTTGCCCGCGCCGAATCTATCGCCCAAGGAGTTGGGTAAATATGAATTGCGGATTTCGGATTGCCGATTGCAGATTCTGGGTAGCGCACGCGTCTCGCGTGTTATCTTCGGCGTCCCGCCGAAGAACTCCCTTAGCGCAATTAAATTTTTTATGAGCGAAATCACAACCACTGCACCTCCACCTACCATTGAGATTCCGTCCCGGGAAAAGCTCACCAAAAAAGCCATCACCGCCGATCATCCGACCTGGTGCCCCGGCTGTGGAGATTTTGCGGTTTTGGCGTCATTCTACAAAGTGCTCGAGAAACGCCAGCTCGATCACGAAAAGATCGTGACCCTCGCCGGGATCGGTTGTTCATCGCGGTTTCCCTATTTCGTCAACGGCCACGGTGCGCATTACATTCACGGCCGCGCCGTCCCGCTCGCGAGCGGCATCAGCCTGGCCCGGCCAGACCTCCACGTCTTCCTCTTTGGCGGCGACGGCGACGGTTTCTCCATCGGCGGCAACCATCTCGATCACGGCGCGCGCAAGAACATCAACATGACCTATTTCATCATGGACAACTTCGTCTATGGCCTGACCAAAAAGCAGACCTCGCCGACGTCGCCGATCGGATTCAAGAGCAAAACCGACCCGCAGGGCGCGATCGATCAGCCGGTCAATCCGATGAAAAAACTCATCGCCGGCGGGGCCACGTTCATCGCGCGGACGCACGCCACCCAGGTCAAACACATGATGGAAATGATCGAACGCGCTTTCGATCACCAGGGCTTTTCCGTGATCGAATGTTTGAGCGAGTGCGTCGAATTTTTTCCGGACGTGTTCGATCCGGCCGATCCAAAGAAAGGCGGCAGCTTCGAAGTGATCCAGGAAAAGAAATGGGACAACACACCCGAGGACGAATTGCGCCACGACGTCACCGACGAGCTCGCCGCGTATAAGCTCGCGCAACTCCCATTCCCCGGCGTCTTCGGTGTCTTTTACCAGAGTGACCGTCCAACCAAGAACGCTCTGGAGAAGAAATGGATCGACAACACCCGCGAAAAAACAGGCGGCGCGTCGGACTTAGAGCTTCTTCAAAAGACATTCGACCGAATGAAATAGCAACGCGTCTCGCGTTGTTTTTGGAGGGACGCGCTCGGTCGCGTCCATTTCTGTAGCGGAGGCTTGCCTGCTCGCGAACGCTTTCGGAGTGTCAGCCGAAATCACCCTCGCGTTTCATTCGTCGAGGAGTTTAGTAGATCTTCTGTTCTCACGCTGTGAAAGAGGCAACGATCGATACCCATTCCAAGGCGCTGAAGATTAATCTCGATCCGCGTTGGTACGGCACTTTTGCCGAGATCGGCGCAGGCCAGGAAGTCGTGCGCTGGTTTTTCCGGGTCGGCGGCGCCGCAGGGACGGTCGCGAAGAGCATGTCGGCTTATGACATGAAGGTCAGCGACGCCATCTACGGCCACGCTGACCGATATGTTTCGCGCGGCCGGCTCCAGGCGATGCTCGACCGCGAATTTGATCTGGACGTGGAGCGGCTGAGTCAGGAACGCGGCGAAAGTACGTCGTTCTTCGCTTTTGCCGATACAGTAGTGGCGCGGAGCTATCGCGGCACCAACGAGTGCCACGGCTGGATGGGGATGAAGTTTCAGAGCCGCGTCAACGATCAGCCGAGCCAGATCGTAATGCACGTGCGCATGCTGGACGAAGAGGCATCGGCGCAACAAGAGGCGCTTGGCATCGTCGGCGTGAATCTTTGCTATGGCGCGTTTTTCTTAAGTCACGTGCCGGAGGAACTCGTCGAATCGCTGCTCGATAACCTCACCACCAGGCGCATTGAGATCGACATGCTCGAGCTCAGCGGAATCGAATTTCGCAACGTGGACAACCGCATCATGGCGCTCAAGCTCGTGCAAGTCGGGCTGAGCGGCGCCGCCATTTTCGGCCCGAACCGCGAGGTGCTGCAGCCTTCCGACACGTTGCATAACAAGGCAGTGCTGGTCGAGCGCGGCAGTTTTCGTCCGGTCACGTATGTCAACATCGACATGTTAGAGTGCGCCCTGGCGAAGTTTAAAGAAGACCCCGCAGTGGCGGACAAGCCCATCCTCTCGCTCATGGAATTGACCATGCGCAACCTGCTGGCCGGCGGCACGCAGGTTGACCGTCGCGATTTCCTCGCGCGCGCGGAGGTGCTCGGCGCCTGCGGCATGACCGTGCTCATCTCCGATTACTTCGAATATTACCGGCTCGCCGCCTATCTCTCCTGGCGGACGCGCGAACGCATCGGCATCGTCATGGGTGTGCCGAGCGTTTTTGAGTTATTCGACGAAAAATATTACGCGCAATTGCCCGGCGGCATTCTTGAGAACTTCGGGCGTCTCTTTAAGAACGACTTGAAAGTTTATGTCTATCCGCTGCAACGTAGCTCCAAAGACGAACTACAAACCATTCAAGCCGTGAAAGTGAAACCCGACCTGCAGCCGCTCTACGGATATCTGGTCGGTCGTGGCAGTTTCGTGCAGCTTGATAACTATAATCCCAAATATCTGCCGATCTATTCACGCGACGTGCTCAAGCGCATCGCCGCCGGAGACGAAAGCTGGGACCAGATGGTGCCACCGCAAGTTGCCGAGATCATCCGCCGGCGCGGTTTCTTCGGATACAAGAAACGTTAAAGCCGCGCGTCGTCCATTGTTGTAGCGGCGGCTGTGTCAGCCGCATTCTGTAGAGGCAGTCCATTTATCGTGTTGAACGCTTAGCGAAGCCGATAACCTCGAACTCCTTGCAGTAGTTCTCGCTTTGTCCGACATTCGGGGCGTGAGCCAATCAGTCGTCAAAATCGACCCTGAGATTATGAGCGGCGCGCCGTGTTTTGCAGGCACGCGTGTCCCGATTCAGAACCTGATCGATTACCTCGAGGGGCGGCGATTCGATCGAAGATTTTCTCGAGGGGTTTCCAAGCGTCTCACGCGAGCAGGTCACTGCATTTCTTGAAGAAGCAAAGGAGTGCATGCTCGCAGCTGCGGCGAAGTGAACATTGAAACTCGCTCGTTTCCCAACTCACTCGCCGCTACCCTCGCGGCTTTACCTTCTATGTCGCTGTCCCGACAGCTCCATTCTGCCCGACGAATGCGTCGACAGGCGATTCGCGCCCGACCTCATGGGTCACGAAGTAACCACTGTCCTGTGTCCCGCTGAGACGAATTTTCACCTTCAAACTCTATCAACCCAAAACTCTGGGCGACGACAACCGTGCGCAATTGCCACGATCCAGATCGTGTCTTCCCGAATGACGTATGCGATATAGTGAGGGAAAGCGTTCAGATTGACTCGGCGGTATCCTTTCGGCCTCAGCCTGGGCAATTGGGGATGGCGCAAAATTCTGTTCACCGCTTCCACCACTTCATTCCGCCATCCCAATCCCGGCTCCCTTGGATTCGTAGTAGGCGATAGACGCAGCGAATTCTTGCTCGGCTTCGCCGAGAATGATCAGCGTCATCGGCCAGGATGCCGATCAATATCTCGAACCACATCCGCGAACGGCCGCCCCTTGGCCAATCCGGCATCGATCATTTGGATTCGGCGCTCGATTTCTTGTTCCCACGCCGCGTCCACTCCAGAATCTCCGCTCGCCTCACTACTTTCCAAAAGAGTTCGGGCCAACTTCAGCTGTTCGCCTTGAGCGAGCCTCAGCGCTTTCTCAGTGATTTCGGATAGCTCGGGAGTCACAGCTCTAAGGTACCAACGGCAGAACTATTGTCGAGAATGTTTGGGCAAAGCACTTTGCGGCTCGCTGAAAAATCTCTGCCGCAACCATTCAACGCTTGATCTGTTGCGCCGTAGTTTTAACAAAGGCGAAACCGAATGAAAATCCGTTTTCTTACTTCATCCTTATTACTTCTGACTTTCCCGGCCGTTTTGTGATTCACGTCGCGGCTTCCCCGAACGCTCCCTTCTCCATCATAAGCCGCTTACGATAGATGGAGTGATCAAATCGGATCCGCTGAGTTCTTGCATCAGAAGCGGCCTATGATGCAGTGC
>Ga0209473_1000237_pt1 | contig 35222 bp, 28 predicted proteins | sample GraSoiAngelo_133_FD_185890 | JGI IMG/M metagenome (GOLD analysis project Ga0209473, IMG submission 185890) | Grasslands soil microbial communities from the Angelo Coastal Reserve, California, USA - 14_0929_05_20cm (SPAdes) (version 2) | ecosystem: Environmental > Terrestrial > Soil > Grasslands ...
GCACATAGTCGTGCAGCGACTTCACCAGCTCTTCCATCAGGAATTTGACACGCGGGTCCGGCGTCTCCTCGAAGCTGCGGATAACGGCGGCGGTGAGTTCGGTGTCGTTGAATTGAGGCATTGTTGTTGTCCTCGCGAATACCTGGGGAGCCCTTTAGCCTATACCAGCAACCGCGCCCAGGGTAGGCACGCGGAGTTGTTGGAACAGAGCCTATATATCGGCTATCAACGCGCCAAACCGAACGCTTGGAGATGGTCCCGATGCTGGCCCCGACCTCCGCTGCTCCCGAATCCGCAGGAATGTCCAAGGCAGCGCTCGACCGTCTGGAACGTCACCTGAAGAGCCGCTACATCGACGCCGGCCGCTTCCCGGGGACCCAGCTTCTGGTTTACCGGCGCGGCAACATCGTCCACAGCGCCGTGCAGGGCTTTGCCGACCTCGAACGCAAGGTCCCGCTGAAGGACGACACCATCTTCCGCATTTATTCGATGACCAAGCCGATCACCTCGGTAGCGTTCATGATGCTGTTCGAGGAGGGCCTGGTCGCGCTCGACGAGCCGGTCCACAAATACATTCCGGAATGGAAGAACCTCGGCGTCTTCGTCGCCGGCACCGCGCCGGCATTCCTGACCAGGCCGCCGTCGCGGCCGATGCTGATTGTGGACCTGTTGCGGCACACCTCGGGGCTGACCTACGGTTTCCAGCAGCGCTCCAATGTGGATGCCGCCTACCGCGAAAAGAAAATCGGTGACATCGTCAAGGCTGGCACGCTGCAAACAATGATCGAGGAGCTGGCGAAAATCCCGCTGGAATTCTCGCCGGGCGAAGCCTGGAACTATTCGGTCTCGACCGACGTGATCGGCTATCTCATCGGCAAGATCGCCGGCCAACCGTTCCAGCAGTTCCTCAAGGAGCGCATCTTCGATCCGCTCGGGATGAACGACACGGATTTCTTTGTCCCACCCGACAAGGTCCATCGCTTCGCGGCCTGCTATTCGGCCGATCCGCAAGGCGTGACGTTCCTTGCGACCGAGCGCAAGGGCAACTTGACACTGCAGGACGATCCGATCACGAGTTCGTTCCTCTCGCCGCCTGAACTCTTTTCCGGCGGCGGCGGATTGTGTTCGACCGCGACCGACTATCTCACCTTCTGCCGGGCGCTGCTCAATGGTGGCGAGCTGGACGGCGTCAGGCTGATTGGTCCGAAGACGCTCAAGTTGATGACATCGAACCATCTTCCCGGAGGGCGCGACCTGCCGGAAATGTCGAGATCGCTTTTCTCCGAGGCCATCTATGGCGGCGTGGGGTACGGCCTCGGCGTCTCCGTCACGATGGATCCGGCGAAGACCCTGATTCCTGGCAGCCCCGGGGAATATGCCTGGGGCGGCGCGGCCTCGACGGCGTTCTGGATCGATCCGGCGGAAGAACTGATCACGATTTTCATGACCCAGCTATTGCCCTCAAGCGCCTATCCGGTCCGCCGCGAGCTGCGCACTATGGTCTACGCGGCGATCACCGACAGCAACCTCTAGCGCCTACCGCACCGCAACGACTGGATGCCGCCGGCGCAAAATACTTGGCGGGTTTCGCACGCTTCTCCTATGCTTGCGGCGGTTTGGCGCCTCCGCCCGATTGCGTATTGCGGGAACCCCGCGTGCCGAAGCTTTCGCTGCCAGTTCGCCTCGCACTTCTGGTTGCAGGAACGATGCTGCCGCTGATCGTTTTCGCGGTCGGCATCGTCTTCAACCATTACGAACAGGATCGCAAAGAAGCCTCGCGCCGGGTATTGGAAACGGTGCGCAGCATTCGCCTCGTGCTCGATGCCGAAATGCAGCGTATGACCGGCGGCCTTCAGGTCCTCGCTCTCACCAATTCGCTGCGCAGCGGCGATTTCCAAAGCTTCCGCCCCATCGCTTCGGGCTTCCTCGATCAATACGGCAAGGACGGCGTCGTATTGGTGGCGGATCGCGATGGGCGCCCGTTGTTTTCCTCGGCTACACCAGATGCGGCAAGCCTGCCGTTGCGCAACAATCGCGATCTCGTGGCGAAAGTGTTCGCGACAAAACAGCCGCACTACTCCAACCTCTTCATTGGCGTGGTGAAGAAGCAGCCGATCGTCACCGTCGAGGTACCGGTGTTTCGCGACGGCGAAGTGATCTATGACATCTCCTTTAGCCCGCCGATCGAGCTGTTCCAGACCATCGTCGAAAAGCAGCGCCCCAGTGAAAACTGGACGATCTCGATCTTCGATGGCGAAGGCATCAATTTCGCGCGTGTGCCGAACCCGCAGGCAACCATCGGCAAGCAGGCATCGCCCTCGCTCTATGCCGAGATGTTTCGAACAGCCGAAGCGACGCTTCCCACGGTTTCGCTCGAAGGCGTGCCGCTCATCACGACCTTTGCCCACTCCTCGCTCACCGGCTGGACCGTCGCCGCCGGCATGGCGCAAGACTCGCTGGTCGCCCCGCTGTGGCGCAATCTCGCCATCACGAGCGCGATTGGCGGTGTGTTACTTTTAATCGGTCTCGCCTTCGCGTTGCGGATGGCGGCAGTAATTGCCCGCGGCGAGCGGCTGCATGACCTCCTGATCGAGGAGCTCAATCACCGCGTCAAGAATACGCTGACCATTCTCCAGTCCATCGCCGTGCAAACCTTTCGCAGCGCAAGCAAGTCTGAACGCGAAAAATTCGAAGGCCGCCTGGGTGCGCTGGCGGATACGCATAATCTGCTCAGCGAGGAGAAGTGGCAGGGTTCTGGCCTGCGGGACGTGATCAGCCGCGTCCTGCAGCCCTATCTGCTCTCAAATCCCGAGCGGCTGCGTATGTTTGGACCAAAGGTTCCATTATCGCCGCGGCTTGCGGTGGTGCTGTCGATGGTTCTGCATGAGATCGCGACCAATGCCACAAAATACGGCGCGCTGTCGAACGACACCGGCACCGTCACGCTGGACTGGGACGTCACCCACGAAGAAGGAAAACCGAAATTGACATTGATCTGGAGCGAGAGCGGCGGCCCTCATGTCGTAGCACCGGTACAGCGCGGCTTCGGATCGCGATTAATCGAGCGCAGCGCGCGCGACCAGCTTGGCGGCGAGGCGACCGTCGATTTCCTTCCGCGCGGCGTGGTTTATACCGTGACCTGTGCGCTCGAAAACTGAAAGCTGAAAGTACGGACGCCCCGGTTCTACCCGAAGCTCTGCAGCGCCGGAAACGTCTCCAACAGCCAGATGCTGACATTGGATACCGCGCCGGTGAGGAAGCCGATGCCGGTCACGATCATCAGCACACCCATCGCCCGCTCGACACTGGCGAGATGCCGCTTCATTTTTGCAAACAGCGACGAAAACTGTTCGACCATGAAGGCCGCGATCAGAAACGGAATTCCGAGCCCGGCGGAATAGACCGCAAGCAGCCCCGCGCCCTTCACGACGGTTGCTTCAGCAGCCGCGATCGACAGGATGGCGGCGAGGATCGGGCCGATGCAGGGCGTCCAGCCGAACGCGAACGCGAGCCCCATGACATAGGCGCCCCACAGGCCCACGGGTCTCGGGATCGGCAGGCGGCCTTCCCGCATCAACACTCCGATCCGCGTCAGCCCCAGGAAGTGCAAACCCATGATGATGATGACGATGCCGGCGACGATCGAGAGCTCACTCGACCAGGCGCGGATCAGGCCACCGATCAGCGAGGCGCTGGCGCCAAGGGCCACAAATACGGTGGAAAAGCCAAGCACGAAGAAGGCAGCCGATACCATCACGGCGCGCTTCGAGGAAGACACCGTCTCCTCGTTGGTGACGTGCTCGATGGTCGCTCCGGTGAGATAGATCAAATAGGGCGGCACCAACGGCAGCACACAGGGCGACAGGAAGCTGACCAGGCCGGCAACCAATGCCGCCGGGATCGAAACATTTTGAATCATGCAATCATCGCTACCGCTCGCCTCGCGGCCCCGCCGCCTTGATTTAACCCGCGGGGCCAGCCTTGCTCACCCATACCGGCGATGCAGGATTCCCCTGTTCACAAATGCGGCATCGCTCAAGCCCGAACGGCCGTGCTTGATTGTTGATAAGGTGATGGGCCGCAAGTTCGCAATTATTTGACCAGGCGGAGCAGCGGGCGCCCGCGCTGCGGAAGCTTCGGATCGCGTGTTTTGTCCGTCGCCGCGTCCAAGGACATCTCGTCGCACAAAGCCCTCAGTTCAGCGTCAGTAATGCGGTTGAGCTTCAACCGGAGATCGAGAATGGCCACCGATACCAGGTGCGCCGTCTCGGAGTTGCCGCCGCTCGCTAGCGCGGCCCGACATTCCTCGAGGGTTGCGAGAATCGAAAGCAATCGTTCGTCCGAATCAACCACCAGCTTCTTTCCGTTACCTAACCTGTTGATTAGTATCCCGTCGTCTGCAAGGCAAATGGTCGAGCACCGCTCGGCAATTGTCCAGCGTGTAATCAATTTGGAGGTCGCAATTTGCTGCGGCTTGATCAGGCGATCCTGCTGCGCTGCTGGAACAGCACATCCGGAACGGCTGACGAATTTATGAATGTAGCAGGGCCTGCGACGGAGGTCATCAAATACCTTTTCTCCGCGAGCTGGCGCAACCCGCCACGCCTTTGACAATCCCGGAATACCGTCGAACAGTCAATCCAGGTGTCAAAGGGCTCGTAAAGACCCGCCGAGGTTGTGGATGCCCCAATATTCTGCCAGGCTTAGCGGACGGATATGGGTGAACCCCTGACCCATCGTTCGGGGGGCTTCTCGATTGAAGGACGGTAGACCAGAATGAATAAATCAGCGGCAAAGAGGATGAAGCAGCGCAGTGCCGGCAAGCCCGACATCGAGCTTGGAAAGCGAATTCGGTTGCGGCGCGTCGAGCAGAAAATCTCGCAGGCGGAACTTGGCGACAAGCTTGGGGTCAGCTTTCAGCAGGTTCAGAAATACGAGAAGGGCGTCAACCGCGTCGGTGCCGCTCGGCTTCAGCAGATCGCCACCGCGCTGGATGTGCCCGTCACCTTCTTCTACGACGGCGACGGCAAGGCGCGCGAGGTCGAGAGCCTGCTGTTTCTCGACAGCGCCTTCAGCCTGAGGCTGCTGCGGGCCTATAGCAAGATCAAGGATCAGACCGTGCAGCGTCAACTCGTTTCCCTGATGGAATCGATCGCCGCCAACGAGGACTGATACGCAGAATCCGAAGCCCCGCCAGCTTGGCCCGCATCCTCATCTGGCGAGCCTCGGATCAGCCGCGCCGCGGATACGATCGATCAGGGCCGCCGGATCATCCGGTACATGATTGCCACGCCAGGCCACGTGCTGGTCAGGTCGCGACAGCACCAGCTTCCCCTCATAGCAAGGCTCCTTTCGTTCGAGGTCGAGAACCTTGAGCGGCACGGCCTTGTTGCGCGCCGCCGTCTCGAGCGCCGCGACATCGACCGCGGCATCGAACCTCAAAAGCGTGAACTCCGGCCCCATCGCGTCGTAGAGCGAACGGCCGTCTTCGCACCAGAAATGCGGTGTGCGGCATCCGGGAACCGTCGAGGCCGTGTAGCGGTCCATGGTGTAGCGCGGATGTTCCGATCCATCATAGGCGACGATCGGGGAGCGATCGTAGTAGGTGCCGAAGTTCAGTCCGGCGCAGGCATATTGCTGGACGTTGATCTCGTAGGCGAGCCGGCCGACTTGCTGCCGCGCCCGCTCACCGCGCGGTCCCGCTTCCTCGATCTCGACGGGTACCGCGCCGCGACGGCGAATCTCGGCCTCGGCATGCGACATCGCAAACCGCGAGACCTGGCTCGTGATCGGCCAGCGCTCCGCTTCGTAAGCATCGAGAATTGCAAGCGGCGCCCAGCCGTTCAGATGCGCGGATAACAGCCAGGACAGGTTCATGGCATCGGCAATCCCGGCATTCATGCCATAGCCGGCATAGGGCACCCAGATATGCGCCGCATCGCCGGCGATGAAGGCAGAACGCTCGCGAAACCTGTTCGCGATCAGGCGACGGCCGAACCAATCTTCCTTGGAGATGATGTCGTATTTGAAATCCGCGCCGACGCCGAGAATGGTGCGAATGCAGCCGTCGCGGTCGACCGCATCGAAATCGGTCTCGCCCATCTTCATGTAGTTATGCACCAGCCAGCGCTCGCGGCCGTCGATCGCGTATACCATGCCGGAGCGCTGCGGGTTGATGGCCCCGGTTCCCCAGGCATTGGCGTGCTGCTGACGATCGATCAAATCGAGCGAGCGGATAAAGGTCGACTGTACCCGCTGGATGATCGCGTCGCCGGTGAGCTCCGCGCCGATCGCCTTGCGTACAATCGAACGCGCGCCGTCGCAACCGATCAGGAACCGGCAGTCGATCCGCCGCACCGCGCCGGTATCGAGATCGCGCAGGCCAACGCTTGCCCCAATATCCTCAATCACCACGTCCTCGGCCGCGCCCCGGTTGATGATGCGGATGCGCGGCTGGGCCGCGGCATGCTCGAACAGGATCGGCTCGAGAAAGATCTGATTGATCCGGTGCGGCGGCTCCGGCGTCGGCCAGTTGCAGTCGGGGCCATCTTTGGCGGTGAAGCGGTCGCGGCGGCAGGGAATCGGAATCCGCGCCAGCTCCTTACCCGTAAAGGAGGTGCGATAGCTGATGTCGTGCGGATAATCCGCGGGCAACCCGGCGTTGCGCACCTTCTCGGCCAAGCCCAGCCGCCGGAAGATTTCCATGGTGCGGGCGGCCACGTGATTGCATTTCGGCTCCGGCGGCGCGGCGCGGGCGCGCGTCTCCATAACCGTAACGTCGATGCCGCGCCAGGCGAGATCGATCGCAAGCGTGAGCCCGACCGGTCCCGCGCCAACGATCAGCACATTGGAGTAAGTCATTCCGGCTCGATACCCGAATTGCGCACGACCGCAGCCCAGCGATCGACCTCGCTTTTGATGTAGTCCGCGAAACTATCCGGTGTCGATCCCGTCAGCGGCTCGATTGCGATTGCCGTGAGCTTGTTGCGCGTTGCGGGATCGGCAAGGAGCTTTGCGATCTGCGCAGCCAGGTTGTCGACGATCGCTCGCGGCGTCCCGGCGGGCGCAACGACCCCCTGCCACGCGACGAGTTCGTAACCGGCAAGGCCGCTTTCGGAGAGCGTCGGAATATCAGGTGCTGCGGCGACGCGCTTTGATGTGGTCACGCCGAGCACCGTGACCTTGCCCTCGCGGATCTGCTGCAACGCCGCTTGCAGATCCACCACCATGAAAGGGATGTGGCCGGCGATGACGTCGACCATCGCCGGCACGCTGCCGCGGTAGGGCACGTGGCGGATATCGATACCCGCCGCGGTCCTGAGCATCTCGGCGCCGAGATGCTGCGGGCTGCCATTACCGGCCGAGCCGTAAGCCAATCCGGGCTTCGACTTGGCGTAGGCAATGAAATCCGACAACGTCTTTGCGGGGACCTCCGGATTGGCGATCAGCGCAAACGGCACCGCGGCCACCAGCGCAATCGGCGCGAAATCCTTGACCGGGTCGTACGGCAGCTTCTTGTACAACGTCTTGTTGATGGCAAGCGTGGTCGAGGTCGCCATCAACAGCGTGTAGCCATCGCCCTCCGCCCTTGCGACCTGCTCCGCGCCAAGCGTGGTCCCGGCGCCCGGCTTGTTTTCGACAATGACGGTGGCGCCAAGCCCGGCCTTGATCTGCTCGGCCACCAGGCGGCCGAGGAAATCGGTCGTGCCGCCGGCCGGATAAGGCACGATCATCTTGATATTGCGGCTGGGGTAGGCTGCTTGCGCAAACGCCGACGGCGCGATCAGCGCAGCCAGCCCGCCGCCACATTCGGCAATCGCCTGGCGGCGCGTCAAGCGCATGGAGCCTCCCAAAAGGTTTTGTTCTTGTTCTGGTCGCGAACCATCTTAGCCGTTGCAGCGACATATCAAAGCCCGCCACCATCCAATCCTGCTTGTTGCGGGACGGCAACAGCTCCACTAACGACTTACTCTGCACGCAACTCAGAACCCCCAACACTTTCGGCAGGACATCCCGATGCGAACAATGACGATCGCAGCTTTAGGCGCGATGCTTGCGGGCGCCCCTGCCCTCGGCCAAAGCGCAAATCCGGCCGCGTCCGGCATGGTGCCGACGCCGGCGAAACCGGCGGCCGCCGTGCCAGCTAAACCGGCGAGTGCGGCAAATCCCGCGCATGTCGCAGCTCCCAAAGCAGTACCGGCTTCGACGCCGGAATCGCGCTCGGCGGCGGCGCTCGCGTTGTCGCACGAGCCGACCTTCGACGAAGGCACCGCGGAGCGAATAAAGCAAGCGGCGCTGAGTTATTCGGATCTGGCGGTGCGCGGCGGCTGGCCGACGATTCCCACCGAGGCGAAGTTCGCCATCGGCGTACAGGGGCCAAACGACGATCTGTTGCGCCAGCGCCTGATCATCTCTGGCGACCTTGCTGCCGACAAGACCGCCGGGCCGTTTGACGACAGTGTCGCGGAAGCCGTTAAGCGCTTTCAGATTCGCCACGGACTGGCATCGACCGGAACGGTAACGCCACGAACCTTGGCGGCCCTCAACGTCTCCGTACAGAAGCGCGTCAAGCAGCTCGAGGCTTCGCTGCAACGGCTCGAAAACATCAATTTTTCATTCGGGCAGCGTTATGTGGTGGTCAATCTCCCCGCGACCTTCGCCGAGGCAGTTGAGAATGACGTGGTGGTGCGGCGCTATCGCGTCATTGTCGGCAAGACCGAAAAGCCGTCGCCGACCCTGACCGCCGAAATCACCGGTGTCGTGCTCAACCCGACCTGGACCGTGCCGTCGTCGATCGCGAAGACCGAAATTTCGGCACATATGCGCAAAGACCCCACCTACCTCTCCCGCATGCACATGGACGTGCTCGACGGCCACGACAATCCGATTGATCCGCGATCGGTGGATTGGTCCGGCACGCGCACACCGAATTTCACGGTGCGACAGCAAGACGGCGCCTGGAACGCGCTCGGCGCGGTCAAGATCGATATGCCGAATCCCTATTCGGTCTACATGCACGACACCAACCAGCGCAATCTGTTCAGCGACGACTACCGCTTCGACTCGCACGGCTGCTCGCGCGTCGACAACGTGCGCGACCTCGCGGCGTGGTTGTTGTCCGAGGAGATGGCGAAATGGAATCGTGCCGCCATCGATGCGGCGATCGCCACCGGGAAGCATCAGGAGATTGCGCTGCCGAACAAGGTTCCCGTCGCCTGGATCTATCTCACCGCGTGGATGACGAGTGACGAGACGATCCAGTTCCGCAACGACATCTACGATCAGGACGAGCAGCTTTTGGAGGCCACCGCCGAAGAAGCCGCGTTCTTCAACCAGGCCGCCAATCATCCGTTGACGGCGCATCTCGCGCAGTAATTTGTCAGCGAACGATTATTTGCGCGATCCGCGGCCATTGCGGAGGCATCGAACCAATGCTTCAATCCGAAAGGATTGCTCTCTAATCACCGAAAGCCCCGCCGATGCTGGACATCCCCAATAAAACCGAAAAATCGTTTGCCGACGGCAAAATCCTGAAGGGCATCACTGAGGGCGTCGGCGTTGTCACCTTCAACAATCCCGAGAAGCGCAACGCCATGTCGCTCGACATGTGGGAGGGGTTCGGTCACGCGCTCACTGAGTTGCGCGACGATAGCGAGGTGCGGGTCGTGATCCTGGTCGGCGCCGGCGACAAGGCGTTTGTCTCAGGCGCCGATATCAGTCAATTCGAGAAGACTCGGCACAACGCGGAAGCCTCCGAAGAATATTCCAAACGCAGCGCCGCGCAGCGTGCATTGCTCGCGAACTATCCGAAACCGACCATTGCCTGCATCCGCGGCTTCTGCCTCGGCGGCGGCATGCAGGTCGCGATGATGTCGGACATCCGCATCGCCGCCGAGGACAGCCGGTTCGGAATCCCGGCGGCCAGGCTCGGCATCGCCTACGGCTATGACGGCCTAAAGCATCTGGTGTCGCTGGTGGGGCCATCCTGGGCGCGGCTGATCATGTATACGGGCATGCGGATCGAGTCCGCGGAAGCTTTAAGGATTGGCCTCGTCGACCGCGTCGTACCCGACGCCGAGCTGTGGAATGCGACCATGGAAATCGCTCGCGCTATTTCCGGCAACGCGCCGCTCGCGATCCAGGCCGCCAAGATTACCATCGCGCAGGTGCTGAAAGACGAAGGCCAGCGCGACATGGAGGCGATCAAGCAAATCGGCATCGCCTGCATGGACTCCGAGGACTTTCGCGAAGGCCGCCGCGCCTTCATGGAAAAGCGCAAGCCGCAGTTCAAGGGGCGGTAGTAGCCGACTAAAGTGTCGCTCCATGTTGACGCAGGTCTACGAGGTATCGAGCCCGCCTGAAGCCGATGCGGTATCCAGCTTGGGCGTCGATCATGTCGGAGTGTTGGTGGGAAACGGTATCTTCCCACGAGAACGCTCGATGCGCGAAGCGACTGCAATCCTGTCGGCAATAAGGACCCCCTCGAAGTCGCTGGCGCTCTTCCTGTCTGCCGATCTTGCCCTCATCGAGCGGACGGCTCGGGAGCTCCGGCCGGCGATCATTCATCTCGGTGCATCGACTGAACTGCTATGGCCCAAGCACGTCATCGACTTGCGAAAAGCGCTTCCAAACGTTCTGTTGATGCGAAGCGTGCCGGTGACGGGACCGGAGAGCATCGCGATCGCCAAGAGCTATGATGGAATCGTCGATTTCCTGCTGCTTGACAGCCATCGCGCAGGTGACACGCAAATTGGCGCGCTTGGTGTGACCCATGATTGGAACATCAGCCGAAGCATCGTCGAAAACGTTCAGACTCCTGTTATCCTGGCTGGCGGACTTGGCCCTGATAATGTCGCCGACGCCATCGTTGCCGTGAGGCCCGCGGGGGTCGATTCCAAGACACAGACCGACCTTGGCTCTACCCATACAAAAGATCTGGCCAAAGTCGCGGCCTTCAACAAGGCTGCCAAGGGCGTTATCTGTTAAGAACTTGTTCCGGTCGCTAAAGCGCCGCCAGCACCGCCTTTCGCAATTCCGCGGTGCCGTTTGGCCCCCGAATTCCATCGTCTTGATGCCGTTAGCGTAGGCCTTGTCGACCGCGCGTTCGATGCGCTCGCCGGCCTCGTTGCGCTTTCCAGGGCCCGGATTGTCCGTGGTCGTGATCGAAATCCCGCGGTCGTGCTCCCATTCGCCGTCACAACGGGCAGCGAACCAGCACGTCAGCTTCGGCAGAAGATCGTTATTCATCATTCGCTTGGTCGCGACGAGATCGTGGCAGGTTCGCGGCAAACATGGCAGAGCGCGGGCGGCTGCCACTCGCAGAAGTAGCGGCGGTCACGCGGGTCTTGTGGTAAGCAGGCCCAAGAGGGGGGAGAACGAGGTGCGGCAGAATCTGCAAATACAGCTTCATCCTGAGCTGTCCGCCAGCGTCGACCTCACGCGGCGGGTTAGCTCCATTGGGCTCGCTGTCGCGGTCGGCATCGTATATTTCGTGGCAGCGCGGCTCAGCCTTGCTCTCTTGACCAAGCCTGAGGGTGTTGCGGTTTTCTGGCCTGCCGCGGGCGTGTCGGCCGGTGTCCTGATCGCTTTTGGATCGCGCGCGCGATGGCCGGTCGTCGCCGGCACCGTCGCTGCGACGATCGCGGCCAATCTCTCCGGCGACCGAAATCTCTGGAGCGCTGTTCTTTTCGCCTTGTGCAATGCGGGGGAAGCCGTGCTCACGGCATGGCTCATCGAGCATTATTTCGGTTCGGATTTCAGGCTGAACAAGCTGCGCAACGTGCTCGGATTGGCAGCGGCGTCGATCATGGGAACCGCTATCTCGGGGGTAGGTGGGGCCGTCACATTCAGACTGTTTCACAGCGAAACGACGCCGATATTGACGACCTGGCAGCACTGGTTCGCATCGGACGGGCTGGGAATAATCACGGTTGCACCGTTGCTGATCGAGCTTGCTTCGGCTTCGCGCGACCGGCCGCCGCTGAGTGAACTCGTCGAAGGGGCGCTGACCGTCGCGGCGTTGGCGCTCGTGAGCGGACTTGCCATTTTCCTGCAGTCGGAGCTTTTGGCCAACGTTGGGCCGGTCGCCGTGTTGTTCGCGCCGCTACTGTGGCTTGCGGCGCGTTGCCGGCCGGCTTTCGCCGCAGCGGCCGCATTCATCGTCAGCGTTTCAATCGTTTGGACGACCACTTTTGGCATCGGCTATTTCGGCAATCCGGATCTTCCAATCGACAAGCGAGTGGTGGCGGCCCAATTGAGCATTCTCCTTGTGACGCTCGGCGCATCGGTTCTTGCTGCGCTGTTTGCCGAAATCCGCGACAAGAGGAGGTTGGCCGAGGCTGCTCTGCACGCCAGCGAAACACAACGCTATCTCATCGAAACCGAAAGGCTCGCGGCACTCGGCGGCCTGGTCGCTGGCGTCGCCCACGAAATCTCAAGCCCGATCGGCACCAGCCTCACTGTCGCATCAACGCTGGCGTATCGCAGCGCCGACTTCACGGACCAGATCGCCTCAGGTCAGGTGCGGCGCACCCTGCTTGTCGAATTCGCCGATGGCTGTCGCGGGGCCACAGAACAGCTCGTCGCGAACCTGCAGCGCGCTGCCGGGTTGATTCAATCGTTCAAGCAGGTCGCCGTCGATCGCAGCAGCGACGATCGGCGTGCGTTCGACCTCAAAGTTGCAACTGAACAGGTCATCGCAAGCGTGCGGTCGCGCCTCTTGAAATCTCAATCTTCACTCGCAATCGAGATAGCCAGCGATATCATTATGGACAGCTTCCCCGGCCCCTACGGGCAGGTGCTGACCAACCTCATCTTCAACGCAGTCACCCACGGCTTCACCGACGGTCCGGGCGGACGCATGCTGATCAAGGCGCGCCGGCTTGGCATGGACCAGGTCGAGATCACATTCTCTGATGACGGCAGCGGTATTCCGGACGAGGTGCAGCGTCACGTTTTTAATCCGTTCTTCACCACCAGACGCGCGGAAGGCAGCACCGGGCTGGGCCTTTACATCGTCTATAATCTCGTGACGCAGCAGCTCGGTGGCAAGATCACGCTCGCCTCCGACCCGGGAAAGGGCACGACCATTTGCATGACACTTCCCCTGCGCGCCCCCGGTTAGGCACCGGCCTTACAACGCCGCCAACACCGCCTTTGCGATATCCGCGGTGCCGTTGCTGCCGCCGAATTCCATCGGTTTGATGCCGTCAGCGTAGACCTTGTCGACCGCGCGTTCGATGCGCTCACAGGCCTCGGTTGCGCTTTCCAGGCCGTGCTTGTCGGCGAGCCAGTCCAGCATCATCGCCGCTGAGAGGATCATCGCGGTCGGATTGGCCTTGCCCTGCCCCATGATATCGGGCGCGGTGCCGTGGCATGGCTGGAACACCGCGTGGCGGTCGCCGATATCGGCCGACGGCGCCATGCCCATGCCGCCGATCAGGCCGGCCGTCATGTCGGAGAGAATGTCGCCGAACATGTTTTCCATCACCATGACGTCGAAATCCCAGGGACGCTTGACCAGCAGCGCCGAGCATGCATCGACATAGAGGCGGTCGGTTTTCACATTGGGATGACGTTTGGCCGCCTCGTCGAACATCTCGCGAAAGAACGCGAAGGCCTTGAATACGTTCGCCTTGTCGACGCAGATTAATCCTCCGCTTGAGCGTCCGCGCGCTCTTCGCCGTTCGGCCAGCCGAAACGAAAACTCAAACAGCCGTTCCGAGGTTTTGCGCGTGATGAGAAGCGTCTCGCGCGCCTCGGTGTCGGTGACGACGCCCTTGCCCATCGAGGCGAACAGGCCTTCGGTGGATTCCCGGATCACGACCAGATCGATGCCGCGCTGGTCGGCGCCGACGATCGGGCTCGGCACGCCCGGGATCAGCCGCGCCGGCCGCACCCCGGCATAGAGATCGAAATGAAAGCGCAGTTCGACCTGTGGCATGATCTCGGTATTGTCGGGGTAGCGCACCGACGGCAGGCCGCATGCGCCGAGCAGGATCGCGTCCGCTTCATCGCAAAGCCGCACCGTCGTGTCCGGCATCGACTTGCCGGTCGCGAGATAATGGTTGGCGCCGGCGGGCGCTTCGGTGAAGCGAAACTTCAAGTCCGATGTCGCTTCGATCTTGCGTAAAACTTCGAGCGCGGGCGCCATCACCTCGGGGCCGATACCGTCGCCGCCGAGCACGGCGATGTGGAGCGCGTTGTTAGCGGACATGGAATTTCCTTGAGGGGGTCGTAAGAGAGGCAACAGATTAGAACATCATTGCGAGCAAAGCGAAGCAATCCAGAAAGCCGCAAAGAAAGAATGGATTGCTTTGTCGCAAGTGCTCCTCGCAATGACGGAATTGACGCCGGCATTCACGGCGTCAGCACGGCGCGGCCGACCAGCCTGCCCTTTTGCAGTTCGACCAGCGCCTCGTTGGCTTTGGCGAGCGGCATTGGCGTCACCGGGATCGGCGCGATCTTCTTGGCGCGGACCAGATCGAGCAATTCCTGTGTTTCCCTGAGATTGCCGACATAGCTGCCCTGGATGGTGATGGCCTTGATCGGGATCAGCGGCAGCGCCCACGGTGCGCCGCCGCCGAACAGGCCGACGATCACGAGCTTGCCGCCTTTGCTCAGGCAGTCGAACCCAAGCTGCGTGGTCGCGGCATTGCCGACCAGGTCGATCACCGCGCGGATCGGCCCGCCGGCTTTGCCGGCAAGCTGCTCCAGCGCATCAGGCGCCTTACCGTCGACGGTCGCAAGCGCGCCAGCTTTTTCGGCGGCCTCGCGCTTCCTCGCGTCGATATCGACGACGATGGCGCCCTTGCCGCCCATCGCCTTCAACAGCGACAGCGCCATCAGGCCAAGCCCGCCGGCGCCGAAAATCACGATTGGCGTGCTGAACGCGGATTCGACCTTCTTCAGCGCGCTATAGGTGGTGACGCCGGAGCAGGCATAGGGCGCGGCGGTGACGGGGTCGAGCCCTTTCAGGTCCAACAGGTACTTCGGATGCGGCACCGTCATGTGATCGGCATAGCCGCCGTCGCAATAAACGCCGAGCGAGGCAGGCTTCAGGCACATATTTTCATCGCCTGCAAGACACGTCTCGCATTTGCCGCAGCCGAGCCAAGGGTACACCAGCGCGACATCGCCGACCTTCAGATCGCCCTTGTCGCTCGCCTTCACGTCCGGGCCGAACGCGGCGATTTCGCCGACGGTCTCATGCCCCATGGTGCGCGGCAATGAAACGCCGCGGTCTTTCAGCGAAAGCGGTTTTCGTCCATGGCCGAGATCGTAACCGCCTTCCCAGATGTGCAGATCGCTATGGCAGACGCCGGCCGCCTTCACCCTGATCAACACCTGCGTTCCCAATGGTTGCGGCGTCGGCTGCTCCACCTCTCTCAAGGGCGCGTTGAAATCGGCCACCTGGAAACTTTTCATCGCTTCACTCCCGGTATTTTTGCTCTTCGGCGGACATTGCCACGTCCGTGCAGGAGAGACAAACGCGTCGAACGGCTGCCGTCAACGCTGTTCCGCCAGCAGCGCGCTGCCCGAAAAAGCCGCTATTTGCTCCTCGGAGTAGCCGCTCTCCTTGAGCAGCGCGCGGGTGTGTTCACCCAAGTTTGATATGCGCTTGCCTGACGATACATCGGCCCCCGACATCCGAAACGGCAGATTGAGAACCTTGAAGGTACCGCCGTCGTCCTCCACCTCGGAAAGCGCACGCCGATGGGCGATCTGCGGATCGTTCAAGGCTTCCGCGACCGTGCGATAGGCGGAGGACGGAACCCCCTCGCCGTTCAGTGCCGCCAGGCATTGCGCCGTCGTCACCGAGCACGACCAGGCCTCAACGCCATCCATCAAGTCCGCCCAGTTGTTGCGGCGGTCGGCATATTTCGCAAAACGCGGATCGCTGACCCAGTCCGGGCGGCCGATCACCTTCATCAAACCCTGAAAGGTCTTTTCGCTGGCGATTGCGATTATCACGTATCCATCCGACGTCTGGATCGGACCGAACATCGGACGCGAGGTCGGCGCGACCGTAAATTGCGACCATTGCACCTCGTTCAAGGTCAGGGTCAGCATGGATTCGAGCATCGAGACGTCGATATGCTGGCCTCGTTGCGTCACGTGTCGCTGGTACAGCGCCGCCGAGATAGCGCCAAATGCGTAGGTGCCGGTGAGGACATCGGCATGATAGATGCCGCAATAATCCGGACGGCTCCTTCCCGGCTGATAGGCCAGATGCGCCATGTCGTAGCCGGAGGCCGCATGGATCACCGGTGCGTAAGCCGGCAGTTCGGACGACGGGCCGGTCTGCCCATATCCGGAGATCGAGCAGTAGATCAGCCTCGGATTGAGGGCACTCAGCGTCGCCCAGTCGAGCTTCAGCCGTCGCATCACGCCCGGGCGAAAATTCTCCACCAGGATATCCGCGGTTGCGACCAGCCGGCGGATAACTTCGATCCCCTCAGGCGACTTCAGATCGAGCACGAGGCTCTTCTTGCCGACATTGAGCTGGCCAAAAGTGGTGCTGCAGCCATTGCGCAGCGGCGGGCGGGTGCGCATCGTCTCGCCTTCGGCGGTCTCGATCTTGATAACCTCCGCTCCCATGTCGGCGAGCATTCGCGCGCAATGTGGGCCGGCGATCGTGGTCGAAAAATCGAACACACGGAGCCCTGCAAAACCCTTTGTCAAATTGCCCTCATCGTTTCCGGTTATTGTCATTCTGTAAGGATTCCTTGCCCAAAACTTCTCTGGGGTGAGACCCTAGATTGTGCTGATACGGCAGGGAAGCGCTTCCCCGCAATCGGCCTGCCTTTGCCTTGCTTCTGGATTGCTTGCCTCTGGATTGCTTGCCCCTGCGTTGCTTGGCTCTGGATTTCTTGCCTTTGAGTTGAACGGCAAATTGGACCCAATCTTGCATAGCAAGACCGCAGGGCTCCTAAGAGGGCATTTATTGAAAGTTCTTTTCGTTACGACGGAGATGGACGATTTCGTCCGCGTGGGCGGGCTAGCAGCCGTTTCTGCCGCCCTGCCCCGGGCGCTCCGCCCCTGGGCCGACGTCAGGATTTTGTTGCCGGGATACCGGGAGGTCGTCGAACAATTCACGCATATTCAAATCGTTGGCCAATGCGCGCCGCTGGCGGAGATGCCGGCCTGCATGCTCGGCCGCTCGTCGACGCGGGACGGCCTGCCGGTCTACATCCTGCTCTGCCCACAACTCTATGACCGGCCCGGCAATCCCTACGGCGATGAATCGGGCAAGGACTGGCCGGACAACGACATCCGTTTCGGCCGCCTTGCGTCCGCCGCGGCCGAGCTTGCCGCAGGCACTTTGGACAGGAATTGGGCAGCCGACCTGGTGCATGCCAATGACTGGCAGGCAGCCCTTGTGCCGGCCTACCTCACCTGGGCCGGCGTCAAGGTGCCCTCGATCCTGACCATCCATAACCTCGCCTATCAGGGTCTCTTTCCAAAGGACTCGATGCGCCGCATCGGCGCGCCGGAAAGCTCGTTTCATATCGACGGCGTCGAGTTCTACGACAAGCTGTCCTTCCTAAAGGGCGGCATCGTCTACGCCTCGCACCTGACCACCGTCAGCGGCACCTATGCGAGAGAGATCACGACGCAGGAATTCGGCTGTGGGCTCGAAGGCTTGCTCCGTCTCCGCTCCGACGCGGCGCAACTGACGGGAATATTAAACGGCATCGACGAAAGCTGGGATCCTCGGTTTTGCGCACAGCTCGCGCAGCCCTTCGGCGCCGGCGACTGGGAGGGCAAGCGCGCGAACGCGGAATACGTCCGCAAGCAGTTCGGTCTAGCGGTATCGCGGGGCCCGATCTTCGGTCTGGTCGCCCGCCTCGTGCATCAGAAGGGCATCGATCTCGTTCTGTCCGCGGCCGACGAGATCATCGAGGCCGGCGGACAGATCATCGTCACAGGCTCTGGCGAGCCCGGGATCGAGCAGGCGCTGGTCGATGCGCGCCGGCGCCGGCCGGATGCGATCGGTGTTGCCATCGGATTCAACGACGGCCAGGCAAGGCGGGTTTTCGCCGGCAGCGATTTCACGCTGATGCCTTCGCGCTTCGAGCCGTGCGGACTAAGCCAGATGTATGCGCAGCGGTTCGGATCGCTGCCGATCGGCCATCAGACCGGCGGCCTCGCTGAGACCATTACCGACGGCGAGACCGGCTTCCTGTTCGCGCAACCGTCGACCGAGTCGTTTCTCGGCGGCGTGCGCCGCGCGTTCTCGACGTTCGCGGCAAAGGAACGGCTCGACCTGATGCGCCGCAGCGCAATGGCGCGATCGTTTAGCTGGGATCTCTCCGCCGCCTGCTACGGCGCGCTGTACCGGAAGATGACGGTTCTACTTTAGGGCTGTCAGGCGCTTGATTTGCTGGCTTCGTCACTCCGCCGCGACCGGCATCACTTCCATTTGCTCGTGAAGAACGACGCCCGACAGCGGATCGAACTCGCCAACCCAGGGCGCGCGTTCCAGCACCGCCTTGGTGTGGGTGTATCCGGCGTCCCAACGCCTCATGATGCCGCTCTGGCTGAAATCGATGTCCTTGGTATGGGTCTCGCGATCGAGCTGCGGCGCCAGCAAGCGAACGACATGCATCTGCGTCGAGCAGCCATAGCCGACCAGCTCTTGCACGACTTCGTTCCTGAGTTCGGCCTCCGGCAGCCTTGCCGCGAGCTGATTGATGACGTGACGCAAGCGATGGACTTGCTGCTGACGCACGATGTGGCTGGCGATCCGGCTCGAGTACTGGACATCCTTATGCCGGTTGAGCACCTCCGCCATCGTATGAGGCTCGGCGCCTGACGGATTCCAAAGATGCACCGCGAAGATCAATGAGTTCTTGCGGGGATTGTCGTCAAACACCGCTTCAGTCGGCGTGTTCGACAGGATGCCACCGTCCCAATAAAGCTCGTCTTCGATGCGCACCGCCGGGAATGCGGGCGGCAGCGCGCCCGAGGCCATGATATGTTTAGCTCCAAGCTCGCAATCGCGGCTGTCGAAATAGCGCATCATGCTGGTGCGGACATGGGCGGCGCCGACGGTGAGGCGCGGCTTGCAGCGGTTGACGAGATCGAAATCGACCAGCTCGCCAAGCGTCTGCTCCAACGGGGCGGTCGAATAATATCCGGCATGCTCGGGGCCGAGCGGATAGAAATCGCCGGCATGCGCCAGCGGATTTGGCCTGAAGAAACCCGGGATCCCGTTGGTCACTGTGGACCAGTAGGATAGTTTCTCATTGAACCCCGGAAAAGCGTCGCGAAAATTCCAGATCGGATTCTGCTCCATCTTCTTCCAGAATTGCTTCAGCCGCGGCAAGCGGTTTTCGGGCTCGTTGCCGGCAATCACGCTGGCATTGATGGCGCCGATCGAGGTGCCGATGATCCAGTCCGGCTCGATGCCAGCCTCGTGCAGCGCCTGGTAGACGCCGGCCTGATAGGACCCCAGCGCGCCGCCGCCTTGCAGCACCAGCACGATCTGTCCGGGATAGTTCCCGCCCAGCGATTTCAGGCTTTGCGAAGCATCCTGTTTGCTATCCATGTCCTGCTCCCATTCCTGCTGTGCTCAGTGATGTACGCCGGAACTGCGGTTTTGTTACGCCGGCCGCGCTAGAGCATGATCCGGAAAAGTGGACACCGGTTTTCCGAAAAGATCATGCTCAATCAAAAACCTAAAGCGCGATGACGATCTAACTTAATCTCATCGCGCTTTAGTGAGCGGTCCAGCGCGGCGCTCGGCCAATTGTTCGATCATTTTGGCTGGACCGCCTGCGTCGCCGGCGTGGGCGCATCGCTGGCGGTTGCAGCGCTGCTGGCAGCCCTGCTGGTCTTCAAGCCGCCGTCCGCCGGGTTTCCGGCATCACCAGCCAGATCATCGCCAGACCGAGGGCGGCAACGCCGGCAAGCCCCATGAATGCAACGTTGCTGCCGAACTTGTCGCTGACATACCCGGCGAGCACGGTCGAGAGCGATGCGCCGATGCCAACTGCGGTGCCGACAATCCCCTGCGCCAGATTGAAGTGACCACTTCCGAACGCGATATCGGCGACGATCAGCGGCACCATGACGCTAAAGACGGCCGCCGTGATGCCGTCGAACGCCTGCACCGCCACCAGCAGATAGGGGTCGTGCACGGTCGCAAACAACAGGCCGCGGATCGCGAGCGCCGCAAAACCGATCAGCAACAGCGGCCGTCGCCCCCAGGCTTGCGCCTTGCGTCCGACCGACGGCGACATCAGCGCAACGATGGCTTGCGGCACGATGATGCAGGCGGCGATCAGGACCGGCGCCCATTGGCTCGACCGCGTCGTGACCACGCCCGCCATCAGCGGTAGCATCGCCGCGTTGGCCAATTGCAGCAGCAGCACGCTGCAGGCGAAGATCAACAACGGGCGCTGGCGAACCAGCGTCAGGACGCTGGTCGCCTTGGGATCGGGTTCCGGACGCAGCACCTCGCCATGGGCGCGGGCTACATCGACTTCGTCCTCGTGGATTCGCGCAAGTGCAAGCAAGGTCGGAATTGCCAGCATGAAGGAGACGAGAAACACCGAACGGCTCGACAGCAGATAGCCGGCCGTGCCCATCACGGCCGCGGCCGTTCCGTTGCCAAGCGACGCAAAGCGGGCATTGCGCCCGAGCCGCTCACCGATCGCAAATGGCCCCACCAGACCGAGGCTGATCGCTGCGATCGCCGGACCGAGCACACAACTGGCGGCGGCATGCAGCGTCGCCGCCGTGACGACGACCGGAAAGATCGGCCACGCGGCATAGCTAAGCGCGGCTGCACCGATCGTTGCGACCGCAAAAGCGGCCATCAGGCGTTCGGCATCGACGATCGCGCCGCCCGGCACCTGCCCGATCAACGCGACCAATCCGGCGATCGAGAGCACGAAGCCGATTTCCACCTGCGTCCATTTTTGCGTGGTCAGATAGACCGCAATGAACGGGCCGAACCCGGTCTGAACATCGGCGAGGAAGAAGATGAACCAGTCGAGCCCACGGAGACTCTGACGCGAAGGTATCGGCTTTCCTCCAGACCCCGCGCGATCGGACACCAATGACACGACATTTCCGCCGCCGCTCGCCCCCCCGGGACGATTGTCGCCGCTCCGATCAAACGAATTGGATGGACGCGCGACCAGAATGCTTCTCCGATATCTCTTAGTGTTCAAACTCGAACGGCTCCAGCCGGCCGGCCGCGCCAAGCACGACGATCGGCTTGTCTTCCTTGTATTCGGGCGCGGCGTTGACCTGCTCCTTGGTCAACTCGAGCGTGATGCTGTCGCTCTTGTCGGCGACGCGGCCGAAATGCAGCGCGTTCCAGTCGACGACGATTTTTCGGCTGCCGACCCCGAGAAAACCTCCGAAATCGATGACAGCGGCCCGCACCACGCCGGCGCGATCGACAATCACGTCGACGATATGTCCCATATCCTCGTCCGTCGGGCTGCGAACGTCGCGGCCGAGCACGCCATGGGCTTCGCGCGCGCCGATCACCGTGACCGAGGGCGGCGGCGCTGGTTCCTTGGCAGCTGGCGGTTGAGCCGATTGCGGTGGCGCGTTTGTTTCGTTTTCGGCGCGCGATGCGGCGCCGGCAAGGGCAGCAACGGCTGCCGCCATGAGGATGAGCTTGCGTCTTGCGGGCATATGGCCTCCTTCCGATCGGTGCGGCCGCCCTAATGCGTCAGCACGATCGATACCTGGATCTGCCCGCGCTTGCGCAAGACCTCCAGCGACACGTCGTCGTTGTGGCGGCGTATCCGCAAGTCCACACTCGCGTCTGCCAATCTCAGCTCGCGCAGGATCACCTCGTTGAGGAAGGCGGGCAGGCGCGGGTTACGCAGACGGATCTCGCCACGCTTAGCATCGAATTCGAGACCGAGTGCGGCCTCGAGCAACGTGAACGGCGTCGCGCTGGCCCAGGCCTGCGGCGCGCATGCGACTGGATAAAGTGTCGGCCCGCGATGCTTCTCGCGCCGGAAGCCGCAGAACAACTCGGGCAGTCGCCGCAAATCCATGTAGGCAGCGGCGTCGAACAGACCCTTGAACACTTGCTCGACCGAATGTTTGAGGCCGTAGCGGGCAAGGCCGAGCGCGATCAGCGCGTTGTCATGAGGCCAGATCGAGCCGTCGTGATAGGACATCGGATTGTAGCGGGCTTGGCCCAGCGCCACCGTGCGGATGCCCCAGCCGGTGAAGAAATGCGGCCGCATCAGATCGGCGGCGACCTTGCGGGCGCGGTCCTCACGCACCATGCCGCTGAACAACAATTGCCCGGCGTTGGAGCTGCGGACCTTGCAGGGTTGCTTGGCCCCATCGAGCGCGAGCGCATAGGTGCCGAGTTCCTCGCACCAGAATGCTTCCTCAAATCGTTCGGCGAGCCGTTCTGCTTCAGCCTCCAACTTTTGTGCCAACTCGCGTTTGCCGAGCCGCAACGCGCAACGCGCCGCCAGCCGCTTGCCGGCGAACACATAGCCCTGCACTTCGGCAAGCGCGATATAGCCTTCGGCTAGACAGCCATCGGCGTGAAAGATTGCGTCATAGGAATCCTTCCAGCCTTGATTGGCGAGGCCCTGTTCCGAGGCGCGTTGATATTCGATGAAGCCGTCGCCGTCGGGATCGCCGGCCCCGTCGATCCAGCGCAACGCCGCTTCGATCGCGGGCCAGAGCTCGACAAGCGTCTCTTCGTCGCCGGTCCGCTCGACATAGAGGCCCGCAAGCAGCACGAACAGCGGCGTCGCATCGACGCTGCCGTAGTAATGCGCAAACGGCACCTCGCGCAGCGCCGCCATTTCGCCGCCGCGCATTTCATGCAGGATTTTTCCGGGCTCGGCGTCGTCGAGCGGATCGATCGCCGTTGCCTGATGGAAGGCAAGCCGCTTCAGCACGCCGCGCGCGACCCGCGGGTCGATCCACAGCATTTGCAGCGCGGTGATGATTCCGTCGCGGCCGAAGGTCGTCGAATACCAGGGAATCCCAGCATAGGGATATCTCCCCTGCGGCGTATCCGTCATCAGTATGTTGAGGTCGGCCATCGACTGGCACAGCACCTCGTTGAAGATGTCGTTGGAGGTTTCGACGCTGGCGGCGCCTGCGGTCGACCGGCGCATTTCGCGGCGATGCGCCAATAGTCCGGAAAAAAAACGTTCGGGTTTCAGCCCCGCGGGCTTGTTGCAGGAGACCGCGACAAACAGCGAACTGGTCTGATGCAGCTCCAGATCGAAATGCCAGGTCGCGGCGTTCACTGCAAGCCGCGTCGGCCGCGGATCGAAATGCAGTGCGGTCGAGCGCACCTCGCCGTCGAGGCCCTTATATTCAAGCATCACGTCGGCCGGACCCAGCAGCTTGCTGGAACCCGTGCCGCGGCGCGGGCGTTCTTCGCCGCGCACTTCGAACAGGTCGGCAAAATCATTGTCGAACAGCAGTGTCAGATCGAAGCTCGCAAGCCGGTCGCCGTGATTCTGCAGGCCGATCCGCTGATATGCCGTTCCGCGCCAGAGGAACAGCGTGCGCACGATATGCAGCATGTCCTTTTGCAGCACGATCCGGCCCTGCCGATAGATATCCGGATTGGTGAGATCGACCGTCAAAGCCGAATTGTCGTCGCGCAAGTTCGAGCCCAGCAGCAGCGGCTGCAACTCGTCGAGCACGAGCTCAAGCCGGGCGAGATAGCGGGTGTCGGCGTTGAACAGCCCGTCGGGTCCGCCGGCGGACGCACCGATATCGCCATGGCTGTCGAGCACGACGAAGGTGTCGTCATGCTTGAGCGAGCGCCGCGGCCGCGCCGCGGGGCCGGTCATCGGAATGTAGAACGACTGCTCCGCGGCCAGTTCGACGGTCTGCGATGTCGAGATGATCTGAGTGACGAATTCGGCTGACATAATGACCTCGCGGTTCCCCTCGCCTCGCGAAAACGCAACCGGATTATACGCTATCGCTACCGCTGTCGTCTAAGCCGCGAATTTCGTCAGCCGGCTCATTTCCTGCGTCACCAGCTCGCGATATGGCCCGTGACCCTGCATCAGCCGATCGGGCGGGCCGTCTTCGATGATATTGCCGGCTTTGAGCACCACCACGCGATCGAAATTGCGCAGTGTCGCAAGGCGGTGGGCGATCGCGATCACGGTGCGGCCGCGCATCAGGCGGCCGAGCGCCTCTCGGATCGCTTCCTCGGATTCGCCGTCGAGAGCGGCGGTCGCCTCGTCGAGCAGCAGGATCGGCGCGTCCTTCAGGAAGGCGCGCGCGATCGCGATGCGCTGCCGCTGGCCGCCCGACAGCTTGACGCCGCGGTCGCCGACCATGGTCGCAAGACCTTCGGGCAGCGTTTCCACGAAGTCGCAGCGCGCTGCGATGGCCGCGCGCAGCACTTCATCATCGGTGGCGTTCGGCCGGCCGTAGCGGATGTTTTCCAGGATCGAGCGATGGAACAACGAGATGTCCTGCGGCACCACCGAGATCGCCTGCCGCAGGCTCTGCTGCGTGACCCTCGAGATGTCCTGACCGTCGATCGTGATGCTGCCGTGCTGGACGTCGTAGAACCGCTGCAACAGCGCGAAGATGGTGGACTTGCCGGCGCCGGATTGCCCGACCAGCCCAACGCGCTGTCCGGGTTGCAGCCGCAGGCTGAACCGTTCGAACACCTGCAGTCCGCCCGGATACTGAAACGAGATGTTGTTGAAGACAATGGAGGCACCGCTCTTGACCAGCGGCTCGGCCTCCGGATGGTCCCGCAACTCGTGCGGCAGCAACAGCGTGGCGATGGCTTCGGTCAGTCGCGCGATATGCTGGGTGACATCGACCAGCGCCACCGCAAGGTCCCGCGTCGCGCTGAGAATGGAAAGTCCGAGCGTGCAGACCAGCACGACATCGCCGGTGGTGGCGCCGCCGCGCTCCCAAAGCATGATAGCCCAGGCGAGGAGCGCGATGATCAGCGCAACCGTGACGGCGGCGTGGGTGAGCCGTAATTTTTCCAGATAGCGCAGGCTGCGACCGCGCGCGGCCGTTTCCCGGTTCACGGTCGCGTCGAAGCGGTCGTGCTCGTAGCTCAAGCCGCAGAACGCCCGCACCAGCGGCATGTTGTTGATGACGTCGACCATCTCGCCGTCGACGGCCGCCGCTTTATCCGCGAAATCATCATGCAGGGGCTTGCCCGCCGCCGCCAAGTGGAACATCGCAATCACCATGCCGCCCGCGATTACGATGAGGCCCGCGGCCATCGGCAGGCTTACCGTTGCGATCAGCGCGATGGCCGCGATCGTAGCAATGCAGGGCGGCAGCACATTCCAGACGAACATGTTCTCGACGGTGAAAATGGCGTTCGAGGTCGCAGTGATGCGGCTGGTCAGCATTCCCGGCAGCCGGTCGGAAAAATAGCTCGGCGCGTGACCGGTCAAGTGACGAAAGATGTCGCGACGCAGATCGCCGGTCACGCCGACGAATGTGAAGCTCGCGGTCCAACTGGCGATCCGCCACAGAAAATTATCGGCGGCGATCAGCGATATGAGGAAAACGAATGCCAGCCATACGCCTCCCGCGCGCCCCGCGCCGGCGGACAGGCTGTCGACCAGATACTTCACGCCGTATTGCGTGCCCACCGAACAGGCAACCGCCGCAAGGACACAAGTCAGTATCACAACGTGGGATGCCAGCCTTCTGCGCAGATAGCGCAGCACAAAGGGAAAGGGGCGATGCGCATATCGTGAAAGCTGGTCCATTGGCTGCAAAATCCGTTGGGAAGGAGGAAAGATCTCAGCGGAACACGTTCCATCGAACTGAACGGCCAACGCGGCGATCTGGTTCCCGATGCTTCGCAGTCATGGCGTACAATCCCGCAACATCAGTCACGCCGAACATGTGCTTCGAAGTGATGGCATCAGCAAGGCCGACCGATTAGGTATCCAAGAAGTAACCTTGGCTCCAGGGAACTTCGCGGATCGGGGAACGTTCCCTCGTTCGGCATGCCGGTGCCACCACCAGGACAGGGGGTACCAAGACAGGGGGCTGTTTATCCATGATCGCAAACAGGAGATGGTGAGATGCGCATCGCGCAGGTTGCTCCACTGACGGAGGCTGTTCCACCCAAATTCTATGGCGGCACCGAACGGGTGGTCCATTGGCTGACGGAAGAACTGGTAGCACTCGGGCATGAAGTCACTCTATTCGCCAGCGGTGATTCCAGGACGTCTGCGAAACTTGATGCGACTTGGCCGAAAGCGCTGCGCCTCGACGGCTCCGTTCGCGACCCCTACGCGCTGCACATGGTGATGCTGGAACGGGTGCGGCAGAAATGTGACGACGAGGAATTCGACTTCCTGCATTTCCACCTCGACTATTTTTCGTGGTCGCTGTTTTCCCGGCAGCCGACGCCATTTGTGACCACCCTGCACGGCAGGCTCGACCTGCCCGAGCACCAGCCGGTGTTTAATACCTTCCCTTCCGCTCCGGTGATTTCGATCTCGAACGCCCAGCGGCGGCCGGTGCCGCAGGCCAACTGGGTGCGGACCATCCATCACGGTCTGCCGGAAAACTTGTTGATGCCGAAGCCCGTCAGCCGCGACTATCTCGCCGTGCTCGGACGGATCGCGCCGGAAAAGCGCGTCGATCGCGCCATCGAGATTGCGACCCGCTGCGGCATTCCGCTCAAGATCGCTGCAAAGGTCGATCGGGCCGACCAGGATTATTACGACGAACTGATCTGCCCACTGATCACCCGCAACCCGCTGGTCGAATATATCGGCGAGATCAGCGATCATGAGAAATCGGACTTTCTCAGCGGCGCAATCGGGTTATTGGTGCCGATCGACTGGCCGGAGCCGTTTGGTCTTGTGATGATCGAAGCCATGGCCTGCGGTACGCCGGTGATCGCCTACAACCGCGGCTCGGTCGCTGAAATCATCGACGAGGGCTTGACCGGCTTCGTCGTCGAAGATGAGATCAGTGCCGTCGCCAGGGTCGACCGCCTCGCGGGATTGGACCGCGGAGCGATCCGAAAGCAGTTCGAGGCGCGTTTCACCGCCCGCCGCATGGCGCTCGATTATCTTGCGGCCTATCGCGGCCTGATGGAACCCGCCGAGCCGCGGATCAAGCTCGTGAGCAGCGCCGAATAGAAGGCATCACTGCATCGCTATCAACTCGGCTTTACCGAAGCGCCGCTCATAGGCCTTGATGTAGGCTTCCGGCGAAGGTTTGAGGTGCCGCCGGGTCAGCGCGATCAGATCGTCGCGGCGCGAGCTGCGGAGCGCCTTGATCATATCGAGGTGATCGCGCCGCGCCCGATCGAGCTGCTCCGGAAACGCATTGGCGTAGGAGCGGATGCCGTAGACCTTTTGCGCCAAAAGATCGATGGTCTCGATCAGGCAGGCATTGCCGCAAAGGCCGAACAACGCCTGGTGGAAACGCAGGTTGCTGTAGAAAACCGTCAACAGCTCGCCCTTGGCGATGGCTGCAGCATGCTCGCGCTGGAGCTCTTCCAGCCGGTCAATATCCTTTTGCGCGACCGCAAGGGGGATGATGCGGACCGCCATGACTTCGAGTTCTTCACGGACCGCGTAGATTTCCTTGACCTCGGAGGGGGTAAGCCCGCGAACCATCGCGCCGCGGTTGGGAATGCGCTCCACCAGGCCCTTCTTCTCCAGCTCGAAAAGCGCGAGCCGGACATCGCCGCGATGGGTCTGAAACAGGTCGCAGAGGTCCTGCTCGATGAGGCGCTCCCGCGGCTGCCGCCGCCCGAGAACAATGTCTTCCTCGATGCGCCTGCCAATGATCGTGGCTGTCGCGGGTTCGCGCGCAGGCGTTGCGACCTCGCGGGATTTCGGCGCTCGCGCCTTTACCGGTTTGGGCAATCTTGCCGCCATCAACTCCCCACCGGAGGCTTAGGTCCCGCGCGGCACAACCGGCGGGCCGGACAGCGAAGCCTCCAATTGTGATGATAGTATTGAAAACTAGATTGTAAACAATTTTTGGCCGCGCTACGATCGCTAGCCAACAACAAGCGAGTGGATCGCGCGGACGGAAGTCGGCGGCCATATCGCATCAGGGGGAGACGGCATGACAAAACATCGCCAGCGATCCGTCGTTGACATCGGAACAGGCGCCAACCGCGTTCTGTCGCAGCGGCAAAGCCGGCGCAAATTCCTGGTGAAGGCAGGCGGCGCGCTCGCGGCCGGCGCGTTTGGCGCGGTGCCGTTGCGCGGCTGGGCGGCGGACCCCATCAATATCGGCGCCCTCTATCCTACGACCGGGAGCATGGCGCAGATCGGCGTCGGCTGCGTTGCCGCCGCCAAACTGGCCGCCGAGATGGTCAACGACGCCGGCGGCATCAAGGCGCTCGGCGGCGCCAAGCTCAATCTCATCATCTCGGACGTGCAGAGCGACACCACGGTGACGCGAACCGAAACCGACCGGCTGATCACCGGCAACAAATTGTCGGCGATCCACGGCTGTTTCGCCAGCGCGCTCACGCTGATCGCGAGCGAAGTGGCGGAACGTGCCAAGGTGCCGCTGTTGACCGGATCGAGCTCCGACCAACTCAACAAGGGCCGCAGCTACACCTTCACGCCCTTCGCCCGCGCCTCGCAATTTGCCCAGGCGCAGCTGCGGATGTCGCGGCTCGTGAGCGACAGGCCGAAAGTCGCCGTGATCTTCGAGAACACCGCGTTCGGCACCTCAACCTCCAACGGCCTGCGCGAGCAGGCCACCGCCGAAGGCGTCGAGATCGTGCTGTTTGAGCCCTACTCGGCTGGCTTCACCGACGCGAGCCCGCTGATCAACAAGGTCAAGTCATCCGGCGCCAACGCGCTGTTTTCCGTATCCTATCTCAACGACCTCATCCTGATCGTGCGCACCGTCAAGCAGGTCGGCCTCGACGTCGCGATTAATGGCGGCTCCGGCGGGTTCGTGATTCCGGATTTCTACAAGAACGTCGGCAAGCTCGCCGAAGGCCTGCAAGGCGTGGCGCACTGGAATCACGACATGGACGCCAATGCCGAGAAGGTGAACGTCGAATACAAGAAGCGCACCGGCGAGTTCCTGTTCGAATATGCCGGCGGCCTGGTCGCGCAGACCTTCATGATCGCGGATGCGCTGGAGCGCGCAGGCTCACCCGATCCGCAAAAGGTGCGCGACGCCATCTCCTCGCTCGACGTCTCTTCCGGCTATGCCGCGATGTGCCCCGGCGGCAAGGTGAAGTTCGGGCCCGATGGCAAGAACATCCACGGCCATCCGGTCGGCGTGCAGTGGCAGAACGGCGATCTTGCCAGCGTCTTTCCGAATGAAGACAAGCGCGCACCCCTGATCAAGAGCTAAGGCCGGTCACGACAAATGCTGGAGACAGTGGCCCAGGCCGTGATCAACGGCCTGCTCATCGGCGGCATCTACGCGCTCGTCTCTATCGGCGTGACGCTGATTTTCGGCGTGGTCAAGATCGTCAATTTCGCCCAGGGCGAATTCGTGATGATCGGGATGTACATCTCCTTCTATCTCGCCACCCAGTTCGGCATTGACCCGATCGTCTCGCTGGTCGTCTCGATGCCGGTGCTGTTCGTGATCGGCGTCTTGGTCCAGCATTTCCTGATCCGCCGGGTGCTGGGGCCGAACGACATGCCCCAGATCTTCCTGACCTTCGCGCTGTCGCTGCTCTTGCTCAATCTCGCGCTGATGCTGTTCACCGCGAACTATCGCACCGTCCACACCTCTTATTCGGATGAAGCCTTTCATCTCGCCGGGCTTTACATTCCCGTGGCGAAGCTGATCGCCTTCGTGGTGGCGATGGGCTTGAGCGCCGCGCTCTGGGTGTTCCTGCACACCACCGATCTCGGCAAGGCGATGCGCGCTGCGGCACAAAACCGCGACGTCGCGACGCTGATGGGCATCAATCCCAACCGCGTGTTCTGCGTCGCGCTTGGCGTTGCGCTGGCGCTCGCAGGCGCCGCCGGTTCGCTGCTGATGCCATTCTATTCGGCCTATCCCTTTGTCGGACAGGTGTTCGTGCTGATGGCCTTTGTCGCGGTGGTGCTGGGCACGCTCGGCAATGTCATGGGCGCGCTCATCGCAAGCCTGATGATGGGGATCGCCGAATCGCTCGGCATCCAGTTCGTCGGCGCCGATTCCGGATTGATCGTGGTGTTCGCCATGCTGCTCTTGACGCTGGCCTTCAAGCCGAACGGCCTTGGCGGCGGAAGGGTGCGCTAGTGGCCGGCATCAACAAATGGAAGCTGATGTCGCTCGCCGCGCTCGCGGCGGTCGTGCTGGTGCTGCCGCAGGTCGTCAAAAGCTCGTTTGCGATCGACATTTTCATCCGCATCCTGCTGTTCTCCTTCATCGGCGTCGCCTGGAACCTGATGGGCGGCTACGCCAAGCAATTGTCGCTCGGCCACGCCGCCTATTTCGGGCTTGGCGCCTACACCTCCACCATCATGCAGGTGGACTTCGGCATCTCGCCCTGGATCGGCATGGTCGCGGGCGGCATCGTCGCGATGCTGGCAAGCCTGCCGATCGGCTGGCTCTGCTTCCGCCTGCGCGGCCCCTATTTCACCATCGCCACGATCGCGACCGCGCAGGCGCTGATGCTGATCTTCCTGAAATTCCGCGATTTTGCCTGGGGCGCCGAAGGCACCACGATCCCGAACCTCGGCAGCTCGCCGCTGATGATGCAGTTCGAGGCCAAGGCGTCCTATTACTACGTCGTGCTCGGCCTGCTCGTGCTGGGACTAGCGATCACGCAGCGGATCGAACGATCGTGGATGGGCTACTATCTCGTCGCCATCGGCGAAGACGAGGATGCCGCCGAGGCAATCGGCGTCAACGCCCCGCGCATCAAGCGTGACATTTACATGATCAGTGCCTTCCTCACCGCGCTCGCCGGCACGTTCTATGTCCAATACATCTACTTCATCGACCCAGCGACCGCCTTCAACTTCAACATCTCGATCGAGGCCGCATTGGTGTCGATCGTCGGCGGCATCGGAACGCTGTGGGGCCCGGTGATCGGAACGGTACTGTTGGAAACCACTTCCGCGCTGCTGCAAAGTTGGCTCGGCAGCTCGACCGGCGGCGTCCAACTCACGGTCTATGCCCTGATCCTGATGGCGGTGATCCTGTGGCGACCGACCGGACTGATCGGCATCGTGACCGACGCCTATCAGCGCCACGTCAACCGCAAACCGGCGCGCGCGTAAAGGACAGCCATGCGAGATGCGCTCGTCATCAAGGGGCTCAACAAACGGTTCGGCGGCTTGCGCGCGGTGCAGGACGTCAGCTTCACCGTGAAGGAGAACGAGACGGTCGCGCTGATTGGCCCAAACGGCGCCGGCAAGACCACGAGCTTCCATCTGATCACCGGCTTTCACCGACCGGACTCCGGTTCGGTCGAAGCGTTCGGCCAAGAGATCACTGGCCTCAAGCCGCATGCTGTCTGTGCGCTGGGCCTCGCCCGAACCTTCCAGGTGGCAAAACCGTTCGGCGCCATGACCGTGCTCGCCAACGTCATGACCGGCGCCTTCCTGCGCGACCGCCATGTCACGGCGGCCCGCGACAAGGCGCGCGAGGCAATCGAGTTTGTCGGCCTGTCGGCGAAGCAACAGACCGCGGCCAAGGACCTCACCACCATCGATCAGCGCCGGCTCGAAATGGCGCGGGCGCTCGCGACCCAGCCGCGCATCCTTCTTCTCGATGAAGTCATGGCCGGGCTTAACCCGGCCGAGATCGATCAGGCGGTGGCGCTGGTCGGAAAATTGTCGCAGGCCGGCTTGACCATCGTCATCGTCGAGCATGTCATGCGCGCCATCATGGCGGTGGCGCGCCACATCGTGGTGCTCGATCACGGCCAGAAGATCGCCGAAGGCAGCCCGAAGGACATCGTCGAAAATCCCGAAGTGATCCGCGCCTATCTCGGCTCCGGCTATGTGCACACGGCCGGCGGAGGCGCCCATGCTTGAACTCAAGGCCGCCAGCGCCAGCTACGGCTCGGTCCCTGCCATCTCCAATGTCTCGATCGCGATCGGCGAAGGCGAAGCCGTCGGTCTTTTGGGCGCCAACGGCGCCGGCAAGAGCACGACGCTGCGCGCGATCTCGGGTCTCGTGAAACTGTCGTCCGGCACCGTGACCTTCGCCGGCACCAATCTCGCCTCGCTGCCGCCGCATCGGATTCCGGAACTGGGAATTGCCCACGTGCCGGAGGGCCGGCAGGTGTTTCCCGAGATGACGGTGAATGAGAATCTCGAGATCGGCGCTTACGTGCCGAAGGCCAAGGCCGAGCGCGCGCTCACGCTGGATCTGGTTTACAGCATCTTCCCTCGCCTTGCCGAACGAAGGAAGCAGCTCGCCGGCACCATGAGCGGCGGCGAGCAGCAGATGCTGGCGGTCGGCCGCGGATTGATGCTCAAACCGCGCCTTCTGATGCTCGACGAGCCCTCGCTCGGACTTGCCCCCGTGATGACCGATGTCACGTTCGAGAAGATCGGCGAGATCCACAAGATGGGTACGGCGATCTTGCTGGTCGAGCAAAACGTCAGCCGCGCGCTGTCGCTGGTCGCCCGCGCCTATGTGCTGGAAAGCGGCAACGTGATCATGCACGGCACCAGCACCGAGCTTGCCAACAACAAGCAGGTCCAGGCGGCGTATCTCGGGATTTAGGGTACGCCCGCCGTTCTTTGTCGTCATTGCGAGCGAAGCGAAGCAATCCAGCAATAGCGAGGCAGTTTGGATTGCTTCGTCGCTACGCTCCTCGCAATGACGATTCGAGCGCAAAACCTCAATTCAAATTTCAAACAGCCACGAAAAGATACGTGTTTGCGTTCCCGCGGCGCAGATCGCGCCCGAGTCTTGCAAATCGTTCGCCCAAGAAAATAGAGAGGGCGCAGGGAAGCCAGGTGCGCGATGCACCCGCAGCCTCGCACGCAAACAAAAAAGCGCACGAGCGTCGTCGCCACAGGTTCACCGAAACAATCCGGCCTTCCCTGCGCAATGGTTTTAACGGCTTATACCGCGCTCTCCCCGGCGACGAATTCGTCTTGTCACCGTCGTTAGCGAATTAGCGGCAAATCCGCACCCGGTTGGGCCGACTTGCCTCCGCCAACTTGACACCAGCAACGGGTGCCAGGACCACACGGTTTTGCCGTCCGCTTCAGCGTCTTTCGTCCACGCGCTTTATTTCGCTCACGGGAAACCCGCCCTGCGAAACGCCGCGCGCTCAACGCTGCCGCGTCCACCGCATCCCGCGCCGAACGTCCGTGACGATCGCGATACGTCCCCTCTTCTCGGGCACGAGACGGCTGAAACTAGTGGAGGTGATTTGCCCGACGGGACAAGCGAAATCTTTTTTGCGAGAGGGCTGGACACGAAATCTACAAAACGGCCCGACGAGGCTGGGCAAGAATACTGATTATGGGACTGAGGCAGTTCGGAAAGGCCTGACTGCAAGCCATAGCGGAATTTTGGGCCGGAGGGGCTGCAAAGCAAGCTGAATGGCGCGCAGAGTAACCGCAAGGAGGTCCTCGCGGGCAATGCGCAGCTTTTCGAGGTACGCGACAAAGCGGTCAAAGCCGAGAATGTTGAGCACGCGGGTAAAGTTGTAGCAAAGGGCCATCAGGCTCCATTCGCCGCGGACCTTGTCGAAGCCGCGCACGAGAAAGTGCCGATACCCGGCGCGGCATTTGAGTGTTCCAAAGGGGTGCTCGACGATGGCGGAACGGCGGCGCATCAATTTGGCTGCCTCATCACTTTCCATCCTCGTGCGGTGACGTTCGAGAACGTCCTCGTGCTCCCAGCGCGCGATGCTCCGGTAAGATGCCTTCGGGGCAAGACACTGCGCTCTCAGTGGACATGCTGCGCAGGCCGCTTTGCGCCCCAGATAGCGGATCTCGACGCGGCCGCTCGCGTTCTTCCAGCGCCCCTCCGTCGGACGCAGCAGTTCGCCGGCCGGGCAACGGTAGGCATCGGCGCTCGCATCGTAACTGAAATCCTTGCGGCTGAAGCGGCCCTCCTTCTCGAGCTTGCCGTTGCCCTCGTGCAGCGGCACATAGGCAACGATGCCGTCATCCTCGCAGGCCTTCAGGTCCTCGCTGTTGTAATAGGCGGTATCGGCCGCCGCCTGCAGGGTCTCTACGTCGAGAACCTCTTTTGCTGCCTTTGCCATCTCATGGAGATGCCCCGTGTCGTTGCGGTTGACGACGTCGCTGGCAACAATGAGCATGTGCTTGTCGTCAACGACGCTCTGCACGTTGTAGCCCGCAATGGTCTGGTCGCCCTTGCTCAGAAGCCTTGCGTCGGGATCGGTCTTCGAGAGCTGCCCCTTGTCACTTGTCTCCAGGATGTTGAGGTCGGCTTGCGCCCGTTCGCGCCGGGCCATCAGCTCCTTCACCTTCTCGCCGACATCGCCGCCATCGCCCTTGCTGCCATCCGCCGGACCGTCGCTTCGCTGCTTGGCCTCTTGCGCATCGTTGGCTTCGAGAGCCTTGCCATAAGCCTCGATCTCCTTGTCCAACGCGGCGATCTGTTTGGTCAGCTTCCCTTGCGTGAAGATGCTCGCCTTGCTGGCGTTGCCATGAAACAAGGCGCCGTCAACCGCAACGAGCGTCCCGCCGACCAGGCCGAGTTCGCGCATGAGCAGCACGAAACTTCGGTTCGCGGCTTTCAACGCTGCCCAGTTCTCCTTGCGGAAGGTGGCGATCGTCCGATAGCCCGGCGTCAGGTTCTTCAACAGCCAGATCAGCTCCAGATTGCGGCCTGCTTCCCGTTCCAGCCGGCGCGATGATCTGATCTGGTTGACGTAGCCGTAGAGATAAAGCTTCAAGAGGTCGGAAGGATCGTAGGGCGGCTGCCCCACCCCCACGCCGCGATCTGCATGCTTGAACCCCAGCTTTGCAAAATCGAGCGCGCCGACGAAGACGTCGATCGCGCGGACCGGGTTGTCCAACCCGACATAGTCCTCGATCCGGGGAGGAAGCAGGTTGGATTGCTCGCGGCTATCGCCGCTCTTGAACGTGCGAATCGTCATAAGCCGAATCGTACACTCAAAGCTCCCAAATGCCCGTCATTCTTGCCCAGCCTCGACGGGTTAAGCGAAATATTTTTCGCAAGGGGACTGGACGACCCAAATCAGCTTGAATCGCCTCACGAAATCGCCCTTTACGCGCACGCGATTTCGCAGGCGTTTTTACCGTTCGGGACGCTGATCCGATCGGAGTTGCACGCCGCTGCGATCACGTTTCGTCCCA
>Ga0209473_1000240_pt1 | contig 35062 bp, 40 predicted proteins | sample GraSoiAngelo_133_FD_185890 | JGI IMG/M metagenome (GOLD analysis project Ga0209473, IMG submission 185890) | Grasslands soil microbial communities from the Angelo Coastal Reserve, California, USA - 14_0929_05_20cm (SPAdes) (version 2) | ecosystem: Environmental > Terrestrial > Soil > Grasslands ...
TATCGGTTTGCCGCCGACGAAACTCCAGAGGTAGGCGTCGAAGCTTTCCATTTCTTCGAGCAACGCGAGAAACGCTTTTGCGTTCGAGATCGTGGCTGCGATCTTTAATCGGTTTCGTATGATCCCGGCGTCACTGAGCAGCCGCTTCATTTCGCGCGCGCCATACCGGGCGATCTTTTCTGCGCGGAATCCATCGAATGCTTTCCGATAGTTATTTCGTTTCTTTAAAATGGTGATCCAGCTCAGTCCCGCCTGCGCGCCTTCGAGGATGAGAAACTCGAAGAGCATCCGATCATCGTGCACAGGGACACCCCATTCCTCATCGTGATAGGCAATGGCCGGTTCAGTAGTGGCCCAGGGACAACGCGGCACTCGTGGAGCATGCGCGATCAAAGGCTGAGCGGAACAGAAAAATCGACGCGCTACTGACCCATGCGAAATTGATTCATTAGGACAAACGCAATCGGCGAGGCCTTTGCAAAGTTCATTCGACGGACGAATAGCGGAAATGCAGCCGACACGACTGCCGCTACAGCGTTTCTTGCGCGATTCTCGGCGTGAGTGAATCTTGATACGTAACGTGAAACTTCCAGCAATCACAGAACGGGAACGGCTTCCTTCGTCAGCGCAGACACCGCAGGCGCTGGCCTGGGACGGCAAGCACATGTGGATGGGGTCGCGCGATCTTCGCCGAATTTATGCGATCGATACGGAGGAGTGGAGAGTGCTTGAAGAGAAAGAAGCGCCGGGCATTCCGTGGGCGGCAGTTTCAACAAATGGGTCGCTTCGTTTCACAATCGGCGAAAGTCCAGACGATGACCGTTACATTCGCCGATTCAATCCTGAAAGTGGTTTTTCAGAGACGGACCGAATCGCTTGCCCGGAGTTCACCGGCTCGTATCTCAGCTACGACGGCGATCATCTCTACCTGAGTCAATGGTACAAACATCGCATTTTGAAACTTGATGCGAGCGGAAATATTTTGGACGTGATTAATGTCGGCGCGGAAATCTCCGGACATGTGTTCGTCGATGGATTGATCTATGTCCTGCGCGGGAGGGAGCAGCCTAACGAAGATTGGCGCATCGCGCGTCTCGATCCGCGGCAGGAAACGCCCGAAGTTCAGGATATCGCTGTTGTCCCGTTTGCATGCCGTTCGCTTACCTTCGATGGCAAACATTTCTGGACGAACTATCGCGCGAAGGACACCATCGTTTCATTCGCTCTTCCGAATTGAGAGACGCATGTCCACGGTCGCAACGCTGACCCAATCCGATTATCCCGGTCGCTGGTGGACGATACTGCCGGATGGGCGCATTGAGTGCCGGCTTTGTCCGCGATTTTGCAAGCTGAATGACGGGCAGCGTGGATTCTGTTTCGTCAGGCAGCGTGCGAGCGATCGGATGGTGCTAACGACTTATGGCCGGAGCAGCGGATTTTGTGTCGATCCCATTGAAAAGAAACCGCTGAATCATTTTCTGCCAGGAACAAGCGTGCTCTCGTTCGGCACGGCGGGATGCAATCTTGGCTGCCGGTTTTGCCAGAACTGGGACATCTCGAAGGCGCGCGAGTGGGACAAGCTCGCCGACGCGGCGTCGCCGGAGCACATCGCGCTCGCGGCGCAGCGGCTCGGGTGCCGGTCGGTTGCATTTACTTACAATGATCCGGTGATTTTTGCCGAGTACGCGATCGATGTGGCGCAGGCGTGCCGCGAGCAGGGGATCAGAACGGTCGCAGTGACCGCGGGGTATATCACTGAAGACGCGCGTCCCGAGTTTTACCGGCACATGGACGCGGCGAATGTCGATCTTAAAGCATTCAGTGACGCGTTCTATCACAAGACTTGTTTTGCGCAGCTCGCGCCAGTGCTTGCCACGCTGAAATATCTCCGACACGAAACAAACGTCTGGTTCGAAGTGACGACGCTTCTGATTCCCGGCGAGAACGACAGCGACGCGGAGCTACATTGCGCGTCCGACTGGTTCGCGGAAAATCTCGGACCCGATGTGCCGTGGCATTTCACGGCGTTTCATCCCGATTTTAAGATGCTCGATAAACCGCACACGCCGCCGGCGACGCTCACCCGCGCCCGCGAGATCGCGCGCTCAAAAGGATTGCACTACGTTTACACCGGAAATATTCACGACACCGATGGCGGCAGTACGTGGTGCCCGGGTTGCGGCGAACTGCTCATCGAGCGCGACTGGTACGAGCTCGGGGAATGGAATCTCGAAGACGGTCGATGTCGATTTTGCAGTTACCAAATCGCCGGACGGTTTGAAGATCACGCGGACGCATGGGGCGCGCGGCGTCTGCCGGTTAAGTTAGCGGGTTCTCCTGTAGTGTAGCGGCGCTTATATCGAGTGCCGAAACAAGAACTAGGTGCTCGGTCCAAGCGCCTCCACAACGCGCTGCGCGCGTTACCTGTTGTTTTTGGAAGTTTAAGCACGCGCTGTCTTCTTCGCTGAGATGAGTTTGTTCACGAGCGCGTTAGTTCCTTTTTCCAAAAGGATTCCCCATGCACTCAGCACGGACAGCGTTGCGGCAACAATGAGCAGAAACATCCAGATCGGTTGCTCGCGAATGCGAAGCCCTAACCAGATGACGTAAGGCTGGTGGACCAGGTAGATGCCGTAAGAGAATACTCCCACCAGGCCGATCGCTTTGGCTGGTCGCGGGAACCGCGAAATAATTCCAGCCAGGCCCATCATCACGAGGAAGCAGGAGGCGCCGGTGGCGAAGTCGACGAAGATGTAGGTGTAGCCGTTGTGGTAAAGCCGCAGGGCCGCGGGATAAAGCAGCAATCCGGTCACTAATCCCGCGCCGCCGAGGAAAAAACGCTCTGCTCTTCGCGGCGACTGGCCCCACCACATTCCGACGGCCATACCCAAAGCGAATTCGGGGAGCCGAGAGATAGCAAAGCCGCCCAGTATCCACATACCGTTCTGCGGATAAACAACGAGCATCAGATAGCGCGCAAAAAATCCGATAGCAGACGCGATAAGCAAAAAAGTCCATGGCCCGAGTTTTCTCGCTACCCAAAAAAGCAGCGGAAAGATTAGATAGAACTGGATGAGCATGGAAAAATACCACCAGGCTGCGTTTAGATAGTAGAAGTTCGTGCTGATGTTCACGAACCGCAGACCGAGCAGGCTCAGCACAATGCGGCTGTCGATTGGTTCCAAGCGCGCAACGAAAGGCGAGGTGATGTAAACCAAATGCGCGACCCAGTACATCGGATAAAGGCGCAGGAACCGAGCTCGGTACCATGCCGCCCATGACACCGGTCCTGTCGCCGCCCGGCTCGCCGTCGATTGCATCAGGGCCCAGCCACTTAGGATGATGAAAACGCCGACCGCATGGAAGCCGAGTCCAGAGAGCTTGACCCAGATGTATTTGAAAATAGTCGCAACGCTGGCGGCGAAGCTGTGCCAATCGGCGGGTGGAAGTATCCCATGCTCGAAGTAGGTCCGGAAGAAATGGAAGTAAACGACCACGAGAATGGTCAATCCTTTTGCCACATCAAGCCAGAGGAGCCGCTTCATCGCCGTTCGACTTAACAGTGCGTTGGAAAAGTAGGAAGTAAGAAGTCTGAAGGATGTCCGGCTGATCGGGATAGCTGCAAGATCGACAAGACGATTGAGTCGGTGCAACTCTGGACAATTAGGAAGGTGGAGCAAAGAATGGAGCGAAGGAGATGAGCGAGATAGAAGGCCGCGCGCCAGACTGGCATTAACTGCAAGGGCAAGACCGGATTGTAATATGGTCGTAATCATTTTCGGCGTATCGGGGGCCGGAAAGACCACCGTTGGCCAGTTACTCGCGCAAGAGCTCGGCTGGCGCTTCTATGAGGCCGACGATTTCCACTCGCCGGTCAATGTGGAGAAGATGCGCCAAGGCGTTCCACTGACGGATCTGGACAGATGGCCATGGCTGGAGAGTTTGCGTGAGTTGATCAATCGATGCATTGCCACAGGAGGAGACGCCGTTCTGGCTTGTTCAGCGCTGAAAGAAGCATATCGCCGATATCTTCAAGTGAATACTGAAGTGAAACTGGTTTTTCTTCGGGGAAATTACGGTCTCATTGCCGAGCAACTCAGGCGCAGGCGCCGACATTTCATGAATCCAGGATTGCTTCAGAGTCAGTTTGCCGATCTGGAAGAACCGCGACCCGGAGAAGCTACTATCGTGATCGAGTTGGGGCGAAGCCCGCGCCAACTCGTGCAAGAGATCAAGAGAAAGCTGCGAATCCGGCATTGAACGTTTGGGTTCGCCGCCGGGCGAGTCGTCGAGTTGACGGACCGGACTGGCAGAAAACAGTCGCATCCAGACAGGCACTCATCACCGAATACAATATCCGTAATTCTTGTGAAGCGGCTGCTCCAAACAATTGTCGTCTGGCTATCGATCGTCGCTCTGTTCGCTACGACTGAAGTGGCGGAAGCGGGACCGTTCCGGGACTTTTTTAGAGCGCTAAGCCGCTCGATGGCACACCCGGAAGCGAAACCGCGATCGCACCGGAGCAGTCGTAAGCAGAATAATGAGGCTCCGCCAAGCGATTCGTCCAACGATCAAACTTCGGGCGGCCGGCTCCCCGCAGCTCCGAATAGGCGTAACGTTAATGAAGCTCCGCCGACTGACGTGTCGAATAGCCAGGCTTCAGGCGGCCCAGTTCCTGTGGCTCCGAATGGACACAACGTCCGCACAGCGAAGGCAGCTCGGGCTGCGAAAAAAGGAAAAAGCGGCATGCTCTATGGAACTCCAGTGCCCGGCAAACAAGGCTTAGTTACGAGTCCATTCTCGCCGGAAAGCGGTTACATCGACGTCCGCAGTTTTCCACCTGGAACCGAAGTGAAAGATCCTTACACAGATAAGATTTTCCTTACGCCGTAGCGATCTCTCCACGAAGCGAAGGAGCGGTGTCTTCAGGAGTTTCGAGGCAAGAGCCGACCGCTCGATGTTAAACTCAGGTTTCAGCTCGCGCGAAACCTGTCCGCATGGTCGCGCGCAAACCGCGTAAACGCAGTTGCGGATTTGCCCGTGACTTTTTCAATGTCGGAAGTCACAGCGGCCCAACGGTTCTGTTTGTTACTCGCGTGTAGTTCCATTAACGCGTCCACCTGCCACTGCGGCAGTCCGGCTTGAAGCATTCCGTCGCGTGCAGCGGACTCTGGCACGTCGACGTAGTTGATCTCGCGACCTGTCAGTTCGGAAAGGATGGATGCTACTTCTGCGATTCCGAGCGCCGCCGGACCGGTCAGGGTGTACGTTCTTCCTTCGTGGCGCTCGCTTGTCAATGCCTCGGCGGCGAGAGTTGCGATGTCGCGCGTATCGACAAAGCTCGCTTTACCATTTCCCCACGGCAGATAAATCGCGTCATCGCGTGGCGGAAAGTAGTTGATGAAATTTTGCATGAAGGAATTCGGCCGCAAAAATGTGAACGCGAGACCTGATTCGCGAACACGTTGATCGTTGGCGGCGTGCCATTTCCCAAACGTGAATGGCGGGTCGGTGTCTGCGCCAATAACAGAAAGTTTTACAATGTGGCGCACGCCAGCCCGTTTCGTTCCATCGATAAACGCATCGGCCATTGCCACCTGGTTTGGGATGAGCGGCGGCAACAGGAAAACCTTTTCGACGTCTTTCAGCGCATCGGAGAAGGATGCTGCTTCTTCAAAATCGAATGTCGCCAGCGCGATGTCAGCGCCGAATTGTTTTCTTGCTTTGGCTTGATCGCGAACGGCGGCCCGTACCGGCACTCCATTTTCCGAAAGTATTTTTACGAGATCCCGTCCGATCGTGCCGGTTGCTCCAGTTACCAAAACAGTTTTCTCCATGAGAGTTCGTTATAGCGAACCAGGGAACGCCGCAAGAGCGATCGCTATTTTAAAGCGCAAGAGTAACGGAGGGGAAAGCCATGGGGAAAATAGGAAATAGAATGGCGCGATGCGGGACGAGCGACATGCACGGTAAAGCCGTGTGAAAAGTGAAACGAAGAGCTGAGCGAATGAAAGACTAAAGTAAAACTTGAACTGCCGCGACAAAAGGGAGGGAATCAGAATATGTTCGTCGGACATTACGGCGTAGCCTTTGCGGTCAAGAGCGAGAGAAACCAGATCCCGCTTTGGGTTCTTTTCGTTGCCGTGCAGTTGCTGGATTTTCTCTGGGCGCCATTTGTCCTGCTCGGCATCGAGAAGGTGCGAATGGTGCCGGGGATCACGGCGACAAATTCGCTAGATCTCTATTACATGCCTTACACGCACAGCCTCGTCGGTACGCTGATCTGGTCCGGAGCTGCTTTCCTTATCTACAAACTCGTGCGAGGCGCGAAGACTTCAAACACAGCAGCATTGATCGTCGCTTTTGCTGTCTTTTCTCATTGGATCCTGGATTTGATTGTTCACCGTCCCGATCTTGCCATCTACGATAACGTTCTGAAGGTCGGCTTTGGTCTTTGGAACCACAGGTGCTTGGAATTTGCTCTCGAGATCGCGATCCTCGTCGGCGGTATTCTCATCTATCTCAAAAGAAACAGTTCGGTCGCGCGAAAGGCCGGTATCGCCACTTTCGGCGTCGTATTGATTCTGATCCAGGTGTGGAACACCTTTGCCGGCCGGCGGCCTACTTCGGATCGAATATTCGCAATAACGGCTCTAATCTTCTATACGCTTTTTGCCGGTATTGCATTTTTGCTAGAGAAGCGGTCCAAGCTCGCCACTGGAGGAGATCGTCCGATTGGCGGACCGGACTGACATTAAGATCGATAAGATGATTGAAGCGATCGGCTCTGGCCGTTACTTCAATGTCGCGTGAAAGGCAACGTCGACCTTGTCCTCTTTCGCGTTACTTGTCGTTTTTGCTGTCCCAGTTAAGTCTTTGCTCTTCGGATTATCGATCTTGATGTCGAAGATTCCGGCGACGCTCGTCTGCCGCCCGTTCGTGTGCACGTCGGTGCGATAGGTCGTTCCGTCTTTGTCCACGAAGAACGCCAGGCCACTCCACTTTGTGTGGTCAAGCATCATGTCGAATTCACTCGTCCACTTTTCGATTGGGAGTTTCTTGTCCGTCAACAGCAGAACAACTGGTTTGCGGTCATCCTTTTGATCGATAAACGCGGAAGCAAACTTTAACTCAGCGGTTGCACCATCAAATGTGAGCGACCCTTTGGCCGAGCCAGCTGGCAGATCTACTGTAACGCCCGCCGGAGTGGCAGCGGGACCAGACTCAGTTGCGGTTTTGGCAGCAGTCTGCGCTGGCGATTCCTCGGCGGCATCTTCCTTCGCATTTTCATCGAGAAGTTTTTGAACGTCGGGCATGTTGACGCCCATTTTTTTCGCTGCTTCGGCTGCTTCTTTGAGCTGCTCTTCGGTCTCCTTGTCCTGCGTGTACGCGGGCGGCGCCACCACAAGCAATGCGGCGCTGCATAAAGCTAATGCTGTTTTCATATTGCTGAGGTTAAATGAAAAATAACGACAAGGAAAACGGCTGGCGATGGTTTCAACTCAGCCTGACGAATTAACTAACTTGGCGGCAAATTGCCATGGAACAGTTTACGCCGGAACATAGATTGCATAGCCGCGCGGCGGCGCCCAGAGATCGACCCAGCCTGAGTCGTTGGTCCATTTTTCTCGCGGCACGCCGAGGTCGTCGCGCCCGCGCCAGGCGGCCGGCACGAAGGTCGTATTGTTCCACCGTGACTGGACCGACGCGCCGTTCCAGGTGCCGCGGTTGTTCAGGACAAAGATTAGTCCGCTTTGGTTGCCAAGGCCCGAACGCTGCATGATGTAGAGGTCGTCATCGACGAAGAGTACTTCCGCCGAGCCGGCAGCATTTTGTTCATGAACTTTGATGAGCGCATTAATGCCGTTTTCATTGTCCGGCTGGGCTAGGTCCCAGTCGAAGTAATCCTGCCAGAAGACACACGGGTAACCTTCGTGCGTGAGGATGAAGGCGTACGCCAGCAGCTTGTCATTGATGATCGGACTGTCGCGCATGACATCGTGGTTCTCCACAAAGGTGACGGCCTGGGCCGGACGATCCCATGTGAGCACTCCTCGCTCCGCGAGGTTGCGGAGACTGAAACCGTAGCTGTCGCACAAGTCGCGCAGACGCCAGCGGAGCGGGAAGTCAAATGCGCCGACCGGATTGTCCGACCACGCATTGGCTTGATCGAGCCAATCATCAATCGTGCGTTCGCTGTCCCAACATTCGCCGACCCCATACGGCTTGAAACTGACGCCGCTCCGCAGCGCGCGTAATTCCTGGATCGAACGGACCATCCAACCGCCGTAACCTTTGACCATATCGTAGCGGAAGCCGTCGAAACCGATTTCTTCCAAAAGCCAGCGGGCGTAGCTGATGAGCTCGGTATAAACTATGGGGGCGCGATGACAGAGGTCAGGCATGTCGCCGAAGGTGGCGCCATCCCAGGTCTCGTACCGGCTCGGATGAAAGCAGGTCCAGTCACGGCGGAATTTGCCGCTTACAGGTGCGAACTTCGTCCAGCGCAATTGGCCGTCGATGGGATTCAGCTCCCGGGCGTCGCCGCCACTGTTATGATTAAACACCAGGTCGGCGTACACCTGCAGGCCCTGAGCTTGAGCGGACTGGATCAGGGCTAACAGCTCGGCTTTGGAGCCGAACCATGTTGGCACGCCGCCTTTCTGATCGAACTCGCCCAGGTCGTAGTAATCGTAAGGATCGTAGCCCATCGATTTCCAGCCGGCCGCCTTGTTTGCGGGCGGAAGCCATAGGGCCGTGAAACCTGCCTGTGCGATCGACGGCAGTTTGGATTTGATTGAGACCCACCACTGATGCTCGCGGTTTTCCGCTTTGGGACAGTCCCAATAAAAAGCCTGCAATATGGCACCCATAGTTCCCGGTCCCTTTCTGTTTCGAGAGGTGTCGCCATGCTACACCTCGAAGAATGCTGGACAAGCAGCAATCGGAATCACGGAGTGTTCGGCCGAAGCGGGCGTGCCGCGAGAATGAAGCTAATGTTTGATCCGAGGAAGACGCGACCAACGAAATAGTAAGTAAAGGAGCAACACATGTTAAAAGAGAGAGAGAGAGAGCAAAGCGTTCAATGGTTTTTCGGTCGATGACATCCAAAAGGCGAAAGAGTTCTACGGCCCCACGCTTGGGTTGAAGGTTTCGCAATCGAATGACCTGCTGAGGTTGCACCTCGCCGTTCAGGATTATTTGATCCGGCAGTAAATCATTCGATGCAGCTTGAGTGAGCGACAAAACAATGACGTGACACTGGGGAGCTTTTGTCATTAACTCGGTATCCAGCGCTGGTCGTGTCCGCAACCGGCTGGAGCAATATTGATCTCATATGAAGCCTAAGAATCTTAGCAAAAAAATTCGCCGGATGGAAGTTCGCCTGCAAAAGGGTGCGAAGAAGCTGGCCAAGCTGAAACAGAAACTTGAAGCGGCAATGGCGGCCAGCGCGGCTAAGAAAAAAAGGAAATCGGTCGCCCGCGCTGGTGAAGTTCGCAAGAGTCGAATCCAAACGGCTGCTGTTAAGAGACCAAGTGCCGTCAAAAAAGTGAAGAGAAAACTCAATCTGACCCCAGAACGTCGTGCGCAACTTGCGGCTGTGATGAAAGCTCGATGGGCCGCCAAGAGAGCGGCGGCGGACGCGACTACGCAAACCACTTCGACCGAACCAGGGTTTATACCGGGACAGGGCCCTCAGCCGCAGTAAAGCAGGCGCGGCGGCGCGGCTGCATGTCAGGCGGTTCGTTGCCGGAGCGCGGAGACGAAAATTTTTGCACTTGCATTGCGATTTATTTCGACTAAATGTTTAACCAGATGGTTAAATATACGCCAGATGTTCTCAATCGCACGTTCGCCGCGCTGGCCGATCCAACGCGCCGGCGCATCCTCGCGCATCTGGCGCACGGTGACAGGTGCGTTACCGATCTGGCGCGACCGCACCGGATGTCGTTGCCGGCGGTTTCGAAACATTTACGAGTGCTGGAGAACGCCGGATTAATTCGTCGTAAACGCTACGGACGGGTGCACGAACTGAAATTGGAAGCGTTGCCGATGAAGAAAGCCGCGCAATGGATCGAGGAGTATCGCCGATTTTGGGAAGGATCACTCGATCGTTTGGCGGATTATTTGGCAAAGACGAACAAACGAACCGACCAGAAGGGGAGGGCGTAACGTATGTGTCCCCTGTGTGTAGCGAACATGACGCTGATCGCGGTTGGCGCGATATCGAGTGGCGGACTAACCGCGTTCGCGATGAACAAGTTTCATAAAAGAAAACAAAAGAGTGAAATCAAAGGAGGCCGAAATGAAACTGGAAGAGATGAAACCCGAAAAAGATGCCAACCAAATAAATCGTCCGAGAATCGTGTCATCGCAGGAGTGGGAGGCGGCGCGCGAGCAACTGCTCGTGAAGGAGAAGGAGTTGACCCGCGCTCGTGATGCACTGGCCGCCGAGCGTCGGCGGATGCCGTGGATGGCCGTGGAGAAGAAGTACGAGTTCGAGGGGCCCAAGGGCAAGACGAGCCTGCTCGACCTGTTCGACGACTGCCGTCAGCTGATTGTCTACCGCGCCTTCTTCGAGCCCGGCGTGAAAGGCTGGCCCGAGCATGCCTGCATCGGTTGCTCCATGGTGGCCGACCAGGTCGCTCATCCCGCCCATCTGAATGCGCGCAACACCACTCTCGTGTTCGCGTCACGCGCCCCGCAGACGGACATCGCGCGCTTGAAGGCGCGAATGGGCTGGGAGATGCCGTGGTACACCATCACGGATAGCTTCGACGCCGACTTCGGCGTCGACGAGTGGCACGGCACGAACGCATTCATCCGCGACGGCAACAATGTGTTCCGCACCTACTTCATCAACAACCGCGGCGACGAGCAGATGGGGAGCACCTGGAACTACCTTGACATCACTGCGCTCGGGCGCCAGGAGGAATGGGAGGATTCGCCGGAGGGCTACCCCCAGACCCCGCCGTACGAGTGGTGGATCTGGCACGACGAACCAAACCCCTCTTAGAAACCGAGCCTGTCATATATGACCGCAATAACCACACCCTTCTCAGGCGGATGCGCTTGTGGCGCGATTCGCTACGAATCTACAGCAGAACCGGTGATGATGCTTCACTGTCACTGTCGAGATTGCCAACGATCGAGCGGAGGTCCGTTTTCGTCTTACGTGATCGTGCCGACGGAAGCTTTCAAGCTCTTGCAAGGCTCACTGCGTTTCCATGCCTCGCCCAGTGAGGCGGGCGGCAAGACCGATCGGGGCTTTTGCCCTGAATGCGGCTCGCCGATTCAAGTCAAGCCCGACGCGTTCCCTCACTTTGTCGCGATCAGAACTGCAAGTCTGGATGATCCGAGCTGGTTCAACCCGCAAGTAGATGTCTGGACATCAGACGCGCACCCATGGGACCACATGGATCCCGCGTTGCCAAAGTTCAAAAAGTATCCGCCGCAAACAGAATGAGCCGAAATTTTTTAGATCCGTCGAAAACATCGAACAAACGAAATTGGAGAAGAGCAAAATGAAAATCGAAACAATGGAAGCGAAAACAGAGTTAAGCGAAATGAATCCGTCTAAAATCGTGTCGAAAGCTGAGTGGCTGGTTGCCCGGAAGGATTTGCTGACCCGCGAGAAGGAATTAACCCGATTACGTGACGAATTGAGCCGGCATCGCCGCGAGCTGCCATGGATTAAGATCGATAAGGATTACATCTTTGACGGTCCGAACGGGAAAGAGACGCTGGCGGATCTCTTTGAGGGACGCAGCCAATTGATCGTTTATCACTTCATGTTCGGCCCGGGATGGGAAGAAGGCTGCAAAAGCTGTTCGTACCTGGCCGATCACTTCGACGGAGCCAATTGGCATCTCCCACATCGCGATGTGACGTTCGTAGTTGTATCGCGAGCGCCACTGTCCGAGTTCGAACCATACAAAAAGCGTATGGGCTGGCGCTTCAAGTGGGTGTCATCTCATGGCAGCGATTTCAATTTCGACTATCACGTCTCGTTCACGAAGGACGACGAAGCGAAGAACAAAGTTTATTACAACTACGGAACGGGAGAGTTCATAAGCGATGAACTTCCCGGCCTGAGCGTATTCTATAAAGATGCGAACGGTGACATCTTCCACAGTTATTCGACTTACGCGCGCGGGCTCGACATCCTTGTTGGCACGTACAACTTCCTTGATCTGGTGCCAAAAGGCCGGAACGAAAATCCGGAATCAACGATGGATTGGGTCCACCGTCATGACCAGTACCCTGCCTAAGCAGAAGCCGAGGAAAATATGACTACGAAAAACCATTTGGCGGAAGCGATTGTCATCGAACGAACTTTCAACGCGCCCATCGCGCGGGTTTGGAAAGCGCTCACTGATGCGGAGGATATGCGGCGCTGGTATTTCGACCTGAAGGAATTCAAGCCCGAGGTAGGTTTTGAATTTGAATTCACCGTTGAGCATGAAGGCATGAACTATCATCATCTTTGCAAAGTCACTAAAGTGATTCCGCAAAAGACGCTCGCCTACACCTGGCGGTATCAGGGACACGAGGGCGATTCATTGGTCACGTTTGAATTGTTCGCCGATGGCGACAAAACGCGCCTGAAGCTGACCCATGAAGGATTGGAAACTTTCCCGAAAACTCCTGCGTTCGCACTCAAGAATTTCATGGAGGGCTGGACCCAAATCGTCGGTTCATCACTCAAAGCGTTTCTCGAGAGTGATGGTGCCGGGCGGGGGTTAAGGTAACAACAGTGATACCTTGCTGACGAAAGGAGACATATGGCCGTAACGAAAAACTTATCGCTCGAAATCAAACGTCTGATCAAGGCTCCGCGTGAACGGGTTTACGCGGCCTGGACCGATCCCGCGCAAATGAAGCAATGGTTCGGCCCAGAAAATGTCCAAACTCGCGACCTAATCGCTGACGCCCGGGTAGGCGGAACTTTTCGCTGGGACCTCACCAATCCGGAGGGAGAAGAAATGACCATGCGCGGCGAATACCGCGAGCTTCAGCCAGGTAAAAAAATCGTCTTCACCTGGCAATGGGCAGAGGATGAGGATTGGGAAAACCATATCAGCATTGTGACGGTGGAACTCGACGACGCCGACGGTGGAACCAATCTCCGTTTAACGCACGAGCAACTGCCAAGCGAAGAGTCCCGCGACGGCCACACTCGAGGCTGGGAGAGCGCGCTCGACAAATTGGAGAAACTATTTAGCAAGTAAACTAAACTCAAAATAAAAGGAGGAAATATGAGCACGGAAGAAGTGGCAAAGAAAGTAGTGGAGCTAACCCGCAAACAGGCGTGGAAAGAGGCGCTCGAAAGCTTGTACTCAAAAGACATTGTCAGCGTTGAGGCCCGCGCAATGGAAGGCGGCTCGACCGAGAGTCGTGGCATCGAGGCAGTGCGTGGCAAGACCGATTGGTGGGAGAACAACATGCAGGTGCACAGCGCAAAAGTCAGCGGACCGTTCGTCGCGCATGATCGGTTCGTGGTGCAGTACGACATCGACGCGACGGACAAGAATTCGAAGAAGCGAATGCAGATGTCGGAAGTTGGCGTTTATACGGTCAAGGATGGAAAGATTGTGCGCGAAGAGTTTCTGCCGCTGGCAGAGTAAAAGGTCTGATTCGCGGAAGTCCTTTCCCGCATGATTCTTAAAGGGCTGGCGCAACAGGCGTCAGCCCTTTTTTGTTCAGCACGGAGGAGACTATTTTCTATATTTGGACGTGGAGTTGAAGTCGTGCCGGATTGTTTCGCTGTTGCCCGGTGCCACGGAGATCGCGGCTACACTCGGATTGATGGACGAAATAGTTGGGGTTTCGCATGAATGCGACTATCCAGCTGAGACCAACGAGCGCCCGCGCGTGACGCATTGTGCGGTTCATAGTGCTGGCCTAACGAGCGGCGAAGTGGACGAATGGGTACGCCGCGCACTGCGCGAGAACGGCACCATCTATGCCATTGATGAGCCGCTCCTGCGCGAGCTGCGGCCTAATGTGATTCTCACACAAAAATTGTGCGATGTCTGCGCGGTCGGTTACGGCACAGTCGCGCAGCTGGCCGAAACGTTGCCAGGTCCGCCTCACGTCGTGAACTTGGAGCCCTCGAAGTTGTCGGACATTTTCGACGACATTCGGCGTGTCGCGGAAGTATGCGGCGTGTCTCCAGTCGCCGACGAAGTGATCGCACAATTATCGGCGCGTGTGGAGGCGGTACGGCGTCGCGCAAGCCGTACTGTAAATCGTCCTCGCTGTTTTTTGATGGAATGGGTGGATCCGCCGTTTTGTTCCGGTCATTGGGGACCCGAGCTGGTCGAGATCGCGGGCGGACTGGATCCATTAGGTCGCAAGCATCAACCCTCAATCCAGATCGATTGGCAGGCAGTGCTCGACGCTCGTCCGGAAATCATCGTACTCGCTCTTTGCGGCTACGATGTCGATCTTGCACGACGCGATTACCAATTGCTCCAGCGTTTTCCCGGTTTCGATTCGCTCCCTGCGGCATGTCGCGGGGAGATCTATGCCGTCGACGCCAGCGCTTATTTCGCCCGACCAGGCCCGCGCATTGTCGATAGCCTGGAAATTCTTGCTGGAATTTTGCATCCGGAAGAGTTCCCCGAGTTCGCTCCGCATCGGACCGATGATGCGCGGGTTGTTCGCGTCAATCCGCAACCGGCTTGAACCCAGCGAACATGTCATTGGCTTCCGGGGTCTTAAGCGGCAATTGCTGGAGCGCTAAAGTTGCAACGCCTTACGAAGATGCGGAATGAGACGTTTACCGAACTCGACTGAGTCGCCGGCCGAGAGATGCGACCATTCGGGACAATTGAAGCCGCTTAGCTCGGGATAATCTTCATAGTAAATACCAGTTGCACCGGTGTCCTTGATCACTCGATCCCAAATACCGGCGCGCGATTGCTTATCTAAGAACACGTGCTGGTGGCCAGTACATTTTTCCAGATCATTCCGCGGGATTGATTCTGATCTCGCGACAAAGGACAAGATCGAGGAGGTGATTAAATCGGTGTTGCTGGAAAAAGTAAACGAGACCCTTACGTCCGGCCAAACACATCCCGCAGTTCGTCTTTGGCCCGTTCCAGCACGCGCTTCTGCTTTTGAGAAAGGGATTTGCCTGCGCGATTTATATAGAAGTTGAGCATCGACATCGCGGATTGATAAGGCGTGCCCTTGCGCCGCTTGCTGGCCTGCGCAGAGCGTTTGAGCGAGCGCGCGATCCGGCGCGGATTAGTTGATTTAAAAATCTTTGATTCGAGATCCAGCGCGTTGCTGTGTTTTGTAACCCGGGCTGACCAACGCCGGTTCTTCGAATCTCCGCGCCTTTTTGATGATTTCTTCCGGGTTGACCTCATGTAGAACGATGCGCTTCTTGGAACTTCAATCCCTGGACGATCACTCCGGAGACCACGGCCTCAGCAGATTTTCGATCCATTTTGTCCGTTATCGACTTGTTGAGTTTGAGATAGATCGCAGCTCCAAGATTTACATGTTATCACATGAATGAGCATATCGCATGAGCGCAGGATTACTTGATCTAAAAATAAACATGGTTGCCGTTGCGGCGTTAACCTACCAAGTGCTTCATCTTGTGCCGAGAGGATTGAAGGATTTCGACATACACTGCAGAATACTGGTCACCGCATGAACCAACGTCTCACTCGATTGATCCTAAAGTTGTCGATTTCAGGATTTTTGATGATGAGCGGCGTCGTCGAAGCCCGTTCGCTCGGTGAGTTCTTGAAGGCGCTCGGCAACTCGATCGCGCATCCGCAAAAGAAGCCGCCTCCGCGGAGTACGACCCATAAAGAGGATATCAAGCAATCGACGACGCGCGAGGGATCTGCCACCGCAAGTCCGAGCCCAAGCGCGACTCCAACGCAACCATCCATACGCACTGCCACGGCGGCCCCGGCAGCCAAAGGCGAAAAGCGGGACGTTCCTTACGGAATTCCAGTTCCAAACAAACCAGGCTTTGTCACGAGTCCGTTCGCGCCGAACGGAGGTTACGTTGATGTGCGTGGTTTTGCGAGTGGGACTGAAGTGAAGGATCCTTACACTGACAAAATTTTCCTCACGCCGTAACGATCACGCAATCCAACGCCAATACTTCTGAGACGGAGCGAATCCGATTTCAGGAGAGAACTTTTATCAGAGCAGGGTGGAAAACCATCACGGCATGAATTTATCTATCACCGGACTTCATCACGTTACTGCGATTGCGAGCGATCCCCAGCGCAATCTGGATTTTTACGTCGGAGTTCTGGGTCTGCGTTTCGTTAAGCGCACGGTCAATTTCGATGACCCTGGCACTTATCACTTTTATTTCGGGGACGCGCGCGGTACACCAGGAACAATCCTGACATTTTTTTCGTGGCCGGGCGCACGCCGTGGGATTCGCGGTACCGGTCAAATCGAAGCGACTGCTTTCGCCATTCCACCAGAGTCGGTCGAGTACTGGCTGGATCGTTTCAAAGAACACCATGTTCCAGCTGAAAGAACATCGGCGCGTTTCGGAGAGGAAGTTATCCGATTCGCGGATCCTGACGGACTCTTGATTGAATTAATCGCTTCGATTTCGATCGCGGGCGTCGAACCGTGGTCTGACAGCACCGTGCCGATTGAGCATTCGCTTCGTGGGTTCCATGGCGTTTCAGCCGCACTAGAAGGCTATGAGCACACAGCTAAACTATTGACCGACGCCTTTGGCTATAGGTTGCTGGAACAATCGGGCAATCGTTTTCGGTTCGCGGCATCGGATGAAAGAGGAATCGGTAGAATTATCGATCTGTTATGCGTGCCCGATGGCTCTGCGGGGCGAGTCGCGGCCGGTTCCGTTCATCACATAGCATTTCGCGCCCACGACGACGAGGAGCAGCGTAACTGGCGGCATCATCTCATCGCGCTTGGATACAACGTCACACCGGTAATCGATCGAACTTATTTTCACTCCATCTACTTCCGCGAGCCAGGAGGCGTGCTCTTCGAGATCGCGACTAATTCGCCAGGCTTTGCCTCCGACGAAAGCCTCAAAGAATTGGGTAGCAATTTGCGTCTTCCGCCGTGGCTGGAACCGACTCGTTCGCAGATCGAAGAAATTCTGCCGCCCATCAAAATTCCAACCAGGTAATGAAAGCGAGGCTCAATTTCGTTCACGAATTCGTGCCCGGCAGTTCAATGCGAACCCTGCTCCTTTTGCACGGTACCGGCGGAAATGAGCAAGATCTTATTCCACTAGGACACGAGATTGATCCCGTTGCCGCTATTCTTAGCCCGCGTGGCAAAGTTCTGGAAAATGGAATGCCGCGATTCTTCCGCAGACTTGCCGAAGGGGTTTTTGATGAAGAAGATTTGAAGAAGAACACCTATGAACTGGCGGACTTCGTCAGTGCGGCAGCGCAGCATTACGAATTCCCGGCTGATAAGATCGCTGCAGTCGGTTATTCGAACGGCGCAAATATCGCCGCTAGTTTGTTGTTACTTCGACCCAAAACGCTTCGCGCCGCCGTGCTATTGCGGGCAATGGTACCGCTCGTACCCGAAAAAATGCCGGATCTCTCCTCTGTGCGTGTATGGATCGGCGCCGGAAACCAGGATCCAGTGATTCCAACATCCGAGACTCAGCGCCTTGTCGAGCTTCTTCGCAGCGCGCGGGCTGAGGTTACGATTCATTTTGTAAACGCCGGCCACGGCTTGACCAGTGCTGAAGTAGAAACCGCTAGCCAATGGCTGTCAGAGCTTACCGCGTAAGTGCATCAGCAGCAGCGTCGTTCAAAACCGAAACGGCCCTTCGCAGATGCTGTCCGTCACCTTGCGCCGGTCAGATGGGCTTTCGCGTTTTTGAAGTTTGTCTGGCAATAATTCTTTTGCGCCGGGCCTGCCGACCGCGGCCATGGCCTCGATTTGAAATTCCTCCGGGATGCGCAGTTCTACTCTGGCACGCTCATAATCAAAGCCCTCCATGCCGTGGACGACAAGTCCTTGGCGGAAACCTTCGAGCGCGAAATTTTCCCACGCCGCTCCAGTATCATAGGAATGTGTGATCGATGGTTCGTTGTCGTGCTCGAAAGTCTTTCGCGAAATGAAGAGGACGAGGACGGCGGCGTTCTTCGCCCAAGACTTGTTTGCTTCGACGAGTAATTCGAAAAAGACCGGCCAATTCTCGGTGCCACGACGCGCATACAATGCTCGCCACTGCTGAGCGTTGAACGAAGAAGGAGCCCATCGCGCAGCCTCAAACAGACGCATTAATTCATCCTCCGAAATTTCTTCGCCGGACATCGCGCGCGGCGACCAGCGGTCAAGAAGCAACTGCTCAATGGAAAAGTCCGCTCTCCGAATTTCGCTTCCGCTAATCATACGCGATTGAATAAGTCGCACCTAAGCCTCTCTTCGCATCGTGACGGACTCGGAGTCTTGGCGCACAATTTTAAACCCGAATCGCTCGTAAAGACGCACCGCCGGATTGTTCGCCGAGGCGCGAATTGAAATCATTGACTGTTCTGGCGTCGTTTTAACCAATTGCGTGAGGAGCGCGGCCCCGATGCCGTGCCGGCGATGGTCCGGTTTCACGACGAACGCGAGTTCCGGCGTGCTCTCGGCTTCGCTCGCATGCGCTATAGGTATGCGCAGCCAAACCGCGCCGAGCAGCTCATCCTTCTGCTTGGCATCGTAGGCGACAAAGCCGGTATCGCCTGCGCGGCCCCAACCCTCCACGTAGCGAGCAAACTCCGGTCGCCGCACGATGTCTCGCGATGGTGCAGCCTCGCCCTTGGTCGTTTGCAGGCCCTGATATAACGTCTCCCAGAGAATTGGTTCATCCGCAGCTGTGAGCGGCCGAATCGCATAATCCATAACATCAAAAGTCCGCTGGTTTGCTTGTGAACGCCGCCAATTATTTAATATACACGAGCGGCAATCAGCTGCGTCTTAAATCTAAAGACTCTGTTGGCCGGGCCGTCATCAACATCCCACGCAGCGGGGTCGATCACGGGCAAAATCGACAATGACGATTTAGGGATCGAAAACAGTCAAAGGTGGATTCTGTTCCAACGGAGCGAGCAGGAAATGTGTTAATCCAGCAATTCAACTGAATCGCCCTTGTGCAGCATGCCTTCCACCATCACGGCACCGTAAACACCGGCCATCCCGTCGTGAGCTTGCGCGACCTTCTTTAGTATCGCCGGAGTTTTTTCTCCGGTATCAGGGTCGATCGTGATCATCATGCAGCGCGGATCGCGCTCCAGAATTGTGACGACCACCTTCGGCCCGATCCGCAGGGATCGACCGACAAACTCATTCTCGGCGAAGCCCTCGGCGGATGTTAAATCCACATAGACGTTTGCCCGGAAACGGCGCTTATCCATCGGCATGCCCGTCTCTTCGGCTAATCGCCGCGCCGACTGCAAACTAAAGATCGAGATCGGACGGCAATCGGTCATCGCACGCTCCGAGCGTAGTAAGCTGAGGTGATGCTGCTCCTCGATCCCCTCGCGAAGCATATCGACCAATTTCGGGTCGTCTATCGCAACCGTTTCTCCTGCCGGCGTCTCAACGTCCACCATCAATTCTGCCGGTTCGGCTGAGACGGGATTCATGCCAGGCGGCATGCTCTCCGCTTCGGTCAAATTGATCGGCCTCGCCGCCTGTTCTGGTGGACGAAATCGCGGGCGATATCGGAGCATCTGACGCTGTTCTCGTCCGGTGAGGTAGGGAAATCCTTTTGGACTGGCCGAACTCTTGAAAGCAAAGAGGCGGTCGCCGTAAACTCCCGAGTATCCCGCGAACATCTCGTCCAACTCCTCGCCGCGCATACTTTTAACCGGATACCGCCAAAGGCTTTCCACTGTTGCGACGATACTCATTCTAAGTTGGATCTTTTGCGCCGAACCACGAGCCGGCCACCGAGGACAAGATCAAATTCGACCAATAAAGGCGAGAGGTAAATGGCAAAGAAGTCCTTCTACATGAGATTTCGTCGATGCGATTGCATGGGGCGGACGCACTGGATATGCTCGCGGCCATGTCCCCGGGAAAGGAACCCAAGCCGAATGCAAGAGGCGTCACCGGTTTTCGCGATTTCATTCGCGTCGAATTTGCGCTGATCGTCAGCCTGGGAACAGTGGCGATCTTTCTAGGAGCCGGCAGCCAGCTGGTGGAAGATATCGCGCATCCAGTCTGGCTCGGAATTGTCTTTCTTTGGCTCTTCGTCGTTCTCCTTTGGTCTGCAATGTCCGTTGTGCGGCATGCCGATTATCTTGCTATCAAGTGCGGCGAGCCTTACGGAACGCTGATCCTTACGCTCTCGGCCATCAGCATCGAAGTCATGACGATCTCCGCCGCGATGTTGCACGGTGCGAATAATCCGACCCTCGCGCGGGATGCGATGTTTGCCGTGATTATGATCGCGCTCAACGGGCTGGTTGGGTTATCTCTGCTCTTGGGCGGATTGCGGCATCGCGAGCAGCAGTACAATCTCCAAGGCGCCAGCGCCTTTCTTAATACCATTATGGTGCTGGCGGTGCTCGGTTTAATCCTGCCCAATTTCACCACGTCTATGAGCGGACCAAGATTTTCCTGGCCGCAGGAAATTTTTCTCGCGGTTACGTCGGTGGGACTCTACGCGATTTTTCTGCTTATCCAGACCATGCGCCACAGCCAGTATTTCATTGGGTCGCAGGATGTGTCCGCGGTGCCGAATCCGGAGCAGCAGCAAACGCAAATGCGGTCCACCGCTTACCACAGTGTGATGTTGTTTGTTTATCTCATCGCTGTGGTCTTGCTGGCCAAGAAATTCGCCATTCCGTTGGACAACGGCATCGAGCGTTTCGGCATGCCGCAGGCGCTCGGTGGAGCGATTATTGCCGCATTGGTTCTCTCGCCGGAGGCATTAAGCGCCATTCATGCGACGTTGGGCAATCAGCTCCAGCGTTCTGTAAACATTCTCCTTGGTTCAGTGCTCGCGACCATCGGACTGACCATTCCAGCCGTCTTGACTATCGGGCTGGTGACCAGACGGCCGGTGGTGCTAGGTGTGCAAGGCGGCAATTTCCCATTGCTACTGCTCACGTTGGCGGTGAGCGTTGTCACGTTCAGTAGCGGCAGAACCAATATCCTGCAGGGCTGCATTCACCTGCTGTTATTCGCTGTGTTTTTATTGCTGATATTTTTTCCTTGAGGTGGGCACTCGGCTGAAAATAAGTCCGCGAAAGATCATGAATAACGAACGCGATTATGTTCTCGGCACGCACGATGAGGAACTGGCGAGACTTGGTCTGCAACATAGGGTCTGGCGCCCCGCGGTCTTGGATTGTTGGAGGAAAGCCGGTATCACCGTGGGCAGCCGCGTGCTCGATGTCGGCGCCGGGCCTGGTTATGCCGCTGTCGATCTTGCGGAGATTGTCGGGTCGACGGGTGAAGTAATCGCGATCGAGCGTTCCAGGAACTTCATCCGTGCAATGGAAGAAGCGTGTCGCGCTCGCTTGCTTACGAACGTAAAGATTCACGAATTGGATCTACTCACCGACGATCTGCCGAAACGGGATTACGATTTCTCCTGGTGCCGATGGGTCGTGTCCTTTGTTAGTGATCCCTCGTTATTGATTAAAAAACTAAGTGCCTTAATGCCCAAAAGTAGCGTCGCCATCTTCCACGAATACGGCCACTACGAGACATGGCACTTTTTGCCACGCTTAACAAATCAGGAACGGTTTCGGGAACACGTGATTCAAACGTGGCGTCAATCAGGCGGTGAGCCCGATGGCGCTGCCGGCCTACCGGCGCTGCTTTCGGCAAACGGTTTCGCTATACGCTCGGCTACACCACACATCTTTTGTGTGGGTCCGGGCGACTACATGTGGCAGTGGCCTGCAACGTTCATTGAAATTTACCTTCTCCGCCTGATTGAAATGGCACGAATCGATCAAAAATTCGCCGATAAAGTGCGCGCCGACCTGGCCAGCGCGGAAAAGAATCCAAATGCATTAATGATTACCCCACTCGTCTTGGAGATCATTGCGGAGAAGATTAGGTAAGCCATCGACGGAGCTGGCAGGGAAGTTTCGCTATCACTGATATTTGATTTCTCGAGTCCAGCCCCTGGCAGGTGGGCATAGTCGGATTTCGCTTCCTTGAGGATGGGGATCTCGGAGACTGCATCCTTCCACAGGGACAAAAAATCTTTATAGCCCGGTGCGGGCTGAAATCTCCGAGAACGAGCGGACGTTGAGCCGTCGGCGCGCTGCCCGGCTGGGACTAATAGTAACGGTTGTTCTTTGGTTGCTGTTGTTTTAACCAGTCAATCAGCAGCTGCAGCACTTTCGGATCGAACTCAGCAGTCTTTCCATGGAACGCGTCTGCAAGGCTCAAGTAATGTTGAAAGGTGTGTCCCATCTCAGGCACTTCGACAAAACGGGCGGCTCCCAGCCGGTTGGCGTTCACAAACTGTGCGATCAACTCGTGATCGTTGCGGCTCATGATCCAATCGTATTGGCCATGTAAAACCAAAGTGGGAACGTTTACGCGCGACCACGCAGCAGCGAGATTTAGCTTTTGCAGCTGCTGATAAAACGCGAGTGGTCGTCCATAAAGATGCGCGTGATCTTTTCCTTCGGGCCAAAGCTCCGCCAATTGAGGATGCTCGTGCAAAATCTGGTCGACAGTTTTGTCTTTGATCAGCCAGTCATGATATAAGGTGGCCGTTCCTTTCATCCGATCGTTCACCTCAGCCGGCGATTTGCCTATTAACCCAAAACGACGCCGCTCAATCTCGAGCATGTGCTCGAACCATGTCTTTACCCATCCGCCAACGACGAGATAACCGCGTACCCGCCCTTGCTCCGCTGGGCCCTCTGGAATTTAGGGTGCGAAGCCGCCGCCGTTACTTATTCCCAGGATATAGACCTGGTTCGTGTCGATGAAGTCGTAATTTTTTAACGCGCGAAATGCCGTGCGATAACCGCCGAGCTCCGATTCGAAATCGTTTTCGGCACAGTTGCCCTCACTATCGCCAACGCCTTGTTTATCGACACGGAACAGGCAGAAGCCGGGCAGTTGTGCGAGACCTTGGAATACAATGCCGGTCGCGTCATGACGCACAACACCGGGCCCGGGACCTCTGTCGGGAGGCGCTTCAACTGAATCGCAACTAAGCCAGCCAGCAACGAAGATGACGGGCAGTTTCCCACAAGCGTCGTCCGGTTTCGTGATGATCGTGCGTAATCGCTCGCCATGTGGAGTCGTTACCGAATCATAAATTACATCGACATTCGGATAGCTTTCGCGTGGCGTCTTCACCTTACGCAATAGGTCGTCAGCCCCGAAAGCGTTCGGGGTCGCGATGAGCGTGAGCACAAAGGCGATTGTCATCGTAGTTCTCATCTCATTTACACCTTGGGTCGCTTTTTTTTCGGTTTACGCAACGGGGAAGATCGTTGAAAAATTGGATTCTGATGCCAAAATTGCGCGTTTTGGCGCTGTGTAAATCTCAGGCGGTGAACGGCGGACTGGACGAATTCGATCTGAAGTGCCCACCGATTTCCCTCGAAAAGGCCTTACGTAAGATATTTCCGCACGAGCGTTGTTATGCGCCTGCGTGAAATGCGGATTTGCAGTTCCGGTGGCGACTGATCAAGAGGCGCAGTCAGGGCGCTGACGTGCCCACGAGCTCAAGCCTTTGGGCATCGGCGCGCAGCGCCGCGATGACTTCCGAGATGAGGTCGTCGAGTGGCATACCCAATTCTTGCGCTCCGCGCACGATCTCCTCGCGATTCACGGCGCGAGCGAACGCTTTGTCTTTCATCTTCTTTTTTACGGCTCGAACATCGACAACGTGAATGCTTTTCGTCGGGCGAACAAGCGCGACAGCAACGATGAAGCTGCTTAATTCATCGACGGCGTAGAGGGTCTGCTCGAGCGGCGTCTCACGCGCCACATTGGTATAATTCGCGTGCGAAAGAATCGCGCGGCAGACCTCCTCGCTCCAGCCGTGGTCGCGGAGCCACGCAACCCCCACGCTTGGGTGGCCATCAGTCGCGCTTTGGTCATGATTTGGGTGGCGCTCGTAATCCATGTCGTGCAACAAGCCGACCGCCTCCCAAAGATCGACATCCGCACCGCGAAGCGCCGCAAAATACTTCATCGAATCAGCAACCGCATAGCAATGTTTCCTCAGACTTTCCGATTGGACCCAATCGTGAAGAATCGTGAGAGCGCGATCGGCAAGTGTTGTCATCGTCGACGGTACAAATGAATGAGGCAGTTGGAACTGGCGAAACTGATAGCTGAGCGCATTCCTTAATGAATCGAGACAGCGTCGCCACTTTTTATTTTTGTCGCAAGACGAACAACGTCCCAGTTGGCAAGGCGAACACAACCGTGGCTCGCGGAGCGGCCGATGGAATCGGGATCGTTTGTCCCGTGGATACCGATTCCCTTCTTGTTAAGCGCAATCCATATCACTCCGACCGGATTATTCGGACCGGGTGGGAGAAGGTGGAAATTGCCGCTGCGTTTGCCGTGTTGAAGCATTTCCTTGTCCCAACGAAACGTCGGCATCTTCGTAATCCTGCTTACTTTCCACTCGCCAATGGGCGATGCGGTGTGAGCGGAACCGATCGTGACCGGATAAGTCGCAATTAATTTATCGCCTTCGTGCACCTCAAGCATGTTGGTCTTGGTATCAATTTTCACCGCGACAGATGGCGCAGCGGATTGATGTGTTTTCGGCTCGTCGTTTTTGTTTGCGTCTTGACTTTGTGCATCTGGCTGATCTTCGATGTCATTCGCGGCTTGCGAAGGAACATCGCTACCGGGTTTAATATCTTTGACAGATGCAAGCTCAAACGGCTCGACGTTCGGGACACTGAGCTGGTCGCCTACCTTTAGCGTTTTCATCTTGCCAGGATTAAGTTGCTCCAGGAAGTGAACGTCGCTGTGAAATTTCTCTGCGATGGCTTCGGCGGCGTCGTGATACGGTAGAAATTTTAGCTTTGCCTGTTCCGACATGCTGCTGGGCGACGGACCGACGCTTTGAATGTCAGCTTCGGTGACGGAGTAGGGGACGAGGACCGCGCCCACGCTGGCCAGATCAAGACCATTAATGTCAGGCGCGACATTGCCTTTCGTCTTACCCTTTGCGGGCGGCTGTTGCGCCTGTTCACCTCGGGAGAGACGATAGAGGGCAAGCGCTTTCCAAGTAAAATCGCCATAGTGTCCATCAAGCTTGCCGGGACTAAAGTTCGCTCGATCAAGAAAGATCTGCAGGCGAGTAGCGGTTTCGACATCAGCCTTGCTGGGCGTCTTTTCAGGGGCGGGCTTCCTCCTGGCTGCTGCCGACAGGATATTGCTTGAAAGCAATGCGGTGATAACTGCGATGCGAAGAATAGAGTTCACACAATTTCATCGTAGTGATCGTTTCTCTCGGCTGTTTAGCTGACGCTGCGGCGAGCTTTTAACATGGTTTTGTTTGAGCTTGCATGGTGCCATTTCGTGAATTAAGCGTGCGCAAAATGAAAAGGATGGCGCAACGCGCTAGGTTGATCGATGACTGGCTTAGTTCGTCCTCTTCGAAGCGGGACATCAACGTTGTTCTGGCCGCACATGACAAGAAATTGCTCGCCATACCGGACGTAGTTGGCGTGTATGTCGGCACTCTCCAGGATCGCCGCACCCTCTGTTTAAAAGTCATGCTCGCTCGCAAAACGGAGGAGTCAGCACGAAAAATTCCGCGATCGATTGAGGGGTATCCGGTCGTTATAGAAATAAGTGGAGAGATCCGGGCGCTAGGTAAGCCCTAGGCGACGGACGAGTAATCGACTTAGCCGTTCATCAAACAAAAAAAACGCGCCTTTACTGTTCCACCGGCAGGCAGAACAGAAAGGCGCGATGGAGACAAACGAGATTAGATCTTAATCTTCGTCGAGGATCACCCGATCAACCATCATGTCGTCGCCTGTCCCGACATAGTGAACGCGGACGGGGACGCCTACTTTGATTCTCGTTCTTACCATATTTTCATCTAGGGTCCGGCCGCTCCGGGTCACATAAGTGACCGTCTTGCCGAAGCGATAGCGGCGCGGTCCGCTACTCTCCCTGAGCACGATTGCACTCCCCGGAGTATACTCCGTAATCGTACCGTTGCCTTCAGTCGTGGTGGTCGTTGTGGTGGTCTCCGAGACCTGTCCCCATGCAAACGGGGCCACAACTGCCAACGCCATGCTCAAAAGCGTTTTTTTCATGATTCCCTTTCTTGTTTAGTTGCTGTGGCGGTAAGCTTTCCGTGGACCGGTAAATTCTGAGGGCCGGACGACGAATTTGCCGCCATATTAGATTCGCACACGCCTTGCAGACCGGATGCTTCCAAAAGTCCCTTTGACCGCCATTGATATAGACTTTTTTGCCCGGCAAATCTTGGTCTGAGCAACGTGAACAAAGTTGTCGATTGGCACTTCGGATGTCACTTTAATCGGACAACCTGAAGGGCATCCTAATTCTGATCTGGCGAGCGTACTGATATCTTTTGGAAGCTCCGGCTGCACGTGTTTTGCTACCGTGCCGTGGAGATCTTTCGGAAGCCGTCGTCATTATCACGACCAAAAACGCAGAACCGCGAATTCTGCATCAAAGCGTAACTACATGGCAGATTACGAACCAGTTTCGCGTCGACCGATCGCAGCGGCGTTTCGCCGAACAGCCGAAGCAGCGACGCGATTGTGTGTGCGCTGGGCAGTTCATCCCGATGTCATCTCGTACTTGTCGGTCTTAGCGGCGATGGCTGGCGCGTTTTGCTTTTGGAAATCGCATACCGCGCCGCGACTGCTGATCATAGCGCCGGTGTTTTGTTATCTCCGCCTTTGGTTCAACATGCTCGATGGAATGGTTGCGCTTGCTGCCGGCAAGGCCACCGCGCGTGGAGAAATCTTAAATGATCTGCCGGATCGAATTTCAGATATCGTGATCTTTGTAGGTGTCGCCCACAGCAGTTGGATGAATCCGATTTTGGGTTATTGGGCGGCAATCCTTGCGGTCCTTACTGCTTATGTGGGAATCTTCGGTCAAGCCATCGGCGTGCAACGCGAATTTAGCGGATGGATGTCGAAGCCTTGGCGCATGGTGGCGCTTCATATCGGAGCGTGGACAACGCTTGCATGCTGGTGGTGGAATGATCAGTCGATCCGGCTTCAGAGTCTCACAATTCTCGATTGGACTTGCATCGTCGTAATTGCCGGCTGCGTGCAAACAATTGTGGTTCGCTTGAAACGGATCATGGCTGCGCTCGAACGAAGAACGAAATAATGTCGCCGCAGATCGCGCTCCACGATCCTGTTTTTCGCGCCTACCTTTGGATCGTTCCTTTCTCGCTCGTCGCAGGCGGAGCACTGCTCGCTCTGCTCAAATGGGGGTTCCAGAAAGAGATCAGCTCAATGTGGCAAACCTATTGCTCGTGGCTGATTATGGCGCCGCTGGCGTTATTAGTCGTTTTTGCAGGGCGCATTCCAACCATCATCGGTGTTACGTTGCTTGCGATTTTTGGATTTAAGGAATTCGCACGGGCGTCTGGTTTATATCGAGACTGGTGGATGACCGGCGCGGTTTATGCCGGAATCGTGACTGTGGGCACCGCGTCATTAATGCCGCATCCACACGGCGAAGAGCCAGGCGCTGGGTGGTACGGGTTTTTCGTCGCGACGCCCGTTTTTGCGATCGCTTTGATTCTGTTGATTCCGATTCTGCGCAATCGGGCGCGGGATGAACTGCAGAGGATGTCACTGGCCATTGTGGGCTTTGTTTACATCGGCTGGATGTTTGGACACCTCGGTTTCCTTGCGAACACGAGGAATGCTTACGGATTCATTTGTTACATCGTTTTCGCTACGGAATTGAATGACGTGGCTGCATTTACGTTCGGCAGATTATTCGGGCGCCATCCTCTCCGCAGTAAAATTAGTCCGAGCAAAACCTGGGAGGGCGCGCTCGGTGCGCTGGCGGTATCGATGCTGCTACCTTGGTTATTTCGTTTTTCATTTCCGTTCTTTGGCGCGTGGCAGCTTATCCTTACTGGCTTGATCGTTGGGATCGGAGGGCAACTCGGCGATCTCTCAATTAGCGTGATCAAACGCGACATTGGAACAAAAGACATGGGCGCAACGATTCCTGGGCATGGCGGAATACTGGACCGTATCGATAGCCTAATTTACGTGGCGCCCTTGTTCATGCACATGGCAAACTATTATTATCGGCTGCGATGAAAAAATGGCGTTATGACTCCGCGCGCGATCTCGATCAAACGCTGGTTGAGCGGCTTCGTCGATTTCCGCGCGAGCCCGACATGCTCGTTTATGGATTGCGCTCACTCGTGGCGTTGATCATTCGCGGTTGGCTGCGCGCTTACCATCGCTTTGAAATTGTCGGACTCGAAAATTTACGTGATAACGGTTCCTTTGTTATGGTTGCGAACCATTCCAGTCATCTCGATGCACTTTGTCTCCTTGCCGCCGTGCCATTGCGCAAGCTACATCGAGCATTTCCGGCCGCCGCCGCGGACTATTTTTTTAAAAGCGTGCCGCGCATCTGGGTTGCCGCCGTTGTAGTTAACGCCTTGCCTTTTGCGCGTCAGGTCCACGTTCGGCAGAGCCTTTCCATTTGCTGCGAACTTCTTTCGAATCCCGGAAATATTTTGATCATTTTCCCCGAAGGCACACGATCAACGACAGGTGAGACCCAGGATTTCAAATCGGGGATCGGGGCGCTCGTAGCGGGACGCGACGTGAGCGTTTTTCCATGTTATCTCGATGGAGCTTTTGATGCTTGGCCGAAGGGTTCTCGTTTCCCGCGGCCAAGGAAAGTCAGGCTTATCGTTGGCTCGCCGCGCAACTACGCCGCGCGTGCCGCGGAAAAGACAAACATCTGCGCGATCGCAGCGGAGCTGCGCGACGCTGTGAAAGAATTGGGACGAAGGAATGGATCTGACTGAACATACAATGATCAGTTGGGACGGGGCCAAGCTCTTCTATCGCGCATGGATTCCGCCGAAAGCGAAAGATAAAGCGTTGCTCCTTTTCCATCGCGGTCACGAACATTCCGGCCGGTGGAAGGAAACGGTCGATTTATTAGGCCTCGAGGATATCTCAGTTTTTGCTTGGGACGCGCGCGGCCATGGTCACTCATCTGGCAAACGCGGTGCGGCGGGCAACTTCGCCGACGTCGTAAAAGACGTAGATACTTTCGTCCGGCATATTTCCGAGCGCTACAGTGTCGCACTCGGAAACATGATCATGCTCGCGCACAGTCTTGGCGCAATAAGCCTCCTAGCGTGGGTGCACGATTATGCGCCGCCGATTCGGGCGATGATTCTCGCCACCGCAGCGCTTCGAGTGAGACTCTACGTGCCGTTTGCAATCCCGATTTTGCGGTTGAAACAAAAGTTGATCGGACCCGGGTCCGTCACAAGCTACGTCAAAGCGAAGATGCTGACGCACGACCCGGCGCAAGCAGCTAAATATGAGGCTGATGCACTCATTTTTCGTCAAATCGCAGTAAATGTTCTACTCGATCTTCACGATACTGCGAGACGATTGCTTGCTGATGCGGCCACAATTCACACGCCGACGCTGATGCTTGGCGCCGGAAAAGATTGGGTCGTTAGTCTGGGCGCCCAGCGCCAATTCTTTGACAAGCTTTCTTCGTCCGTGAAGCAGATGATCGTTTTCCCAAATGCTTATCACGCGATCTTCCACGAGAAAGATCGACGTGCGATTGTGCGTCAGGTGCGCGACTTCATCATCGAACGTTTCGCTCAGCCGCCGGTTACGCCTTCGTTTCTGTATGCCGACCAGATTGGATACACGCGGGATGAATATGAGCGGCTGAATCGGCCCGGCGGTGTAAAGTTTGCAGTGGCGCGCGCGGGACTGAAAGCGGCGGGACGGTTAAGCGACGGTGTCGATCTGGGTTGGCGAAACGGCTTCGATTCCGGATTATCGCTCGACTATGTTTACAGAAACCAGCCGCGTGGCACGACATCGGTCGGGCGCTTGATCGACAAGTCGTATCTCAATAGCATCGGTTGGCGTGGCATTCGGCAACGCAGAGCTCATCTCGAAAAGTCGCTCAAAAATGCGATAGAGAGAACACACAGGAATGGACGTCCGGTGCGCATCCTGGATATTGCGGCCGGCCCAGGACGTTACGTGCTCGAGACCCTGCGGATGTGTCCGGAAATTCCGGTGAGCGCGATATTGCGCGATTACAAACAAGAAAATATCGATGCTGCACGCGCTTTAGCGCAAGAATTCGAGCTCGACAATGTAAAGGTGCAGCGGGGGGATGCCTTCGACCGCGGCTCGCTTGCCTCAATCGAGCCGCGCGCGACCATCGGAATTGTCTCAGGACTCTACGAGTTGTTTTCCTCGAATGACGCAGTCTTGAACTCTCTCGCCGGACTTGCTGAGGCGATCGAACCCGGCGGTTATTTGATTTACACGAATCAACCCTGGCATCCACAGATGGAATTCATCGCGCGCGTTTTGCGCAATCGTGAAGGTCGGCCGTGGATCATGCGCCGACGCACCACAGCAGAAATGGACCAACTGGTCCGCGCCTCTGGATTTGAAAAGATCGACATGGAAGTAGACCAGTGGGGGATGTTCACCGTCTCGATCGCCCGGCGCGGTCTCTCCATTAACAATCGCGTGTGCTAGCTCGGCGACTCACAGCCTTCCGGGTTTCCGCGGGACTGTCAGTCCTGTTCCTGATCGTTTACGGCGTCTGCAATTGGATCACAGCGCAACGCAGCGGGGTCGGTGTTTTTTACTTTCAATGGGAACACTCCATTCCATTCGTTCCGTTCATGGTCCTTCCCTACATGTCGATCGATCTTTTCTTTGTCGCAGCGCCATTTCTCTGCCGGACAGATCGGGAATTATATACATTTTCTCGGCGGATTACCGCAGCGATTGCCATTGCGGGAATTTGTTTTCTCCTTTTCCCTCTGCGCTTCGCCTTTCCACGCCCACACGTGAACGGCTGGATCGGCACAATCTTCGATTGGTTTCGGGGAATGGACGCGCCCTACAATCTTTTTCCGTCACTACACGCCGCGCTCTGGTTTTTTCTTGTCAATATTTATGCCCGTCATCTTCGCGGCGTTTTCCTGGGCGGGGCAATGGCTTGGTTTGCACTGATCGCGCTCTCTCCGCTGCTGACTTATCAACATCACATCATCGACATCGGCGGCGGATTCGTGCTGGCCGGTTATTGCTTTTACTTTTTTCGCGACTCGACGGCCACACTGCCGGTAACTAAGAACCAGCGCGTCGGATTTTACTACTCCACGGCTGCGGTATTTTTGTTTGCATTTGCTCCGATCTTTTGGCCGTTAGGCGCCTTGCTATTTTGGCCCGGTCTTTCTTTCGGCATCGTTGCTGGTGCTTACTTCGGTTTTGGGCCAGGAATTTTTCGCAAGGCAAATGGCACTCTGCCTTGGAGCGCACGGTTCGTCTTGGGCCCTTGTTTGCTGGGTCAGTATTTGTCTCTGGTCCACTATCGTCGCCAATGTCGACCTTGGGATGAAGTCACTCCCAATGTTTGGATTGGCCGAAAACTGAGCAATCGCGAAGCTGAGGGAGCGGTGCGTAGCGGCGTGACGGCTGTACTCGATCTCAGTGCCGAATCCTCCGAAGCGAAAGCATTCCGCGCAACCAGTTATCGAAACATACCAATTCTTGATCTCACGGCTCCTTCCTTGGGGCAATTGCGGGAAATGGGCAAATTCATCGCCGAACACAGGGAAACGGCTATCGTTTACGTTCACTGCAAGATCGGTTATTCGCGCAGCGCCGCTGCTGTAGCTGCATATTTGATTATGAATGGCGAGGTGAGCGGCGCCGAAGAAGCGATTACGATTATCCGGCGAGCGCGGCCATCCATTGTCGTTCGGCCGGAAATCGTCTCCGCTTTGTTGCAGTTTGAACATCACCTTGGGCGCTCGCTTGTCGATCGGTGACGTTTTCTTCTCGCGTCAAGCAAACGGAATCGCAATAATGCACTGCTATCCAAACCTATGAACTACAACGAACTTATTCAGCTTTATTTCGAGCGCGCCAACGCCATGCAAGCGTACTGGAATCTTTACGTTATCATCGTTGGCGGTTTGCTCGCCTTCTCATCCATGCGCAAACAACCGGCGGCGGTCACGACCGCGCTAGTGTCGATTCTCTTCGCCTTATTCGCGTACAAAAATCTTGATGCCATGCACGACGTAACGGCGCAGCGATTTGCCACGCTCCAAGCGATTAAACAGTTCGATATTAGCGGGGGCGCCCCGGCTAACTCGAAACAAGTGCGTGATCTGCTCGAGCCGACTCTTACTCCGGCCACTTATGGAAGCGTCCGTGCGACTCACGTCACCAGCGATGTTCTTACAATAGCAGCACTTTTGGCGATGGAGTTTCGCAGAAGGAAGCTGCGCGAAGCAGCAACAACGTCGTAAAGGGCGTCAAGGCATTTCGCGAAAGATCAGCGAGGTTTTGGTGGACGCAAAGCTAAGGTTATTTGCCGCGAAGGGAGCTATTGGGTGAAGCCGTGGATTGGCACTTCCGGTTTTCAATACACCGAATGGAAAGGAACTTTTTATCCGGAGGACCTCCCCGCGAACAAGATGCTGCCGTTTTATGCAGAACGATTTTCAACCACGGAAATCAATTACACGTTTCATCGCATCCCCGCCGCGAAAACGATCGATAACTGGAAGCAACTCACCCCGGACAATTTCCGGTTTGCGCTCAAAGCCCCACAAAAGATCACACATTGGTCGAAGCTGCGTGATTGCGCCGATACGCTGAGATATTTTTACGATGTTGTTTCAGGGCTCGGCGAAAAATTGGGGCCAGTACTATTTCAGCTTCCCCCCAATTTCAGAAAGGATACTTTTGTCCTTGGCGATTTTGTTAATGGTCTGCCCGGCGGAATGCGCGCCGCGTTCGAGTTTCGGCACGAATCATGGTTCGACGAGGAAGTTTTTGATTTACTGAAAACGAGCAAAGCAGCGCTTTGCATTGCCGACAGCGAAAAGTTGACGGCGCCAAAAGTTTCGACAGCAAACTGGGGCTATCTGCGGTTGCGCCGCGAAGATTACTCTAAGATCGACATCGAACATTGGGTTGAGTTCGTTCGCGCACAACGCGGCTGGGACGATGTTTTCATTTATTTCAAACATGAAGAAGCCGGGATTGGCCCGAAACTGGCCGCGCAGATGACGGAATTGCTCGCTTAGCCGACCAAAACCCGTTGTCAGAAACCGACCAGGGGCGCTATTTGCCGATGAGGATAAAGACACCGGCGGCCAGTGCCACAATGTACAACAGGAAAATGAATGCTCCGAGATGTAAGCCGAACCCTAAAAGGCCATCGACGATTAGATAAACCGCGAGCAGGAGCATGCCAATATTTTTGGTGAACTTCATGGTGTCAGTATTCTGGATCGCACGTTCAGATTACAATCCAAAACCTGTAACCTCATCCAGCCTGGCTCGCCGAGGGCAATTCCGGGCTACATTGCGCCGTTTTTTTCATCGGCGCCTCGTTCCTCCCCTCGACTTGAACGCCAATGCGTGGTCGCAACAGCAAGAGAGGTTGACGGCGCAGAACGAAACTACCGATGCCCGGGCAGCCTGTTTTTAAGAGGATTGAAGTCGCTATTTGTTTCTTCGAACAACGACAGCGGAGACGTCCGCTATATCGACGACGGCGTCGTAGTAATCGGCTCCAGTGAGTTGCGAAAGATAAACGAGTTTGTCCGCAATCTTTTCCACTTTTCCGCCGATCTTCTCACCGGATTTCAAACGCAGCTCGACAGTCTGTCCGGTGTTTCGCTGCAGAATGCTAAGGATGGTATCGCTGGGCTGTAAATCGATCTTTGTTTGCGCGGAAAGATTAGAGTAAACAAGGGCGACGATAACTGCGGTAAGGAGTGAAAAACGTTTCATGATCGACTCCTTTTACGCAGGAACCAGCTCATTTACCAGCCAATATTGTGCTAAGCGATTTGCCCCGCCCGAAATCTTGCGCCCAATTGCGGCGGTGGAAAATTCGTGAATGGAAGTCGGGTGCGAGGTTCGCGTGAAGATTCCAGAATTGCCATCCAGCCAGTTCATTTCGGCTTAAACTTTTGCGCGTGCCATGGCATCACTTCCGCCGTAAAAATGGAATTGTCTTTGTCCACTGCAATTAAGTGTGGATCGAAATGCCGGCCTTTGTCTGGCGGCGGTCCGTCCAATACGCCGACGACCTTGCCTTCGCGGTTGATTTTCAGAATCCGGCCCGCGATTGCGTCGGACATGTAGATAAAATGATCGGGCGTAATGAAGAGGCCGTACGGGTGGCCTAATTTCCATTCACGGAGATAGCGGCCGTTCAAGTCGAAAATCTGGATACGCGCGTTCTCGCGGTCGGCCACGTAAACCAGGTCGTCATCGATCGCAATTGAGTGCGGAAGATCGAACTGTTCAGGGCCATCGCCTTTCATTCCCCAGGCGAGGAGTAGATTGCCATATTTGTTGAACTTCAGCACTCGCGAATTGCCCTCACCGTCCGCCACGTAGATATTTCCTTCGCGGTCGAAGGCAACATCGGTGGGCTGATTGAAGTGAAGGACATCATCGCCGGGTATCCGCATTCGGCCTAACGCCAGGAGCACCCGACCTTCAGGGTTGAGCTTAAGGACCACGTGTGCGCCGACGTCAGTGGTCCAGATGTTGTCTTCAGCATCCACTCGGACCGTGTGGGCTGTGACAAAGAGATCGTCTGCAATGCTGCGGATGAATTTTCCCGAGGCATCGAATTCCATCAGCGGATGTTTGCCGCGATGAAACGCGTAAAGATGTCCCTTGGAATTGATCGCTACCGCGGCGACTTCGACAAAATTTTCGCCGGCAGGAAGTTGAAAGAAATCGGGAACCGCTTCGTACTTGAGTCTTGGAATCGTTTCATCAGAACGGTTGGAAGAGACCGGCGCTGCGGTGAGTAGCGCAGTTGAGATCGA
>Ga0209473_1000243_pt1 | contig 34926 bp, 36 predicted proteins | sample GraSoiAngelo_133_FD_185890 | JGI IMG/M metagenome (GOLD analysis project Ga0209473, IMG submission 185890) | Grasslands soil microbial communities from the Angelo Coastal Reserve, California, USA - 14_0929_05_20cm (SPAdes) (version 2) | ecosystem: Environmental > Terrestrial > Soil > Grasslands ...
ATGGGAATGGTCGCGCTGGTGCTCGTGGTCGCAATGCTCGTCGTGGTGGTGATGATCGTCATGGTGATGACGGTGGTCACTGTGATCATGCGACGAATGATCGTGCGCGGCGTGATCGGCGTGGCCTTCCTGCTCGTGGCCATGGCCGGCGCCGGCATAGGCGCCACCTTCGGGATCGAACGGCGCCTCGATCTCGATGACGCGCGCTCCCAATCCCTTCACCATCGCCTCGATGACATGATCGCGGCGGATGCGCAGGCCTTTGCCGATGATCTGCGTCGGCAGATGCCGGTTGCCGAGGTGCCAGGCGATCCTGATCAGATGATGCGGATCGCTGCAGCGAATTTCGAAGAGCGGCTCCGGTGCCGCCACCACCTCGATCAGCCTGTTATCGTCGAGCACCAGGGCGTCGCCGCCACGCAGCGCGACCGCGTTTTCGAGATCAAGCAGGAACTCAAGTCCCCGCGTGCCGGTCATCGCCATCCGCCGCCGGTGCCGGTCGTCGAAATCGAGCACGACGGTATCGGCCGGCGCTTCGCTCCAGCGATGCTGCTCACGGACCTTGGTCGCGCGGATCATGGGAGGGCACTCACAGTTTTTCGACTTTGCCGTCGCTGATGATCTCGATCACCGTCGGCGCCACCTTGAGCGGCGCGGAATACTCGCGCCAGACTTTCATATGCGGCGCCCTTCCGTGCGCGTTGAGGTCCTCGCGGCTTTCCCAGCGCTCGACCACCACAAACAGGTTGGGATCGTTGATGCTGGTGTGGCTGTCATAAGAGAGGCAGCCTTTTTCCTTGCGCGTGGCCTCGATGCATTCCTTGGCGCCCTTGATGAAGGCATCCCGCAGTTCCGGCTTCACTTGCGAGGTAGCGATGACATAGATCATGGCCCGGTCTCCCGTTTTCTTGTTCAGCGCACATCGACCTTTTCGGGCGTAACGACTTCGATCAGCGGCGGCGATGTCATGCATTTGACGGCGACCCGGCCGAAGGTCTTCATGTGCGCGGCGGCGCGATGCGGCACCAGCGCTTCGGCATTCTCCCATTGCTCGACGAATACCATTTTGGTGGGATCGGTGACGCTCTCGTGCAAATCATAGGCGATATTGCCGGGTTCTTTACGGGTTTCCTTGATGCAGGCGGTGGCTGCCGCAATGAATTCGGCGCGTGTTTCAGGCTTCACGGTCAACGTGGCAATAACGTAAATCACGAAATCCTCCCGGCTTTTGTTCTGGCTGGATGTGCCGGGAGCGAGTTTAGAACATGAAATAGCGCTGCGCCATGGGCAGCACCTCGGCTGGCAGACAAGTCAGAAGCTCGCCATCGGCGCGCACCTCATAGGTCTCGGCATCGACCTCGATTTTGGGGGTGGCATCGTTGTGGATCATACTCTTCTTGGAGATGCGGCCGCGGGTGTTCTGCACGGCGTAGAGCTTCTTGTCGATGCCGAGCTTGCGCGCCAGCCCCGACGTCACCGCGGCCTTGGAGGTGAACACCACCGAGGAGGCCGTCAGCGACTTGCCGTAGGCTGCGAACATCGGCCGGTAATGCACCGGCTGCGGCGTCGGGATCGAGGCGTTAGGATCGCCCATGGGAGCCGCCACGATCGAGCCACCCTTGAGGATGCAGTCGGGTTTGACGCCGAAGAAAGCCGGCGACCACAGCACGAGGTCGGCGAGCTTGCCCTTTTCTACCGAGCCGATCAGCTTTGAGACGCCATGGGCGATCGCGGGGTTGATGGTATATTTGGCGATGTAGCGCTTGACGCGGAAATTGTCGTTGTTGCCCTTTTCTTCCGCCAACGAGCCGCGCTGCTTCTTCATCTTGTCGGCGGTCTGCCAGGTTCGGATGATGACTTCGCCAAGCCGGCCCATGGCTTGCGAGTCCGAGGACATCATCGACAGCGCACCGAGGTCGTGCAGGATGTCTTCCGCCGCAATGGTCTCCTTGCGGATGCGGCTTTCGGCGAACGCCAAATCCTCGGCGATAGCGGGGTCGAGATGGTGGCACACCATCAGCATGTCCAGATGCTCGTCGATGGTGTTGCGGGTGAACGGTCGGGTCGGATTGGTCGAGGACGGCAGCACGTTCTTCAATCCGGCGATCTTGATGATGTCAGGCGCATGGCCGCCGCCGGCGCCTTCGGTGTGGAAGGCGTGGATGGTGCGGCCCTTGAAAGCCTTCATCGTGTCCTCGACGAAGCCAGACTCGTTCAGCGTGTCGGAATGCAGCATGACCTGCACGTCGTAATCGTCGGCGACCGAGAGGCAGTTGTCGATCGCCGCCGGCGTGGTGCCCCAATCCTCGTGCAGTTTCAGCGCGCAGGCGCCGCCCTTGATCATCTCCACCAGCGATGCCGGCCGCGAGGCGTTGCCCTTGCCGGAAATGCCGAGATTGACGGGAAACGCGTCGAACGATTGGATCATCCGCCCCATGTGCCAGGGGCCGGGCGTGCAGGTAGTGGCAAAAGTGCCGTGCGAGGGGCCGGTGCCGCCGCCGAGCATCGAGGTGACGCCCGACATCAGGGCGTGCTCGATCTGCTGCGGGCAGATGAAATGGATGTGGCTGTCGAATCCGCCCGCGGTGAGGATCTTGCCTTCGCCGGCGATGACGTCGGTCCCCGGGCCGATCATGATGGTGACCCCGGGCTGGATGTCGGGATTGCCAGCCTTGCCGATGGCGCTGATCAAACCTTCCTTGATCGCGACGTCGGCCTTTACGATGCCCCAATGGTCGACAATCAGCGCGTTGGTGATGACGGTATCGGCGGCGCCCTGCCGATTGGTGACTTGTGATTGCCCCATGCCGTCGCGGATCACCTTGCCGCCGCCGAACTTCACCTCCTCGCCGTAGATCGTAAAGTCCTTCTCCACCTCGATGATGAGATCGGTGTCCGCAAGCCGCACCCGGTCGCCGGTGGTGGGCCCGAACATATCGGCATAGACGGAACGCTTGATCTTTACAGACATGTCAGCCCCCATTTCCCCTTCGCCGTCAAAGCACCCTGCTCGCTGCTTTGACGACCTTATCAAATTCTGCATCGAGGCTGGCGTTGGCGCCGCGGCATCCCGCGACGACTTTTTTGGAGAAGGCGACGTAGTCCGCGAGATCGTCGCGCTGCTTCTTGTTCGGCCGCGTCACGATGCGGGCGCGGATATTGCTGATCTTGTCTGCGATCTTGATCAGCTTTGCGCCGGGCGATTTGTGCGGGGCGTCCTCGATCTGCTTTTGGCGGCGCCGCGCTTTCGGAAGATTCATGTCGTCCGTCACCTCGGCGACCAGGGACGCTACTCGCTCGCCGAATTTTCCTGCCAATTCCTTGCGCGTGGTCTCGGTATCCTCGATGGTGTCGTGCAGCCAGCCGGCCCCGACCAGCTCGGCATCGGCACCATCGGTTGCGACGGCGAGCAGGTTTGCGACCTCGGCGAGATGGTTGATGTAGGGCTCATCGCCGCGGCCCTTGCGCTGCTGGCCTAAGTGACGGCGTGCCGCCAGCTCGGCGGCTTCGCAGATGAGGCGTACTGGCGGCAACATGGCTCTACCGCTTCCGCAATTCATTGCGCGTGGTCGGATGCGCTCCACCGGTGGCAGGGTTCCCTCCCCCCTTGCGGGGGAGGGTTAGGGAGAGGGGTGCCGCTTGCTCCGCCACCTGACTAATGGCGAGCAGGACACCCTCCAAATTCTTCATCACATCGTCGTTGGAAAAGCGAAGCACGCGGTACCCGCGAGATGCAAACCATTGATCGCGGCGCTCATCGTGGCGAATACGCTCCTCGAAATCATGGCTCTCGCCATCGACCTCGATGACGAGCTTGCAGGCGTGCGCGACGAAATCGGCAATGTAGTTGCCAATGGGGCTCTGTCGGCGAAATCCGATGCCGCCGAGTCGATCCGCCTTCAGGTGGCGCCATAGCAAGGTTTCGGCACGCGTCGTTTCCCGTCTTAACCGTTTGGCGCGGGCTCGCTGTATCTCATCCACTTGAGTGTGCGGCATACCCCTCTCCCCAACCCTCCCCCGCAAGGGCGGAGGGAGCCCGGCCAATGTGCCTGCGTCGCGAACACTCATAGCGTGAAGAATCACAGCTTGCCCATCACGTCGCCGCGAAAACCGTAGATGGTGCGCTTTCCGGCGAGCGCGACGAGCTGAACGTCGCGGGACTGTCCGGGCTCGAAGCGCACGGCGGTACCGGCCGCGATGTCGAGCCGCATGCCGCGCGCTTTCTTGCGATCGAACTTCAGCGCCGGATTGGTCTCGAAGAAATGGTAGTGCGAGCCGACCTGAATCGGCCGGTCGCCGGTATTGGCAACTGTGAGCGTCACGGTCTTGCGGCCGGCGTTGAGCTCGATCTCGCCGTCCTGGATGAAGAACTCGCCGGGGATCATTTTTCCTCCTCAGTCATTCCGGGGCGATGCGCAGCATCGAACCCGGAATCTCGAAAACATACCTCTGGATTCCGGGCTCGGCCGTTCCGGCCGCCCCGGAATGACGACGACCATCATCATCTGATCGGCTCATGCACGGTGACGAGCTTGGTGCCGTCGGGAAACGTCGCCTCGACCTGGATGTCGTGGATCATCTCGGGGATGCCCGGCATCACCTGCGCCCGGGTCAGGACCTCTGCGCCGGCCTGCATCAGGTCGGCCACCGTCCGGCCGTCGCGGGCGCCCTCGACGATGAAGTCGGAGATGATGGCGATCGCCTCCGGGTGATTGAGCTTGACGCCGCGCTCCAGCCTTCGCCGCGCGACCATGGCGGCCATCGAAATCAGAAGCTTGTCCTTTTCGCGGGGAGAAAGATTCATCCAGGCACTCTAACGAGTTTGACTGATCTATTTAGCTGAGCCAGAGCCGCGGCAGCGCCGAAGGCGAGGCACAGCCAAGCACCGTCATCATGTCGGCACGAAGCCGCGCCGCATCTTGGGCACAGAAGCGCGCCATTGCAAATCCATTCCAGGCGGAGATGCCGACCTCGCCGGCGAACACGTCGGCAGCTTCGCGGATCCGTTCGACCAGGGCCTGCTCGCCCGGCAGGATCAAGGCCGTTCCGATCGCCACGCCGCCCTTTGCGATCGCGGGTCGCCTAAGCTTTTCGCCGATATCGCCCTCGAGCCGCACGGTCTCGGCGAACACCAGCTTGCCGCCGCGCCGCACCCGCCAGCGATCGACGAATTCGCCGCTTGTCAGGCGCTCGCCCATCGCGGCGCGGCCGAACACCACGATTTCGCAGAGCAGGAGCGAAGAGCCTTCGGCCAGATCGATGTCGATCCGCCGCGACATCCGCGCCCGGTCGAACAGGATGGTTTCCTGCGGCAGCCAGGATAGATGCGCGCGCGCAGCAAGCCTCAAGGCGATATTGAGCTCGGCCGCAGGGCCGGCCGCGCGATAGACCTTTTCCGCCGCCGCCGTGGTCAGCGTCAGCCGCGCGCCCTCACCGGCCGCGATCTCGATGTCGAAACGGTCGCCGCCGGCGATGCCGCCCGCGGTATTGACGAGCACTGCCGAAAGTCCGTCGCCTTCGGGCGATGGAAAGCGCACGCGCAGCGAGCCGGACTCGTGCAGACGGCGGCGGCGCGTAGCGCCGTCCTGAAGCTGCACATCGAAAGAGACGGCGCCCCGCGCTCGGTTGGCCGCGAAGTCCGCCGAAGATGCGTTTGAGAGCTCCGTCCGCATCCATCTCCTCGCCTTTGTCTGACGCGTTTTCTTCACGCGAACCGGTACCCACTTCGCTCGAAAACGCTACCGGAGTGCGCGACCTTGGTCCGGCCGCATCAGTATTATAGCGCCATCTGGCGGCTGATTTCGCTCGCGTCGAGACCAGCGCGATCGCAGGCATATTTCACCGCGCCACGGTCCATGACCGCGAAGCTATCACCGAGTTCGCAGGCAAAGTCGAGATACTGTTCGACCAGCACGATCGCTATGTTGCCGAGATTGCGCAAATAAGAGATCGCCCGTCCGATATCCTTGATGATCGACGGCTGAATGCCTTCGGTCGGCTCGTCGAGCAATAGCAGCTTCGGCCGCATCACCAGCGCGCGGCCAATCGCGAGCTGCTGCTGCTGGCCGCCGGACAAGTCGCCGCCACGGCGCCCGAGCATCGATTGCAGCACTGGAAACAGCGAGAACACGTCATCCGGAATATAGCGGTCGTCCCGTTTCAACGGGCCAAACCCGGTCTTGAGATTTTCCTCCACCGTCAGGAGCGGAAAGATCTCGCGGCCCTGCGGCACAAAGCCGATGCCCTTTCGCGCCCGCTCGTAAGGCCTCAAGCCCGTGATGTCGGCGCCGTAGAAAGTGATCGAACCGGAGGCAATCGGATATTGCCCGACCATGGCGCGCAGCAGCGAGGTCTTGCCGACGCCGTTGCGGCCCAGCACGCACATCACCTTGCCGGGTTCGGCCTTCAGCGAGACGCCGCGCAAGGCCTGCGCCGCGCCGTAATAGAGGTTGATGTTTTCGACGTTCAACATGGGCGACCTCCGGCCGCGCGAATAGCGAATAGCGAGTAGCGAGTAGTTCGAATTGTCAAATACATCATTAGTAGGCCCTGTTTCTATTCGCTATTCGCTACTCACTATTCGCTACCTACCCAAATACACTTCGATCACCCGCTCGTTCGACGAGACCTGGTCGATGGTGCCTTCGGCGAGCACGGTGCCTTCGTGCAGGCAGGTCACCTTGACGCCGAGCTCGCGGACGAAGGTCATGTCGTGCTCGACCACCATCACGGTCTTTTCCTTGTTGATTGCCTTGAGCAGCTCCGCGGTCTGATGGGTTTCGACGTCGGTCATGCCCGCGACAGGCTCGTCGACCAGCAACAGCTTCGGGTCCTGTGCCAGCAGCATGCCGATCTCAAGCCATTGCTTCTGGCCGTGCGACAGGCTTCCGGCCAGGCGGTTGCGCGCCTCAGTCAAACGGATGGTTTCCAGCACGCGCTCGATGCGCTCGGTCTCGCCCTTGCTTTCGCGCCAGAACAGAGTGCCCTTGACGCTGTGATCGACATTGAGCGCGAGCAGGAGATTGTCCTCAATGGTCTGGCTCTCGAACACCGTCGGCTTCTGGAATTTACGGCCGATGCCGAGCTCGGCAATGTGGGTCTCGTCGAGTCGGGTCAAATCGGTGACGCCGTCAAACAGCACCGTGCCCTCATCCGGCTTGGTCTTACCGGTGATGATGTCCATCATCGTGGTTTTGCCGGCGCCGTTCGGACCGATGATGGCGCGCATCTCGCCGGGCTCGAGCGCCAGCGACAAATTGTTGATGGCGTGGAAGCCGTCGAACGAGACGTGCACGCCGTCGAGATAGAGCAGTGCGGAAGTGGCGCGGCTGTCCATGACGTTCATGCGCTCACTCCGCCGGGTTTGGTTCGCTGACGCCGTCTTCGCGCGCGGCGCTATCGGCAATTGCCGGCAGGCGCTGTGCCTTCCACGGCTCCCACCAGGCATTGAAAGTGCCGACAATGCCCCTCGGCAACAGCAGCGTCACCAGGATGAACAGCGCGCCGAGCATGAACAGCCAGTATGGCGCCAAGGGACCGGACGTGAAATAGGTTTTCGCATAGTTGACGACGATGGCGCCCAACGCTGCGCCGGTCAGCGTGCCGCGGCCGCCGACCGCGACCCAGATCACGGCCTCGATCGAGTTGCCCGGCGCGAATTCACTGGGGTTGATGATGCCGACCTGCGGCACGTAAAGCGCGCCGGCCACGCCGGCCATGCAAGCCGACAGGGTGAAGACGAACAGCTTGTAGGATTCGACGCGGTAGCCGAGAAAGCGCGTGCGCGATTCCGCGTCGCGCACCGCAATCAGCACCTTGCCGAGTTTCGAGGTCACTACCGCGCGACAGATCAGAAAGCCGATAATCAGCGCCAGGCAACTCAGCGTGAACAAGGCGGCGCGGGTGCCGTCGGCCTGCACGTTGAAGCCCAGGATGTCCTTGAAATCGGTGAGGCCGTTGTTGCCGCCGAAGCCGAAATCGTTGCGGAAGAAGCCGAGCAACAGCGCGTAGGTCATCGCCTGCGTGATGATCGAGAGATAGACGCCGGTGACGCGCGAGCGAAACGCGAGCCAGCCGAAGCAGAAGGCCAGCAAGCCCGGCACAAGGACGACCATCAGCGCCGCGAACCAGAACATGTCAAAGCCGTTCCAGTACCACGGCAGCTTCGGGTAATTCAAAAACACCATGAAGTCCGGCAGGATCGGATTGCCGTAGACGCCGCGACTGCCGATCTGGCGCATCAGGTACATGCCCATCGCGTAACCGCCGAGCGCGAAGAACGCGCCGTGACCGAGCGAAAGGATGCCGCAATAGCCCCAGATCAGGTCGATCGCGAGCGCCAGGATGGCGTAGCAGACATATTTGCCGAACAGCGCCACCAGATAGGTCGGGACCTGGAAGGCCGAGCCGGCCGGCAAGAGCAGGTTCGACAGCGGGATCAGCACACCGAGCGCGGCGACGACCAGGACGAAGATGGTCGCCGCGCGATCGAGCGAGCGCGTCAGCACGTGCGGAGTCATTGGCGATGCGCTCCGGCTCCCTCTCCCGCTTGCGGGGGAGGGTTGGGGTGGGGGTCTCTCCGCCAGCACCGCAGCAAGTGGAGGCATTCCCCCACCCGCCGCGCTCTTCGAGCGCGCCGACCTCCCCCGCAAGCGGGAGAGATAAGGAAGAGAGAACTCATCGCGAAGGTCACCATCATGCTTCCACCGCCCGCCCCTTGAGCGCGAACAGGCCGCGCGGGCGTTTCTGGATGAACAGGATGATGAGCACGAGAATGGCGATCTTGCCGAGCACGGCGCCTGCGACAGGCTCGAGGAATTTGTTGGCGATGCCGAGCGTGAAGGCGCCGACCAGCGTGCCCCAGAGATTGCCGACACCGCCGAACACGACGACCATGAAAGAGTCGACGATGTAGCTCTGGCCGAGATTGGGGCTGACATTGTCGATCTGCGACAGCGCGACGCCGGCGATCCCCGCGATGCCGGAGCCGAGCCCGAAAGTCAGTGCATCGACGCGCGAGGTCGCGATCCCCATCGATGCCGCCATCCGGCGGTTCTGCGTCACAGCACGCATCTCAAGCCCGAGCGCGGTAAAGCGCAGCATCGCGAGCAGGATCGCGAACACGGCGAGTGTGAAGCAGAGGATCCAGAGCCGGTTATAGGTGATCGTGATCTGTCCGAGGTCGAACGCCCCACTCATCCAGGAGGGGTTGCCGACCTCGCGGTTGGTGGGACCGAACATGGTGCGCACGGCCTGTTGCAGCACCAGCGACAGGCCCCAGGTGGCGAGCAGGGTCTCCAACGGGCGGCCGTAGAGAAAGCGGATGATGCTGCGCTCGATCAGGACCCCGATGGCGCCGGCAACCAGGAAGGCCAGCGGCACCGCCATCAGCAGCGAATAATCGAACAGCCCGGGAAAGCTGGTGCGGATGGTCTCCTGCACTACGAAGGTGACGTAGGCTCCGATCATCACCATCTCGCCATGGGCCATGTTGATGACGCCCATCACGCCAAAGGTGATGGCAAGACCGATCGCCGCAAGCAAAAGGACCGAGCCGAGCGACAGGCCGTACCAGGCATTCTGCACGCCCGACCACAGCGACAGATAGCTCTGGATCGCGGCGATCGCGGCTGCGGCGGCGTTGGCGACCGCGGGCGGCTGGTCGCCGCCGATGTCGTTTAACAGCGCCAGCGCCTCCTGGTCGCCGCGCGCCTTGATGGTGGCGACGGCCTCCAACTTCTCGGCCTCGGTAGCGTCGGATTTGAACAGCAGGATGGCTGCGCGCGCCTGCGAGAAAGCGAGCTTCGCGGCCTTGTTGGTTTCCTTGGCGAGCGCGCCATCGATGACCGGCAGAAATGCCTCGTCATGGGACTTGAAGACCGATTGCGCAGCCGCGATCCGCTTGGCGGGATCGGGCGACAACAACGTCAACCCGCCGAGCGCGGCCTCGACGGTCCGGCGCAGACGGTTGTTGAGCCGCACCGCGCTGGCGCTGTCGGGAACACTTGCGACCGGCGCGCCGGTTGCGGCGTCGATCGACTTGCCGTCGGTCCCGGTGACATAGACTTTCTTGCTGTCGGGATCGGCCATCAGGCGGCCGTCCTGCAACGCGCTGATGATGGTAAAGGCGAGCGGATTGCCCGATGTCGCTATCGTGCCGACCGCGTCTTCGGTGTCGGAAAAATCGTCATTGGCAAACTTGCCGACCGCGTCTTCGAACGCCCCGGCAAATGCCGGCAGCGCGAACGCGATCAGGACAATCGACAGCGCGAGCGCGCGAAGATGTATGAGGACGTTGGCAGGCACTTCAACTACCCCGGCAGAAGTAGGGAGAAGGCGGCAGCATCGCCGCCTTCTCCGGTCGTATCGCGAATCAGGAGCCCTGACCGCCGCACTTGTTGGTCTTGACGTTGTAGTTGCCGCACTTCTTGCCGACCCAGTCGCCGATCAGGTCCTTGGAGCCTTCGAGCTCCTTCGACCATGCGTCGCCAGCCACCAGGCCCGGGGTCTTCCACACCACATCGAACTGGCCGTTGGCCTTGATCTCGCCGATGAACACCGGCTTGGTGATGTGATGGTTCGGCAGCATCTTCGAGATGCCGCCGGTCAGGTTCGGAGCTTCGGTGCCAGGCAGCGCATCAATCACCTTGTCGGCGTCGGTCGACTTCACCTTCTCGACCGCCTTGATCCACATGTTGAAGCCGATGACGTGCGCTTCCATCGGGTCGTTGGTGGTGCGCTTCGGGTTCTTGGTGTAGGCCTGCCAGTCCTTGATGAACTTCTCGTTAGCAGGCGTCTTGATCGACTCGAAGTAGTTCCAGGCGGCGAGATGGCCGAGCAGCGGCTTGGTGTCGATGCCGGCGAGTTCCTCTTCGCCGACCGAGAACGCAACCACCGGAATATCGGTCGCCTTGATGCCCTGGTTGCCAAGCTCCTTGTAGAAGGGAACGTTGGCGTCGCCGTTGATGGTCGAGACCACCGCGGTCTTCTTGCCGGCCGAGCCGAACTTCTTGATGTCGGCGACGATGGTCTGCCAATCGCTATGACCGAACGGCGTGTAGTTGATCATGATGTCTTCCTGCTTGACGCCCTTTGACTTCAAGTAGGCTTCGAGGATCTTGTTGGTGGTGCGCGGATAGACGTAGTCGGTGCCCGCCAGCACCCAGCGCTTCACTTTTTCGTCCTTCATCAGGTAGTCGACGGCCGGGATCGCCTGCTGGTTCGGCGCAGCACCGGTGTAGAACACGTTGCGCTCGCTCTCCTCGCCCTCGTACTGGACGGGATAGAACAGGATGCTGTTCAGCTCCTTGAACACCGGCAGCACGGACTTGCGCGACACCGAGGTCCAGCAACCGAACACGACCGCGACCTTGTCCTTGGTGATCAACTCACGCGCTTTTTCGGCAAACAGCGGCCAGTTCGAGGCGGGGTCGACGACGACGGCCTCGAGCTTCTTGCCGAGCACGCCGCCCTTCTTGTTCTGCTCATCGATCAGGAAGAGGATAGTGTCCTTCAGCGTCGTTTCGCTGATGGCCATAGTGCCCGAGAGCGAGTGGAGGACGCCGACCTTGATGGTGTCGTCGGCCGCTTTGGCGCCTGTGAAGCTGGCCAAGCCGAGGACCAGCCCGGCGGTCGCCGCCAGCCAGCGACGACGGCTAACAGGCGTCGCTGTACCGTGAGTGATTTGAATAGGCATGAGCTGTCATCTCCCTGACGCAGGCGTGAAAAAACGCTGCGACGGCCCCCACGGCCGCCTGCGTTAACGGAATCGCAAGAACCATGCCACGGTCACCGAATGACATAAGCAGATGACTTCGTTGGGGATTCGTGCCTAGCGCACGGACTCGGCGCGAGGTATTTGCCTAGTTTATAGACAGAAAAAATGTATGCTTTTTCGGCAAAATGAATAATTTACGGGCAAATCCAGCTGACTGTCTAAATTTCCGGCATCAATTCATTTCGCATCGCAGCGTTCTTCTAGCGGATTACACCTTGAAAGCGCCCTGTTGGTGTTCCATATGAGGGTCAAGACCTTGATGATTCATCGAATCAGGTCATTGCGAGCTGCGTGTTCTAAGCCCTTCGAACGGGCTTCTGGCTTGCCCTTTCAGCTAACCAACTGACGCCCCAAACACGCGGGTTGTCTCTGACACTCGCGCGCTCCTGGCCGACATTGCCGGGCGCCTGCCTTTTGATATGGAAAGAACCTCCTTTTGACCTCCTTTCAGGATTTCGGCCTCGCCGATCCCATCGCTCGTGCGCTCAAAGAAGAAAGTTATCTGACGCCCACGCCCATTCAGGCGCAAACTATCCCCCTAGCCCTCGCCGGCCGTGACGTCGTCGGCATCGCCCAAACCGGCACCGGCAAGACCGCCGCCTTCGCGCTCCCGATCCTTAATCGTATCCTGCAGAACCGCCTCAAGCCGCAACCCAAAGCCTGCCGCGTGCTGGTGCTGAGCCCGACCCGTGAATTGTCGGGGCAGATCCTGGACAGCTTCAATGCTTATGGCCGCCATATGCGCCTGACCTCGGCGCTGGCGATCGGCGGTGTCCCGATGGGACGCCAGGTCCGTTCGGTGATGGCCGGCGTCGAGGTAATGGTGGCGACGCCCGGGCGGCTGCTCGACCTCGTCCAAAGCAACGGCCTGAAGCTCAACCAGGTCGAGTTCCTGGTTCTTGATGAGGCCGACCGCATGCTGGACATGGGCTTCATCAACGACATCCGGAAGATCGTTGCCAAACTGCCAATCAAGCGGCAAACCCTGTTCTTCTCGGCGACGATGCCGAAGGATATCGCGGAACTTGCGGAACAAATGCTGCGCGACCCGGCTCGCGTCGCCGTGACCCCGGTCGCCTCCACGGTCGAACGGATCACCCAGCGGATCATCCAGGTCGACTTCGCGGCCAAGCCTGCCTTCCTGGCCCAGCTCTTGAAACAGGAAGCGGTCGGCCGCGCATTGGTCTTTACCCGGACCAAGCATGGTGCCGACAAGGTGGTGAAGAGCCTCGCCAAGGCCGGTATCAGCGCCAACGCCATTCATGGCAACAAGTCGCAGAACCACCGCGAGCGGGTGCTGGCGGCGTTCCGCACGGGCGAGATCCGCACCTTGGTCGCCACCGACATCGCCGCCCGCGGCATCGATGTGGATGGCATCAGCCATGTGGTGAATTTCGATCTGCCCAACGTGCCCGAAACCTACGTCCATCGCATCGGCCGCACTGCGCGGGCCGGCGCCGACGGAATCGCGATCTCACTGGTTGCAGGCGCCGAGGAGCTCGCCTATCTGCGCGATATCGAACGCCTGATTCGTATCGCGCTGCCCCGGGAAGACCGCCGCACGCCGGGTCACGGGCCAAGTCATCGTGACGCGGCTCCTGCACCGGCACAACATCGAGGTGGACGGCCGCACGGCCATACGCATGGTGTTCGCGCACATGATGCCGCGCAGGGACCGAAAGGGCCTCGCGGACGCCACCGTTCAGGTGGTAATAAGGGGGCTCCACCAAGCAACCGGCAGGAGCCGCAGCGGCCGCCACATGGCGGCGGCAAAACCGAAGGGATACAAGGCGTTGCTTTTTTGCATCGCGAAAGCCGTCCAAAACAACGGCCCAACCGCAACCAGCAACCACGCTAGCCGTCGATCGACCTGGAGAACCACATGGCTAAAGAAGAGCTGATCCAGTTCGAGGGACTGGTCACCGAAATCCTCCCCGACGCCCGTTATCGCGTGCAACTCGATGCCGGGCACGAGATCGTCGCCTACACCGCCGGCAAGATGAAAAAGAACCGGATCAAGACGCTGGCGGGCGACCGGGTGACGATCGAGATGTCGCCCTACGACCTCGAGAAGGGGCGGCTGATCTTCCGCCACAAGGACGAGCGCCCCAGTTCTTCCGGCGCTCCGCGCGGCGGACCGCCCCGCGGTGGCCAATTCCGCCGCCGCTAGAGGCGCATGAGACAACATCGCGTCACGGCGCGGGTAGCTCGCGGCGGCGCGGCTACCCGCGCCGAATCAAAAAATCGTGCACGTCAGGATTGTTTTGGAGGCCTGCTTCCAATAATATAACGGCCATCGATTTTCGGCCGGACGACATTAGCTATCCACCGGTACAGCCGGTTCAGGCGCTGACGACCCTTCCAAAAATTCGATCTCACCAACCCGCCAAAAGTGGGTTTCGACAGTTGATATCTGAGAAGGGACTATCCCGTGAGCATGGGAACCGTGAAGTGGTTTAACGCAACCAAGGGCTACGGCTTCATCCAGCCGGATGACGGCGGCAACGATGTGTTCGTGCATATCAGCGCCGTCGAGCGTGCCGGACTTGGAACGCTGCGTGAAGGCCAGAAGATCTCCTACGAGATCGTGGCGGATCGCCGCTCTGGCAAGTCTTCGGCTGACAATCTTCGCGCCGCCGGCTAAAAGATTTCCGCCGGGCTGCGGCCTGATGGAAATCCCGCCTCAACGAGGCCAAACGAGAAAAGGCCGCGCTGACTGCGCGGCCTTTTTATTTTGGCGCCGTTGTTCGCGCCCCGACGGGTAAAGTTACAATGTCGGGCACGGGGGCGTCGTGCCCGTAGCGACCGGCTGATAAACGACGCAGGCCGCCTGCCGCGGGCGGGTATAGGAGACATCGCTCAGATTGACGCCCGCCTTCGCCATCACATAGCCGACAGTGGGCGTGTAGAGAACGCTAACCTCGCTGAAGATCAGATATTGACCAGGAAGGATGGCATGCGTCACCGGATCAGTGACGATCAGACCTGCCGGCACAGGAACGGTTGAACTAACTGCTCGAGGCGCGGTGCCTTTGCTCCATTGGGAGCGCCCGACGCCTGTCGCAGGGTCGATATATATTTCGGTGATCGTCGAGCTGACGGCCGGATAGAGCGGCGGCGTATAGGGCGTCATGACGCCATTGGCCGCGGCAAAAATGTTGGTGAAGTCAGCGTCAAAGATTCCTGCCGGCGGCGATTGCGACGTCAGGTCGGACAGGGTGCGTGCCATCAAGGTGACCTTGCGATCGACCGCCACCGCCAATGAAAACTCGACCGTGCCGAAGAACAGCACCAGCATAACCGGCGCGATCACCGCGAATTCGGTCGCAGCGATGGCCCTGCAATCTTCCAGCATGCCGCGTGCGCAACGCCGAGCGCGAAGCCCGTTCTGCGATATCGCTCTGATGGCGCCGCTCATGGGCAAGATCCGTTATATGGCTCGTTCTTGAACGCAGCGGTTGCGGACAACAACCGCTTGTGGCCGGTCAGGTTCGAGATGTCGTAGCCAAGACCGGTGATGAACAGCGGCCATTGATAGAACATCCTCACCACAACGATGTCGCACGGGCCGCCGGGTTTGAATTGCATGTTGTTGATGAAGTTGCCGCCGTTGTCGATCTGACTGTTGATCGTCACGTTCTGGAAAGAGCTGTACTTCTGCACGTCGAGATAAATGCCGTTCTTGCAATCGAACAATACATCAGCGAGAGCGTTGGGCCGAGTGGCGCTCGAGCAAACGTAGTTCAACATGAAATTCCCCCCATCCCCCAAATGGGACCCGTCATCGCCCGCAGTCTGCGCCTGACCGGTCGAGATCAAACGCGCGGCATCCTGGTTGACGGTTTCGAGCACCTGGCCGGCAAAGAAAATGATCGCCGTCTCGACGATCGCACCCAGCAGCGCCACGAATACCGGAGCGACCAGCGCAAACTCGATGGCGGACGTGCCGCGGCGGTTGCGGCAAAACCGGCGCCATCTAGTTATGACAGAGACCGTTGAAACGGCGGACGGCATGAAGAAATCCCCGGGGGCAGGAAACAGCGTCCGCCAATAGTAGGCGAGATTCATTGTCGAATGCTTGTGCCCGGTCAGGACAGGCTGCCCGCTCGCATTAACGGATCGTTAACCAAAAGCGGCGGTTGGGGCTGGGCTAAAGCGCGATTAGATTGGGTCGAATCATCATCGCGCTTTAGTTTTTTGATTGAGCATGATCTCCGCGCAAACGCGTTCCGCGTTTGTCACGATGGAAAACCGGCATTCACTTTTCCGGATCATGCTCTAACCGCCCGCGCCGGGCTTGCACATTGGCGTGCAGGAAAGCACCTCGCGGTCGTCGCCACGAAACACGGTGACGAGCCCGTCCGATTCGTCACTGCGCGGGGCGTTCGGCGCATGGGCATCAACCATGCTGCGCAACGCGAGCGAAAGCGTCCCGGCCTGGCGCGCCCGGGCCAAAGTCCCGGCCTGCGCGGGCCTCAGCTCGAGCGTCGCGGTCTTGCCGACGACCGAATTCTGGCCGTCCTTTTCGCGGGGGGCCTGATCGATGGCAAGGACGCGGATATTTTCCAGAATGATTTCGGAGGTAATCGTATCCTTGCCGTTTGCCGCGTTCTTCTGTCGCTTCGACAACAACACGTCGACGCGGTCGTTGGGAAGGATGAAGCCGCCGGCACCCGTTTCAGGGGAAATTTCCGTCGAAACCGCGCGCATGCCGCCCGGCAATACCGCCGCCATGAAGCCAGAACCGTTGGTCTTGACCAGCTTCGGTTCGCGGATCGGTTCGCCGGCAATGAAAGGCGATCGCGCGATCGATCCGGTAAGCTGAGTGGTGGCGTCCGGGCGATCGCTGCGGCGGATGAAATTGTTGCTCGCCGTCGCCGCCGGCCAGGTCTGCCATTGCACGTCGTCCGGGCCGACCGATTGCCCGAGCCCGATATCCGACTTCGCGACCAGAACATCGACCGTTGGCAATTGCGCCACCGGCGCGACCGCAACGGTCTTGTTGTCGGAGCCGCTTGCGAGATAGGCGGCAACGCCGCCCGCGGCGATAGCGATGCCCAGAACCACAATACGCGCGGTTTTCATACGCCCTACTCTTTGCTTTTTACGCTACTCGGTTGGCTTTGAAGTCCCCGCGAATCCTTGATCGATGCACGGCAACCCGGCGCCAAAAACACACCAACCTGAACACCCTGACGATCAGGTTTGGCCAAGATCAGACTCGACTAAGATCAGACTCGACTAGGATCAGACTCGGCTAATCTGCCTTTAATAGATGAACGAACTGCAAAAGCGGGGCCGACAAGGCGATCAATGCGTGATCACCTGGTCAATTGCCGAAACGGATAGGCCAGTTGCCCGACGATCTCGGCCGGGATCGCGGCTTCGTCCTTGCCGTAATGATCCGGAAGTTCGCTTTCCGGCATCCGGAAGGTGCCGAACAGAACGTCCCAGATCGGAAAAGTGCCGGCGAAATTGGTGTTGCCGCCCTCCCCCAGCGCGGTGTGATGCCAACGGTGGAACACCGGCGTCGCCAGCACGTATTTGAACGGACCGAGCGTCCAGTTCAGGTTGGCGTGCACGAATGCGGAATGGAAGGTGGTGAACGGCCCGACCCACAGCATGATGTTCGGTGAGATACCCGCCATCAACAGGATGACGTCAACCGCAATGGTGCCCAGGAACAGGTTCACGGGGTGAAAGCGCGCCGCCGAAATCCAGTCCAGCTCTTCGGAGGAATGATGGATCGCGTGATATTTCCAGAACCCGCCGCCATGAAACATGCGGTGCAGCCAGTACAGCATGAAGTCGGACATTGCCAGGAACAGCAGCGCTTGCAGCCATAATGGCAGCGTGGCGAGCGGGCCGTGGCCATTGTCGTAAAAGGCGATCAGCCCGTCGGCGTCATGGATGTTGAAGACCACGCCGGCGCCGAGCACGAGCAGACCGATACGGAATACGCGCGCGAACACTGGAACAATGAACCAGTAGCAAATGTCGGTGACGAGCTCGCGCTTGCGCCACCACGGAATGCCGGGATTGCAGGCCCAGAAATGGCTGAGGACCGAAAACACCACAGCCAGCCCGATCGTGATCGGGACCACCTTTTCGATCGTCTGGCCGAGCATCTCGATGACTTCAAGGGGCAGATTGGACATGGGCGCCTCACTGGACAGCTCTTCCAGAGAGGTACCCCTTGCGCACTTAAGGAGCCGTGAACGGACAGCACCGATGGCGCCGGCCGTCTCTATGATATGACGCGGCCCAAACCGCTATCGAATTGTAATGAAGGGCTTAATGCCAAATTTACTGTGCTCAAGAAGAGCCGGTTCCGGCGCTGTTTGCGCGATCGAATTAACTGTGCCGCAATCGTCCGATCTTAGGGTGGCGCCATGGTCACGGTGCTGAGAACGCCGGCGAGACCAGACCCTAGTTCGACCAGCCACGTGTACATGGAGCTATCTGATGAAGAACCTTATTGCGCGTTTCGTGAAGGATGAGTCCGGCGCGACCGCCATCGAATACGGCCTGATTGCAGCCGGCATCTCGATCGTGATCATCACCGCCGTCAACAGCATCGGTTCAACCCTGAACACCAAGTTCACCAACATCAACACCTCGCTGAAGTAAGCGACGATTGCGACCGAACATCAGGGGCTCCGGCCAGTCCGGAGCCCTTTGTTGTTCTTGGATTGGCGTATCGCGTATGCGTAAAGCGGATTCCGTTCCTGCCACGGCAAGCACGGCATTGCCGTCACCCGGCGACGCCGACCACGCACCAGTGCAGCTGGTTTGCCTGGCGCTGGCGCTCTCCCTTCTCGTGCTCGGCTGGCGCATCGCCAGTATCTGGTGAGCGTCGGATGTTTTCCGATTGTTTAGCTCTCGCGGCTACAGTTCGGTCATGCCCCGATCCCGCGCGGGCCGTACGGCGTTTGTAATCCCATGATCCTCGATCTTGTACGCGTTTCGCTGTTTCCGGCCCTGATGGCGTTCGCGGCCGCCAGCGACCTCCTGACCATGACGATTTCAAACCGGGTATCGCTGGCGCTGGCCGCGGGCTTCCTGGTGGTTGCGCTCGCAAGCGGCATGGGTCTCTCGGACATTCTGCTGCATGCCGGCGCAGGCAGCGCCGTGCTGGCGGTGGCCTTTATCTGCTTTGCCATGGGCTGGGTCGGCGGCGGCGACGCCAAGGTGGCAGCTAGCGCCGCGCTTTGGTTCGGTTTTGCCGATTTGATGAACTATCTGGTCTATGCCTCGCTGTTCGGCGGCGCCTTGACGCTGTTGCTGCTTCAGTTCCGGCAATGGCCGCTGCCCTATCCGCTGACCGGGCAGGCCTGGCTGCTCCGCCTGCATGACAAGGAGACCGGGATCCCCTACGGCATCGCGCTCGCCCTCGGCGCGCTGATGATCTATCCGGAGACGGAATGGGTCAAAGCGATCGACCTCGCGCACTTCGCGATCCGCTGATCGCAAGTAACTCTCGGTTAAGGCAATTTCCTCACGCTCCATTAACCATGCTTTGACGAATAGCTGGTCAACTCCCATCACAGCGGCGGAAGCGTCGCAGCGTAATGTGGAAAGTGAAGCGTATGAACACCGCACGCATAAACGTGCTGACCATCGCACCCGGTGCCGGTGGCATTGCCGCATATCTTGCGGGCGGGTCCGACAACGCGCCAGCCCCGATCGAGCCGGCTGCGCGATTGCAGACGGCAGGCGCGCCTGCCGCAAGGTCCGACATCGGGCTCGGCCGGGCGGTCAAGCCGGAAAGGATATCGGCATGAAATCGGGGCCAAATCAGACGAAGATGCGGACTTTCATGGTCCGCGCCCTGTCGTTTTCGGCGGTCGCTGCGCTCACGCTCAATCCGGCTTTGACGCCCGTGGTGGCGAGCGACTATCGCGTCGCGCCGCCGGTTGCGGCCGATGGCGAGCTGAATGCGCGTTTCCTTTCGCTCGGCATCGGCAAATCGATCGTGGTCGACCTGCCGCGCGAGATCAAGGATGTGCTGGTCGCCGATCCGAAGATCGCCAACACCATCGTCCGTTCCTCCCAGCGCGCCTATATCATCGGCGCCGCGGTCGGCCAGACCAACATCGTGTTTTTCGATGCCGCCGGCCAGCAGATTGCCGCCTATGACATCGCGGTGAAACGTGATCTGAACGGGGTACGCGCTGCGCTGAAGCAGACTCTGCCCAATTCCGACATCCAGATCGACGGTCTCGGCGATGGCGTCATATTGACCGGCTCGGCGGCGAGCCCGGTCGAGGCGCAGCAGGCAGGCGACCTCGCGGCCCGGCTCGCAGGCGGCTCCGATAAGGTCGTGAACTCGATCACGGTCCGCGGCCGCGACCAGGTGATGTTGAAGGTCACGCTCGCCGAAGTCCAGCGCTCGATCATCAAGCAGATGGGCATCGATCTCAGCGCCAGCATGAACTATGGCACCGCGGTCGTGAAATTCAACAATGCCAACCCGTTCACTGCAAACAGCGCAGCACTCGTTCCCACCAACGCCCTCACCACTTCGTTCGGCTCGACGCCGTCGGTTCAGGCGACCCTGCGCGCGATGGAAAGCGCCGGTGTCGTGCGGACTCTCGCCGAACCCAATCTGACGGCGATCTCCGGCGAGTCCGCGACATTCATCTCAGGCGGCGAATTTCCGATTCCGACCGGCGTGACCTGCCAAACGACGACGTCGGGCGCTATCGGAAATTGCGTGCAGACGGTCAGTTTCAAGAAATTCGGCATCTCGCTCAACTTCACGCCGGTCGTGCTGACCGAGGGGCGGATCAGCCTGCGGGTGATGACAGAAGTGTCGGAAGTCTCGACCGAAAACGCTTTGACCGGCGGCGCCGGTGGAACGACCATACCCTCGATCAAGACCCGCCGCGCGGAAACCACGCTGGAAATCCCATCGGGCGGCGCGATGGCGATGGCGGGCCTGATCCAGGATCAGACCAAGCAGGCGATCAACGGATTGCCGGGGATGTCGCAATTGCCGATCCTCGGATCGCTGTTTCGCAGCCGCGACTTCGTCAACAACCAGACCGAACTGATGGTGCTGGTGACGCCCTATATCGTCCGCGCGGTGGCGCAGAAGGATTTGTCGCGGCCGGATGACGGATTTGCTGCGACGTCGGATCCGCAGGCCGATTTGTTGGGCAGTCTCAATCGGATCTACGGCGTGCCGGGCCGCACCGAACCGCCGGCCCGCAATTATCGCGGCGCTTACGGCTTCATCACTGACTGAGGCGGGACAAGGACGGGAACGATGACAGTCAGCACATCCTTTGATCGCAGCCGCGCTGTGCGCATGGCGGCGACGCTGGTCGGCATTGCGGTCGCGCTCGGCGGCTGCCTGCGCACCGGCGAAGAAGTGACGACGGCCAGCATCCCCGATGACTATCGGCTGCGTCACCCCATCGTCATCGAGGAAGCCAATAAGTCCATCGTGGTCTTTGTCGGCCACGGACGTGGCGGGCTTTCCGCCGAACAGCGCACCGACGTGGTGGGCCTGGCACAGAGCTGGCTGCACGAAGCAACCGGCGCGATCAACGCAGACGTCCCGGTCGGCACCCCTAACGCACGCATGGCTGCGGATTCGATGCGGGAAATCCACGCGCTGCTCGCCGCCGCCGGCGTGCCGCCGCGCGGCATTGTCGTGCGCCAGTATCATCCGGAGAACCCGCGCCACATGGCGGCGATCCGGCTCAGCTATCCGAAGATCACGGCCGAGGCCGGGCCCTGCGGACTATGGCCCGAAGACCTCGGTCCCTCGATCAAGAACAAGAGCTATTTCGAGAACAAGCAGTACTACAATTTCGGCTGCGCCTACCAGCGCAACATGGCGGCGATGGTCGACAATCCCGCCGATCTCGAGCAGCCGCGGCCCGAAACGCCTTCCTACACGATGCGACGGACCGCCGCTTTCGAGAAATATGGCAAGGGCGCGCCGACCACGACCACTTATCCCGAAGCCGACAAGGCTAAACTCAGCGATGCAGGCAAATGATCAGCTACGCTCGCCAGAACTCCGACGGACGGCCTGAACTCGCAGCGCCGCTGGCGGACGACCATATTGCGCCGGCGCCGCGCGTGTCGGTGCAGGCCTTCTGCGAGACCGTGGAGACCGCTGCTGCCGTGCAAACGGCGGGCGAAGACCGCCGGCTCGACAAGGCGCACGTCAAGATTCAGATGGGCGGCATGGCAGCCGCGGTCGAGGCCTATCGTTCCGCGCCGACGCCTAACGTGATTGTGGTGGAAGCCGATGGCCGCAACAATATCCTGGCCGGCCTCGATCAACTCGCAAGCGTATGCGACGCCGGCACCCGCGTGGTCGTGATCGGCCGCATCAATGACGTTTCGCTCTACCGCGAACTGGTCCGCCGCGGCGTCAGCGACTACGTCATTGCACCGGTCGGCACGCTGGATGTGGTGCGCTCGATCTGCAATCTGTTCTCGGCGCCGGAGGCAAAATCCGTCGGCCGCATCATCGCCGTGGTCGGCGCCAAGGGCGGTGTCGGTGCCTCCACCATCGCCCACAATGTCGCCTGGGCCATCGCTCGCGATCTGGCGATGGATTCCGTGGTGGCCGATCTCGACCTCGCCTTTGGTACAGCGGGCCTCGACTACAATCAGGATCCTCCGCAAGGCATTGCGGACGCGGTATTTTCGCCCGACCGGGTCGATACCGCGTTCATCGACCGCTTGCTGTCGAAATGCACCGACCATCTCAGCCTGCTGGCGGCGCCGGCGACGCTGGAGCGGGTCTATGACTTCGGCGCCGACGCCTTCGACGCGATCTTCGACACGCTGCGCACCACGATGCCCTGCATCGTGCTCGACGTGCCGCATCAATGGTCGGGATGGGCCAAGCGCGCCCTGATCGGCGCTGACGATATTCTGATCGTTGCCGCGCCCGACCTCGCCAATCTGCGCAATACCAAGAATCTGTTCGACCTGTTGAAGGCGGCGCGGCCCAATGACCGGATGCCGCTTTATTGCCTCAACCAGGTCGGCGTGCCGAAGCGGCCCGAGATCAACGCCAGCGAATTCGCCAAGGCGATCGAGAGCCAGCCGATCGCGTCTCTCCCGTTCGACCCGCAAATTTTCGGCTCGGCGGCCAATAACGGCCAGATGATTGCCGAACTCGCCGCCAACCATCGCACCACCGAAATGTTTCTGCAGATCGCGCAGCGGCTCACCGGCCGCAGCGAGACCAAAAAGCCGCGGGGGGGATTCCTGTCGCCCCTGATCGAGAAGCTGCGGGCAAAATAGAGCGCCCCCTGGAGTAGTATCGTGTTTGGTAAGCGTAGCGGATCAGAGAACGATGCGAGGGTGACGCGGCCCGCCGCCGCCCCGGAGCCTGCTCCGGCGCCCGCGGTTCCGCGCGCCCCAGCACCGCCCACGGTTTCCGCGCCGCCGCTTGCGCCGGCCAAACCGCCACCGCCGGCACCGGTGCACGAAACGCGCCGCTCCGACACCTACTATCAGGTCAAGGCGACGATCTTCGGCGCGCTGATCGAGGCGATCGACCTCGCACAGCTCGCCAAGCTCGACAGCGAGTCGGCGCGCGAGGAAATCCGCGACATCGTCAACGAGATCATCGCGATCAAGAACATCGTGATGTCGATCGCCGAGCAGGAAGAGCTGCTCGACGACATCTGCAACGACGTGCTTGGATACGGCCCGCTCGAGCCCTTGCTGTCGCGCGACGACATCGCCGATATCATGGTCAACGGCGCCGGTACGGTGTTCATCGAGGTCGGCGGCAAGATTCAGCGCACCGGCATCCGTTTCCGCGACAACCAGCAGCTCCTCAATATCTGTCAGCGCATCGTCAGCCAGGTCGGCCGGCGCGTCGACGAATCTTCGCCGATCTGCGACGCCCGCCTTGCCGACGGCTCGCGCGTCAACGCCATCGTCCCGCCTTTGGCGATCGACGGCCCCGCGCTCACGATCCGGAAATTCAGAAAGGACAAGCTGACGCTCGATCAACTTGTCAAATTCGGCGCTATCTCGCCGGAAGGCGCGGAAATCCTGCAGATTATCGGACGCGTGCGCTGCAACGTCCTGATCTCTGGCGGCACCGGCTCCGGCAAAACCACGCTTCTGAACTGTCTGACCAACTACATCGAGCACGACGAACGTATCATCACCTGCGAAGACGCGGCCGAATTGCAACTGCAGCAGCCGCATGTGGTGCGGCTGGAAACCCGCCCGCCGAATATCGAAGGCGAAGGTCAGATCACGATGCGCGAACTGGTGCGAAATTGCCTGCGCATGCGTCCCGAGCGCATCATCGTCGGCGAAGTCCGCGGACCGGAGGCGTTCGACCTGCTGCAGGCGATGAACACAGGCCACGACGGATCGATGGGGACGCTGCACGCCAATAATCCGCGCGAAGCCTTGTCGCGCTGCGAATCGATGATCACGATGGGCGGCTTCTCGCTGCCCTCGCGCACCATTCGCGAGATGATCTGCGCCTCGATCGACGTCATTATCCAGGCCGCCCGCCTGCGCGACGGCTCGCGGCGCATCACCCACATCACCGAGGTGATGGGCATGGAAGGCGACACCATCATCACCCAGGACGTGTTCCTTTACGAACTGCTCGGCGAGGATGCCAACGGCAAGATCATCGGCCGCCATCACTCTACCGGTATCGGACGGCCACGGTTCTGGGAACGCGCACGCTATTACGGCGAAGAGAAGCGGCTTGGGGCGGTGCTGGATGCCGCCGAAGTAAAGGCGAGCTGAGAGGGGCACCATGAACATGCAAGCGCTCGCATTGGCTTCGCTGGCAGCCGTCGCGATCGGCGGCATCGCCTGGGTCTTCCTCTACCCGCTGTTGTCGGGAGAGAAGAAGGCCGAAAGCCGCCGCGCCACGGTGGCAAAATCCGAACCTGTCGCCCGCAACGTCGACAAGAACCAGCGCTCGCGCCGGGAGCAAGTCGAAGGGACACTGAAGGATCTTGAGGCGCGTCGCGCCAAGGAAAAGAGAATCCCGCTCAGCGTTCGCCTCACGCAGGCCGGCCTTAACTGGTCGACCCAGAAATTCACCGTGGTTTCCGCGGTGCTTGCCGCGCTGATTTTCGTGGCCGCAATGCTCGGAGGCGGCGGATTGCTGGGCGCCACCGGCCTCGCCTTTGCCGCCGGCTTCGGCCTGCCGCGCTGGGCCCTGGGCTTTTTCAAGAAGCGCCGCGAACAGGCCTTCCTCAAGGCGCTGCCGGACGCCGTCGACGTGATCGTTCGCGGCATCAAGGCCGGTCTGCCGCTGTTCGATTCGATCAAGGTGGTCGCAGCCGATGCGCCGGAACCACTCAAGAGCGAATTCCTGGCAATCATCGAAACCCAGGCGATCGGCATGCCGCTCGGCGAGGCCTGCGGGCGCCTGTTCGAGCGGATGCCGCTGCCGGAGGCAAACTTCTTCGGCATCGTGGTCGCGATCCAGCAAAAGTCCGGCGGCAACCTGTCGGAGGCGCTCGGCAATCTGTCTAAAGTGCTGCGCGACCGCAAGAAGATGGCGGACAAGATTCAGGCGATGTCGATGGAGGCCAAGGCTTCGGCAGGCATCATCGGCGCGATGCCGCCCGCGGTGATGACCATCGTCTACATAACGACACCTGATTACATATCGCTGCTGTGGACTCATCCGACCGGTCAATTGATGTTGGTCGGCTGCGTGATCTGGATGACCATCGGCATCCTCGTGATGAAGAAAATGATCAACTTCGACTTCTGACGGTGCAGCATGATTGATTTCCTGGTCACCAAGCTCCACGACGCCCATTTCATGACCATGCTGCTGGCCGCGATCGCGGTGAGCGCGACCGCCTACACGCTGATCCTGCCGCTGCTTGCCGGCGAGAGCCTCGACAAGCGCATGAAGGCGGTGGCAAGCGAACGCGAGCGCATCCGGGCACGCGAGCGCGAACGTCTCTCCAGGACCGAAAAGGTCTCACTGCGACAGACGCCGAAGCAACTCGTCTCCAAGGTGGTCGAAGACTTCAACCTCACCAAATGGCTGGCCCAGGAGGCCGCCCGCGAAAAACTCATCATGGCGGGCTATCGCGGCCAGGCGCCCTATGTCACGTTCCTGTTCGCGCGCATGGTGACGCCGATCGTGCTATTCCTCGGCGCGGTGCTCTACGTGTTCGTGATCTCGCATCTGGAGAAATCCATCCCGGTCAAGATCGGCATCTGCCTCGCGGCCGCCTTTCTCGGCCTGCAGGCGCCGATGCTGTTCCTGAAGAACGCGATCAGCAAGCGGCAGCTTTCGATCAGGCGTGCTTTTCCCGACGCCCTCGACCTGCTCTTGATCTGCATCGAGTCCGGCATGTCGATCGAGATCGCCTTCCGCAGGGTCAGCGTCGAGATCGTCAGCCAGTCGATCGCGCTGTCGGAGGAGTTCACCCTGACCACCGCCGAACTCTCCTATCTGCAGGACCGCAAGGTCGCCTACGAAAATCTGGCCAAGCGCACCGGACTCGAAGGCGTCAAATCGGTCTGTCTGGCATTGATGCAGTCGGAGCGCTACGGCACGCCGCTCGGCCAGAGCCTGCGCGTGATGGCGCAGGAAAATCGCGATATGCGCATGAACGAGGCCGAGAAGAAGGCGGCTGCGCTGCCGCCAAAGCTGACAGTGCCCATGATCCTGTTCTTCCTGCCGGTGCTGTTCATCGTCATCCTGGGGCCGACCGGCATCAAGGTCGCCGCGATGATGAAGTGAGGCGGCCGGCGACGGTACTGCCGTCCCCGGTCAAACGCTCGAATCCTGGTCGACGGGGTTAGTTGTTCCGGCCGAGAACCGCTACCGGGATCGAGGCGTGGCCGGCGCGCGGATTATCCTTCCGGCTCAGCATCTCTTTCAGATAGGCGACGTTTGCCGCCGCTTCGTCCGGCGGCAGATCGGCCTTGACGATGGTTTCGGCCTCCGCAAAGCGGCCCTGGAGGCCGATCACGAGACCGAGATTCTGTCGCACCCGCGCGTCTGCCCGCGGGCTGGCATAGGCCTGGCGGAGCGTCTGTTCCGCCTTCGGCAGGTCGCGCGACAGCATGTAGGAGAGCCCGAGGTTGGAAAGCACCGATGGTTCGTCGGGCGCGATCTTCAACGCGCTGGCGTAATAGGCGCGGGCTTCCTCGTGCCGGCCGAGCTGATCGAGCGCGGTGCCCTGCACCGATAGAATTCGCCAATCCGGATTGTCGGGCGTATGGGCGCGGCTGAGAACGTCGAATGCCTGCTGAGAATTGCCATTGTCGGCGAGCGCGCGGCCCCACGCGGCAAGCAGCACCTTATTGCCGGGATGAGCGATGGTCGCCTGCTCAAGCACGGCGGCCGCCTGCGCGCGCTGTCCCTTGGCACGCAGTGCCTGGCCGTAAGCCAAAGCAGCCTCGGCATCCTTGGGATTGGCACGGTAGCGATCGCCCATCATTTCCGTCGCGGCTTGCGGATCGGCATTGGCCGGCGTCTCGGGTTTGGCGGTGAGCGCGCCAGTGACGTCGGACATGGTCTGGCAGCCGCCGAGGCCAGCGGCCAAAATCGCCGTCACGGCCACGGATGCGAGGTGCCGGGCAAGAGGAGACTGAAGGCGCATAGCACGTGACTCACGGGCGAATTAATCAAGCCGAACGCGCCAGCAATAGACTGTTAACCCTAACGACCGGTTAATTTGCCCTTTCAGGCCGTGCCGCGGTCCCGGCGGCAGAGCCAATCGGGGCGTGAATCAATATTCGATGGCGAGCCGCTTGCGGATCTCGTCGACGCGCTTGTCGAGCGCATCAAAGCGCGCATGAAGGCCGCGGTCGTGGAGATAGAAAATATAGCCGCCGGCAAGAAAGCCGAAAATCCAGTGGTGGCTCTCGACGTAGATCAGCACCGCTTCGATCGCGTGACCGACAAAAGCAAAAACACCCAACACGGCATCCATCGCATTCCCCGCTGGAGACAATGACTTTTGATTGCTAGAGGACCGGCGCCGGCAGCCGATAGTCCCGTACTCGCCCAACTGTGATGCTTGCGCAAGTAAGCGTGCAGGGAACCCGTGCCGGTCTCGGCGAGCAAGGTTTTGAGCGTCATCTCTAGCACGATCTCCTGGCATCGTGTAGGGGCCGGGCTTCGCACCTCACCTGAAGAGATTGCGGGCGCGCGAAAACTCTGCGAAGTCTGGTGCCTCCAGACTATCCATCGAACGAAGAAGACGAGCAGCATGCCATCCGTGTTCGAGACTGCGCCCGCCACATCGGCCATTCCCATTACGTTTGTGACCAAATCGACATGGCAGGCGATTAGCGCGGAGCTGCCAGCCGAGGGGCGACAATTTGCTTCGAGCAACGGTTTTGCCGGCAAGCCTGGCGCGTGCCTGACGCTGCCGGCCACCGACGGACAAATCGCCCACGTGCTGTTCGGCCTCGAGGAAGCAACCAGCAAATCCCGCGATCTATTCAGGCCCGGCGCATTACCGGGTCTGCTGCCGCCGGGTATCTATCGCTTCGCCAACGCACCGCACGACACCCGACTTGCCGTGCTAGCCTTTGCACTCGGCAGCTATCGCTTCAACCGCTATCGCAATGCCGATGTAGCCGGGGTAAAGCTGGTGCCGCCGGGGTCGATCGATGCCGCAGACATCGCGCGGATGGCAGACGCCGCGTGGCTCGCCCGCGATCTCATCAATACGCCGTCCAACGACATGGGGCCGGAGGAACTGGCGCTAGCCGCGGAGCGGCTAGCGGCACGCTTTGGCGCCAACTTCAACTGCATCGTTGGCGACGATCTCGTGACGCGGAACTTTCCGCTGATTCATGCCGTCGGCAGGGCCTCGACCCGCGCGCCGCGCCTGATCGATTTCGCTTGGGGCGATGGCGCACACCCCAAGGTGACGCTGGTGGGCAAAGGCGTCTGCTTCGACACCGGTGGGCTCGACCTGAAGCCTTCCGCCGGCATGCTGATCATGAAGAAGGATATGGGTGGCGCCGCCAATGTGCTGGCGCTGGCACAGATGGTGATGGACGCCAAGTTGAAAGTGCGCCTGCGGGTTCTGATCCCGGCGGTCGAGAACGCGGTCGCCGGAAATGCGTTCCGCCCGCTCGATATCTTCAAATCGCGCAAGGGCGTGACCGTCGAGATCGGCAATACCGATGCCGAGGGACGGCTGGTCCTGGCCGATGCGCTGGCGCTTGCCGACGAAGAGAGGCCCGACCTTTTGGTCGATATGGGAACGCTGACGGGGGCGGCGCGGGTCGCGTTGGGACCGGACTTACCTCCCTTTTACACCAACGATGACACCCTGGCAGAGGACGTCGCGCGATACGCCAAAGGGGAGAACGATCCACTGTGGCGAATGCCGTTGTGGCCGCCTTACGATAGCTGGCTCGATTCCAAAGTCGCCACCATCACCAACGCGCCGTCGGGGACGTTCGCGGGCTCGATCACCTGCGCGCTGTTTTTGCAGCGCTTCGTCGAACACGCCAAAAGCTGGCTGCATGTCGATATCTATGGCTGGACGCCATCGGCAAGACCGGCGCGGCCGGAAGGCGGCGAATGCCAGGCGGCCCGCGCAATCTACAAACTCCTGGGAGAGCGCTATGGATGATCCGCGCCTGACGCCAGCGAGGAGCGACCTCGCCGCCAAATATCTCGAAGGCAAGGTGAAAGCTGAGCGCTTTGTCGAAGGTGAGAAGTTCGAGGTCGTGGAGGCGATCGCGCCCTTGCGCGAGACGCCTGCCGCCGATGCCACGCTCCTGACCCAGGCGCTGAAGGGCGAACGCGTCACGATCTATGACCGCAACGAAGGTGGTTTTGCGTGGGGCCAATTGAACAGTGACGGCTACGTCGGTTGGCTACCGGTTTCCGCGCTGGCGAAGCCGGCCGCCGCCGCGACCCACAAGGTCACCGCAATCAGGACGTTCGCCTTTCCTGGCCCGTCGATAAAACTGCCGCCCACCGAGACGCTCCCGATGGGCGCGATGGTGACGACGTTGCGCGAAGACGACGCCTTCGCCGTCACCCCCGAAGGCTGGTATCTCCCGAAGCAGCACCTCGCCGGACTGGACCACCGCGAGCCGGATTTCGTCACAGTCGCGGAGCGCTTCGTCGGCACGCCCTATCTGTGGGGCGGCAAGAGCAGTTTCGGCATCGATTGCTCGGGCCTCGTGCAGATATCGTTAAATGCTGCCGGTATCGGCTGCCGGCGCGACACTGACATGCAGCAGGATAGCCTTGGCCGGCTGCTCGACGCAGCGGAATCAAAGAATCTGCAGCGCGGCGACCTGATCTTCTGGAAAGGTCACGTCGCGATCGCCCGCGACGCCCTGACCATCGTCCATGCCAATGCGTATCACATGGCGACCGTGATCGAACCGACCTCCGACGCCATCGCGCGCATCAAGGCCACAGGCTTCGAGGTGATCGCGATCAAGGGACTCTAAATTTCGACCGCACCTTCGGGTGCAGCTTCGTTGCGGAAGGCGGCGGCAAATAGCGCGCGGGTATAGTCGGTCTTCGGTGACTTGAACAATTCCGAGGCCGGCCCCTCCTCCACCACCTTGCCGTGACGCATCACGATCAGATGGCTGGCCAATGAGGCGACCACGCGCAAATCGTGCGAGATGAACATGTAGGTGAGATCGCGCTTGCGCTGCAGCTCGCGCAACAGATCGACCATTTGCGCCTGGAACAGCATGTCGAGCGCGCTCGTCGGTTCGTCCAGCACCACGAAATTCGGCTCCAGCACCGCCGCGCGCGCGATCGAGATACGCTGGCGCTGGCCGCCGGAAAATTCGTGCGGATAGCGAAACCTTGTTTCCGGATCGAGGCCGACGTCCTTCAGCGCCTTGATCACGCGCGCTTCGCGCTCGTCCCTGGAAAGCGAACGCTGATGCACGCTCAAGCCTTCGGCAACGATGTCGCCGACCGACATGCGCGGGCTCAAGGAGCCGAACGGATCCTGAAACACGATCTGCATGTCGCGGCGGAACGGCCGCATCGCCTTGAAGCGCAGGCCCTGGATATTCTTCCCCAGGAAGACGATCGGTCCGTCCGAGGAGATCAGCCGCAGCAGCGCAAGGCCAAGCGTGGTCTTGCCGGATCCGGACTCGCCGACGACGCCGAGCGTCTCGCCCTTGCGCACCGCAAGGCTGACGCCGTCGACCGCCTTGATATGCCCGACGGTAGAGCGCAGCAGGCCGCGCTTGATCGGAAACCAGATTTTCAAATTGTCGGCCGAAATCACGACCGGCGATTCCGGTCGTGGCGGCGCCGGATCGGGTTTCGGCTCGGCCGCTAGCAGCGCGCGCGTGTAGGGATGTTTCGGCGCGGTAAAGACCTGCTCCACCGGACCTTGCTCGACGATCTTGCCGCCGTTCATGACGCAGACCACGTCGGCGATGCGGCGCACGATGCCGAGGTCGTGGGTGATGAAGAGCAGGCTCATGCCGAGGCGTGCGCGGATTTCTGCAAGCAGCGCCAGAATCTGCGCCTGCACGGTGACGTCGAGTGCCGTGGTCGGCTCGTCTGCGATCAGAAGGTCGGGCTCGTTGGCCAACGCCATCGCGATCATGACGCGCTGCCGCTGACCGCCGGACAATTGATGCGGATAGCTTGCAAGCCGAGTTTCCGGGTCGCCAATGCCGACCTGGGTCAACAGTTCGAGCGTGCGCTCCCGCACCATCGAACCAGAGATATCGTTGTGAAGATGCAGGATTTCGCCGATCTGGGACTCAATCGTGTGCAGCGGATTGAGCGAGGTCATCGGCTCCTGAAAGATAATCGAGATGTCATTGCCGCGAATGCCGCGGATATCGTTTTCCGACAAACCGAGCAGCTCGCTTCCCTTGAAGCGGATACTGCCGGAAGGGTGCGACGCGGTCGGATACGGCAACAGCTTGAGGATCGACAATGCGCTGACCGACTTGCCGGAGCCGGATTCGCCCACCAGCGCCACGCACTCGCCGCGCTTGATCTCGAACGAGATGCGGTCGACCGCAACCGACGTCCCGCTCGGCTGGTGAAAGGCCACCGAGAGGTCGTGGACGCTGAGCAGCGGTTGGTTGGTGACATCCATCAAGAAAGCTCTTGGATCAGTCTAGACAAGTTTTCGGCAACAGGTGATAGCACGGAATACCCAATGGGTAGTTTCAACCGCGAGTCGGCAGAGAGAACTGTCCGGCAACCGGAACGGATTGCGGTTGATCTCGATCGCGACCCAACTCCTTGTCAATCTCTTGGGCCGTCTTGAAGGGGGGCGCCCGTTGCGCCCATATCTCATCGAGGCTCATCGCATTTTCCGATTCCTCTTCGACAATGGTAACCGTGACAGTCGAAGACGGGTCTACGCCGGCCCGCAGATCCTCGGGTAACTTGGACGCTGGGTAGCGCTCGCGAATAATCTTGTTCATGGCGCACCTCTATCTGGTTAAAACCATACCACAAATTCACCGAAACGTCTTGCGTGGATCGAACGCGTCGCGCACGGCTTCGCCGATGAAGATCAACAGCGACAGCATGATCGCGACCGAGAAGAAGCCGGTGAAGCCGAGCCACGGCGCCTGCACATTGGACTTGCCCTGCGACAGCAATTCGCCGAGCGAAGGCGAGCCAGGCGGCAAGCCGAAGCCAAGGAAATCGAGCGCCGTCAGCGTCATCACCGAGGAGGATACGATGAACGGCAGGAAGGTCATGGTCGCGACCATGGCGTTGGGCAGCAAATGCCGGAACATGATCACCGCATTGGAGACGCCGAGCGCGCGGGCCGCCTGGATATACTCGAAGTTGCGGCCGCGCAGGAATTCCGCGCGCACCAGGCCCACCAGCGAAACCCATGAGAACAGCAGCAGAATGCCGAGCAGCACGAAGAAGCCCGGCACCAGCACCGAGGACAGGATCAACAGCAGATAGAGCGAGGGGATGGCGGTCCAGATCTCGATGAAACGCTGGAAGCCGAGGTCGATCCAGCCGCCGAAGAAGCCCTGCACGCCGCCGGCGGCGACGCCGATGATCGACGAGATCAGGGTGAGGCTGAGGCCGAACAGCACCGAAATGCGGAAACCATAGATCAGCCGCGCCACCACGTCGCGGCCCTGATCATCGGTGCCGAGCCAGTTGTATTCGAGATCGCTGCAACTCGCCAGGTGCTTTCTCTGCACCACCTCCTTGCATTCCGCTTCCGTCAGCATCCAGGTCGGCTTCGACGGCGCCGGGGTCGGCAGATCGAGGTTATGCGTATCGTAGGAATAGCGGATCAGCGGCCAGACGATGGTGCCGCCCTTGTCCGCGATCAGCTTCTGCAAATACGGATCGCGATAGTCGGCCGCGGTCTCGAAGTCGCCGCCGAAAGTGGTCTCGGAATAGCTGACGAAGGCCGGAAAGTACAAATGCCCGTCGAACTTGATCAGAAACGGACGATCGTTGGCAATCAGCTCAGCGAACAATGAGACAAAGAACAGGATCAAGAAGGTCCAGAACGACCAGTAACCCCTGCGGTTCGACTTGAAATTCTGCCAGCGTCGCCGATTGAGCGGGGACGGGGCGAACGCGTGCTGCGTGATCGGCACGACTTCGCCGAGCGGCGACTGCGTCTTGGTTTCGATCGGGGGCGGTGCGATGATCGTCATCAGACCTCCCGCGCCTCGAAATCGATTCGCGGATCGATCCACATGTAGGCGAGATCGGAGATCAGATTGACCACAAGTCCCACCAGCGAAAAGATGAACAGGGTGCCGAACACGACGGGATAATCGCGGTTCAGCACGCTCTCGAAACCGAGCAGGCCCAGCCCATCAAGCGAGAAGATGGTTTCGATCAGCAGCGAACCCGAGAAGAAGGCGTGAATGAACGCACTCGGAAAGCCGGCAATCACGATCAGCATGGCGTTGCGGAAGATGTGATTGTAGAGGACCTGCCGTTCGCTGCAGCCCTTGGCGCGCGCGGTCATCACATATTGCTTGCGGATCTCGTCGAGGAAGGAATTTTTCGTCAGCAGCGCCATGGTGGCGAAGGCACCGAGCGCCATCGAGATCAGCGGCAGCGTGATGTGCCAGAAATAGTCGAGGATTTTCCAATACCATGGAAACTGCGACCAGCCGTCCGAGGTCAAGCCACGCAACGGAAAGATGTTGAAGAACGAGCCGCCGGCAAACAGGATGATCAGGAGGATGGCAAACAGAAATCCCGGGATCGCAAATCCGATAATGATCACGGCTGACGTCCAGGTATCAAACTTCGAGCCGTCCTTGACCGCCTTCTGGATGCCTAGCGGGATCGAGATAAGATAGGTTAGCAGCGTCATCCAGATGCCGAGCGACATCGAGACCGGCAACTTCTCCTTGACCAGTTGCAGCACGCTGACGTCGCGGAAATAGCTTTTGCCGAAGTCGAAGCGCGCGAAATTCCACAGCATCAGCGCGAAGCGTTCCGGCGCCGGCTTGTCGAAGCCGAATTGCGCTTCCAGCTTCTTGATGAAATCCGGATCGAGCCCCTGTGCTCCCCGGTATTTCGAACTGACGGCATCGGAAGACGCACCGACCTGGCCGCGCGGACCGAAATCGCCGCCGCCTCCTGAAATCCTCGAAGTGCCGCCGGTGTCCGCGCCGCTGAGCTGCGCGATCACGCGCTCCACCGGCCCGCCCGGCGCGAATTGCACCACGACGAAAGACACGAACAGGATTCCCAACAGCGTCGGGAACATCAGGAAAATGCGGCGGGCGATGTAGGCGCTCATGAGCTACTTCGCCCGCTCGGCATTGGCAGCCTTGGCGGGATCGGCCCACCAGATTTCCGGCGCGCCGGTGCCTTGCGCGTATTTCGGCGGCTTGGCCGGATGCGCGAACAGATCCCAATAGGCGATCGGGTGCGTCGAGCGGTACCACTGCGGCACCCAGTAGCGGCCGGCGCGGAACACGCGATCGAGCGCACGGCACGCACAGGTCAAATCCGCGCGCGTTTCGGCGGCGATGGCCTTGTCGACCAGTGCGTCGATGGCGGGATTGGCTACCCCCGCCAGATTATGAGAGCCTTTGGTCGCAGCCGCCTGCGACGTAAAGTACGGCCGCAGGCTGTCGCCCGGCGTCGCCGACATGCTCAAGCGTTCGGTGGTGATATCGAAATCAAAAGCTTCCACGCGGGCGCGGTATTGCACGGCGTCGATCAGCCGGAT